>Ga0209266_1002196_pt1 | contig 12476 bp, 16 predicted proteins | sample GraSoiAngelo_132_FD_185889 | JGI IMG/M metagenome (GOLD analysis project Ga0209266, IMG submission 185889) | Grasslands soil microbial communities from the Angelo Coastal Reserve, California, USA - 14_0929_02_40cm (SPAdes) (version 2) | ecosystem: Environmental > Terrestrial > Soil > Grasslands ...
GACGGGGAGGTCGCCCACCGGCTCGTCGGCGTCGCGAAGGCGATGGAGGCCTTCTTGCTCGTCGTGCGGTCCGAGCGCGTCGCCCGGAAGGATGAGTTCGTCGACCTCGTCGAGGAAGGCCTCGCGAACGGCCGCGGCGGATCTCTCGGATACACGGACTTCGTCGAGATGGTGGCCTTCGCCGGAGAGGACGCGGTCCGACGCGGCGTCCCGTCGACGTTGCCCGTCGTCGTGGAGTTCCTGACGCGCTGGCGGGACCAGGACATTGGCATCCTCCGCCTCGTCGTGCCGGGCACCGAAGGGAAGTTCGCCTTCCGGCTGATGGACCCGAGCGTCCTGAGCAAGCGCGTGTTCGACCGGGTGCACGCGAGTGTGCTCATGTCCGGCACGCTCTATCCGGCGGAGATGTACGCGGACCTCCTCGGAATCGACCGCTCCCGACGCGAGATCCGGACGTACGGCTCACCGTTCCCGAAGACGAATCGCCTCCTCCTCGTCCACCCCGAGCTCACGACGCTGTATGCGAAGCGCAGCTCGGAGATGCACGACCGGATCGCGGAACAGATCGGAGCGATCGCCACGGCGGTCCGAGGCAACGTCGCGCTGTTCTTTCCGTCGTACGAACTGCTCGAACAGGCCCACTCCCGGTTCCTGGCGCTCCGCGTCCGAAAGAGGGTCCTGGTCGAGCGACCGGAGTGGACGAAGGCCCAACGCGATGGCTCGATCGAGGCGTTACGGGTCTCCCGCGGGGACGGAGGTGCGGTGCTGTTCGCCGTCCAGGGCGGCTCCCTGAGCGAAGGGGTCGACTACGAGGGCAACGTCCTCGCGGCGGTCGTGGTCGTTGGCCTCCCGCTGAGCCCGCCCAACGTCGAGGTGGAAGCGCTGAAGGACTATTACTGCCGGAAGTTCGGATTCGCGAAGGGATACGACTACGCATACGTCTTCCCGGCCGTGAACAAGGTCCTCCAGGCGGCCGGCCGTCCGATCCGGAACGAGCGAGATCGTGCGGCGATCATCCTGCTGGAGGGACGCCTCCTCGAGCCGCGATACGCGCGCTGCCTGCCGCCGGACTTCGATCCGAGGCCGTGCAAGGCGCCTGCGCCCGAAGTCCGCGATTTCCTCGACTCGGCGTGACCGGTCATCGGAGGCCGATGGACGACGGGTGAAAGGTTTTTCTCGGGCCGCAAGCGAGTATTGGAAAGCCTGTCGCCTTACTTTGGCGGCCCCTTTTTTGTGCTGTTCGACAAATTCTCGGATGGAACTTTCAACCGAGAACGAAGGGGCTATGCGGTCGAGGGTCGTTGTGGCATCAAGATGAAGATTCTGGGAATCGTGCCTCGTTCGTATGGAGAGGTGATTGGAGGAACTGTGGCCGTCGCCTCCGGAATTCTTCACGGATTGCTCGCGATTGGCTTTCCGCGCGCGAGTGGTGACTCCGTTCTGCAGGGCATTTATGCAGTAACCGTCGCTCCTCTGGGTGCAGGGCTACTTGTGCATGGGCTGCGACTCCGGAACCGCGAGCAGAAACAGAGGAAAGAGAGTGACCGTCGCTAGGACCGTGCTTCCTTCTACTTCCGGAAACCGGAGATTCTAGCCCTCCCATCCTGACCCACCCCTTTTCAACACCTGCTCTGCGGCGATGAAAGGTTTTTCTCGGCCGCCCCGCATCGCGACGCGTGCTGGTCAAACGGGGCGCGGAGGCCGAGCTCCGACGGACGGAATTCCTGGGGCGGGCCGCGATGGAGAAGCATCGCGTGCCGAAAGCGTATCGACTCGAGGCCCTCGACGACGAGCTCCGGCGGTTCCGCATCCGCCACGAGGCGCGTCTGATGGCGGAAGCCCGGGCGGCCGGAGTCGCGGTGCCGATCCTGTATGACGTCAATCTGGTCGAGAACAAGATGATCATGGAGTTCATCGACGGTCCGACGGCGAAGGACGTCCTCGACCAAGGCGGGCCCGCGGCGACGAAGGTCGCGCGGGCGATGGGCCAGATCGTGGGACGCCTCCATCGAGCCGGGATTATCCACGGCGATCTGACGACCTCGAACATGATCATCCGCAACGGACGAATCGTGATGATCGACTTCAGCCTCGGCGGAAAGGAGGACGGAGTGGAAGCGCGCGGGGTCGACCTCCATCTCCTCAAGGAGGCGCTCGGGAGCGCGCACGCCCGTGCGGCATCGTACTATCGGGAAGCGCTCCGGGGCTATCGCGAGACGATGGGGAAAGAGGCCGAGGCGGTCATCGCGAAAGTCAAGGAGATTGAGTCGCGAGGTCGATACACCTGATTGCCTTCGTCACGACCAACGAGGGCAAGTTCCGCGAGGTCTCGGCGAAGCTGGGCGACGTCGGCATCAAGCTCGTCCACGAGGACCGCACCTATCCCGAGATCCAGACGGACCGCCTCGAAAAAGTCGTGCGGTTCGCCGCGACGGTCCTCGACGACCAGATCCGCGGCGACTACCTCATCGACGACTCCGGGTTGTTCATCGAAGAATTCGGCGGCTTCCCGGGCGTGTATTCATCGTACGTATACAAGCGCCTCGGGTGTGCCGGGGTCCTGAAGCTCTTGCGAGGGGCTCGGAGCCGGGCCGCACGGTTCGAGACCGTCTTCCTCCTGAGGACGGCCGACGATCACGAGGTCTTCCACGGGGAATGCCGAGGGTCGATCCCGGAGGGCGAGCGTGGGAGTGGCGGATTCGGATTCGATCCGATCTTCGTCCCGGACGGAGCGGCGAAAACGTTCGCGGAGATGACCGTGACCGAGAAGAATGCGGTGTCTCATCGGGCCAAGGCGGTCGAGGCACTGACCGAACACCTCCGCGGTCGGAAGGAACGTTGATTACGTCGTCGCGAGTTGCGGCGGGAGATACGCGTGGCCCGACCGAAAGTCGTCATCACCGGCGGCGCCGGGTTCATCGGGAGCCATCTCGCGGACGCGCTCGCCGGCGAGGCGGACCTCGTCGTAATCGACCATCTGAAAGCCGGCAAGCGAGCGAATCTCGCGAAGGCCATTCGGGCGGGCGCGAAACTCGTGAAACGGGATCTCCTCCGAGGGGATCTCGATCCGATCTTTCGCCGGGCGGACGCCGTCTATCACCTCGCCGCGAACCCGGATGTCCGGCTCGATCGCCGCGGGACGAAGCCGACGATCGACGAGAACATCGTCGCGACCCACCGGGTCCTGGAGGCTTGCCGAGCGGCGGCCGTCCCGCGAATCGTGTTCGCCTCGACGTCGACCGTGTACGGCGAAGCGAAGGTCGTCCCGACGCCGGAGGACTACAGTCCCCTCGAGCCCATCTCGGTCTATGGCGCCTCGAAGCTCGCGGGCGAGGCACTCCTATCGGCGTACGCGCACACGTTTGGCGTTCACGCTCTCGTTTTCCGGCTCGCCAACGTCGTCGGGCCGAGGAGCGGCCACGGGGTCGTCGTGGATTTCGTCCGAAAGCTCGCCCGGCATCCGAAGCGACTCGAGATCCTCGGATCCGACCCGGGCACCGCGAAATCGTATGTCCACGTGGACGACGTCGTCACCGGGATCCTCGCTGGCTTGCGGCGGGAGGCGTCGGGAGCCTTTTCGGCCTACAACATCGGGAGCGACGATGCAATCACGGTGCGGGCCCTCGCCGACGCGGTCTGCCGGGAGCTCGGCCTCGAGGACGTCGAGTATGCGTGGACGGGCGGCGCGGGAGCGGGGCGCGGTTGGGCCGGAGACGTTCGCACCATGCAACTGGCACTCGAACGCCTCAAGAGGACGGGATGGCGGCCGACGAAGACTAGCGAGCAAGCGGTCCGCGCGGCCGCACGCGATGTATGGGCGTCGATTCGCAAGCCGCGGGGCACGTAGGCGACAACGTATTTATCGCGTGTCCCGGTTCTTCCGCAGATCTGGGGCTGTGGGGTAGCTTGGTCTATCCTTCGGGCTTTGGGACCCCTCCAAGGGGCAGAAGAGCCTGCGACGGCAGTTCAAATCTGCCCAGCCCCACTACAATAGTTATCGAGATTGATTCTGCCAGACATCCGCAGACCGCAAGGCTTCACGAACGAGCTCTGCATTTTTGGTTTCGAGTGTAAAAAAGGCGTCGTGGTCGAAACCGATGTACACCGTAATCAAGTCTAATAGGTCTGCCCGAAGGCGTCCCGGGCCTGTCGCTTGTGCAACCATGTCCTTGATGGCCTGAAGGCTCGGCGGTTTCGCGGACAAGAGAGCGGCGAACGAAACGCCGGGCGAAGTCAAACCGACGTAATCTACCGGCTCAGCACCGCTTTCGGCGATGAAACCGAGGTACGGCCTCAGGTATTGCTCGATCCTTCCATTATGCTCTCCGACTCCGTACCTACTCTCCAGCCGAAGGTGAGAATTCTTCAGCAGCGCACTTGGCAGACTTCCCGACACGAGAAGGAGGCACGACGCGAAATCTCGTCGCATGCTTTCAAGGGTTTTGCCCAAAGCGTACATTTGCCTGTTTCGAAGGGGTCCTTGGTCTCCTGCTTTGAATTCTCCCCAAATCGAGTGGATTCGTTCCGGACTCAGGAGGGAATAGCTGTACATGATGAAGGGTTCGAAGAGCAATCAGGTTCACCTCAGAACTCCAGTGTCACGGAATAAGGGTTATCCCTTCGGGAGCCATCAATTAGTAAATTCCAAATCTGCCCAGCCCCAATCCAGGCCGTTGACGTGAGAATCGGCGGCAACGGGGGAAGCCCATGGCACGAAAACTGACGACGGCAGATCGGAGATGGCATCGGAAGAGCGCCGTGAGCCTGTTCAACGAGGTCTGGCGGCTCCTCGAGAAGAGGCGCACGCCCGCGGAAGACGACCGCATGATCCACGCCGCGCACGCGTCCCGCTTCCATTGGGGCGAGGTTGGGACCGCCGTGAATCGCGCGATCGGGGAGTGGCAGGTGTCCCATGTGTACTCGGTCCTCGGTCGCCCCGAACCTGCGACGTACCACGCCGTCCGATCCCTCGCGACGTGCAAGGAGAACGGCATTGAGGACTTCCCGCTCGCCTTCGCGTACGAAGCCTTTGCGCGGGCCGACGCGGTCGCGGGGCGGAAGGGAGATCTCCGAAGGCATCTGGCCCTCGCGCGGGACGTGGGCTCGAGGATCAAGGACAAAGAGGATCGCGACCTCCTGTTCCGAGACCTCAAGTCGATTCGACCCGGCCTGCGGCGGTGAGTTCCTCCCGTTTCGGCTTCGGCGCGAGCCGGGCCTCAATGACGCGCCACACCCCCGACGTGCCCCTCCAATCGGGCGTCGCGCGCACGACGTCGATCGCCTGCTCGAACGGCGGCGCGTCGAGGACGAGTGTCTCGAACTCGCCACCTTCCCCGCACGGGTGGACGGCGTGCGTCTCCTGAAGGCGGAGGAGATCTCGGATGACCCGCTCGTCCCATCGCCGGCCGAGCCAGCTCGCGTCGAGGCCTTCGGCCGATACGCTGGAGAAGGCGATATCGAGGCTCGCCTCGAGATAGTCGTACACGAGGCGTCGCGGGTCATGGCGCCACAATGGCGCGAAGACCCGCAATCCGAACTCATCGGCGATGCGATTCACCCGCGAATGCTGGTAGTCCGAAGCGATGGCCCCAACGACCACGCCATCGACGTCGATTCGCCCAAAGATCCGTCGCAGCGCGTCGAGCTCACCGTCCTCCCCCGTCGCGGCGGTCTCCCGGACCAAGGGGATCCGTATAGCCTCCGCCTGGAGCTGCGTGAGGTGCAGGTTCGGCGTGTGGAACAGCATCGAGTCGTGATCCTCTGGGAGGACGGAGAGAAGATGGGTCACGTCCCAGCCCCGTTGCATCGCGACATAGGTCGCATAGGTGGAGTCCTTCCCTCCGGAGAACAGGGCGGCCACGCGCACGCCCGTTGGAGGGCCATGGAGGGGAAAAGGCTTCGGGACCCGATGTTAACCTTGTTTAAGGTTGACCAGTCGTCAACGTTCGCGAACCATTTATGGCCTTCTCGCAGATTCCACCGCGTGCGCCTCGACGAGATGACCTCCGAGGAGTTCGCGGCGGTGGCGAAGAAGGATCCCGTGGTCATCGTCCCGGTCGGAGCGCTCGAGGAACACGGTCGGCACTTGCCCCTCGGCGCGGACCTCATCCAGCCGCTCCACGTCGTCGAGGAGGTGGCGCGGCGCACGGGCGCCTACATCGCACCGGCCGTCCCGTACGGAGTCTGCACGACGACCCGCCCGTACCCGGGGACCGTCAGCGTCTCCGTCGACGCGCTCAAAGGGTTCGTGCGGGACATCCTCGCCGATTTCGTCCGAAACGGCGTGCGTCGCGTGATGATCCTGAGCGGCCATGCCGGGCGAGAGCACATGATGGCGTTGCGGACAGCCACGCAGGAAGTTGTCGATCAGGGTACCGGTCTCAAGGCAACGGTCCTCTCGGACTACGACATCATCTACGCATCGAAGGGCATCCTCCCGGAGGGCGACGGCCACGCGGGCGCGGGCGAGACGTCGCGGATCCTGACCGCACGCCCCGACCTCGTGAAGGGCAAGAGTCCGGCGGGGAAGAACGAGATCCCTCCGTACGCGGTCGTCGACGACCCGCGGAGGTACTGGTCCGGCGTGACCGGGGATCCGTCGAAGGCTTCGAAGGCGCTGGGTCAGAAGCTCGATGATCTCGTGATTGGGGAGCTCGTGAAACTCATCGAGGAATTACGGCGGAGGGTCTGAGATGGCCTCTCGGGACGAGTTGAAGCGGAACGCCGCAGAGGCCGCCCTGGCGTACGTGAAACCGGGAATGGTCCTCGGCCTCGGCACCGGGTCGACGGCGAAGCACTTCCTCGCGGGCGTCGCGCGCCTCGTCGCGGGCGGCATGGACGTGAAGGGCGTGCCGACGTCCCTCGCGACCGCGGAGGAGGCGAAGGGTCTCGGGATCCCGCTGACTTCCCTGGAGGAGAGCTTCTGGCTCGACTTGACCGTGGACGGCGCGGACGAAGTGGACCCCAAGCTCAACCTGATTAAGGGAATGGGCGGCGCCTTGTTCCGCGAGAAGATCGTCGCCGCGGCGTCGAAGAAGTTCGTCGTGATCGTGGATGACGCGAAGCTCGTCCGTCGCCTCGGCACGAGGACGCCGTTGCCCGTGGAGGTCCATCCATTCGGCTGGAAGAACGCGGGCGCGGCGCTCGAGGCGCTCGGCGCGAAGGTCGAATTGCGGAAGGATGGCGAGGAGCCCTTCCGAACGGACAACGGGAACCACCTCCTCGATGCGCACTTCGGGCCGATCCGGGGGCCCGTGAAACTCGCGAGCCGGATCTCGAGCATCCCCGGCGTCGTCGGCCACGGACTGTTCTTGAAGATGGCCCACGTCGTGCTGGTCGCGTCCCAGATCGGCGTCCGGACCCTCGAGCCTACGCGAATGTCTTGAGCTTCTTGCGATTCGCCTCGATCCGGTCGATCTTCGCTTGCTCTTCTCGGTCGATATGCGAGAGGATGTCGGCCCACGGCACGCTCAGCCGATACGAATGGACGGGACGGCCTTTGCCTTCCTTCTTGATGTCCCTCTTGTCGACCCACTTTCGCCGCCGCAGTTCCTGCATCGCGATGCTGACCTCGGGCTGCCGCAGGCCTGTGGCCTTCTCGATCTCGACGGACGTCGTCTCGTCCCTCTTCGAAAGGAATACGAGGGTCTTCGCGATATTCCTTGATAAGCCGGTTTCGATCAGCAGGTCCACCAGCGTTTCGTCCCTTCGGCTGAGGCGGACCTCCCGGCTCGTTGGAATTCCCCGCCATTTATTAATTTAGCAATATATATTTGTTGCGATGCAACCGACGAATGCTCGACGCGGATCGGAATACCGGGCGTTCGGGGGCGGTCCGGGACCGATCGTCGTCGGCCGTCGAGGCCGTTCGCGGACATGGAGTCGGCGACCCAGGAACCCTCAAATAGCAGTTCTCCTCTGTATCGATGCTCGGTCCCCCTCCATGAAGATGCCCCAGCGTATCCGCGGTTACTGTCCGTTCTGCAACAAGCACGTCGAGCTCGAGGTCGAGCGGGTGAAGAACCGCCCGCGGTCGGAACTCCGGGCGGGCCAGCGGCGGTTCCGGCGGGTCACGGCCGGCTACGGCGGCTTCCCCCGCCCGAAGCCCGAGGGACGCGAGAAGCCCACGAAGAAGATCCATCTCCGCTTCCGATGCCGGGAATGCCACAAGGCCCACCAGCGGCCCGGCATCCGCGCGAAGAAGTTCGAGCTCGTGGAGGTGCACAAGTGATCCCGAAGCCCACGAGCCGGTTCCTCCGGGTCAAGTGCGAGGATTGCGGCAACGAACAGATCGTCTTCGATCGCGCCGCGAGCACCGTGCTGTGCCAGGTCTGCGGCGCCACGGTCGCGAAGCCGACGGGCGGGAAGGCCGCGGTCCGAGGCGAGATCCTGGGGGTCCTCGAGTAATGGCGGAAGCGAAGACGGCCCGGCGCGCTTACGAGTGGCCCGACGAGGGCGATCTCGTCGTCTGCACCGTGGCGAACGTGAAGAACTTCGGGGCCTTCGTCACCCTGGACGAGTACGAGAACAAGGAAGGATTCATCCACATCGCCGAGGTCAGCTCGGGATGGATCAAGTACATCCGCGACTACGTGCGCGAGGGTCAGAAGGTCGTCTGCAAGGTCCTGAAGGTCGACACGGACAAGGGCCACATCGACCTCTCGCTCAAGGCCGTCAACGAACATCAGCGGCGCGAGAAGATCCAAGAATGGAAGAACGAGCAGAAGGCGGAGAACCTCCTGGGGATCGTCGCCACGCGCCTCGGCAAGACCGTGGAGGCGTGCTGGGAGGAGTTCGGGTACGCCCTCCTGGACTCGTTCGGCACGCTGTACCGCGCGTTCGAGGAGAGCGTGATGGAAGAACACGCCCTCGAGGACGAGGGATTCAAGGGACCGTGGGTGAAGACGTTCGTCGAGGTCGCCCGCGAGAACATCGTCCCGCCGCACGTCACGATCGACGGCTTCGTCGAGGCGATGGACTTCTGTCCCGATGGGGCGGTGCACATCCGCGAGGCGCTCACGAAGGCCGTCCAGGAGGACGATGGCCTGACCGTCAAGGTCCAGTATATCGGGGCGCCGCGCTACCGGATCGTCGTGCGGGCGCCGGATTACAAGACCGCCGAGGAGGAGATCGAGAAGGCGGCCAATCGCGTCATCAAGGCGCTGACCGCGAAAGGCGGCGAAGCGAAGTTCCACCGGAAGGACTGAGGCGATGCGATCCGTCCTGAAGAAGTGCGGGGCCTGCGGCCGGTACACCCTGAAGGACGTCTGTCCGGCGTGTGGCCATGCCGCCGGCAATCCCATGCCGCCCCGGTACTCCCCGGAGGACCGTTACGGCGCGTACAGGCGCAAACTTAAGCGGGCCCATGAATTGGAGAGATGAGACACCATGGACAACATCGTGATCCGGTACCTCGACCATCCGAAGCTCGAAGACCCGATCTTCATCGAGGGACTGCCGGGGATCGGGAACGTCGGGAAGCTCGCCGCGGAACATCTGAAGGACGAGCTGAAGGGCGTCAAGTTCGCGGAGATCTTCTCGAAGTACTTCCCGCCGCAGGTCCTCGTCCAGGACGACGGCCAGGTCAAGCTCGTGAACAACGAAATGCATTACGTCAAGAGGGACAATGGGACGGACCTCGTCCTCCTCACGGGGGACTATCAGGGCCTGACGCCGGAAGGTCAGTACGAGCTGAGCGATTTCATCTTGAAGGAGCTGAAGAAACTCGGTGTGCGGCGCGTCTTCACCCTCGGCGGCTACGGCATGGGCCGGATGGTGACGAAGCCGCGGGTCTTGGGGGCCGCGACGGGCCTCGAGCTCGTGAAGGAGATGGAGAAGTACGGCGTCGTGTTCTCACGGGGCGAGCCCGGAGCGGGGATCGTCGGCGCGAGCGGCCTGCTGTTGGGCCTCGGCCGCCTGTACGACATGAATGCGGTATGCCTCATGGGCGAGACGTCCGGATATTTCGTCGACCCGAAGTCGGCGCAGGCGGTGCTCGAGGTCCTCACGAAGTACCTCGGGCTCGAGATTTCGTTCAGCGAATTGGAGACGAAGGCGAAGCAGATCGACCAGATTACGTCGAAGCTGAAGGACATCGAGGCCGCGCCGGAGACGCCGGACAAGCGCGAAGACCTCGGGTATATTGGATAGGCGCGAAATCTCTATACGCCCGACGGGGCCTTAGCCTGGCCACAGGGATGGGCGACGACGAGAAGCGCAAGGCCTTTTTGAAAGGCTTCGAAGAAGGCTTGAAGGCCGCGTGGCGGGAGATTGCCGCCCTGATGACCCGCGGATATTCGTCGACGGAGCTCATGGTGTTCGCCAAGTCGAAGATGGCGGTCTTGTACCGCGATGTCGAGGCGATGGAGGCCCACATCATCGACGAAGAAGGCATCCCGGTCGTGGGAGGCGGCGAGCTGGCTGCGAGGAAGGACCTCCGTCGTCGGGGGGCGTACCTCGTGCGGGAGCCGAAAGCGGAGCGGGTGTTCGAGCTGTTCGGGGACCTGCTCCGGAGCGAGGCGCGCGGCCTCTGCATCACCCGAATCCATCCCGATGACGCGCGGACGCGTTATGGCCTCGAGACCGCGGGTTTCATCTGGCTGTCGAAGTCCCCCGGTCAGAAAGGAAAGGACATGGCGATCGCGGAGCCCACCGCCTTGGTCGACATCGCATCCGCCATCTCGGAGTTCGCTTCGGACGGCGGGAACGCGGCGGTCCTGCTAGAGGGCCTCGAGTATCTGATCTCTCAGAACGGCTTCCCGTCCGTGATGCGATTCCTCCAGAAGGTGAACGAGAAAATCGTGATCAACGACTCCTACCTCTTGATTTCCGCGAATCCCGCGGCGATGAAGGAGCAGGAATACACCGTCCTCGCGAAGGAAGTCGCGGGCGAGGTCTGATCCACTATCGGCCGGACGCGGCCGCGGCCTTCGTCGTCTTGCGACGCGCGACGCGTTCCGATTGCATCAGGGAGAGGAGGAGGAGCGCGGTCAGCACTTCGACGACTTTCGAGATGACGCCGAGCGCGTCGAGATCCTCGATGTATCCGATCGGCCACACGGAAACGGTCCGTGTGACGACGTACGCCGCGATGAGGAACGCGGTGATCCCGAGCCACACCCAATCCAGATCACGATGCGCGTACGGGATGAGGAAGGCGGCCGCGAACTGGAGGCCCGAGAACACGCCGAAGAACGCCGCGGGGAACGCCTCCCCCAGGTGATCGTTGAGCGCGTACAGATGGAGGGACCCGTCCGCGAGGAAGAGGAAGGAGACCAGATACCGCTTGGCCATCTCGCCGTCACTCAGGATTTCCGGAAAGTTTTCGTACGCGACGCCGATGGTTGCGAAGGCCACGCCGAACATCGTGAGGAAGATGCGCAGCTGAAACGTGCCGGTGCTGTGACCGCCGGAGACCGCGCGGAGCTCGAAGACGCCGAGCAGGTCCGCCAACCAACCGACAACGATGACGAGGAACCCACAAAAGAAGAACGACAATTCCGTGATCGTCGGCTTCTCGCGGCGCATTCCCGGCCGCCGAAGGTGGGTGCGTCCAAGAAGTTTCCGGTTTTTGTGTCTCGAGTGAGTCTCGTTTCCAAAAGCATTTATGGACCCCGGGACTAACCCGGCCTTCCGCTCCCGTAGTCTAGTCCGGTCAAGGATCGGGGCCTTTCGAGCCTCAGACGCGGGTTCGAATCCCGCCGGGAGCATGCCCATTTTAGCACACGCTGATGGTTCGTCGTCCTTAGGTGCCGTATCGGAACTCGCTTTTGTCGGCACCCTGCAAGAGATACTTCATGGGTTCGCGAGCCTTCATCAAGTTTCGAACGCGCCAGTTGCCGTCTATATAGTCCGTGTCGGTCTCACCTTTATACACGCGAGTCAATCGGCCCCTCGAAGGTTTTTGTATGAACGCCTCATTCGCTCGACACGCCCAACGCCCCGCTCGCGGTTCCGCAAGGCCGCGGTTGCTTCGGCTCATGATCGTCACCGCGGCGATACTGATCCTTTCGGTCTTGCCGGCGACCGCACGCGCGAACAGTTCTGAGACCAGGCCCACGATCGTCCTCGTCCACGGCGCCTGGGCCTCGCCGCCTGGCTGGGACATGGTTGTCGCAGGGCTCCAGAAGGACGGGTTCACGACCGTGACCCCGACGCTCGGCCTGCTGTCGATCGCCGGGGACGTCGCAATCGTCCGCGCGGTGCTTGACGGCATCTCGGGTCCAAAGATCCTCGTCGGACACTCGTACGGTGGGATCGTGATCTCGAACGCAGCGTACGGCCGGTCCGACGTGCTCGGCCTTGTCTTCACCGCAGCGTTCGTCCCCGACCAGGGTGACTCGATCTTCAGCCTCGGCGCGGGCTTCCACACGTCCGAGGCGTTCAACCACTTCATCTGGACGGGGACGCCTTTCGCATCGCCCGCCTTCATTGACCCGGCCTTTTTCGCGCAGTTCTTCTGTCAAGACCTCAACCCG
>Ga0209266_1002202_pt1 | contig 12445 bp, 12 predicted proteins | sample GraSoiAngelo_132_FD_185889 | JGI IMG/M metagenome (GOLD analysis project Ga0209266, IMG submission 185889) | Grasslands soil microbial communities from the Angelo Coastal Reserve, California, USA - 14_0929_02_40cm (SPAdes) (version 2) | ecosystem: Environmental > Terrestrial > Soil > Grasslands ...
CGGGTTCAGCGCAGCGCCGGTTCGTCCGAGCGCTGCCTTCTTCAGCCGCGACCTGGGCGAGTTCGTCCTGCCCTACGACCAGGTCCGGCGGGCGGCCTCGCAGGACGCCGTGCTCCTCGAGTTCCTGCAGAGCACGTACGAGGCGGCGGCCGACCTCGGAGGCTGGGACCGCCCGGCGCTGGAGCGTCAGGCCACGAGCACGTGAGGCGCCGGACCTCGCTCGTTTGCGACGGGCGCTCGGCGTATCGACTTGCTGCTTCGCCCTGTTGCACTCACTCGCGCCGTCCGAACGAGAATGTCATCCGAGGCGACTTCGGGCGGACCGCCCGTCAGTCCCGCATGGCTGTGGCTACGGAGCTCGAGGAGCTCACCGAGCACGCGATCGCAACCGCCAGCCACTGCTTCGGCTGCACCGCAGGCGCGGGCGGGACGCTGGCGTGAGCGCCACCGCCGTCCTCGTGCTGGCGGCGGGCTGCGGGCACGAGGCCCGACCCAAACGCGGAGCTCGCGAGGTGGACCGACCTGGCGATCAGGCTGCTTCCGGTGCTGGACGATGCGACCTATCGGTCCTTCGACTCGCTGGCCGAGTACGCGCCTGGTGCGAGGCGAACCTGCCGAGCTGGCTCGGGTATGGGCGCGCGGTTTGACTACGCGCAAGCGGAGGAGATCCGCGACGTCTTCGCCCGTCACGGCGTGCGCTACCTCTTCCTCGGAAAGTCCGGTGCGATTCTCCTCGGCTTCCCCGACACGACGCAGGATGCCGATGTCTTCGTGGAGAGAACGCTGGCGAACGGCCTTGCCCTCGTCGCGGCGCTCCGCGAACTCGGCTTCACGCTGACGGACGCTGAGGCCGACGAGATCGCGCGAGGGAAGGACTTCGTTCAGCTCAAGAACGGACCCTTCGACCTCGACCTGGTCTTTGCGCCTGACGGTATCGAAACCTTTGCGGACGCCTGGCGCCGTCGCGTGGAGGTGGAGGGTCTTCCCGACATCGAACTCGTCCGCGCCGATCAGATCAACCAGGCCTACGAACGCGTCGTGAAGAAGGACGTGCGATACCGTTTCGTCATCGACATGGCTTCGCTCGAGGCGTGACGGATGGAACAACTGAAAGAGGGACGGACATCATGACCAATCCGTTGGACTTCAGCGGCAAAGTGGCGCTCGTCACCGGGGGCGCATCAGGTATGGGACTCGCGACAGCGCAGGCGTTCGCGGAGGCGGGCGCGGCCGTCGTCCTGGCGGACTTCAAGGAAGACGCGGTGAAGGCGGCGGCGCAGAAGTTGGTCGCCGCCGGTCACAAGGCATTCGCCGTCCGTTGCGATGTGAGCGATGACGCCCAGGTGGCCGCGATCGTGGACCGCACCGTCGCCGAGTTCGGGCGACTCGACGCTGCGTTCAACAACGCCGGGGTCATGGCCCGGATCGCCCCGACCGCCGACAGCACCCGCGAGGACTGGGACCGCGTGATCGGGGTCAACTTGCGGGGCGTGTGGAGTTGCATGAAGCACGAACTGCGGCAGATGGAACGCCAAGGCAGCGGCACGATCGTCAACAACGCGTCGGTCGGCGCGTTGACCGGCAACCCGGGCATCGCTTCCTACATCGCCTCCAAGCACGGGGTGGTCGGCCTGACGCGGACGGCCGCGCTCGAATACGTCAAGCGCGGAATCCGCGTCAACGCCGTGAATCCCGGCCTGATCGACACGCAGATCGCCCGCGACGTCGTCAACGGGGACGAGCACGCGTACGCCGAGCTAGCGAAGCACGTTCCCATCGGCCGCGCGGGCAGGCCCGAGGAGATCGCGTCGGTCGTGCTGTGGCTTTGCAGTCCGGGGGCGAGCTACGTGGTCGGCCATGCCCTGACCGTGGACGGTGGGATGACGGTGGTGTGATTCGCGGCTTCTTCGGGGATCAAGGATGTGAATGAGGAGGCAGACCATGCGAGGAGCAGTGCTCTACGGCCCGCGCGACGTGAGGTTCGAGGAGCGAGAATCCCCGAGGATCGTCGAGCCGACCGATGCCATCATCCGAATCTCGCTCACGTGCGTGTGCGGGTCGGACCTGTGGCCGTATCGCGGGCTCGAGGCGATCAACGGACCCACGCCGATGGGACATGAATACTGCGGCATCGTCGAGGAGGTGGGCGGCGCGGTGCGGTCGGTCAGACCGGGGCAGTTCGTCATCGGCTCGTTCGCCACCTCCGACAATACGTGTCCCAACTGCCGGTACGGCTACCAGTCGTCGTGCATGCACCGCGAGTTCATCGCCCGGGCGCAAGCGCCAGTGCTGCGCGTGCCGCTCGCGGACGGGACGCTGGTGCCGACGCCGGGCGTTCCGTCGGACGACCTGATCCCGAGCCTACTGACCACATCGGATGTCCTGGGCACCGGTTGGTTCGCCGCCGATGCGGCGAACGTGAAGCCGGGATCAACCGTCGTGGTCGTCGGCGACGGCGCGGTCGGCCTGCTCGGCGTTCTCTCGGCCAAGCAGATGGGGGCCGAGCGGATCATTGCGATGAGCCGGCACGAGAAGCGGCAGAAGCTCGCTCGCGAGTTTGGCGCGACCGACATCGTTCCCGAGCGCAGCGACGAGGGCGTGAAGCGCATCAAAGACCTGACCAAGGGCGTCGGCGCGGATTCGGTGCTGGAGTGCGTTGGGACGCAGCAGTCGATGATGCAGGCGATCCACTGCACGCGCAGGGGCGGGTACGTCTCCTATGTCGGCGTCCCGCACGGAGTCGAGTTGAACGGCGAGGAACTGTTCTTCGCCCATGTCCACCTGCACGGCGGGCCCGCGCCGGTACGGCGCTACCTGCCCAAGCTGATCGATCAGGTGTGGAACGGGAAAATCAACCCCGGCAAGGTGTTCGACCTGACCCTGCCCCTGGACCAAGTGGGAGAAGGCTACCGTGCGATGGACGAGCGCCGCGCGATCAAGACGCTGCTGCGCCCATGAACCGCTTGCGACCGTGAAACTCATGCGCCGCGAAGTCGGATCGCTCCATGAAAGGAGACAACGACATGGACACGAATAAACCACCCAGCGCCGCACAGAAGGCCATCGGCGACATCGCGCCAAAGCTCGCCGAGCTCACCGACCGCGTGCTGTTCGGGGACGTCTGGGAGCGGCCGCAGCTCTCGAAGCGCGATCGTAGTCTCATCACGTGCGCCGCCCTCGTTGCAAGCGGTAAGACGGAGCAGATGAATTTCCATTTCCCCACCGCGATCAAGAACGGCGTCACCCAAGAGGAGCTCGTCGAGACGATCACGCACCTCGCGTTCTACGTTGGTTGGCCGACTGCGATGTCGGCCGTGAACCGCCTGAAGGCGCTCTTTGCGCCGAAGGACGCCTGATGATCCCCAGGCGCAGGCTCGGACACCAAGGCCTCGAGGTCCGCGATCGGCCTCGGCTCCATGGGGATGAGCCGGAGATGAGTACGTGGACGACCGACGAACTCAAGAAGATCGGGGCAGCTGAAGAGCTGGAAGTCTCGTCCGCAATCCAACTGCGCAGAGAGTCCGGTTCATGCGTGATGCCTCCTGTTGTGGCCGGATGGTCGTCTCGCCGGTTGCCGAGGATGGTAGTCTCGCTGAGCCTGCGGCGCGTCGAGTGAAATCGTGAGGGCGCCCTCCCGACGACACAGCCGTGAATCCCAGTATTATTAGGTGAGCGTCACGTCTTCAGGGACGCCTTCTTCCTGTGTTGTCTCGTTGACGCCGCCTTCCGGCCGGGAGGAGACTCAGGCGGCCGTCTAGTTGGCTTCCCACGGAGGCGACCATTGCATGCCGCTCAAAATGAAGGTCCGAAACGTCCTGGGGGCCGCGATGATATGCGCGCAGGTCGTCGGGGCCACGGGCCAGGCTCAGGCGGCCGACCGCTTCGTGTCCACCGCGGGGAGTGATACGGCGAACGACTGCCTCACCGGTGCGATCCCCTGCCGCACGGTCGCGCATGGCCTCGCGCGCGGCGAGTGGGGACACACTGAAGGTCTGGGCGGCCGTTTCCGTGAGAACCCGACCGTGAGCAACCTCACCACGCTGACCCTTTCCGGTGGCTGGGCCGAGGGCTTCAGCGTTCGGGATCCCGACTTGATGAGGACGGCGCTGTGGGCCGCCGATCGCACCCTCCCCGTCATGTCGGTCGTGGCTGCCGGCGGCTACCGCGTGGCCGTAGTTACGGGCACGCTCTCGCGACGCCTCGCGCGCCCACACCAGCACGGGCGTTCCGAACGCCCTGCCGTAGCCGTCGTTACGGAAGGTCGGCGGGATGGTAGGAGCAGATCGGGGCGGATACCCCCTTTGTGGGGCTTATTTTCCCGAAGTTTGTGCCGGATGCCGACTTCAAGCTGCCGGCTCGCCATTTCCGGTCCTCAGCGGCGACCCAAATTGTCATGACAGCCCCCTTGACTGCCCCTCTGTCCGCGTCGGTACGTGGCTCCGGAGCGCCGGAGGGGGTGCGGGGCGTAAGAGGCGATTCTGTCAACTTCCGCCCTTTGTGGGGCGATGCCCGCTCGGTCTCACCGATGCCCTGGGGGGCGTTGCCGGAGGAGAGAACCATGCAAGCAGCCGTTGGCGCGCGGTCCGCGCGGATCGTGGGTGTCGTCCTCGTCTTTCTTGCGACGGGCCTCGCGTCCTTCTCCGAAGCGAAGCTGCCGGCGAGGACCGGCCCGACGATCAAGGTGCTCTCCAACCAGCCCGACCTGATCAGCGGCGGCGACGCGCTGGTAGAAATCCTCAACGCCGGGACGGGCAGCCTCAGGGCCACGCTGAACGGCACCGACATCAGCAGCGCTTTCGCGCTGCGCCCGAATGGCCGCGTCATGGGCCTCGTGACCGGCCTGATCGACGGCGGCAACACGCTGACCGTCAAGAGCAAGACCGGCAGCGCGACGATCACGATCACCAACTACCCGAACGGCGGGCCGATCTTCTCCGGCCCGCAGATCCAGCCTTGGCCGTGCCTGGCCGGCGCGACCGACGCGCAGTGCAATCGGCCCGTGGTCTACGACTACCAGTACATGCCGAGCGGCGGCGGCGGCTTCCAGCCGTACGACCCGAACAACCCGCCGAGCAACGTCGGCACGACGACGACCGACCAGGGCAAGACCGTTCCGTACATCGTGCGACGCGAAACCGGCTCGCAGGATCGCGGCCAGTATCAGATCGCGGTGCTGTTCGACCCGACGAAGTCGTGGGCGCCGTGGGCGCCGCAGGCCGGCTGGAACGGCAAGACCTACGTCACCGGCGGCTCGGGCTGCGGCACGCATCACGGCGAGACCATCGCGCCCAACGTGATGGTCGACGAGGCGCTGAAGCGCGGGTTCATGGTGTGGTCCACCGCGCTCGACCACAACACGCAGAACTGCAATCTCGTCGTGCAGGCCGAGTCGATGATGATGGCGAAGGAGCGCATCGTCGAGCAGTACGGCCCGATCCGCTACACGATCGGCAGCGGCTGCTCGGGCGGCTCGATCTACCAGCAGCAGGCCGCGAACGACTATCCCGGCATCTTCGACGGCATCCTGCCGGCGTGCTCGTTCCCGGATTCGTGGTCGACCGCGATCGAGGTCGTCGACTGCCGGCTGCTCGTAGACTATTTCGACGATCCGTCCAAGTGGGCGCCCGGGGTCGCGTGGCCCCCGAACCAGCAGGCCGCGGTGGAAGGCCATCCCGGCCCGAACATTTGCCAGTCGTGGATCAACGTCTACGGCTTCGACGAAGGCGGCAATCCGCGCCAGACCAATGGCCCGACCGGCCTGAATCTGCAGAGCTGCAACGTGGAACGGGGTGTCGGGCCCGACAAGGCCTACGACCCGCAGACCAATCCGGGCGGCGTGCGCTGCGATCTCGGCTCGTACTTTGTCAACGAGCTCGGCGAGCGCGCGCCGCAATTCTGGGGGCCCATCGAGCAGGCGCTCGGCCACGGGTTCGTCGCGCCGCCGTTCGACAACGTCGGCGTGCAGTATGGTCTCGGCGCGCTGCAGGCCGGCACGATCACGCCGGCGCAATTCATCGACCTGAACCAGAAAGTCGGTGGGCGCACGATCGACTACGACCCGTCGCCCGACCGCGTCGACACGCCCGAGAGCAACTGGGCCGTCACGTACCAGGGCGGGCTGTACAACGAAGGCAACAACATGTACCTGCCGATCATCGACCTGCGCGGCCACGACGTGGAGGAAATCCACCACGACTACCGCTCGTACGTGATGCGCGCGCGGCTCGAACGCAGCAACGGCCATCACGACAACCAGGTGATCTGGACCGGCGCGGCGCCGCTGGTGGGCGACGCGACATTCACGGCGAGCGCGCTGACCGTGATGAACAAGTGGCTCGCGGCGATCGAAGCGGACACGAGCCCGCTGCCGCTCGCGACGAAAGTGGTGAAGGACAAGCCCGCCGAAGCGCACGACCTCTGCACCGACGGCGCCGGCAACGAGTTGCCAAGTGCGAGCTGCCCGATCCTGTTTCCCTACTACGCCGAGCCGCGCATGGTGGCCGGCGAGCCGTTCACGGGCGACGTGCTGAAGTGCCAGCTGAAGCCCATCGACCGCAACGACTACGCCACCGCGCTGCCGCCGATGACGAACGATCAATTCGCGCAGCTCGCGGCGATCTTCCCATCCGGCGTGTGCGACTACAGCAAGCCGGGTTACGGCCAGCAGCCGACGATTCCGTGGATGGGCTACGCCGCCGGCCCCGGCGGCAAGCCGCTCTGATCACTCTCTGACCAGTCGGGTCGGAGTCGATTGGCCGTGGCACGCTCCTCGAGCCGCTTGCGGTTTTTCTCGTGCGCGGTGCGTGCGATGAGGCCGGTCGAGGCCGTCCTCTGCAGCGTCGATCCGCCGTCTTCCTACCAATAAGGTCAGAGCGAGCAGCAGAGAAACCTTGCAGGGAATCGGTGCGCCGATACTAGACCCTCCCGCAACCTGTAGCCCATCCGGGCTCCGTGCTCTCCCGCTTCCTAGTAGTGAGTCCCGTATGTCGATCAGCTAGCTGGCAACTCAGCGCGCATGACCTCTCGCTCGCTTTTCCGTGTGCGTGCAAAGGGCGCCTTCGAACGGGGCAACTGACTCCGATGTGGTCGCACCAACCCGCCGGCTTCGTAACGACGTAGCGCGGTCGCGAGTTGACGGAACCGCCCAATCTCGGACCATGCTCCCCTCCCGCCGCTTCTCCGGAGCCCCTCAAACCTACGGCTCGACCGGCTGCTGCCGGGCCTGACAACGGCTCATCGGTGGCGGTCACTATGCCGATGATATTCCCGTGCTTCGCTGGCTTCGGCCACTCCGACCCCTCGTACGGCGTGTCTGTTTTCCGCCAAGCGTGAGAAACTCTGACTCCGGAGAGTGAGTTCGAGCAGGCGATCTTCGGGCCGTCGAGTCCGGCTCCGTGTTTCGCATCGAGAACGGTTCTGCTCTTCTCGGAGCGCCCAGGCCAAGAACCCGACATCAGACCAGGCCGCGTTCCAAAATCCTTTTCTCGTACTCGCGAACAGGTGCTGCGACGCTTCGGCGAGGTCGTGTTCACGCATACCGATCGAGACGTCGGGCATGCCCCGCTCGCATATCCAGATATATCGCTGCCGCTCATCGATGCGGCTGGCCTAACTCGCGAGATTCCGCGATGTCCTTGCCGGAGCACCGCAAGGAGTTCCTGCGCCGCTCCGTGCACGAGATCACTATCGATCCCGACACTGCCAGGGGGACGCTTACCTTCTACGTCGAAACTATCCCCTCCCTCTCCGATGGCGGCCGAGAAGCAAGCGAAATGCCGGCGGCAGCGCGGCGCCGGTGCCCCGGTGTGACCGTTGACGGCGGAACTCTCGGGCGCTTCTGCGACAACGTGGCGTTGGAGCGACCCGATCGTCCCTCCGGGCAGGTCGAACGCGGGCGAGGCCTCACGAAGCCGCGAGCGATCGCCTGCACCAACCGTTGGCGGTCGTCGGCATCGTGCCAGTCATCGTTGGACTCACCGCTGCCGACGCCAACTACGGCGTCGCTCGCGCACTGCGACGGTCAGCGGCCGAAGACGCCGCAATCCGCCTCCCGTACGTTCACAATCTCGGGGACACCCTCGTCTCGTTGGCACCCGTCGTCGCGGGTGCGTTGACGCTCGCCTCGGGGAGCTTCCTGGCCGATCAGGAGGTAGTGTGGCCCGAGGATGTCACCTGCGGTCACGGCTCGATCGGCGCCACTTCCCGGGACTCCGTGAACCTGTCGCGCTCCGGGTCGACCCTGTCGTTCGGTGTCCGCGGGGGCCCACGTCACCGTCGGGCGACGCGCGGCCCCCCCTCTGGGCTGAGGGCAGCGTAGCTGCTCTACTGTAGGCCATGTCTGCCACCCTCCCAAATCGAGATGGTCGCTTGCCCGCCTTTCTCCTTGCCGCGCTCTTCGCGCTGGCGCTGGGAAGTCCTGAGGCATGGCCTGCCGTGCGATCGGGCGGCGGCGGCGCCGTCCATGCGGGCGTTCCACGCTCGGGGTTCGTGGCCCGCCGCTTCGCCGGGCGGCGCTTCGGCGACCGCTTCGCCCGTGGGCGCCACCGCGGACGAGGCTTCTTCCCCTTTGGCTACGGCGGCGATCCCTACTGGTACGGGTACGACCAGGACTACGAATATGAGCCGGGCTCGCACCCCCGTGGCTACTGGCATTCCGGATACTGCGACGTATCCCCTCGCTCGTATCCTCAAGACTGCGTCTGGAAGGACGGTCCGTAGGACGCGAAGGCGTGTGTGCGCACCGGAGGCAGCCGCTGCTTCCGCGAAGGGCGGGGCAGTTCAAGCAGCCGGGCATGCACCTCCGGACGATCTACCGCGACGGCTTCGTGTGCACGGTTTACGAGCCGTCGACGACGGAGCACGGCTGGGACCTCGCGCGTCTCTACCGCGCGATGGGCGTCGACCTACCGCTGCCGGACATCCGCTACGACGGCAGCGAGGGCGAGCTCTACGATCTTCGAGACGATCCGCTCCAGTGGCGGAACCTATGGGACGATCCCGGCTACGCCAAGCGCAAGTCCGATCTCGTCGCCGACCTCTTCGATCATCTCCCGATGCCGCGCGTGCCGCGGCTACCGGTCGAGGCGCCGGCGTGAACCGACGGAGGCCGGGCGTGCGGTCAACCTCGCTCGCGCGTGTCGCCATCGAGCAACGCTCGGGCCGTTGCGCGATGGGAGTGGTGTCGGATGCCGGCGTGTACTGCGTGACCCACGAGATCGTACTCATGCACTTCGTCGACGGAGTCGATTGAGTTTACCATCCCGGGGGTGCGTTCTCGTATGCCCACAAGGTGCGGGCCATCCTTACGTCACATGATGTGGTCACCGACGGCGCCGGCGCCGCTACCCTAGTTTGGAACGGTGTAGTCAAACGACCGACGCGCTGGCCGAGAAGTCGCCCGCGACCCACACCCCGAAGCATCTCGCCGAGAAGGCCGGCGAGCTCGCCGTGCTCGAGGGGGCGCCCGCGCGCGTTGCCCTTCTCGCGGCGGCCGCCGTGCTGCTCCTGCTCCGGCTCGGCGCGCTCGGCGTGTCGGCGCCCGACGAGCCGGTCTACACGGAGATGGCCGAAGAGGTTCGCTCGTTCGAGCACGGTCCCACCGGGCTCGTGTTGCTGCATCTGAATGGGAAGCCGAATGATCAGAAGCCGCCGCTCTACTACTGGGCTGCCGCGCTCTTCGGCGCCCCGGGCGGCCGCGTCACCGAGACCGCGGCGCGACTTCCCTCCGCGCTCGCGGGCATCGGGTGCGTGTGGCTCGTCCTCCAGATCGGCACACTGCTCTTCTCGCGACGCACCGCTCTCCTCGGTGCGGCGCTCCTCGTGACGACGCCGTTCTTCGCGCATCTGGGCAGGCGTGCCGCGCTCGACGTCGTGCTCGCGATGTTCGAGCTCTGCGCGTTCTACGCGTTCGTCCGCCTCGAGCGAGGCGTCGGGCGGCGGACGACGAACGTGGCCCTGCTCCACGGCGCGCTCGGTCTCGCCATGCTCGACAAGGGTCCGGTCGGCTTCTTGCTCCCGCTCGCCGCCATGGTCGTCGACCTCGCCGTCGAGCGCAGGCTCGCGGACGTGCGGGCGATCGTTCCGCTCTGGTCGCCGCTGCTCTCGATTCTTCCGGGGCTCGCCTGGATCACGCTGGCGACGTGGCTGGCTCCGGCCGGCTGGTTTCACGGTGCCGTTGTCGACAACCTGTGGGGCCGCTTCTTCCACGGCCTTTACCACCCTCGCCCCTGGTACTTCTTCTTCATCCAGTTCCCCACCCGCTCGATGCCCTGGAGTCTCTTCTGGCCTGTCGTCGCGTGGGCCGCGTGGCGCCGGGTCTTCGTCGCGCACGGCGATCCGGAGCGGGCGCGGGCCTGGCGATTCCTCCTCGCGTGGGTCGGCGTGATGTTCATCTTCTTCTCGATCTCCGCCGGGAAGCGCGAACTCTACATGGTGCCCGCCATGCCGGCGGGAGCACTCCTCACCGCCGACGCACTGCTCGTGCTCCTCGCGCAATGCTCCGCTGTGCCGCGCTGGTGGACCGCTGGCGCGGCCGTCGTCGCGACCGCCGCGGCGAGCGCCGGCGTCGCGCTCGTCATCCACCCACGCGTCGCTGACGTCGACCTTCCGCGACTGCTCGGCGTCGTGCTCGTCGCGATCACGGCGGCGTCGGCGATCGCGTGGTGGAGGCTCGGACGCGTCCGAGCTCCCGCGCTCCGACGTGTGGGCGTGATGGTCGCGGCGATCTTCGCGGTGGAGCTCTGGATGTTCCAGCTCGTCTATCCGAGCATCGACGGCGAGCAGTCGGCGCAGGGCATCGCGCGCGCCGCCGCGGCGCGCGTGCCACCCGGCGGCAGCGTCGGCGCGTTGAGCCGCGCGCCGCTCGCGGCCGCACTCCGCTACTACGGCGGAAAGCCGGTCGAGGAGATCGAATCGGCCGACTCGATGCGGTCCTTCCTGGCTCGCGGCGGGCGCGTGATCGTGGCGGAAGCCGGCAAGCTCGACAACGTGCGATCGGTCGCGCCCATGCGGATCACCGAGCGCGTATGGAGCGGGGACCGCACGCTCTTCGTGCTGACGCCGCTGGACGACGCCGCGAACGAACGCCGAGCGGACGCACCCGCCGGGCGGTGAAGCTCCGTGCCGTTGCAGCTGAGCGTCAAGATGAAAGGATGGTTTGCTTCGGCGGATGCGCCCGGCCCAGCTCGTCGGTCTGGAGTGGCCCGAGGTGCGCCGGCTCTTCGACGAGCGCAAACGCCGCCGCCGGCTTGCCGAGGCGTGGGCGGGGGCGCGATTAGGGCGCGTTCAGAGGACGGCGGCGGAATAGGCGATCATCACGCCGGGCCGCCAGTAGCTCCCGCGTTTCCTCGCAGACTCTCCGGCTGTCCGCGATGCTCGATCGGGCGCGCCTGACGGCGACGACCCCTTGCCAGAGGATTCGCTGCGTCAGGTTCGCGAAGTCGTGGAACTCCTGGGATGACATATTCCCCGTCCGCCCCATGCCGCACCCCTTCTGACGATGACGGACTATCCTCGGGTCCGCGGGCAGGTGCGAGGGAAAAAGGGGATACCTGTACGCCAAGAGGACTTCCCAGGCGACGGAGGCGGGTAGTTGGGGGAGAGGATGGCGGCGCCTCCTGCCCGTAGCCGATCCCGCACTTCTTGCAGCGCACCAGGGGTAGCAGTTCCGGTGCATTCGCTGTCCGCTGGATGGTTGGAAGTGCACAGCGGATCACGGGTGGCGACGGGTTCTCCACAGTCTGTGGAAAAGTGTCGTATCGGTTGAAGCGCCCCTCCAACTCGCCGCCGCAAGCGCGAGTGCCGCCGTTGGTGCTGTCCTAGGTCCGAGTGTGCCTCTTGCGGCGCTTCGCAGAAGGGTCTACTTGTCCGCAGCGAAGCCCGTTTCAAGCCCCGCAGCGCGGCGTGGGAGTTGAGAGGACGGTGGGCGCAGGCGCTCCCCATGTGTGCCCGGCGCGGACTCCACAGGAGACCGCCCCATGGCCGATGGGAGTTACCTCTGGTTCGAGGGCGTGCATGTGTTCGCGCGCGACATGCGGCTCCTGTGCGCCGTAGACGGCCGCGTCGTGCCGCTCCCGGTCGCCATCCTCCACCCGGACTGCCGGCTGGCCGCCGATGGTGATGTCGGGCGCCTCGGCGTGCCGCGGCGCTGGGCGGAGCAACAGGGGCTCTGCGCGTAAAAAACGCGGCCGGGTCGGCTACCGACACACGCAGCGTGGCCGAGGGCTTCAAACCACCCGCGCCGCCGTCCTCAACCAGGCCCTTTCCCGAAAGGGGCATAGCCGACCCGACCGTAGCCCCCTCCTAACGCGGCGCGGCACACGGCCGCAATCCCGTCTACCGGGGAAGGCCCTCCTCAGGGGACGGGAGTCCGCGAGGCGCAACCCGCGACGGCGCGGCGGCTAGCCGAGGCGGACGAGCGCCGCTAGACGCCGTGGTGCAGGAGGCA
>Ga0209266_1002207_pt1 | contig 12433 bp, 14 predicted proteins | sample GraSoiAngelo_132_FD_185889 | JGI IMG/M metagenome (GOLD analysis project Ga0209266, IMG submission 185889) | Grasslands soil microbial communities from the Angelo Coastal Reserve, California, USA - 14_0929_02_40cm (SPAdes) (version 2) | ecosystem: Environmental > Terrestrial > Soil > Grasslands ...
CACGTTTAATTCGTCGGATCATTGGCTGAGATTATGATCAGGTCGTCCTTTCAATTACAATCGCGGTTATTCGCGAGGGTTGTGGAGGTTAGGGTTTTGTCTGATTCGGCGGGCGGGCTCCAGTATTATCACGCGCGTGCGCGACGCGATTGCGCAACGGTGGCCAGTTGCCGATCGTCGCTTCCAATTCATCGCCCGCCTGAATCGGGCCGACGCCCGAGGGCGTTCCAGTTAGGATGACATCCCCCGGCAGTAACGTTAGCGATTCACTGGCGAACGAAACGAGTTGCGCGACCGAGTAAATCATCCGGCTCGTGCGTGTGTGTTGCCGCGCCTCGCCGTTTTGTCGCAACTCCATCGGCAGATCGCTCACATCGACATCTGCATAAACGAAGGGACCGACCGGCGTGTAAGTGTTGAATGATTTGCAGCGGCCAAATTGCTTTTCCTCTTTTTGCAGATCGCGATCTGTGATATCGAGGCCGATTGTGTAGCCGAAGACGTGATCGAGCGCATCATTCACGATTACGTTTTTCGCCGGAGCGCCGATCACCACCGCGAGCTCCACTTCGAAATCGGTTCGATGCTCGGGAAACACGATCTCGATCGTACCCTGATGCGCCAAGAGCGAACTAGGCGCCTTAAACCAAATCAACGGCGCTCCCAATTCAGTTCGTTTCATCTCGGCGATGTGATCGGAGTAATTCAGGCCGACTGCGATTAATTTTGAGGACGCAACCGGGAGATCGACATGCAAATCTGCGAGTTTGCGGACATCGCCAGTCGGTTCGATCTCGACCCAGTACGGTTTTGCGAGCACGTGCACGTCGTTGCCGCGCACTTCGCCGTAGAAGAAACTGTCGCCCAATCTGAACCCACCAAACGTCCGCATGAGCGAAATTGTAGGGCAACTGCTCCGGTTGCCGAATGAAATCTCGGCAGCGAGTGCCTGCCAACAGCGCTGCAAAGTTATCGGGTCACGTTGCTGGGGCAGATTCACGGGAGTAACATGCAGCTATGCCAAAAAGCATACTGATGCTGACGTTGATTCTCATCGCTGGCTTTAAAACATGTAATGGCACGAAGCCAAATGCGTTAGCGAAATCCAGCACCACCATGAATAAGCCCACGACCTCTACCCAAACGTTGGCGGAAAAGCCCACCTTCGCTTCGGACATCAGGCCGATACTCCAGTCCCGCTGCCAGCCCTGTCATTTTCAAGGCGGCCAGATGTATGAGAAGCTGCCATTCGATAAACCAGAAACAGTTACTAAGCTGGGCACAAAGTTGTTCACGCGCATCAAGAACGAGGACGAACAACGCGTCATCAGGGAGTTCCTCTCGAAACAGTCTGAGAGTGCTGAGCCCTAGCGAACGCCGCGCGACGTGAACTCACCGAAGGTCTTCATCGCGTGTCATTCCGAAACAATTGACGCGACCTCGCGATCGAAGCTTAGAATACGCAAGTTAGCGAGTGTGATCTATGAGCCCGGGTGAAGTTCCTCGCTCCGCTCGGAATGACCATTGCACTATTTCAGCACGACCCCCACAAAGTCGCGCACCGGTTTCTGCTCGGGAATCGAAAACGCGCTGCCATTCTCGCGTGTGACCCAAAATGCGCTCGATGAGCCGCCATCGAGATTCAAAGCGCGTTGAATTTTCAACCCATTGACCAACGGCGTTGTGGCAAGAATCATTCCCAACTCCGCGAGCGAGATTTCCGAGCAGACTCCCACCAATGCGCGATCATTGGCTGCGGTTGCGGCAAAGGTCCGACGTGCAGAGTTTGAATCATCCAACCCACGGACGCGTTCATAATGATCTACAAGGAAAGGCCCGCATTGAACCGCAGCATTCACTTTTTCTTGCCGTGAAAATTCGCGGACGCGGAGGATTTGCACGCCGCGTGGTGATGCGCCGAGCACGCCGGTGATCAGTCGAGCGCGTTTCAAGGGCGTAAGTAGTTCGCCGTCGCTGATCAACAAGCCAATTGGCGCAAAGTCGGCGTCAAAATATCCGCCGTTGACACCGGCAAGACATTTCTGGCGTACCATCGTCTCAGACAAAGTCTCGCCCCTTTGATTGTCGATTACATGCAACGTGCAAGATTTAGCGGAAAAAATTGCAAGATCGACAACCGCGTGCTCCTGTCGAGCACTATCATCCAAAACGACGTGGCGATGTAGAACGCCGGCCCGTCCGGGCTCCGAGTCTGTGGTGCGAATCGACCACTCCGCGCGCGCCGTGACCGCGACGGAAAGAAGAAAAAGCGCAGCCCTAAGCTTTGCCACCGTACCTGGTCAGCAACGCTTGAAAATCGGGTTCGTTCCGTAAAGGATCCCAAATCGGACTCACTTTCAGCATCTGCACTGTTACAGAGCTCGGCCGGTTCAAAAGTCCGTCGAGGATTTCAATTGCACGACTGTTGTTTCCAAGAATGGCATGCACTTCAGCTACGCCAGCGGTGACCTCCGGGCCACCAAAGGCGTCCTTGCTTTCGGGCTGTAGTTCGGTTGCCCGTTGTGCCTCCGTCAGGGCGGCATCTTTTTCGCCGAGGTAGGCCAGCACTTTTGCAAGCTGAATGTGCGCATCCGCAGCGTCCGGGCTTCGATTCAGCTGCTCCTCGGCAGCGCTCTTCGCCTTAAGGAAGGCTGCTCGCGCGCCATTATCGTCGTGCAAAGATTTTCGGGCAAAGCCAATGAGATAGTACTTGCTGCACAAGCCGCCCGAAATCCCGGAGAGCTGATCATCCGCCACGCTTTCTGCTGCTTGCAATCCTTCGTTGTACCTACGTTCCAACAAAAACACATTCGCCCGCCCAGCAATTGTCTTGATTTTCTGCTCTTTGGTCATCGGGACCGATTTGACAGCCTCGAATGCTTTCTCGGCGATGCTGAAGTCGCCCCTCGCGGCGATTGCGAGTTTGGACTTAACCTCCAGCGGTTCTAAAGCGGTGGGGTCAACGGCGAGGGCGCGGTCGATGGTTTTATCAGCCGTTTCGTAATTTCGCAACATCGCGTAATTGAAACTGAGATTTTGCAACGACCACATGTCCTTGGGATTTAAGCTCACTGCTTTCTCGAGACTAGCTGTCGATTCCGGCCATTTTCCCTGCCGGCGCTGGATTGCGCCGATGGCGAGATAAACCTCTGATTCGTTAGGCAAACCGCGCTGCGCGATTTCAAATTCCTTCAATGCTGCGGCAAAATCATTATCGCCGTAATAATACGAGAATCCCAGGGCTAGATGCGCTTCGGGAAGTTCAGGTTGCAATTGAAGCGCGCGGTTGGCCAGCGTACGCGCTTTCTGCCTTCGCTCGACCGTGCGTTCGTTGTTATGCAAGATCCAACTTTCCAGTTGCGAGTAGCGCGCCATGGCAAGGGCGAAGTTCGGGTCGAGTTCGATTGCCCGCTCGAAGAGTTGCTCGCCTTGTTTGAGTTTCTCGAAATCCTCAAAGGCGCAGGAAAGATTGTGCCCTTGGACAAAAGCAAGGTAAGCCTCGCCATTTTCAGTTGGCTTGCGCGTCATCTGCGCTTTTTCGCTGGGTGATAATTTTGCCCGCAGTTCATTCGCGATTTTTTGTGAGAGATCGGTTTGAATTGCGAACACATCGGTCAAATCGCGGTCGTAATCTTCCGCCCACATGTGTTCGTCGTTCGCGGTGTTAATCAACTGGACGTTCACACGCACGCGATTGCCGACGCGGCGAACGCTTCCTTCCAAAATCGTAGAGACGCCCAGCGTCTTGCCGATTTCACGAACGTTCGATGCTTTTCCTCGATATGGCATGACTGATGTGCGGGAAATTACTTTCAGGTCACCGATTTTCGACAAATTCGTGAGCACGTCGTCCTGAATGCCGTCCGCAAAATAGGCGTTCTGTTTTTCGTCGCTCAGATTTTCAAATGGCAGGACCGCAATTGACTTGTCGATCTTGTGGGCGGCAACGCGCGGCAAGAGAAAGAATCCCGCGGCGGCGGAAACCGCCACGCCAGTTGCGACAAGCATGATTACGTTACGGCGGCGATGCGATCGTGGTGCTGCAATAGCGGGGGTTGGCCGAACGCCCTCCGCTGTGATGTCGTATGCCCAAGCAAGAATTAGCGCAATTGGAAAACCGAGGAGCAATAGGACGATTACGAGGCGAAGCGCCCAGTTTGGTAATTCCCACGCCGGAAATGCAGCAGAGGCTAGCTGAATAATGCCGCCCGCAGCGATCACATAGGCCGCGGCCACGCGATAAACTTTTCGCCGCTTCACTTCCTCCAAGAAGCCGTTCATCGCTACAGATTTCGGTTGGTCGGGATTATAGTTCAACGGCAAACGTTAGACACAAAGACGCCGCTCCTCGTTCACTTCACACCTGTCGCGAATATAGTTTGAAAATGTGGGCTTTGCTCTTCACGCGAAACAACGCTGACCTCGATCTCTCGAAAACCTCCTTTTTCCAGAAACTGATGCAGCTGCACTTCGCTGAATCCGAGCCAGTGGTCTGCGTACAATTCGCGGGCCCGTTCAAACCGATGGCTCAAAAGATCGAGAATCACTAATCGCCCACCGCGTTTCAAAATGCGACGGGCTGCAGCGATGGCTCGCTCGGGATGAATGGCGTGATGCAAAGCCTGACTGAGGATCGCAAGATCGATACTGTTTTTCGCGATCGGCAGATCTTCGATATCGCCCAGCCGGTACTCGAGATTTTTGAATCCATGTTTCTTTGCCAGTTGGGCACCGAACTCGACCATTTTTGGCGAACTATCGATGGCAATAACTTTGCGCGCTTTCTTTGCCAGCAACTGCGAAAGTGTCCCCTCGCCTGCGCCAAGATCAGCGACGGTCAATGGTGGAAGCAGAGTAATGAGCGTATGTGCTAGCGCTTTCCACGATCGGCCCGGCACATAGCTTCGGCCAAACTTCCCGGCCAGCTCGTCGAAATACTTCCGCGCTTTGTCCTGACGTTTGTGCAGAACGAGCTTAAGACTCGTGCGATCGCGAGACGTCTCGGGCAATTCGCGCGCTAGCAGCCGGGTTATTTCCGCTACGCGTTCCCGCTGTGAATTCCGCCCATGATGGTTTGCGCCGTAATAGACATTTTTCCCAACCCGGCGGTCGGTCACCGCCCCGGCGCGCTTCAACTGCGCGAGATGACTGGAGATACGCGACTGACCCATGCCCAGAATTTCCTGCAGCTCGGCGACGGAAAGCTCTTCCTGTTCGAGGAGAAGCAGCAGGCGCAAACGGGTTGGGTCCGCCAGTAATCGGAGCAAATTTATAGTTGACGTCATTCTGTCGCCCCACGATATATCGACGTATCATGATTGGTCAATATGATCTCAGCGTTGAAGCGTTAAATCGTTGAGTCAGTTGGCTAATTGAAAAAGTTGATCCGCTTTAACGTCAATCATGTCCCGCCGCTATATCTTTTCCTCCGAGTCCGTCACCGAAGGCCATCCCGATAAAGTCTGCGATACCATTAGTGATTACATTCTCGACGCCTGTCTCGAGCAAGATCCATTGAGCCGAGTTGCTTGCGAAACACTTGCCAAAGGCAACCTCGTTGTGCTCGCTGGGGAAATTACCAGCAACGCGAAATTTGATTTTGAAGACCGCGTCCGCACTGGCATCCGCGACATCGGATATGTCAACGGCGACTGCATTTTTCACGCCGACACCTGCCGGGTGATCTGCGAAATGAGCGAACAATCCCGCGATATTAAGCAAGGAGTCGATAGCGTCGCCGCGGAGGGGAAAGGCACGGCAGAACAAGGCGCAGGCGATCAGGGGTTGATGTTCGGCTTTGCCTGCAACGAAACGCCGGAGCTGATGCCAGCGCCCATTTCTTTTGCCCACAAGCTCGGGCGGGAGCTAACGCGGTTGCGTAAATCGGGCGAGATCCCGTGGCTGCGTCCCGACGGCAAGACGCAGGTCTCCATCGAATACGATGGCTATAAACCGGTGCGCGCCACAACGGTGGTCGTTTCTTCGCAGCACACCGAGGATGTTAAGCAAAAAGAAGTCCGCGAGACGCTGACGGAACTTCTCATCAAAAAAGTAATGCCGTCCGAATGGCTCGATGAGAAGACAACTTTCCTGATCAATCCAACGGGACGGTTCGTGATCGGCGGCCCGGAAGGCGACGCTGGAATAACCGGGCGCAAGATCATCTGCGATACCTATGGCGGAATGGGCCGGCACGGCGGTGGAGCGTTTTCGGGAAAAGACCCTAGCAAGGTCGATCGCAGCGCAGCCTACATGGGGCGCTGGATCGCTAAGAACGTTGTCGCATCAGGTCTGGCGGAGCGGTGCGAAGTTCAGTTTGCCTATGCCATTGGTCACCCCGAGCCGGTAAGCGTGAGTGTCGATACGTTCTGCACCGGGAAAGTGGACGAGGAAAAATTGGAGCGCGCCATCTGGGAAGTTTTCAATTTCAAACCTGCCGAGATCATCAAGCAGCTGAATCTGCTTCGCCCGATCTATCGGAAGACAACCAACTACGGTCATTTTGGGCGTGTTGACGATGTTGATGCGCTGACGTGGGAACGCACGGACAAAGCGGACGAGCTGAAAAAGGCAGCCAGTTAGGCATCCGCAGATTTACGCAGATTGAAAATGCAGAAGAATCCACAGAGTCACGCGGTCATCGGTGCCGCAATGGAAGTGCATCGCGAACTCGGCTTCGGATTTCTCGAAGCCGTATATCAATGCGCACTGGCACTGGAATTCCAAGAACGACAAATATCATTTCGCGCTGAGGTCCCGCTGCCCGTTCGCTACAAAGGCAACCTGCTCACATGTGGTTACCGAGCCGACTTCATTTGCTACGAAGAACTGCTCGTAGAAACGAAAGCGATCGCCGAACTCACACGCGCAGATGATGCACAGCTGATCAACGAGGTAAAAGCCACCGGTTTTCAGCGCGGCTTGCTGCTGAATTTCGGCGCATCAAGCCTACAATTTAAACGGCTCGTTCTCACCTCCTCTGGGAATCCGCGTAAATCTGCGAAATCTGCGGATGACCTCGAACCAATCGCATTATGAAAACATCGACAATCGAAGACACGAAAACGGATTATAAGATCGCCGACATCTCGTTGGCGGATTTCGGAAGAAAAGAAATCTCCATCGCGGAAAAGGAGATGCCGGGTCTGATGGCAATCCGCGAAAGATACGCGGCACAGAAACCGCTCGCAGGCGTGCGCATCACTGGCTCGTTGCACATGACGATCCAAACAGCGGTTTTGATTCAAACGCTTTCCGATCTCGGCGCAAGCGTGCGCTGGGCGAGCTGCAACATTTTCTCAACGCAAGATCATGCTGCGGCTGCGGTCGCGCAGAGCGGCGTGTCTGTGTTCGCGTGGAAAGGCGAATCGCTCGAAGATTACTGGTGGTGCACCTACCGGGCGATTTCACACCCGGACGGCAAAGGGCCGCAACTGGTAGTCGATGATGGCGGCGACGCCACTTTGCTCATTCACAAAGGCTACGAGCTCGAAGAAGGCAGCGATTGGGCAAAAACAAAATCGGCGAACAAGGAAGAACAGGTCATCAAAGATTTGCTGCTCGAAATTCATCGTGAAAATCCGTATCGCTGGCATGAGATCGTGAAGGATTGGCGCGGCGTTTCGGAAGAAACTACGACCGGCGTGCATCGGCTTTATAAAATGCATCAGGAGAACCGGCTCCTTGTACCTGCGATTAACGTCAACGATTCTGTCACGAAATCGAAGTTCGATAATCTTTACGGCTGTCGGCATTCGTTGGTCGATGGATTAAATCGCGCGCTGGATGTGATGCTTTCCGGCAAGGTCGCCGTCATTTGCGGTTACGGCGACGTCGGCAAAGGGTGCGCGCAATCATTGCGCGGCCAAGGCGCGCGTGTGGTCGTTACTGAGATCGATCCGATCAACGCGTTGCAGGCGGCAATGGAAGGCTACGAGGTCACGACTGTCGAAGAGACACTGGGCCGCGGCGACATTTATATTACTGCCAGCGGCAACGTCGACGTCATCACGCTCGAACACATGCAGCAGATGAAAGATCAGGCGATCGTCGCCAACATCGGCCATTTCGACCACGAAATTCAGGTCGATGCGCTCAACGCAGCCAAAGGCGTGAAAAAAACCAACATCAAACCGCAGGTGGACAAGTACACGTTCCCGGATGGACACGAAATTTTCCTGCTCGCCGAGGGCCGCCTGGTAAACCTCGGTTGCGCCACTGGTCACCCGAGCTTCGTCATGTCCAACTCATTTTCCAACCAGGTTCTTGCGCAGTTGGATCTCTGGGAAAATCGCGACACGTATAAAGTCGGCGTTTACGTTTTGCCGAAGAAGCTCGACGAAGAAGTCGCGCGCCTGAACCTGGAAAAAATCGGCGTCAAACTCACGAAGCTTTCTGAAAAACAAGCCGATTACCTTGGCGTGCCAATCGACGGCCCGTTTAAATCTGAGCATTATCGCTACTGATTCGGCGTGGAGAGCGATTCGGTGACGTGCAGACGAGTTACTCTTAACTCACCGATTTCGAGACGTTTGATTCTCGCGCGCCCAACTACTAGTCGGCCAATCGCGACCAGCCCAAGCGTCACCGCGCCAATAGCGATCGCGCCAGCGGCGATGGCGCCGATAGATTGCGCGCCCACTGCGAGCGCGCGAACCGCAACCGGCCCGAACTTTTTCGGCGCTTCTTCAAGTTCGTCTGATTTCATGCGCTTTTGGACAGTGAATCTTTGGCGCCCATTCTATCAGATCAATGCCACACTTGTCACTTCGGCATAGCTGCATCCCAACTTCCTCGAACAATTTTACTCATAAGTTACTCCTTCGCGGTTGCGGAGGGGTGATAAAAAATAGCGGCGTCAGTGCGTAAAGAACGAACGCAAGGTGCACATTGAAGAACGTCGCGGCGACACCGAGCAGATACGAAGCCACGCCGACGAAAGATTTGCGCGTGAGATGGGGCACGACCGTGTCTGCCATCTCGGGCTTAATTAAGTTTCGCAGGATGTACGACTGCAGCGCAATGAAGAGCAGCGTGTTCACGGCCATGACGACGCCGAACAAGCTCACCGCCAGCGCGTTCGTGGGATACTCGCCCATCAACGCTGTTGGAAAGGGGATGAACGACTGGCCCATGAGGAAGATTGAGTTCAGCCAAATCATTCCGTACGTGGCATGCCGCGCGAACGTGAGCAGGTGATGATGATTCAGCCAAAATTTGCAGACGATTATGAAACTGATCAGCCAGCTCAGAAATTTTGGTAACAGATCGATAAGCTGGTGACCAAGCTCGCTGGTGCTGTTGCGCTCGTGCAGAATCGGGACTTTGAGCTCGAGCACGAGTAGCGTCACGACAATCGCGAACACGCCGTCGCTGAACGCTTCGATTCGGCTAAGACCGAGTTCTCCTTGCGTAAAGCGCTTCAACAAATCCATGTCGTCACCGCTCCTCCGCGTGAAAGCGATGCAGCATGCGATGCACAAACGGCGCGAGCAGCACCGATACAATGCCGATAAACGCAAGACCTGAAAACAATGCGTAACACGACGCGAAAATTTTTGCCGCGTCAGTCGGCAGTGGATCGACTGGACCCATCCCAGCGAGAATCATTGACGCATTTAAGAGCGAATCGACCCAGCTCAAATGTGCGAGGAAATGATAACCGAGAACGCCGATCCCAAGTCCAAACAGCAAAACTCCAAGCGCTACCAGACCGTGACGCCCAACGCGTTTGCGAAATTCAGCCCGGCTGAGAAGAGGATGCTTTCGGCGCTCGTACATTGTGCGGCAGAATTTCGCTAGTGTTTAATGTCCCATATCGAACATGGCGATCTTGCGCGCCAAATAAGCTGAGAAATAACCGGCATAACGTTTTTGCAAAGCCCGCCGTTGCCAGTCCTTGCCGGTAAGAATTTTCCGGCAATTGGGCGCGCCGCATTGGCATTCCACGGAATAGTCGTCGTCATCAGTCGTCGCCCAATCGTGCGTGAGTTCTTCGCCAGCGCGGATATTGCGCATGGCCACGAATGTGATCTCGCCGCGCATCCCGAGATTCGGATCGCACGAGTGATTCGAATACAACATCGACAGCTCGCGCTCTTGGTCGTTTACCGGCGCGACGAATAAATCATCGTCGATCTGAATTTCCACCGGCCCGAGCCGCGGCGTGATTTTTTCGCGCAAAGTTTTTCGATCAACAATATGCCCGCCTTTGACCGCGACGATTTCGTCCTTGGCAATGTCCGTCGTGGCAAACAGCCCGCGGCCGTGGATTTTACTCTCGCGGACTTCCGTCTTGGGCGAGCGATAAGAGAGCGGAAGCATCGCGGAAGATAGCTAAGGTGGAATGTGTTGTCCTCAACGCGTTGACAGAACGCACGGCTTCGCCGCCTGATATTCGCGATCGGCGTTCGCCGTGGCGAACGCCTTCATTTGCTTCGGCGGTTGACACAATCGGCGCTACAACGTTGCGTTCATGCTCCGCTTGCAATGAAATCTCGCCCGGCTGCCATCGCATTCATCTTCATCACGGTCATGCTCGACATGCTGGCGCTGGGACTAATCGCGCCGGTGTTGCCGAAACTGATCCTAAATTTCCTTAGCGGCAACACGACCAGCGCGGCGAACTGGCTTGGAATTTTCGGCACCGTTTTCGCGCTGATGCAATTTTTCTTTTCGCCAGTGCTGGGTGTTTTGTCCGATAAATTTGGCCGGCGCCCGGTTATCCTGCTGTCTAACCTCGGGCTTGGCCTCGACTACATCGTCATGGCGCTCTCGCCTACGATTGGTTGGCTCTTTCTCGGCCGGATTATCTCAGGAATCACTGCTTCCAGTATTCCAACGGCGATGGCTTATATCGCTGACGTTGTTCCGAAAGAAAAACGTGCCAGCGCATTTGGCATGATCGGCGTGGCTTTCGGTCTCGGTTTTATTCTCGGACCGGGAATTGGCGGGCCGCTCGGGGACATCAGCCCGCGCCTGCCGTTCTGGGTTGCCGCTGGATTTAGCCTGGTCAACTGGCTTTACGGTTACTTGTTTGTGCCGGAATCGTTGCGAAAGGAACATCGCAAAGAAGTCACATTGCGCCGCGCGAATCCGATCGGCTCGCTCGTGTTGCTTCGCTCCCATTCGGAGCTGTGGAAGCTTGCCACGCTACAGTTTCTTGCCTACGTCTCGCACGAAGTCTTCGTGATTTGGGCGCTCTACGCGATTTACCGTTACGAGTGGAGCCAAACCATGATTGGCGCTTCACTCGCGGTCGTGGGCATTTTTACCGCAGCCATTTCTGGCGGACTCACGGGGCGAATCGTTGCATGGCTCGGTGAGCGGCGCACACTTTACATCGGCCAATTTTTCGGTGCGGTGGGAATGGTGATCGCTGGCTTCGCCAGAACGAGCGCTGTTTACATCGTCTCGATTCCCATAATTTCGATGTGGAATATTTCCTTCCCGGCAGCGCAGGGAATGATGACCCATCGCGTGAGCGAACGCGAGCAGGGCGAATTGCAGGGAGCGATCCAGAGTCTTCGATCAATCGCCTTTGTCATTGGACCGTTCCTCTTCTCAGGAATATTCGCCTGGTTCATTAATCCGAAGCACTCGTTTCATATTCCCGGCGCTCCGTACTATCTGGCGGCTGCGTTGTTGTTCACTGCGATGTTGCTCGCGACGCGTGTAGAACAGCCGCAATTTGGCCAGCCCACCGAGAAGCCAATCGAACCAAGTGAAGCCATACCGCCCGGAGGAATTGCTTCGGGCGCCGTTGCGCCGCTTGTCGATCCGCCTGAAGAAAATGTTTGAGTCTTGCTTGTGGTTTGACTAACTACGGCTGTAGTGAAAGTGAGCGTGCGTCGGGCGGTCGTCGCGATTGCGATCTGTTCGTGGATCGCGATCTCCAATCATTGCGCGTTCGCTGCGCTCGCGACAAGGACGGAGTCGGCGCAAGCCGCCTGCCCGTTTCATTCAAAACCGGCAAAGCAAAAGGAGCAGTCCTCGCAAGTGCAGTGCTGCAAAGTCCTGCGTGCTGTTCCTTTCGCGAAAACGAAAAGTTGGGCGCGAGATGACGCCAAGTTTTCCGATGTCGATCTTCGCGTTGAAGAGTTCGCGCTCATCGCGCTTCAACGCAACGCGCAGGCGGCATTGCCCCTGGATACAGGACCGCCCGACGCGCATTCATTCGCTGAACTAATTCTGCAGCGGAGTCTTTTCGCTCACGCTCCGCCTTCTTTCGCCTAACGAGGTCGCGATCCGCCGATCGCAATCTTCCGCTGTAGCGGCAGGCGTGCCGCCTGCATTTGCGCAGACCGTCGCAGCCGACACGGCTGCCACTACAGAAACATACCAGCAGCATGCAGCAGAAACGGATTTTTATTCTAATCAGCGCAATTGTGCTCGCGATTAGCACCAGCGCGAAGGTAGGGGCGATTGACCTCAA
>Ga0209266_1002219_pt1 | contig 12406 bp, 9 predicted proteins | sample GraSoiAngelo_132_FD_185889 | JGI IMG/M metagenome (GOLD analysis project Ga0209266, IMG submission 185889) | Grasslands soil microbial communities from the Angelo Coastal Reserve, California, USA - 14_0929_02_40cm (SPAdes) (version 2) | ecosystem: Environmental > Terrestrial > Soil > Grasslands ...
GGCTTCTCGTTGTTGCCGCTCCTGGTAATCTGCCGCACGTTCTTGCCGTCGCGCGCCATCGTGAACACCTGCACCTTGCCCGAGCGCGTCGACGTGAACACGAGGTGGCGGCCGTTGGGGGAGAACGCCGGGCTTTCGTTCGTCCCTTCGCCGAAGGTGAGCACATGCGTCGTGCCGGTCGTGAGGTCGAGCACCTTGATGTCGAAGCCGGGTCCGCTGCGCGACGCGAACGCGATCTCGTTGAACGGCGCCGCCGACCAGGACGGCCGGTCGCAGTACCCCTCGGACGTCTTCTTCGAGAGGTTCAGGCCGTCGGCGCCGACGACGTAAATCTGCGGCGTGCCGCCGCGATCGGAGGTGAACGCGATCTGGGTGCCCGACGGCGACCAGGTGGGCGTGATGTCGATGCCGGGATGATTCGTGATCCGCCGCACGTTCGAGCCGTCGCGGTTCGCCACGTAGATCTCGGGGTTGCCGTCGCGTGTCGAGCTGAAGGCGACGCGAGTGCCGTCGGGAGACCACGCGGGCAGCCAGTTCTCGCCGACCTTGTCGCCCTTGGTCACTTCATCGAGCGTTCCCTGGAAGATGTTCGAGATGAAAATGTTCGCGCCGCCGCGCCGATACGACGTATACGCGATCGAGCGGCCGTCGGGCGACCAGCGCGGCGCGATGTTCAGCGTCTTGCCCACCGTGACGCGCCGCTGGTTCTCGCCGTCGTAGTCGGAGATGTAGATTTCCTTGATGCTGCGGTTCTGCACCGTGCCGCCCATGCGCTCGCCGTCGCGGTCGGAATCGAACGTGAGCTTCGAGCGCGCCACGCCGTTCAGCGCACGCTGCGTCTTGTGGATTTCATCTGAAATGGTGTGCGCGAACAGCCGGGGATTGGCAGCCGTGCCGTCGTACTGGCGGGCGAACGCCGACTGGCGCGACCGGACGTTGAAGAGCCGCATCTCGACCTTCACGGTCGTGCCGGCTTTCTGCACGGTCCCGACGATGAGGCCGTCGGCGTTCAGCTCGCGCCAGCGGTCGAACGGCACGTCCGCAAACGACGTCGCCCGCGGAATCGTCGCGTAGGTGTCCCGCGGGATGAAGAGGAACTCGCGCTCGAAGTTCAGGTCGTCCCACAGCACCTGCGTGACGGTTTTCGCGATGGCGGCGGTTTCGGCGTCCGGTGACAGCGCGATGAATTCGGGAACGGCCAGCCGCGGCGCCGCGCCCCCGTCGCCGCTAATCGTGACCTCGACCTCGCTCGGCTGCTGCGTGGCAGCCGGCGGCGGCGGTTGCGGCGGCTGCTCGGCGTGCGGCCACGCGGCCAGCAGCGCGATCGCGAGCACTCCGGGGATGATGGATTTGGTCATTGATATTCGAAACTGAGACGCATGGTCAGCGTCGGGTTCGGAAACGCGTCGGGTAGCGGCGGCAGCGTTCGCGTGGCACGGACCGCGCGAAGCGCCGCGGTGTCGAGCGTCACCGTACCGCTCGGTTTGAAGATCGATGCGTCGGTGATTGATCCGTCGCGCTTGATGGTGAACCGGATGAGGCTCGTGCCTCTGGCGCCCTGGTCCTGGTTCCACGCCGAGCGGATGCGCGCGATCATGGTCGCCAGGTACTCCGGACAGCAGAAGTCGCCGGTGATTTCGAGCGACGATCCGGAGCCAGGGCCGCCTCCGGTCGAGAGTCCGAACCCTTGACCCCGCACACCGGTGTCGGCTGCGGTGCTGCCGGGGCTCGTTTGCGCACCGCGCGTCGGCGTACGGCCAGCCGCGTCCTCCGGCGCCTGCTTGACCGGCGGGCTCGGCCGGGCCTTCACGCTTTTCGCGTTCGGCAGCGGCACGGTCATCTCGGGCGCCTTCGCCGCCGGCCGCCGAATCGCTTCGCGCTTCACGAGATCGGCCGGCGGCGTCTCGGCCTGGACCGGTCGTCCGCCCATCGGCGTCATGCCGCCGGTCTCCGGGCCGACGGTGCCGCTGAGCGAGATGGTCATCACGATCGGCGCGGGCCTGACGGCGCCTTTCAGCAGACCGCCTGACGCGGACAGCAGGGCGGCCGCGAGGGCCAGATGCACGGCAACCGAGACGGTCAGCATGCGCTGCAGCCCCGCCGGCGTCCCCATCCGATCGCGCAGCACGTCGCTGACATCCATCAGCGTGCGCCCGGCATCCTGGCGACCATGCCGATGTTCTGGACGCCGGCGCCTTTCAGCATGTCGATGATATCCATCAGATCCTGATACTGCACCGTCGCGTCGCCCCGGAGGAAGACCTCTTTGTCCGTGCGCCCCTCCATCTGCTGCCGGAGGCGCTCCTGCAGCACGTCCGCGCGAACCCGCTCCTTGCCGAGGTACACGAAGCGCGACGTCCGATACGAATCGGGAATCGTGAGCTCGACGCGCTCGCCCGCGACCTGCGCGGCACGCCGCGCCACCGGCAGCTTCACGTCGATGCCACGCTGGATCAGCGGCGCGGTCACCATGAAGATGATGAGCAGCACGAGCATGACGTCCACCAGCGGCACGACGTTGATCTCGGCGAGCGAGGTGGCCACGCGGCGCCCACGTCCCGATCGCCCGGACGACGCACCGGCGGCGGGACCGATCTTCGCCATCAGGTGAAGTTCCTTTCGCAGATGTTCAGAAACTCCATGGCGAAGTCGTCCATCTCGGACGCGAACAGCTTCACGCGCTGCGACAGATAGTTGTAAAACAACACCGCGGGGATCGCCGCCGCGAGGCCTGCAGCCGTGGCGACGAGCGCCTCGGCGATGGGGGTGCCGACCGCCTGGAGGCTGGTCGAGCCGGTGACACCGATCTGCTCAAACGCGCTCATGATTCCCCAGACGGTGCCGAACAGCCCGATGAACGGCGCCATGCTGGCGACCGTTGCCAGAAAGGAGACGCGGCTTTCGAGCTTGTTCACCTCGACGGCGGCGGCGCGGAGCAGCGCCCGATCCACCGCGCTCAGGCTCCTCAAGGTAGGACGTCCCGCGGGCGCGCGCGGATTGGGCCCGTTCTGAATGTCGGGCGGCGCGTGCTGACGAAGCTGCGCGGTCAGCTCCGCGTAGCCGGTCTGAAACAGCCCCACCAGCGGGCTGTCGCCCAGCGACGGGCACACCGCCTGCACTTCGGAGAATTTGCCGCTGCGGCGAAACACCTCGAGGAACTGCCCACTGTGCTTCGCGGCGCGACGGAACGTCCACCACTTGTAAAGGAAGATGCCCCAGGACCAGACGGAACAGAATCCAAGGCCGGCGAGCACCAAGACCGTCGTCGCGGTCGAGCGGGCGATTAAACTGACGATGCCGGTAGCGGAGCTTTCGGGCGCGGTACCAGCCGCCGCCTGCACGAGCACGGCGACCAGCGGGCTTCCAAGCGTGCGCAAACGGCCCTCCGAGACATAGCAGCGCCGCTCTGGACAGCGCGATAACACACGACTGTATCACGGGCATGAAACAGCTGTCAAACCTATGCTAGGATTGGAGTTCCCGCTTCCTGACATGCTCTCTTTCCTTCGCATCAAACACCTCGCCGTGATCGACTCTGTCGAAGTCGAGTTCGATCCGGGCCTCAACGTCCTGACCGGCGAAACCGGCGCAGGCAAGTCGATCCTGGTGGAGGCGGTCGGGCTGCTGCTTGGGGGCCGTGCCTCCGGCGACCTCGTGCGGACGGGCGAGGATGCCGCCGCCATCGAAGCCATCTTCGAAAGCGCTGGAGAAGAGCTGCTGGTGCGGCGTGAGATCACGTCGCAAGGCCGGAGCCGCGCGTTCATCAACGGCGCGCTGGTGAACGCCGGTGCGCTGAAGGATTTGTCGTCCCGCCTGATCGAGCTGCACGGCCAGCACGAACACCAGACCTTGCTCGATCCGGCCACGCATCTGGGCGTCATCGATACCTTCGGAGGACTCGACGGGATGACCGCGCCGACGGCGGCGGCGTTCGACGCGATGCGCGCGTTGCAGGGCGAGCTCGCCCGGATGCACAGTGCGGCCAGGGACCGCGCCGGCCGCCAGGATCTGATGGCCTTTCAGTTGGGCGAGATCGATCGCGCCGGGCTGAAGGCGGGCGATCCGGGGGAAGATGTCGAGCTCGCCGCCCTGCGCCAGGTGCTCGCGAGCGCCGACCGGGTTGAGCGGCTCTGCACCGACAGCTACGCGTCGCTCTACGAGAGCGACGATGCCATTCTGGCGGGCCTTGCGAACGTCTGGCGTCGCGTGGCGGAGCTCGCGACCCTCGATCCGCGGTTCAAGCCGTATCTCGACGCGCGAGACGGCATCAAGTCGCAGCTCGAGGACCTCGCCGGATTTCTCCGGCAGTACGCGTCCGGGATCGAAGCATCGCCCGCCCGCCAGCAGCAGGTGGAAGAGCGCCTGGCCCTGCTCGAACGCCTGAAGCGGAAATACGGCCCCGCGCTGGCCGATGTCATCGAGCGGCGGGACGCGCTCAGGCGGGAACTGGCCGACCTCGAGCGCGGCGACGACCGGATCCTGGAGCTCGAGCGCGAGCTCGCCGCCGCGCGGACGGCCTTCGTCAGTGCTGCCGAGGCCCTCTCGAAACAGCGGCGGCGGATTGCCGTCACCTTCGGCCGGCAGGTCGAGGCCGTCCTCGCGGAGCTGGCCATGGAGCGCACGCGCTTCGAGGTGCGGTTTGGCGACGGACCGCAGCCCGAGGCCGGCTGGAGCGCGCGGGGAATCGACGCGGGGGAGTTCTTCGTCTCGCCGAATCCGGGCGAGGACCTCAGGCCGCTCGCGCGCATCGTCTCGGGCGGCGAGCTGTCGCGCATCATGCTTGCGATCAAGACGCTGGTCGCCTCGTCGCGCCACGGTTTCAGCGACGCCACCGACCGTCGGCCGAGCGCGTCGGCGCCCGGTCTGATCTTCGACGAAGTCGACGCCGGCATCGGCGGGCGCGTCGCCGACGTCGTCGGGCGCAAGCTTCGCGCCCTCGGGTCGGCGTTTCAGGTGCTCTGCATCACGCATCTGCCGCAGATTGCCGCGTACGCCGACACGCACTTTGAAATCCGGAAGCGGGTCGACGGCGGGCGGACGCGCACCTCGGTCTCGCGTCTCGGCGACGGCGCGCGCGTCGACGAGCTTGCACGAATGCTCGGCGGAGAGGCAATCACCGATGGCATTCGGCGGTCGGCGCATGAGATGCTGATGGACCGGTCGGCGTCGAGAACGTCCGGGGCCGGAACGGGCGAATCGAAGTCGAAAGGCGAAAGCGAAAGAGCGAAACCGAAAGGTGTCAGGAGCGTCAAGGACACAGAGGGGACAAAGGACACAAAGGGAAGCCACGGTGGCGCCTAAATACCTCATTGAAACCTTCGGCTGCCAGATGAACGTCCACGACTCGGAGCGCATGGCGGGGCTCCTGGAGCAGGCCGGGTTCGAGGCGACCGACGAGGCGGCCGACGCCGACCTCGTCGTGATCAACACCTGCAGCGTCCGCGAGCGCGCCGAGGAGAAGCTCTACACGCGCCTCGGCGAGCTCCGGCGGCTCGCGCTCGATCACGGCCACGACCCGATCGTCGCCGTCGCCGGGTGCGTGGCGCAGCAGGAGGGCGGCGCCATCCTGGAACGGTCACCCGGCGTTGCGGACGTGATCCTCGGCACTCGGGCCATCCGCCGCCTGCCGATGCTCGTCGAGGAGGCACGGGTCGAGCGCCGTCCGGTCGTCGACATCGACCCGTACGACGACGTCACCTTTCCGCTCGGGGTCGCGCGACGCGCGGATCCGGTGAAGGCCTACGTGACCATCATCGAAGGCTGCAACGAGTTCTGCAGCTTCTGCGTCGTGCCCTACACGCGCGGGAACGAGCGGATGCGCCCGAGGGCGGACATCCTGGCTGAGGTGCGCGAGGCGGCGGACACGGGGCACCGGGAGGTGCAGCTGCTCGGACAGATCGTGAACCACTATGCGGCGCCGGATGATCCGTCGTGCGACTTCAGCAGGCTGCTCGAAGCGGTGCACGCCGTCGACGGAGTCGAGCGCATCCGTTTTGCCAGCCCGCATCCGCGCCACGTCACGCCGCGATTCCTCGACACGATGGCGCGGCTGCCCAAGGTCTGCCGCCACCTGCATCTGCCGGTGCAGTCCGGTTCGACACGCGTGCTCGAGGCGATGCGGCGGCGGTATACGCGCGAGAGCTACCTCGATCTGATCGGGCGGATCCGCGCCTCGCTGCCGGAGGTGGCGCTGTCGACCGACATGATCGTCGGTTTCCCGGGGGAAACCGAGGCGGATTTCGACGAGACGCTGACGCTCACGGCGGAGGTCGGCTATCACAGCATGTTCTCGTTCAAGTACTCCCCCCGCCCGAACACGCTCGCGGACAAGCGGCTGGCCGACGATGTGCCCGGGGAAGAGAAGACGCGGCGGATTGTGGCGCTGCAGTCGCTGCAGCGGGACATCCAGACCGGACTGAACCAGCGTCTGGTGGGCCGGATTGTGGACGTCCTGGTCGATGCGGGCAGCCGCCGGCGCGAGACCGAATTGTCCGGGCGCACGAGCACGAACGTCGTCGTCAACCTGCCGGGCCCGCCCGACTGGATCGGTCGGACGCTGCCCGTCCGCGTGGAGCGCGCCGGCCCTCACAGCGTGTGGGGCAGGGCGCGTGGCGATCCCGCGATCGGCCGGGATGGATTGACAGGGGCACCTGCCGTGCCTAGGTTGTAGGGCCTATGCAAATCGAGATGAGCATCAAGGGGTTGATGGTCGATCCGATCACCAACACGCCGATCGTCGTCCTGCGGGACAAGGAGGGGCAGAAGGTGCTGCCCATCTGGGTCGGCATCTTCGAGGCGAACGCCATCGCGCTGCAGATCGAGAACATCTCGACGCCGCGACCGATGACGCACGATCTGCTGCGCAACGTCATCCACGATCTCAAGGCCTCGGTCCAGAAGATCGTCGTCTGCGATCTGCAGGAGAACACGTTCTACGCGCTCATCTATCTCGCGTTGAACGGTGACACGGTGGCGATCGACGCGCGGCCGAGCGACGCGATCGCGCTGGCGCTGCGGACGCGGGCGCCGATCTTCGTCGAAGACACGGTCATCGACCACGCCAAGACGGTCGATTTCACGACCGAGAAGGCCGATGCCGATCGGTTGCACAAGTGGCTGGAGAGCCTCGACCCGGACGACCTCGGCAAGTACAAGATGTAGGTCTGTTAGAATCATCACCGGGTTCTTCCGAGGGCGCGGCCACTCGATGATCGTAGCGATTGCGAATCAAAAAGGGGGCGTCGGGAAGACCACGACGGCCATCAACCTGGCGGCGGCGCTGGCCCTTCGCGGCACGCCGACGCTCCTGGTCGACCTCGATCCGCAGGCCAACAGCACGCTGTCGTTTCTCGAGATGCCGCTGGTGTCGCGGAGCGTGTACGACGCGATCACCGACCCCGGGGTGGCGCTCGCGGACGTCATCCTGCCGTCGGCGATGCCGAACCTGTCGATTGCGCCGTCGCGCATCGCGCTCGCCAAGCTCGAGGCGAAGCTGGTGGGGGAGATGGACGCGCATTTCCGGCTCAAGGACGAGATCGAGCCGATCCGGACGCGCTATCCGCACATCGTCATCGACTGCCCGCCGACGCTGGGGCTGCTGACGGTGAACGCGCTGGTGGCCGCGACGCACCTGCTGATTCCGATTCAGTCGTCGTATTTCGCGCTCGAGGGGACCGACGATCTGCTCGAGACGATCGAGAAAGTGCGCGCCCGGCCGAACCCGGCGCTGCGGATTCTGGGGGTCGTCATCACGATGCACGACAAGCGGACGTCGCTGGCGCGCGACATCCGTGCGCAGATTCAGAAGGTGTTCGGGGGCAAGGTGTTCAAGACGGTCATCACCAAGAGTGTGCGCCTGGAAGAGAGCCCGGCGTACAAGGAGTCGATCTTCACCTTTGCGCCGGACTCGACCGGGGCGACCGAGTACTACAGCCTGTGCGAGGAGGTCATCGACCGTGCCTAGACGAGGGCTGCCCGCGCGTGTGGCGATGCGCCACGACGAGCACTACGTGGAGGCGCTGGCCTCGTCGGCCGGCGCGCCGATCGGGCGGCTGATCCCGATCGATCGGATCGATCCGAACCCGAACCAGCCGCGGCAGGTCATGGGCGACCTGACCGAGCTCATCGCGTCGATCAGCGAGCAGGGCATTCTCGAGCCGCTGGTCGTCCGCCCGCGGGGCGATCGGTTCCAGATCGTCGCCGGCGAGCGCCGGTATCAGGCGGCGGTGCAGGCCAATCTGCGGGACCTGCCCGTCGTCATCCGGGACGTCGACGAGACCGAGATGGTGGAGCTGGCCCTCATCGAGAACCTCCAGCGCAAGGACCTGACGCCGTTCGAGGAGGCGGAGGCGCTGCACAGCCTGGCCGAGCGCTGCGGCTACACGCATGAGGATCTGGCCGGCCGGCTGGGCAAATCGCGGACCTCGGTGACCGAATCGCTCGCGCTCACGGCGATCCCCGACAGCGTGCGGGATCTGTGTCGGCTGGCCGACATTTCGTCCAAGTCGTTGCTGCTGCAGGTGGTTAGGCAGAACACTCCCGAGAAAATGACGGCGCTCATCGAAACGATCACCAGTCGCGGCGGGGCCACGCGCCAGCAACTGCGCGAGGCGGCGGCGAAGCCGAAAGCCGGACGTCCGAAGCATTACGTCTTTGCCTTCCGGCCGCCGAGCAAGGCCTTCAACCTGAAGTTGAGCTTCAACAAGAGCCGTGCGTCACGCGACGAGGTGATCGACGCGCTCGAAACGATCCTGCGCGACCTGCGCAAAAGCAAGTAAGGCGTCCACTGGGGAACGCCAGGGCGGGTTGCCTCGGAACACGCGAGCTTTTAGGTTAACATAACATCTATTATCAGACTCTGACGCACGGGCAAGGATGCGCCCACGCCCGGCCCCAAACTACGCCCGCCAGTGCTGCGCGGCGAACAACGAGTCCGGCACCGCCAGCTCGATCGGCCGATGCGGCGGATGGCGCTCGACTTCGACTGCACGCTCGTCGAACACGGCGACGAAGAACGCCACCGCCTCGCCGGGCCCCAGCCTGAGGTCGGCCAGCGGTAAGGCCAGCTCGAGCACCGTGCCGGCGGCAACCGTCGCGCCTCCCGGACCCCGCCCAGAACGTCCCGGCCGTCCGGCCGGCGACCTGGCGGACCGAGAAGCGAAGGCCTGCGGGCGAAAAGAACTTCAGGGAGAACTCGCGCCCGTCCGCCAGAAGGTCCAGCACGCGCTGGGTCGCGTCCACCCGGACGAACATCCGCTCATCGTCGAAGCCGAAATGCACGAGCGTCACCACGGCCGGCCGACGGTCCGTCTGGTGCATGGCGCCCGCCACCTCGCGGATCTCCAACGTGCCGGCGCCGAGCCATTCGAAGTAGCTCGTCTCCTCACCGTCGAGCGCCGGCGCCAGCAGCGCCGTCGGCTCGGTCTGGGTGCCGGCCGAAGCCCCCGTCGAGATGTTGCTGACGAAGAGCTCGTCGGGGACGGGCGCCTTGAGTCGGCCGTAGGCGTTCCGCACGTGGCGGCGGAACAGATCGTCGAACTCCAGATCGTGCGCGGACGAGTGATCGTCGCCGTACCACCAGAACCAATCACTGCCTTCCGCGATCAGCAGCTCCTCGTGCGCCTCGGCCAGCGTGGCTTTATCGACGCCAGCCGTCCTGGTCGCGCCGTCGAGCGCCGCGTGAGCATCGGCCAGCTGAGTCCACGCCTTCTGGTCGTCCGCGTGGCCGATCCAGATGTAGAAGTTCGCGTCGATCCAGGACCCGGGGAAGATCCCCGCCAGTTCCTGTTTCGCTCCCTTGCACGCCTCCGCCATCGTCACGGTTCGCACCTCCGGATGACCGGACAGGCGACGATAGAGCGCCCGGAGGAACGGCCGTCCGCCGCCCTCGAAGTGTTCCCAGGCGTTCTCGCCGTCCAGGATGATCGGGATGAGCGCGTCTCCCCCGCCGGTCCTGTCCCGATAGCGGCGGCCCGCCTCGACCAGCCGGGAGACGAAATCGTCCGCGGCGGTTTCCGCCGGCCAGCCTGAATAGGTGAAGCCGATGAGATCCGACAGCACGTGATCACGAAAGGTGCACGCGACCGTCGCGCCGCCTGCGCGAATGATGTATGGCGTATAGAGGCGCTCGGGCAGCTCCACGTGGCCGTAGTCGTCACGCGAAAAGGTGACGCCGAGCGTGCGCGCCAGGATCAGCTCGTCGGTGGCCATCCACCGAAAACCGGCTCGCGCCACCAGGGGCACCATTGCGTCGGACACCGAACCCTCGGATGGCCACAACCCGACGGGCCGGCGACCGAAGAGCCGCCTGTGGGACGCCGATGCGCGCTCGAGCTGCTCGGCGGCGTCTTCCGGATGCTGGAATCGCAGGCGCGGCATGCGCGAATCGGGATGGGTCCGGAGGTAAATGTCCGTGTCGCACAGGAGCGGCAGGATCGGATGGTAGAACGGGGACGCGGACAGCTCGATCTGTCCGCGCGCCGCCGCGTCCCGATACTCGGGGATCACCTTGTTCAGCAACTCGAGCTCGACGCGGCGCAGCACGGCCTTGTCCTCTTCCGAGAAGCCGCGGCCCTTGGCGACGAGCGCGCGAACGCGAGCGTCGTTGTCCAGATACAGCGGGTCGATCCAGGCCAGCTTCTGCCACACCTGCAGGTCGCGCAGATCGTCCGGGCTGAAGCGCGCGGCCGCCGTGCGCCGGTCGGCTGGCGTCGGCTCCGAGCCGCCGCGCCGCGCGAGAAGCTCCCCGTAGCGGGGGTAGATGTCGATCATGTGCTGGCGCTGGGCGTGGAAGAAGTTCTCCAGGACGAAATCGATGTCGTGGTGATCGAGCGCCGCGGCCGGCTTGAGACTCAGCTCGAGATACCGGTCACGGGCGCGGTCCTCGGCAAACGCCTCGAGCTGCACGAGCAGCGACGGGACGAGGTTGAACGTCATCTTGACGTCGGGACACTCGCGCAGGATGGCCACCATGCCGTAATAGTCCTTGAGGGCGTGCAGCCGGACCCACGGCAGGATGTGCTCGTGGGTCGCGAGGTCCTCGTAATACGGCTGGTGCATATGCCACAGGATGGCGACACGGGTCATACGTTGTAGTCTAGTGCTGGTGAAGATTCTGGAGCGATACATCGTGCGGGAGGTCGTGCCACCTCTGCTGCTGGCACTGCTCCCGCTCACCTTCGTCCTCATGATGCCGCCAATGCTCCAGAATGCCGCGGCGCTGATCGAGAAGGGCGTTCCGTGGGCGGTCGTGCTCCGGGTGCTGATGACGCTCACGCCCCAGGCGCTGAGCGTCACGATCCCGATGGCGCTCCTCTACGGCGTCCTCTTCGGCCTCGGGCGGCTCTCGGCGGACCGCGAATTCGTGGCGCTGCAGGCGTGCGGCGTCTCCATCTTCCACGTGCTGCGGCCGATTGCCCTCCTCGCCGGGCTCGCCTCGGCGGCCACGGCCTATGAGACGATCATCGCGCTGCCCGACGCCAACCAGTCCTTTCGCGAGATCACATTCGACATCGTCGCGTCGGGCGCGGAAAGCGACATCAAGCCCCGCGTGTTCTTCACGAGCTTCCCGAACCGGGTCCTCTACGTGCGTGACATCCAGCGGGCGACCCTCTGGCGGGACGTGTTCCTGGCCGACTCCACGCAGCCCGATCGGACGATGGTGTATGTGGCGAGGCAGGGACGTCTGGTGATCGACCGTGCGAAGAAGACGGTGGAGCTCGTCCTGGACGACGGTACGGTGCACACGACGTTTCCGCACCAGCCCGGGAAGTATGACGGCGGCTCGTTCGATCGCCTCGTGCTCGACATGGACGCGACCACCGTCTTCCGTCGCACGCAGATTGTGAAGGGCGACAACGAAAAGACCATCGCCGAGCTGAGGCGGACCGCCGCCGCGAACGCGCGGAACGGGACGCCGAATTACAGCCAGCTCTATACAATTCAGCAGAAGTTTTCCCTCCCGGCCGCGTGTCTGGTGCTGGGGCTGATCGGGGTCGCGCTCGGCGCGAGCAACAGCAAGGAGGGCAGGGTCGGCAGCTTCGCCGTCGGCACCGGCGTCGTCTTCGTGTACTACGTCCTGCTCTACTCGTCGCGCGGGATCGCGCTGGCGGGACGGCTGCCTCCCGGGCTCGCGCCATGGCTCGTCAACGTCGTGCTCGGCGCGGCGGGCGTCGCACTCGTCCTGTGGCGCGCGAGGTCTGCCGACCAGCCGATTCGGTTCAGCATCCCGACGGCCTGGCGGACGCGCGCGCCGGTGGCCCCGGGAGGTGCGGCCGGCGCCGCCGGCCGCCGCCCGGTCGTGCTCGTCATCCGGATTCCCCGCGTCGACTGGCCGCGTCCACGCCTGCTCGACATCTACATCGCGAAGCAGTATCTGTCGATCTTCGTGCTCGCGTTCGTGGCGCTC
>Ga0209266_1002223_pt1 | contig 12395 bp, 12 predicted proteins | sample GraSoiAngelo_132_FD_185889 | JGI IMG/M metagenome (GOLD analysis project Ga0209266, IMG submission 185889) | Grasslands soil microbial communities from the Angelo Coastal Reserve, California, USA - 14_0929_02_40cm (SPAdes) (version 2) | ecosystem: Environmental > Terrestrial > Soil > Grasslands ...
GTGGCCGGCTACGCCCTGGCTCCGGCCTCGACCGCTCCCTTCTGGGCGGGGATGGCCGGGGCCACCAGCAGTCTGGCCTTCATCCTCAACCTTGGCCTTCCCGCTCTCCTCTCACCGTCGGAGGTCGCGCGGACCAGCGGGTTCATGTTCACGGTCGGATATGGAGCGGCATTCTTCGGCCCGGCGCTGGGCGGCTTCGCCTGGGACTGGAGCGGCCAGTTTCGGTTTGCCCTGCTGCCCATGCTGGCCGGAGCTGTCGCGATGCTCGTATTGGGGGCGACGTTGCCCCGGATCGGGGTCAGGCGGCAAGAGCAGACGGCGCCGTCCGTAGCAGAGTCGTGATGCCGTTGAGGGCCGCCACCACATCGGTCCGATCGATCGCGTCGCGGTCGGCTCGGAGCGCGCGCGCCATCGCCACGACCTGGGCGCTGAAGGTCACGTAACTCGTCAGGATGCTGCCGCGGACCGTGTGCAGCTTCTCGTTCGTCAGCTCGGCCTCGATCGCCCCGAGCAGCCGGCCGGCACGGCGAAGCAGCGGGTAGGCATTGTCCCGGGTGAGTCGGATCCGGCGCAGCCGTTTGAAATAGGCGACGTCCGGCTCGGCCGGCGGGCGGGTTTCCAGGAAACGATCGGCGCCGGCGAGCAGCCGGCGCATCGCATCGTAGGCGGCGTCCAGCCGCGCCGAGCCGGTTCGCGCCTGCGTGTGACCGTAATGCCAGAGGACGACCGTATCGGCAAAGGAGAAGAAGACGTTGCGGTAGAGCGTGTCGCCGGTCAGGGTGGACATCAGGGCGTTGCGCAGGCCCGTCTTGGCGTTCTTCAGGAGAGGACGCTCGAAGAGGTCATCGACCAGGCCGGCCCACTGCGGGCGGGCCGCCTGGGAGGCGGTGACCATCACCTGGAAGGGCGGGTAAGACGGCAATGCCTCGATCCCGGCCGCGATCACCGTCGTTTCACGGCCGCCGACCTCGAGGAGTGCGGCCCGGGCATCGGCGACCAGCGGGTTGACCAGCGTCGGGCTCAACCCGCTTTCTCGACGACCGGCCATTCGACCCGCGACCCGAGCTTTTCCAGGTAACGAATATCGATCAGCTTCCTGGGAGCCTCGTAGTCGTCGCCGTTGAATCCGTGGTAATCGGAGCCCACCGTCATCAGCAAGCCGTGCCGGCGGGCGAGCTCCTCGTAGACCGGGATCTGCTCCGGTTTGTGGCGCCGGGTATAGACCTCCAGGCCATCGACCAGCGGCAAAACCTCCTTCATCAGGTCCTGGTCGGGCACCGACCCCGGATGGGCGTGGACCGCCAGGCCGCCCGCCGCATGGATGGCCTCCACCGCCTCTTTCGGAGACGGAATGGGGGCGTAGAACTCCGGCGGCATGAAATCAACAGCCCTGCGCACGCTCTCCCAGGCGTCCTTTTCGGTCATCACGCCGTGCTGCAGGATGACCTTGAGTACAGCGCCCGGCATCAAGGTCGGCCTCTCGGCAAGGGCGCCCAGCTGCAGGTCCTCACCGATGCCCTGCTCATGCAGGACCGCGATCCACGCCTCCGACTGGCGTCGGAACACCCCCTGGGTGCGATCGAGCAGGGCGAGGAGGCGGGGATGCTTGACGTCCACCCCATGGCCGAGGACATGGCGCATCTGATTGGGCGGGTAGGTGGTGACCTCGAGCGCGCGCACATAACCCAGGCCGCGGCGGTGGGCGACCGAGCGGGCGCGATCGACCCCCTGGAAGGTGTCGTGATCGGTCAACGCCATGATCCGCACGCCACGGTCGGCAGCCAGGTGGGCAACCTCGTCAGGGTCGCGCCAGCCGTCGCTGACTGTCGAGTGCATGTGGAGATCGGCCAGCACGACGCTAAGTCTACCGGCCACCTTCCAGGGTCCCGCCCCGACCTGATATCAAAAGTGACGGATTTTTTCAGATTCGCCGTTGGGGATGAATAAGAGCAGTCGGCATCGGTTTTCTTCGGGGGTGGTAGCGGTGCTCGGAGAACGTGAGCTCGTTCGATTGATCGAAGACAACGGCTATCCGGCGCGCCTGATCGAGGCCGGGGTCGTCTGGGTCGAGCTCGAAATAACCGATACAAAAACGAACGCCGTTCGCCGCGAGCGGCTCTCCAAATCGGCGTTTGCCGACCTCATCCTCGATTGGCGCGAGCAGCACAGGCGCAACCTGCGCGAGCTCGGCCCGGCGCTGCGCAAGATCGGGATCGCCGCCTGACCGCGGTCCCGGGCGCACTTTGACGCTATCGCGTTTCCTTATACTGAGTGTGCATGGTGACGGCCCGAAAGCGCGAGCTGGCGATGCTCGCCATGAGCGTCGCGCTCGTCGTTCTCGCCGGATGCGGCAGCACCGGACAGGCCACCCCGACGCCGACCCCAAGCCGGCTGGGTCCCGCGATGGTCCAGGTCGAAAACTCGATCCTGGCGAGGCCGCAGGCGGGTTTGCAGCAGGCCGACCTCGTCTATGAGTACCTCGCCGAAGGCGGCATCACCCGGATGACGGTGATCTATTTCAAGCCGTCGGGTAACCAGCGGATCGAGCCGGTTCGCAGCGCCCGGCCGGTGACGATCCGTCTCTGGCACGCCTACCACGGGGTCATCTTCTACTCGGGCGCGAATATCCATGTGCTTCAGCAAATCCAGTCGCAAAATATTCCGGCCCTGACCGAAGGGAGCGACGGCGGTACCTACTTCTCCCGGGACCCGAGCCGCCGGGCGCCACACAATCTCTACACCGACGGGGACCGGCTCACGCAGGGCCTGAAAAAGGACGCGCCGCGCGTCACCTACCAGCTGCCATCGCCCGGGACACCCGCCGCAAGCCCGGCGCCGGCGGTCGCGAATCGCGTCGTGTTCAACCAGACGAATGCCCATCGGGTGACCTATACCTACTCGGCGTCCGATAGCGCGTATTCCTACGGCACCGAGACGGGAGCGTTGATCGACAAGAACACCGGCCAGCCCATCAAGCCGGTCAACGTCATCCTGATCCAGGTCGCCCACCACGACGCCGGGTTCACCGACGTGCTCGGGTCGCCGGCAGTGGACTTCGACTTGCAGGGGACCGGACCGGCGGATGTGTTCACGCAGGGCCATCGCTACACCGCCACCTGGGACCTGACCAACGCGGAGCTGCCGCTGAAAATCGTCGGTGCGGATGGCAAGGTGATGCACCTACCCGCTGGGCTCACCTGGATCCACCTGATCGACCCAGGGAGTCCGATTACGGTCTCATGACGTAGACTCGCCCTAACAGGCGCTCGAGGCCGGCAACCGTGAGGTGCCGGCCGCTTTTTTCGGCTAAGGTTACGTACGTGGTCATCACGACACGCTTCGAGCTGGGAGCGCCGGTGGATGCGGCCTGGGCGTATCTCCTCGATGTCCAGAAGATCGCGCACTGCGTGCCGGGTGCGTCCCTCACCGAGGTGGTCGACGACAAGACCTACGTCGGAAAGGTCGAGGTCAAGCTGGGTCCGATCGCGCTGTCGTACAAGGGCCGAATCGTGATCGAAAGCACCGACCCGGCCGGGCACACGGTCCGCATCAAAGCCGAGGGGGCGGAGACACGCGGACGGGGCGGCGCCTCGGCGCTCGTGACCGCTCAGCTCGCCGCCAACGAACAAGGGACCAGCGTGGTAATGAACACGGACCTGGCCGTCAGCGGGGTGGTCGCCCAGTTCGGCCGCACCGGCATCATGCAAGAAGTGGCCCAGCGGATGGCTCAACGGTTCGCCAGTTGTGTCGACCAGGAGCTGAAGGCCGCGACCGCCGCCAGCTGATTTCGGGGGTCCTCCTCGCCGCCGGCCTCTCCAGCCGGTTTGGTCGTCAGAAACTGCTCGAACCCTGGGGTGGTGAAGCGCTGGTGCGACGGGCCGCTCGAAGCTTCCTCGAGGCCGGCCTGGCGCCGGTGATCGCAGTGGTTTCCGGTGACCGGCGCCTTGCGGACGCGCTGGCCGGTCTGGCTGTGACGATCGAGACGAATCCACAGCCGGAGCGTGGCATCAACACCTCCATCGGGATCGGCGTCGGGGCGCTGCCCCGGATGAGTGCGGCGGCCTTGATCGGCGTTGCCGACCAGCCGCTGCTGACCGCCGACGCGATCGCGGTGCTGGTCAACGCGTTTGTGCCCGGGAAGATCGTCGGGTCGCGATACGGCGACCACCGTGGCAACCCCGTGATCTTCGATCGACGATTCTTTCCGGAATTGATGCGCCTGAAGGAGGCTGATCGCGGCGGCCAGGTCGTGGTCGCCGCACACCCTGAGGCAGTCATCGAGGTGGAACTTCCGCCGTCGATGGGGAAGGACATCGATCGCCCCGACGACTGGCCGTCCTAGCCGGCGCTTCGAGCCTCGGGAGCGCTCTCGCCGTCCGTCTTTTCGATGAGTGGGAGGAATCGGTTAACCAGGACGGCATCCCATTGCTTTCCCGCACCCTGCCGCAGGATGCCGATCGCTTCTTCACGAGAGAGCCGGCCTCGGTAGGGCCGATCGCTGGTCATGGCGACGAAGGCATCGGCGACGGCGATGATCCGGGCAAACAATGGAATGTTGTCGCCGCTGAGGCCGTCCGGGTAACCGGCGCCGTCGACGCGCTCGTGATGGTGACGGACCGCCGGGAGCAGCTGATCGGAGCGCGGCAATGCCCCCAGGATCTGCTCGCCGACAACCGGGTGCCGCTTGACCTGGCCGAACTCTCCGGGATCGAGTCGACCTCCCTTTGAAAGAACGTCGACCGGGACGCTCAGCGTGCCGACGTCATGCAGCAGCGCCGCCTTGTAGAGCAGCGTCAGCTGGTCCTCAGGCAACTGCACGGCGCCGCCGAGCTGGGTAGCCCAGTGGGCGACTTTTTCCGCCAGCCCCGCACTGCTTTGTTCGCGATCCTCGACGGCGCGAGCGAGCGTCATGACCAGGCCTTCGAGGTCGTGGACCTGATCGTCCAGGCGGGCGAGCCGCAGCTGGTTGCGCACCAGTGTCAACAACAGCGTCTGCTCGACAGGCTTGATCACCACGTCGTCGGCCGCCGCCTGGAAGGCGCGACCCCGCTCGACCTCGTCGTCGCTGCCCAGCAGGATCAGCACGGGAATGTGCCGGGTCGCGGGCGCCTGCTTGATCGCCCGGCAAACTTCAAAGCCGTCCATGTCGGGCAGCATGGCATCGCAAAGGACCAGGTCGCAGGGATGCGCCGAGAGGATGCGTAAGGCTGCCGCGCCGTCGGCGGCCGTCACTACGCGGTTACCGGCGCTCTCGAGAATGGCGCGCACCTGCCGTTCGGCGGGCTCATCGTCGATCGCGATGAGCACCGCGCCGCCCGAGTCCTCAACCCTTCTGCCGGAAGCGATGACTACCTCCCCGTCTTGAGGAGCGGGGCGAGCTTGTGAAAATCGCGCTCGGCCGCCATTCGCATCAAGGCGAAGGCGCGGTCGTCCTGGCCACGCAGGCGAAGGACATCGGCGTACATCGTGCAAACCTCAGCCAGCTCGGCCGCGGCGCTGCGCTCGAGCAGGATCTGCAGGGCTTGCCGAAACCGTTGATGCGCCACCCGCTGCCGGCCAAGGCGGTCCGCGGCTGATCCCTCCACGGCCCCAGCGACGGCCTGATGGAGGTGGTCGCCGGATCGGGCCGCCGCCTGCTGGCTTTCGCGGGCAAGCACCATCGCCTCCTCGAACTTTCTGTCTTCGAGGGCATAGCGAGCGAGCGCCCCAGCGGCGACCCCGATCTCGAAGTCATCGTGAAGTTCGCGCGCTCGTTGCAAGCATCGTCGCTGAAGGTCGGCGGCTTCCCGCCTGCGTCCCGCTGCGTAGTGGACGTCTCCAAGGTTGTTGAGGATCCGGTTGGCCGTCCGTTCGTGATGGATCCGAGAGTGAAGTTCAAGGGCTCGATTGCAGTGTTCGAGAGCTCGGTCGAGCTCGCCCACTGCCCGAGCCGCGACCCCCAGCGCCATGTGGGCGTTGGCGATTCGCAGCAAGCTCTCGGCATCTGTCGCCGCGTCGAGGGCGCGGACGAAGTACGCCATCGCCTCCGCGTGCTGGCCCAATCTGAAGCTACTGCTGCCGAGGTTGGTCAAGACACGGGCCCGCAAAGCGGGATCCGCGTGGCGGCATTGATCAAGCCAATCGAGCGACCGCCGGTTGGCTTCGACGGCGGCGTTGAATCGCTCCTCGATCTGCAGCACCGTGCCGATCTCGGCGTAGATTGCGGCGTTGAGCTCGGCATCGTCGAGCGGAGCTGTCGCGGCAGCATCCTGCAGGGTGGAAAGGGCCTGACGATTCTGGCGGAGCTCAGAGAGGGCGACGCCCCGAATCCGCTGCAGGTCCGCGCGTTCGTTTGCGGTGGCGGGCAGGTCCGCCGCCTCGGCCAGGATGTCCAGCGCGCGGGCGGGGTCTTCCGCGCGAACCGCCAGTTGGGCGCTCTTGCGAAGCAGCGTCAAGAGCTGGGGGGGACGATCGGTCACGAAGTAGGAAAGCGGTTGGCCCAGCCGCTCCGCGATCACCCGCAGTTTGGGAAGGGACGGCGTCGCCCGGTTGCGCTCGACCTGGCTGATGAATCCCTTGGTCGCGAGTCCACGGGCCAGCTGTTCCTGGGTGAGGCCTCTGGCCAGGCGCGCCTCGCGCAGACGCTCTCCAACCGAGTTCATCAATTGCCTCCGAGTATAGCTTGGCTAAACCATGTCACGGAAAGTATATTGACACCAAAGTTGAACCGGGTGTTAAATACCGACTGAGTAGGTCGGGGCACCCGGTCACCCAGTAGGAGGGTGCCCATGTTCCGGCTCTTCGCGCTTATCGCCACTGTCGTCGCCGCCGTTCTCGCCGTCGCCGACACTCTGCCTGGTCCGCGCTAAATCGGTTCCGGGGCTTGGAGGGCGCTTGCCATGGGCAGGCGCCTTTTTTGTGCCTAGACCACCTAGGGCGACGCGGTCGGTGACGTTTTGGGCGAGGCGCTGGGTGAGGGGGCTGGTTGCAGGGCCGCCAGCTGTTTCAGGATGTCGCCGACAGCCTTGATTTCCTGTGCGTAGCCAACGAAATCACCGTTGGTGAGATCTTGTTGAGCGGCATCGTAGTGGGCTTTGGCCGACGCGATCAGCTGCGCCACGGTGCCACTCGGTGGTGTCGACGGTCCGGTCGGCGTCGAAGGCGGCGCCTGCCCGAGCAGGGCGGCCAGCGCTTTGTCCAGCGTGTCTTCCATCGCCACGTTCTGTCCAGTTGCCGCGATCACCTTCTTCAGCTGTGGCTTCTTGACGTTGCTCGCTTCCAGGTAGACCGGCTCGATGTAGAGCAGCGACGTCTCGATCGGGAGGACCAGCAGGTTGCCGCGAATCACCCGCGATCCCGGGAAGTTGAGGAGCGCGAACTGTGACTTGATCGCCGGCGCCTGGTCGATGTTCGACTCGACCTGTTGGGTGCCCACCACCAGGCTGTCCTTGGGGAAGCGGAAGTCGAACAACGTGCCGTAATCCGGCTGGTCCGAGCGGGCTGCCAGGTAGGCGATCATGTTGGTCTTCCCGTTCGGCGTGTAGGGCAGGATGGTGACGAACTCTTCTTTCGCCTCGCCGGGGAGCCGCATGATGACGTAGAAGGGTCGCATCGAGGATGGTCCGCCAGCCTGCTCGAGGTTCTCTTTTGCGATCTGCCACTGGTCCTCGCGGGTATAGAAGGTGTTGGGATCCTGCACGTGGTATGTCGCAAACTGCTCGGCCTGGACATTGAAGAGGTCGCGCGGATAGCGGATGTGCGCCTGCAGCCCGGCCGGCATCTGGCTGAAGGGTTTGAAGAGCCCGGGGAAGATGGACCCGTAGGTGTTGGCGATGGCGTCCTTGCTGTCGATCTGGTAGAAAGTCGTGGTTCCGCTGTAGGCGTCGACCACCACCTTGACGGAGTTGCGGACGTAGTTGATATCAGACAGGGGACCGCGATCCTCGGCCGGCGGCGTGCGGCTGTACGGGTAATGGTCGGTGGTGGTGAATCCGTCCAGGATCCAGTAGAGCTTGCCGTCGACGACCACGATGTAGGGATCCTGGTCGAACCGCAGGAAGGGCGCCAGAAGCGCGACCCGGTCCTGGACCGCCTGGTCGAAGAGGACCTGGGTTTGCGAGGTCAGCTGCGGGCTGATCAGGACGTTGATGTCGCCGAACCGGACGGCGAACGCCAGCTTGCGCAAAGCCGACGTCAGGGGAACGCCGCTCGTGCCCGACCAGTGCGTGGTGTGCGTGGTCTCGGCCAGATAGTCAAGCTCGGCCTGGCTCGAATCCACCAGCACGTAATCGCTGTGATCGTTGCTGTGCCGGCCGAAATAGATGCCGCCCTGGGCAACCGGGGGTTGACCGGCAGGGGGGATGTTCTTGACGGTCAGCACCGGGTCACCCTCGGCGGTCGCTTCGTTGGCCCGCGCGGCCACCACGCCATAGCCGTGGGTGTACTGGAGCTTGAGGTTGACCCAGTTCTGGGCTTGTTCCGGGAGGCCGGACGTATCCAGCTCCCTGGCTGAGAGCAGCAGCTGAAGATACTGGTCGCCGAGTTGATAGCGGTCAACCGCGACGTCGTAAATGGAGTAGTAGGTCCGCAGGCTTTGCTGATTCTCGAGTGCCGCCGGCAGGGCCAGCTGTGGGTCCCAGAGGCGGGCATTCTGGACCGTCTGCGGGTTGCGCGCCACCGCGTCGGCCGTGACCGTGTCGCGTGGCGTGAAGGGCCGGTCCGCAATCCCCGCTAACCCATACGCCTGGCGGGTGAAGGCGATCTCGTTCTTGATGTAGGGCGCCTCCTTCGTTTGCTCGCTGGGGCCTACCTGGAAGCGCTGGATGAGGCCAGGGAAAACGACCAGCAGGATGAACGCCGCGCCCAGCCAGACCACCAGCGCGGCGGGCAGCGCGGTGAGTCGAGCCCCGGCGGCATTCGCGAGCAGGCCGACAGCGATCAGGACCATGAGCACGGTCATGATCCAGTAGGCGGGGATGCGAGCGGCCACATCGGCGTAGCCGACGCCATAGACGAAGCCCCGCTTGCTCAGCAGCAGCTCGTAGAGGTCGAGCCGGTAGTGGACAGCCAGCAGCGCGGCGAAGGCCGCCGCCAGGATGGAAAGATGGCGGATGGCCCGTGCCGGGAGCAGCAGGTTCTGGAATCCCGCTCGCGACGCATAGAGGCCCGCGACGACCAGGATCATCAGGATCACGACTCCCAGCAGCCAGCCCCAGACGAATCGGTAGAAGGGGAGGGTAAAGACGTAGAACGCGACATCCTCGTGCCAGATCGGATCCTGGACGTTGAACGGTTTCTGGTTGAGGAAGGTCAGGATGGTCTGCCATTGCCCCGAGGCGATCCGGCCGAAGAGGAGGCCGAGCAGGAGGACCCCCAGCAGGGCGAGGATGGTCGACGGCGCGCTTACCAGCCGCTGGCGGATGCCGATCGATGACAGCCGCCGGCCGGAATTCAGCACCAGCAGGACATTGGCCGCGCCGATGACAAAGAAGAGGACGGCGAAGATCACGAACGACCAGATCTGCGCCGTAAAGCGGGTGCCGAACACCCCGCCGTATCCGAGGGCACGGAACCACAGGTAGTCCGTGTACAGCGTCGCGAACGGCTTCAGGAGGAAGAGCAGGAATAGCAGGGCGGCGATGATGACGATCCACAGCACGCCGCGCCGGGAAATGCGGACCGTGGGGAAGCTCGGCTCGGTCGGTAAGCGGCCGAACGGCGATTCACTATTGAAGAATCCCCGCGGGGGAACGCGCCTAGACACGGCTGAGTGCGGCGCGTCCTGGATACGGTACGGTGCTACCCACCTCTTCCTCGATCTGTAGGAGCCGATTGTACTTCGCCACCCGCTCCGACCGTGATGGCGCTCCGGTTTTGATCTGGCCAGCGCCGGTCGCGACGGCGAGGTCAGCGATGAAGGTGTCCTCGGTCTCGCCGGATCGATGCGAGATGACCGTGCTGTAGCCGGCCCGTCGGGCGGTGGCCATCGTTTCCATGGTCTCCGTCAGCGTACCGATCTGGTTGAGCTTGATGAGAATGCTGTTGGCGATGCCATCCTCGATGCCGCGGCGAAGCCGGACGACGTTGGTCACGAAGATATCGTCGCCGACCAGCTGGAGGCGCCTGCCAAGCCGGGCGGTGAGCAACCGCCAACCGTCCCAGTCGTCTTCGGCGAGCCCGTCCTCGATCGAGATCACCGGATAGCGATCGACCCACGACTCCCAGAGCGCGACCATCTCCTGCGCCCGCAGCGTCCGCCCCTCGCCGGTGAGCTCATACCGGCCGTCGCGGTTGAACTCGGACGCCGCCGGGTCAAGGGCGATGAAGACCTCTCGACCCGGCTGGTGGCCGCTGCGCTCGATGGCCTGGACGAGCAGCGTCATCGCGTCCTCGTTGGCCTCCAGCTCGGGGGCAAAGCCGCCCTCGTCCCCCTGCCCGGTGCTCAGGCCGCGCTCGTGCAGTGTTTGTTTGAGCGCGTGGAAGACTTCGGCGCCCCAGCGAAGCCCCTCGCTGTAGCTCGGAGCGCCAGCGGGAACCACCATGAATTCCTGGAAGTCGACCTTTGTCTGAGCGTGCTTGCCGCCATTGAGGATGTTCATCATCGGCACCGGCATCAGCGGCTCACCGTCGCCGGCAAGGTAGCGATAGAGCGGCAGGCGGGCCGCCAGGGCCGCGGCCCGAGCAACCGCCATCGAGGCGCCGAGGACGGCGTTCGCCCCGAGCCGCGATTTGTTCGCGGTGCCGTCGAGGTTGATCAGGCGCTCATCGATCCCGCGCTGGTCGCTCGCCTCGGCGCCGCGCAAGGCGGCCGCGATCTCCTGATTGACATGTCCCACCGCTGTGCGTACGCCCTTTCCGCCATAGCGGCTTTGATCGCCATCACGAAGCTCCACCGCCTCGTGGGCACCGGTTGACGCCCCGGATGGGACGGCGGCTCGTCCGATGTCGCCGGCCTCCAGGAGGACGTCGACCTCGACGGTAGGATTTCCGCGCGAATCGAGGATCTCTCGCCCATGGATGCGTGCGATCGATGTCCGGCTCACAGGTCGTCGTCGTCCGTGCCGTTGGGTTCGTCGGGAGCATCCCCAATCTCGTCGACGACCTGGTCGAAATCCTCACCCAATTCATCGCCCCCCAGCTGCTGGCCCATGGTCTTGGCCCAACGGGCCATGCTCTTCGGATCGTTCTCGTCGACATCCGAGAGGGCGGCGCCGTCGCTGAGCTGATCCAGCCGGCTGTCCTCGGAAAGCACCTGGGCGGTGCGCGAGATCAGCCGGGTCAGGCGGCGACCACCGCAGTTCGGACACTGGGGCGAGGCTTCGACGGCCGAGAGGCTGCGAAAGAAAATCGAGGGGCGTTTGCCGCAGTCGGCACAGCGATACTCGTAAATCGGCATCGGTCGCCCTAAACTTAGCGCATGGCAGACGAACACTCGACGCAGAAAGGGCAAGTGCCGCCGGAGAACCGAGACTCGGAGGGAACGGAGCGCGTCCGCGAGGTCGTCCGCGACGGCTTTTACACCATGCTGGGGGCTGCCAGCTGGGCGTTCGAGAAGACCGACGAGATGGCCCATAACTGGCTGCACCAGGGACGGACGAGCGGCGATGAGAGCCGCCGGCGTTTCGACGAGTTAGCCGCGCGGACGCGGCGCGCCGGAGAAGACCTGGGGCGGCGCGTCCAGGAGAGCGTGCGGAGCGCGAAGATGCCGCTCGCGACTCGGGAGCAGGTCGCGAACCTGGAGCGCCAGGTTGCCGAGCTAACCCGTCAAATCGAATCGATGCGCTCTTCTACAGAGACGTCACCGTCGAGTCCGACGGGAAGGGGGCGCGAACAGACGTAACCGGCGGGTGCGTCGTCCAGTGACGGCGCCGCGCTGAGTCGCTAGCCGTGCTTCTTGTGGCGGCCGTGGCCCTGGCCGCCGCTGCCGTTGCAGTCCTCGTCACATGTTGGAGCCTGCTGGGATTGCGCTACCTGCTCGGTACCCGGCAGCAGGTAGGCGGTGTAGCCATTCATGGTGACCGCGTGCAGGCCGTCGGGCACGGCGTACCAGCTATCAGGCTGGCCGCTGAGCACCTGGGTCATGAAGCCGTGGAAGATCGGGGCCGCCCCAACGATGCCACTCACGTTGCGCATCGGCGTGTGATCAGCATTGCCGACCCAGACCGCCACTGCCAGGTTCGGTGTAAAGCCGATCGTCAAGTTGTCACGGAAGTCGTTGGTCGTGCCGGTCTTGGCGGCGACGTGGTGTCCAGGGATGACGAGGTCGCTGTTGCGCCCGAACTCGAGCGATCGGTTGCGGTCACTGGACAACATGTCCGCCATGATGAAACTGACCTGCGGGGTCAGCCCCGGCTTGCCCTTGTCGGCGGCGTACCGATACAGGGTGGAGCCATCGTGCGCCACGACTTGCAGGATGG
>Ga0209266_1002224_pt1 | contig 12394 bp, 8 predicted proteins | sample GraSoiAngelo_132_FD_185889 | JGI IMG/M metagenome (GOLD analysis project Ga0209266, IMG submission 185889) | Grasslands soil microbial communities from the Angelo Coastal Reserve, California, USA - 14_0929_02_40cm (SPAdes) (version 2) | ecosystem: Environmental > Terrestrial > Soil > Grasslands ...
TGTTCCCGCTGGATCCCGGGGACGATGACTTCATGCGCGGCGGCCAGCGGCGGGAGGTGGTGGGCCGCAGCGACCGCCAGGCGTTCTTCATCGATGAGCGCGAGGGTGGCGGGACGGTGCTGGCGGCGGCCGCGAAGTCGCCGTTCAAGTTCGACGAGTTCGTGCGCGGGGATCATTGGGACTACCGCGTGCTCGCCTCCGACCAGGCGCGCGACGATCCTGAAGCGGCGCTGCTCGACATCGTGCGCCGCATGGCCGGTGACCAGCACTTCGACTACGATGTCGCGACGTACACGGTGATGGACGTGGCGATGCGCCCCTACGGCTACCGGCCCTATGGGTTCGGGTACGGCGGGTACGGATATGGCGGTTATGGGTTCAGTCTCGGGTTCGGGCCTTCCTTCTACTATTGCGACCCGTTCTTCGATTCTTTCTGCGACCCGTTCTTCTACCGCTCGGGGTACGACCCGTTCTATTACGGCGGGCTCGGCTACGGGTATTGCTGGTGGTGCGTGCCGCGCGTGTTCGTCTACTCGCCCAGATTCTACGGGTCGTCTTCTCACCCGGGCTTCCTGGCGCGGTTCCGGCAGACGCGGCCTAGCTCCCCGCCGTTCGTGCTGCCGAGCAACCCGGTGACGCGACGGGATCCCTCACCCCCGGCAGTGGTGACGCGCCCGCCGGTCGTCGAGGCACCGCGGGACGTGAGGCCCGCGGACCGGCCGCCGGAGCGGCGCGCGCCCCGGGGCGCGGACGCGAGACCCGCCGACCGGCCGCCGGAGCGCCGGGCGCCCCCGGATCGAGCCGCGCCGCGGAGTGAGGGGCGGTCGAACGGTGGCCAGGCGCGGCCGCGCAGCGACGGTCGGAGCCACATGGACTTCTTCCCGCAGCACTCGTTCGGTGCACCGTCGTCGTTCTCCAGGCCGAGCTTTGGGGGCGGGAGCAGGAGCGGGGGCTGGGGCGGCTCCATGCGCTCGATGACGCGGAGTGGAGGAGGGGGCAGTCGCAGTGGTGGCGGCGGAGGTGGCCGACATCGTTGATTCCCAGGCTGAAGCCTGGGCTTGCTTTGCTTCAGCGTAGCGATGGCCGAGCCCACTCTTCAGAGTGGGAACCAGACGAAGACCTGAGTCTGGCGTAACCCGGATTTCCACGCGACCGTTTGGGCTCATGCCGGAGCTCAAACGGTCGCTCGGCTTTTGGGACGGGCTCGCCATGGTGGTCGGCATCATGGTGGGGACGGGGATCTTCCGCACGCCGGGGCTCGTCGCCCAGCGGCTCGGCCGACCGGCCCTCACCTTCGTCGCCTGGGCTGCCGGCGGCGCCATCGCCTTCCTCGGCGCGCTGATCTTCGCTGAGCTCGCCACCCGTCACCCCAACGCCGGCGGCAAGTACGTGTATGCGCGCGAGGCGTTCGGGAAAAGAGCCGGGTTCGTGGTGGGGTGGATCGAGGGGCTCGTCTACGCGGTGGCGACCGCGGCGATCGGCGTCGTGGCGGGGGAATACGCGGGCAGGCTCGTCGGCGTGGGCGACACGCGCTGGCTCGCCGCCGCGATCGTACTCCTGTTCACCGCGATCAATCTCCTCGGCGTCGCCTCCGGCCGTTGGGTGCAGAACCTGTCGACCGCTGCGAAGGTGGCGGCGCTCGCCGGCGTGGTGATCGTCGCGCTGGCTAAGGGCGACGGCAGCGGCTGGCACAGCGCGCTCTCCACCGCGCCCGCCGGAAGCGCCGTGTGGGGAGCGCTCGCCGTCGCGTTTCAGTCCGTCATCTGGACCTACTACGGCTACCTCGACGCGGGGAAGATCGCGGAAGAGGTGGTCGACCCCGGCCGCACGCTGCCGAGAGTGTTTCTGGGCGGGATCGGCGTGGCGGCGGCCCTGTACCTGCTGCTCAACGCGGCGTTCTTCCAGACACTGCCGATCGAGCGCATCGCGGCGTCGAACCTGGTCCCCGGCGACGTCGTCTCGGCCCTGTTCGGCGCGGGCGGTGGGACGCTGGTCGCGGGGCTGGCGCTGCTCGTGGTGCTGGCGTCGCTCAACGGCAACGTATTCGTGACGCCGCGCGTGATCTTCGGGCTGGCGCGCGAAGGGCTGGGGCCCGCGGCGCTGGCGCGGGTCAACACCGGCGGCACGCCGTGGGCGGCGATGCTGCTCATCGGCGCCGTCAGCACGGCCCTCGCCGTGACGGGGACGTTCGAGCGGCTGCTCGGCCTCGCCATCGCGCTGGTCCTCGTCATCGATGGCTGGACCGTGCTGGCGCTGCTGCGGCTGCGGGCGCGGACGCCGCTCGCCCCGTTCCGGGTGCCGCTGTATCCCCTGGTGCCGGCGGTGTTCCTGCTGGTGTACGCCGCGTTGTTCGTGGGGATGGCGGTCGCCGACTGGAGGCCGGCAGGGGTGGCGCTGGGGGTGGTGGCGGTGGCCTACGGACTGGGACGGACCGGGGCGGACGGAGGCGGACGGAGGCGGACGGAGGAGGCATGATGCGGCGACAACTTGGAGTGGCTCTGCTGCTGGTGCTGGCCGGGTGCAATCCGGGCCGCACGACGGCGGCGTTCTTTTATGCGCAGGGACGCGCGCAGCTCGAGGCCGGCGAGTACGAGGCTGCGGTGCGGTCGTTCACCCGGGCGCTCTCGCTCAACCCGGTGCTCGCCGTCGCCTTCAACGACCGCGGGCTGGCCCACTACCATCTGGGACAGTACCAGAACGCGCTCGCGGACCTGGATTCGGCGCTCCACATCAATCATCAGCTCGAGGCGTCCTACAACAACCGCGGGTTGGTCCGCGACGCGCTGGGCGATTACCGGAACGCGGTCGCCGACTACGATCAGGCGTTACTGCTGCAAGCCGAAGATCCGCTGGCCCTCAACAACCGCGGGCTCGCCAAGTACCACCTGCACGACGACGAGAGCGCGCTCGCGGATTTCAACCGCGCGCTGCAGGTGCGTCCCGGCTTCGTCCTCGCCCGCAACAACCGCGGGCTCGTGCACCTGCGGCAGGGGCAGCCGGACGAGGCGCTCGCGGACTTTCTCGCCGCGATGCGCGGCGACCCGACGCTGCGCGAGGCGCACGTGAACCTCGTGCTCGTCTACGACCAGCGCGGGGAATACGACAGCGCCCTGGCGCACGGGCGCTGGGCCCAGCGCCTGGGGAGGCCTTCCGCCATCGGGTTCAACAACCTGGGGATGGCCTTCTTTCATCTGCGGCAATACGACTCCGCGCTCGCGTATTTCGACTCGTCCTTGGCCCGCGACCCCGACCTGGTGCTGGCCCTCAGCAACCGCGGCATCGTGAATCAGCAGATGGGCAGAACCGCGGCGGCGCGGCACGACCTGCAGGCGGTCGTGCAGATGGGGACGGACCCAGGGCTGTCCGCGGACGCGCGGCGGCGGCTGGCGAGGCTGCGGCCCTAGGGCCCCCGGGGCATGGCCCCGGGGTTAGCCTACCCAGGCGAGTCTGGTTGCCTGCGTCAGGTTTCCTCGAGCCCCTCAATGCGGTGCCGCTCTTGCGGGCTGGGCCGCACGTTCGCGGGACGGTACATGACGACCCGGGCCCGCTCCAGGGTGATCAGCCCGCCGCCGATCATCTGATCGAGGTCCGGCAGGATGGACTGAATCGCCTCCTCCGTCTCCACGACTTCGATGATGAGCGGCAGGTCGAGCGACAGCCGCAGCACTTTTTCGGTGTGCACCTTGCTGCTGGCGCCGAACCCCGCCACGCCGCGCAGCACCGTTGCCCCGGCGAGGCCCGCCGCAGAAGCCGATCGTGAGCCCCGCGCGCACCTCGGGCGATATGACCGCCGAGCCGGTCGCGAAGCGGACGACGAAGCCGAGCACCAAAGAGCCCGCGAGGTTGATCGCCAGCGTGCCGATGGGGAACCCGGTACCGGCGCGCTCCTGGATCCAACCTTGGAGGGCGTAGCGACCCAGGGTACCGGCGATGCCACCGAGCAGGACGTAAGCGAGCATCGACATAAAAAGACTCCTCCCGGGGTGGTTCGGGTAGGAGTCATCAGCCCTCGCGAGCGGGGCGGTTCGAGGCGAACTCCATCGCCTGAAGGCTAAGATAACGCCCGGCCGCGCTCTCCGTTGCCGTCGGCCGCTCCAGCGGTATCTTTGATTCTCCCTCCTGCGGAGATGGCCCACCCCTGAACCGCTGAGGTCACCGATGCACACCAAGCTCGCTCCTCTCGTCGCGCTGTTCGTGGTCCTGGCCCTGCGGCCGGTCTTCGCGCAAGGCGGCCGATCCCAACTGACGGCCGCCGACGCCCGCGCCTGCGGCCAGGCGTTCCGTGATACCATGGTGGCGGCGTACGGCCGCATCGATGATCCTGATTGGAACCGATTCATCGGCCTGGTCGTCGAGCGGCTGCGGCGCGCGACGGCGTTTCCCGGCCTGGAGATCGACGCCACGATCATCGACGACACGACCGTCAACGCGTCGTCGCTTCCCGGCGGCTTCGTGCTGGTGAACGTGGGGCTGCTCCGGTACGCCGCCGACCTCGCCAAGGTCGATGCGCCGAACGACTCGGCAGTGCAGTCCCGGCGCACGGGCGCCTACGTGGCCGCGGTGCTCGGGCACGAGCTGGCGCACGTGACACTCGGCCACGTGATCGAGGGGATGGGACGGGACTGCCAACCGATGTCGCGGTCTCCCCGGGGCGCGGCGGCGCGGGATACCGGCGCCGCGCCGCGTCCGGGATTCGATCGCGAGCTGCGGATCAGCCGCAGCGTGATCGAGGAAGCCCGGTACTCCCAGCAGCGGGAGCTGGACGCCGACCGCGTGGGGGCGTTGTACCTGCTGCGCGCGGGCTGGGAGATCCAAGCGGCGATGGACTTCTGGCGGGCGTCCGATTCGACGGGCCGCGACGGCGGATCGACCTATCACCTGCTCATGAGCTCCTACCTGAGCACCCATCCGCGGGCGGCGACGCGCGAAGCCTACCTGGAGCGCTTCCGCGGCGGGCTCAAGCTGGACCAGAGCCGGTTCGACGACGCGCTCACGCTGATCTTCAGCAACACCGACCTGGATGCGGCGATCGCCCTGCTCGACACGGTGCTCACGGACTTCCCCGACTTGATCGAGGCGCGACACGCGCACGCCGAGGCCTACCACCAGAAGTGGCTGAACACGGTGCCGATTCAACGTCAGCAGGTCCAAGGGTCGCTCCTGACCTACATCGCCCGGTTTCTGCCCGGCATCCGCGGCGCCCCGGGCGACACGGCGCTGCTGCGGCAGGCCGAGCACGAGTACGAAGCGGTGCTGGCGATCGAGGTCCTGCCGTTCACGATGTCGAATCTGGCGGTCCTCGAGGCGTACGAAGGCCGGTTCCCGGCGGCCCTAGACCACGCCCAGCGTGCGGCGCAGGACAGTCAGGGCGGCAGCGGCGTGTTGAACAACCTCGGCGTCGTCCAGTTCCTCAGCGGGGATTACGCCGCGGCGCAGGCCACGTTCGGGCGGCTCGTGGCCGCCGGCGGCGAGGACGTCCTTGCCAAGTACGTCTTCAATTACGGGCGCGCCCTCGCGGCGACGCGGGATCCGCGCGCGGACGAGGTGCTGCAGCAGTACCTGGCGTTAGACCAGCGGTCCGATTGGAGTCGAGAGGCCTTCGTGCTGTTGGGTCGGTCCGGCATGACGCCAGCGCACAGCACTCCGTCGCCAACGGTCGTCGGGCTCAACCTTCGCGGCAACTACAACGCAATCGTGGCGGCGCTGGGGCGGCCGGTGGGTGTGCGGCAGACGCCAAATGGAGCCGTGTTTCACTACGAGACCCCGGCGGTCGTGGTGATCTACGACCGGCAGCGGGGCGTGACGGGGATCATGTTGGGGGAGCGGGAGGCGGGGGCGATCGAGGGGGTGCGGGTCGGCGATGCGGTGGGCGGCGCGCAGTCGCGCTGGGGCAAGCCTACCGAGACGACGGCGGAGGGGACGCTCTATTTCTACCGCGGGGGTTGGTACATCGTGGTGCGGCCCGACGGTAATCTGATCGGATGGATCGGGATCGAGGCGGGGGGGTGAGCCCGGATACCTTGTGCCCTGGCGCCGGCGCAGATTCACTTAACACCTGTCCCGCATGAGCGCGCGCCGCTTCGTCTTTCTCTTCGTACTGGGGCTGAGCGCCAGCCCCCCCGCCGCTGCGCAGAAAACGGGGGAGCGCGGCCTGAGCCAGCAGGCCGCCGAGCCGGGTTTCACCGGCACCCGGCGTGTGGTGATCATCGGCATCTCCCGCTACCTCAACCTCGAGGGGAAAAAACAACTGCACTACGCGGCCGCGGACGCCCAGATGATGTACGAGTTCTTCCGTTCCCGGGCCGGTCGCTCCGTCGATACGCAGAACATCCGCCTGCTCGTGGACACCGGTGCGAGAGCGGGGCATATGACCGAAGCGCTGCGGTGGCTGCGCGAGCACTCGCAGCCGGGGGACGAGGCCATCATTTACTTCGCCGGCCACGGCGCTGCCGAAATGTGGACCGGCGCTGAGGGTGGCTATCTCCTGGCGACCAACGCCGATTCCAGCAGCTACGCGGACGGCGGGGTCGTGCGGGTGAGCGAGCTGCAGGACGCCGCCGCGACGATGGCTACGAATCGCGTCCGCGTGTTGCTGATCACTGACGCCTGCCGGGCGGGCAAGCTGGTCGGGACTCCGGAAGCCGAGCGGATTGTCGTCGGCGACCCCGACGGCGCCCGGCGCACGGTTGATGCCCTGTCGCATCCCTGGGGGGATGTCGCCAAGCTGGTCTCCAGCCAGCCGTCGCAATCCTCCTGGGAAGGCGCGCAGTGGGGTGGAGGGCACGGGGTCTTCACGTACTTCCTGGTGAAAGGCCTCCAGGGAATGGCCGACACGGACCCCAAGGATGGGGTCGTGACGCTGGGGGAGTTGGAGACCTTTATCAGGAGTTTCGTCCGGAAGGAAACCGGCAGTAACCAGGTGCCGCAGCGCATCGGCGACTCGGAAAGGCCCCTGGCTTTGGTTGACACCTCCACCGCTCGCGCCGCCAGCATCGCCATGCAGGTCGCCCGACCGCGGTCGGCCGCCGGGGGCAGAGGCGGGGATTCGATGCCGGGCGCCGCCATGGTCGCGGACACCGCGTCGGTCGACACGACGCTGGCGCGCACCCTCGAAGCCTTTACGGCGGCGATCAGCGCGCGCGCGCTGCTCGAGCCGCCCGGCACGAGCGCGTGGGCGGTGTATCGACGCCTCCTTACGATGCGGTCCGCCGCCGCGATGCTGCTCGACATCAAGAGCACGTTGGCCGCAGCGCTCGAGGACGACGCGCAGGAAGTGGTGTCCGATCATCTGCGCGTCCGCACCAAGCAGCCGACGCCCGCGCGCCTCCGCGGGGCGGCGAAGGAGCTGGAGCGGGTACTCCAGCTGCTCGGGTCGCACGATGTCTCGGCGCGCTCGCTGCGCTCCCGCCAGCTGTTTCTCGAAGGCTACGCGGCGGTCCGAGAGGGGCGCTATGCGTCCGCTTTGCCGCTCCTCGAACAGTCCGTCAGCGTCGAATCCCAGGGCGCCGCCGCCTACAACGCGCTCGGCTTGGCGTATCTCGGGCTCGGCCGGTTGGCGGAGGCGCGCCGGGCGTTCAACGACGCCCACGCGCGGGCCCCGCGCTGGTCGTATCCGGTGCACGGTCTCGGCCTCGTTGACGCCCAGGAGGGCCGGCAGAGCGAGGCGGAGGTGAACTTCGAGCAGGCCATCGCGGAGGATTCGAGCTACATGGAGCCGCGCCGCCAGCTCGCCTCCCTGTACGTGGCGACCTCGCGCCCGAAGGATGCCGAGCGCGTGCTGCGCGGCGCCGTGGCCGCCGACTCGACCGACGCCGCGAGCTACGCCGATCTCGGCGCCCTGCTGTTCGACCGGCAGCGGTACCTGGAGGCCGTGGACGTCTTCGAGCGCGCCATCCGGCTCGATTCCACGAAGCTCGACCCGCACATCCGCCTGAGCCTCTCGCTCTATTACTTGAAGCGGGACGCCGCGGCCCTCGCCGTGATCCAGCGCGCGACGACCATGCGGAACGCGAATGCCCTCTCCTGGCGCACGCTCGGCTTCCTGCGGGGCCAGCACCGTGACTGGGCGGGGGCGGTGACGGCGTACCGCCACGCCCAACAGTTGGATCCATCCGCCGCGGCGATCGCCGACGAGTTGGGGCGCGTGTACCTCGATGCGGGGCGGCTGGCCGCCGCCGACAGCGCCTTCCGCTCCGCCTTGGGCCTCGACGCGGGCTATGCGGCGGCGTACGACGGGTTGGGAAAGGTCAACGAAGCGCGGGGATGGCCCACGCAGGCGGAACGCTACTACCAGGAGGCGGTCGCGCGCGACTCCCTGAACCCCGCGCGCCACCAGGCGCTCGCCTCCTTCTACTTCGCTCGGGGACGGTTCGCCGAGTCCGAGACCGCGATCCGCCGGTCGCTCGCGCTGGATCCAAGAGACGCGTGGTGGACCAAGAACCTCGCCCTGGCCCTGCACAAACTCGGTCGGGAGAAGGAGGCCGAGGGCCTGTATCTGCGGGCGATCGCCCTCGACTCCCTCAACTTCGGGTTGCACAACAGCCTGGGACTGTTTTACGGGGACCTGGAGCGCTTCGGGGAAGCCGAGCGCGCCCTGCGACGCGCGGCCGAGCTCGCGCCGGACGCGCCCGAGGTCGCGGGGAACCTGGGGTGGCTGTACTCGAAGCTGGGGCGCACCGCGGACGAGCTACGCGAATACGTCCGCGCGGCGGCGCTCGACTCGCTGAACTCCGACCGGTACAACCAGGTGGGCGCGACCTATTTCGAGCTACGCCGAGGCGGAGCGTGCGTTCCATCGCGCCGCCGAGCTGGCCCCGCGGTCGGCGCTCCTGGCCGGCAACCTCGGCCTCGTCTATGGGCGGCTCAATCGTCCCGAGGACGCGGTGCGGGAATACCGGCGAGCGATCGCGCTCGATTCGCTCAACGTGCAGCGGTACGTGGACCTGGGCGACTTCTACCGCAACGTGGCGCGCTACCCCCAAGCGGAGGCGGCCTTCCGCCGCGGCGTCGCGGTCGCGCCGCGGTCTCCGCTGGCCGCGACCAAGCTCGCCTACCTCTACAAGCTGATGCAGCGACCGGTGGACGCCGAGCGGGAGTACCGGCGGGCGATCGCGCTCGATTCGCTCAACGCGGAGCGGCATTCCAACCTGGGCGGCTACTACTGGAGTGCCGAGCGCTATCGGGAGGCCGCAGCGGCCTTCCGCCGCGCCGCGGCGTTGGCGCCGAACTCAGCGCAGGATGCCCAGAACCTGGGGCTCGTGCTCGAAAAGCTCGGGCAGGCGGCCGACGCCGAACGGGAGTTTCGGCGGGCCGTGGGCCTGGACTCTTTGAACTTCAGGCGCCACGGGGCGCTCGCCGGCTTCCTCCAGCGGCAGGGGCGGCTGCCCGAAGCGGAGGCATCGTACCTCCGCGGGCTCGCGGTGGCGGGCGACTCCGCCGCGGCGGCAGCTACCGAGCTCGGCGACTTCTACCAGAACTCAGGCCAGCCGGCCAAGGCCGAAGAGCGCTACCGCGCGGCCCTCGCGCGTGACTCGACCTCCGTCGGCGCGCTCGTGAGTCTCGGAAACCTGTATTGGGCTCAAGGAAAGGTGCCGGCCGCCAAGCAGAGCTGGAGCGCCGTGCTGCGGTTCGATCGCGACAATGCCCTGGCCCTGAACAACGTGGCGTGGGCGTTGTACGGTGAGGGCCGGGCGGCGGATGCGACGCCGTTGAGCGACCAGAGCCTCGCCCACGAGGCCACATTGTCCACCGCAGACCTGCGCACGTACCTGGACACGCGGGCCAATATCTGGCTCGATGCCGGGGATCCGCGCCGCGCGCTCGAGTCGTTCGACCGCGCGCTGCAGAACAACGCGCATCCCGACGCGGGACTGTATTTCGGGCGGGCGATGTCGCTACTCGAGCTGGGCCGGGAGCGGGAAGCCGTCGCGGCGTTTCGACAGGCCGTGGCGGTGGACGCGAAGTACGGTGATCGCGCGTTTCTCGCCGGCACCGTCCGGTACAGCGCGAAGGCACTGGCCCGATTCGACCGGCTGCGCGCGCTGGCGCAACCGACCTAGTACTGGCTGGAGGTCCCGATGCGCGACGCCCGTCTCGCCATCCTGCTGCTTGTCGTCGCCCTCACCGGGGCCTTCGCGCCTACGGTGCACCACCCACCACGCCCCCCACGCCGGCTGGCGCTGCTGATCGGCATCAGCGACTACAAGAACTTCCAGCCGGACGGCCCGCCGGGACAGAGCGACCTGAACGGCCCAGCGAACGACGTGCCGCGCATCAAGACCAGCCTGCGGCGCTACGGCTTCGACGGCGACAGCAGCGTCCGCGTGCTGCTGAACGCGCAGGCCTCGCGGCAGGGGATCACCGACGGCTTCAAGTGGCTGGCGCAGCAGGCGACGGACACCGCCGACGTCGTCGTCATCTTCTACTCGGGGCACGGCTCCTTCACGAAGGACCTGAACGGCGACGAAGCGCTGGTCACCCCCGGTGATACGCTCGACGAGGCGCTGGTGCCGTGGGACGCGATGGACATCCACGATCCCGCCCAGCTCGTGATCGACGACCAGATCGGGAACTGGCTCAAGGCGCTCGGCACCACGAACGTGACCCTCATCATCGACGGCTGCTTCTCCGGCACCGCGACCCGGGGCGCGGAGATCGCGCCGGTCGCCCGGCCCCGCGGCGCCCTGGGCAACATCCCGTCCCGCGCTGCGGCCGCCGCCGTCGACGTCGTCGACAACCCCGGCTACACCCTCATCACGGCATCGTCGGCGACGGATGTGGCGATGGAGTTGCCGCTGGGGCAGGACAAGAAGGTGTTCGGCGTGCTCACGTACTACCTCACCGAGGCGCTGGACGCGGCCGGCTCCAGCTCCCGCTTCGACGAGGTGATGCGAGACGTCACGGCGAACGTCCGTGCGGAGCGGGTGACCCAGACGCCGCAGCTCGAGGGCGACCGCGGCGCCCGGCTGTTCCGGATGCGGGGGGAAGTGGCGCGCCGGGCGTTCGCCCTCGTCACGCCGGTGGGGACCGGCCGGGTGGCGCTGGACGTGGGGGTGGTCAACGGCGTGCGCCGCTCGGCGGTCTACGACGTGTTCCCTCCCAGAGAGACCGCGTTCAGCACCCCGCCGCTCGGTCAGGTGACCGTCGATTCGCTCGAGGAGACCCGGCGCCCGCCCGTTCCCGGCCGGTGCCCGCGCGGTGCTGGCCCGCGTCCCGCGCGGCGCGCGTACCCGGGACCATCTCACCGTCTACCTCGCGGCTTCCGCCGCCGCCGCGCGTCCGCTGCTCGACTCGATGTCGTTCGCGCAGCTGACCGATTCGGCGCACGCGGATGCGGTGGTCACCGCTAGCCGCGGCGTGCTCGAGGTCCTGGTCGACGGTTACGCCTTGCCGCCGCTGGAAGTCGACTCGCAACATCCCGCGGCGTGGATCGCCGTGGCGCGTCACGGCGCCGATTCGGTCGTCGGCTACGCCCGCTCAAGAGCCGCGCTGTGCGGCCCACTCACCCGCGCCTTCGGCATCGCATCCCTCGGCGCGATCGAGAATCCGGAGGCGCCCTTCGACCTCGTGACGGATCTCCGCGTCGTTCCCTCCGGCACGCCCCCGGAGGCCCGGCAGGAGGGGGCCGTCGACACGATGTACATCGGCAAGAGCTATGACATCTTCGCGCGCGTGCTGGCGCCAGAGACGTCGCTGCTGTATCTGAGCGTCGCGGTCGAAGGCTACTCCGCCGATCCGTGGATGGTGTACCCCACCCAGTCGGGCGCGAACGGGCCCATCCGGCTCAACGCCTGGGTGCGCATTCTCCGCAACGCGACGCCCAGCGAGCCGGCGGGCGTCGAAGTATTGAAGCTCGTCGTCGACTCCGATCAGTTCGATTTCGGGTCGCTGCTCGGCGCGCTCCCCAGGGCTTGCGGCCTTGCGAGAGGCTTCAACCAGGCCGCCCCTCAGCCCGTCACTGGCTGGCGGGCGCTGGACCACAAGCTCATCATTCTGCGCCGTCCGCCGTGAGCGGCGACCTGGCGCCATTCATGTCACCGAGGAGGATCCAATGAGAGGGAGCATCGGAGCATTGCGCGCGGCCGGAGCTGTCGTCGCGTTACTGGTCGCCGGCAGCGGCGGCGCGCTCGCGCAAGGCGGAGCAGCAGCGGCGCCTGAGCCCAACGTACCCGCCGTGAGCCTGCGGCAGACCGCCGCGGCGCTCGCCCGGGCGGGCATCGCGCATCACGACGCCCGGTCGGTGCTGGCCGCGGCGCAGCTCCTGATCGTCGCGGATCGGCCGGCGCGCGGCCTGGACCGCGTCGGCTCCGCGCCGGCGCCGGCCGCCCGCGGCGACGAGCAGGCGAAGCTCGGCCCGCTCTCCGCCGCCGGTTTGCTCCGGGAGGCGACGCACATC
>Ga0209266_1002225_pt1 | contig 12392 bp, 10 predicted proteins | sample GraSoiAngelo_132_FD_185889 | JGI IMG/M metagenome (GOLD analysis project Ga0209266, IMG submission 185889) | Grasslands soil microbial communities from the Angelo Coastal Reserve, California, USA - 14_0929_02_40cm (SPAdes) (version 2) | ecosystem: Environmental > Terrestrial > Soil > Grasslands ...
CTCCCCCGGCGGACAACGGGTGCTGGTGGTGGCACCCCACCCCGACGACGAGATCGCGTGTGCCGGCACCCTGCTCCTCCACCGACGGGCCGGCGACGTGCTGCATGTGGCACACGCCACCGACGGTTGCGCCGCTCGGGCCGGAGGTCTCACACGGGGCGAGATGCACGACCGCCGGCGAGAAGAGGCTCGGGTGGCCGCTGACTTGCTCGGTGTCGCCGGGGCGCACTGGCTCGGCCTGCGCGAGGGCGACTGGGAGGAGGCGGCGCTCGTGCCCGCACTGCGCGACCTGGTGCGGCAGACGGCACCGCACGTCCTCTACGCCCCCTCGCGCGTCGACTTCCACCCCGAGCACGTCCGCGTCGCCAGGGGTCTCGCCGCCGCCCTGTCGGGCGACGGAGCGCTCGGGTGCACGATCCGCGTGTACGAGGTGCAGGTGCCGCTTACGCCCGTGCTGGTCAACTTCGTGACGCCGATCGGCGCTGTGGTTGACGAGCTCATTGGGGCTATGGAGTGCTACCCGACCCAGCTCGGGAGCATCGAGCGGCTGCTGCGCATGAAGCGTTATGCCGCGTCGTTCTACGGGTTGTCGCAGCTGGCGGAGGAGTTCTGGCAGATGGATCCGGCGGCGTACCGGCGCGCGCACGCGGCGCGGGCCGCGCCCGAGGCAGACGGCGCATTCCGGGGCGTGCGGGCGCGACCGTTCACCGATCCGCTCTCATATCTCCGAGGGCTGGGCGCGAGACGGCAGCTGCGGGACGTGTCGCAGGGTCCGTGAAGCTCGGGCTCGTGGTCCCGGGTGGCGTGGCGCGCACGTCGGAGGACGGTCGGATCCCGTGCCTGCACTGGCTCATCGAGCGGCTCGCACGGCGCCATGAGGTCCACGTCTACTCCCTCCGTGGCGCGCCGCGGCCAGACCGCTATTCCTTCCTTGGGGCGACCGTTCATCACGCCGGTGTGCGCCCGCTGAGTCTGCGGACGCTCGCGGCGATCGTGGCGGAGCACGGCCGGAGGCCGTTCGACCTGCTGCACGCGTTCTGGGTCACGCCGCCGGGAGTCATCGCCGCGTGGGCGGGCACGATGATTCGGCGCCCTGTGTTGCTCCACGTCGGGGGGAACGAGGTGGTCGCGCTGCCTGAGATTCGCTACGGCGGCCTGTCCACGCGGCGTGGCCGGTTCTGGGTTCGCGTCGGCCTAGCGGGCGCGACCCGGATCACGGCCGCGAGCCAGCCGATGCTCGACGTCATCCGGGCGCGGGGGCACACGGCCGAGCGGGTGCCGCTGGGCGTCGCGCTCGAGCGGTGGTGCGTCGCGGCGCCGCGGCCGCGCCGTGCGGGAGCGACGGCGCGCCTCGTCCACGTGGCGGACCTCAATCTGGTGAAGGATCAAACCACGCTGCTCGAAGCGGCGCGACGCCTCGCCGAGCGCGGCGTCGTCTTCCAGCTTGACATCGCGGGCCGGGACACCCTTGGGGGCGCGGTCGCCAACCTCGCCCGGCAGTGTGGCGTTGGTGACCACGTACGCTTCCACGGGCATCTGCCGCACGAACGTCTTCACGCGCTCGTGACGGAAGCCGATCTGTTGTGGCTGTCGTCACGACACGAGGCGGGGCCGCTCGTGGTTCTCGAGGCGGCGGTTGTGGGCGTCCCTACGGTGGGGACAGCGGTGGGCCACGTGGCGGAGTGGGCGCCCGAGGCTGCAGTAGCAGTTCCCGTGTGTGATCCTGAGGCACTCGCCCGGGAGACGGTGAGACTGTTAGGAGACGAGGCGCGACGGCTGTCGCTGGCGCGCGAAGCCCAGCGCCGGGCGCTCGCGTGCGATGCCGATTGGACCGCCTGCCGCTTCGAGTCGCTGTACGACAAGATCGTCAACGGAGCCAGACCGAACGGTCGCGATCGATGAGATCGCCCGTGCGCAGGATTTCGTCTCGGTAGCAATCAGTCACCAGCCCTGGAGATGCCGCTGCAGATCGAAGGAGGACGACGTCGTGCCCGTGCTGGGAGCGCCGGCGATGATGAAGTTCGGAAGCCGCGCGGCGGGCTCAGAACCCACTGGTCTCGGGTCGTTGATAGCGCACGAGTCGTTGCAGCGCTTGCAGTTCGAGCGGCAAACCGTAAAGGCGCGTCCGGTATCGCCACGCGCTCACCCCGCGGAGCACCCTGCGCCACATGCCCGTCAGATGCGCGTCGGTGGACGTCGGATAGTACGCATTGAGCACGCGCTCAAAATCGCGGACTCGCTGCCGCAGGGCGCGATTGAGCCAGGGCACCACGTCGCTGTACCGTTGCGCAAACCGTTGCCAAGGGTCGCTGATCCATTCGTCGAGCGTTTTGGGAAAATGAAAGCCCTCCGCCTGCGCTGCGTCGTACAAGTCGCCTGCGAGCGGTACTGGCGTGTAGTTGTACATGATGATCTCGCTGCGCGAATTGATCACCTTGACGCGGCGGATGAACTCGATCGTGTGGCGCACGTCGCCTTCCGCGTCTGGCGGGTTCCCCAACACAAACGAAAATTCTGGCACGATGTCGTAGTCCTTCATCTTACCGGCTAACTCGAGCGTCTTGTCGGGCGACATCGTGCCGCCCTTGTCCATTCGCTGTAACGTCTCGAGCGATCCAGATTCCGCGCCCAGAAAAACCATCTTCAGACCCGAATCGCGCATCAGGCGCCACGTCTTCTCGGAGTACTTCAGCAGCGTGTCAATGCGCGCCTCGCCCCACCACGCCAGCCCGAGCGGCAGGATGCGTTCGGCGAATTCCGCAGTGCGCGCCTCGTGGGTGAAGAAATTGTTGTCGTAGAATTCGATCGCGTTGATGCGCCATTCGTTCACGTACATTTGCGCAATGTCGGCCACGCGCGCCGCGGCCTGAGGCAGCCAGCGCCCGTTCACCATGTTCACCACGGCGCAAAAATTACAAAAGAAGGGACAGCCGTAGCTCGAATGATGTGGCAGAGTGCGCGACCCGAGGAAGGTCGGTCGGATGTAGCGCTGAATGTCAATCCGATGATAGGGGAACGGCGGGAGACGGTCGGGGTGCGGAATTGGCGCGAGTCCATTCTGCACTACCTGGCCGCTCGCATCCCGATATGCCAACCCTGCGATGCCACCATGATCGGAATTCTTCCCCAATGCATCCAGCAAATTCAGGAACACCGTCTCGCCGTGGCCGCGCACCGTGAAGTCGACCGCGGGGTCCTGGAGAATCACGTCTGAGTGCTGTGTCGGGAAATAGCCGCCCCACACGATCTGCAGATGCGGAAATTCCCTCTTCAAGGCGCGCGAATGCGGCACCGCCCACGCCAGCTGCGGTCCGGGCATCACCGTGATCGCCAACAGATTCGCGCCCGCCGTGATTCGCGCTCGCAGCGTCGTCAGCGCGTCGCCTTCGCAATTCCCGTCCACCAGGGTGTACTCGTAGTTGCCTTCGAGCAGCGCGCCCAACGCGAGCAGCGACATAGGCAAGATCCGCTTACCCGAGCCGTTGCTCACGGGATTGTAGAACACAATGTTCGGCCTCATGGAGCCACGCGAATCTCGTACACGGTCAATTTCTCGTTGATCAAGTCGCGTTCGCGTACGACACGCACGCTCAGATGGGTTGCCGACCACAGCGCCGTGGCGATGTCGCCATCACTCGAGAGCACGACGAGAGCGCGCCCCCCGGGCGTCAGGTGTGCGGGGACCTCACGCAGAAAGCGATCGAAGACATCGAGGCTCCGCCATGCGGAGTCGGAGAGGTTCCGCGGCCGGCCGCGAAAGTACGGGGGGTTGAAGAGGATCACGTCAAAGCGCTCACCGTGCACCGGCTCGAACAAATCGCCCACGCGGATTTCAATCCGCCGTTCGAGGCCGTGCGCCAGGGCGTTGAGCTGGGCACAGCGTGCCGCTTGCGGGTTAATGTCCGTCGCAATCACTTGCGCGGCGTAGCGGGCGGCAAAAATCGCACCCAGGCCAGAGCCAGTGCCGACGTCGAGCGCGCGCGCGTCGGGTGGACAGATGTTCACATTGAGCGTCTGTGCGAGAAAGGCGCCCGTCCGCAGCTGCGCGCCGTTGAAAACGCCAGGGAGCACGACGATCCGCACCCCGCTGACGGTGTCGACGCGCAGCTGTGTATCCTCCCGCAACCGCAGCCGTCGCCACAGGCGCCAAGACCAGCGAGATACCGCGCGGGCCCAGCCCTGGCTGCCCGCGCCCCATTGCCCCAGGTTCATGCGCGACCTCCGGGGCTGTTCATAGCGCCGTCCGCACTCCGACCTGCAGTGTGCAGACGCAGCGGCGACAAGTCGCGTCTGCTGCAACATTCAATCCGCGCCGAAACGCGACCATCTCGTTCGCCAAGATCTCGCGCAAGCGCCTTTCGCGAATGTTGCCAACCACCGGGTGGAAATAGCACGGACGTACCGCGCCGTCGGCTTCGACCACGGCGCTTGCCCACGGCGCGTTGCACCGTACCGAGGGAAAGTCAGCAAGCCCGCGCTGTGCGGCGTAGTACTTGGGCAACCGCCGCAACTTCTCCGGTGCCTCGGCAACAAACCGGGACTCGAAATCCCTGGCGTGTGAGGCAATGGTGTCCTCAACCACCCGCGCGAATTCCTCGATCTCGTCCTTCTTCAGGAGCAGTCCTCGCATCGAGGACGCTGTCCGCAAGGTCCTCTCCGCTGCGGCGCCACCCGCCGTAGACGTTCGTCCGAACGCTTCGCTCGTCACGTCGGCGGCAAGAAACGAGATCCCATCGAGTCCCATGGCGTGCGCCTTGTCGATCAACTGGGACAGCTCCCCAAAGTTGTGACGATGGATGGTGCTGCGCGCCAGCACGGGCATCAGCGGCGACAAGGTCTTCAAGCGTTTCACGCCGCTCTCGATTACCCTGAGCCCGTCCACCCCGCGAATCTGGTGATACAGCGAGGCGGTGTGCCCGTCCAGGGAAATTGTCACCCGCTCAAAGTGCTCGACGACCGCCGCCGCATCACGTTCGAGAAACAAGCCGCTCGTCAGCAGATGCAATCTCACGCCGCGGGCTCGGAACAGCGCAGCAATCTGGTACACGTCGCGCCGCAGCGTCGGCTCCCCGCCCGAGAACGTCACCAGCCGCGTCCTGAGGGCTGGCAGCTCGTCGGTCAACCCGCGAATCTCGTCGAGCGTCAAATCGCCGGCACCATCCGCCTTCCACCAGTCGCACGACACGCAGCGGGAGTTGCAGCGCGCGGTCGGAAAAAAAATGAGGATCGGCAGGGCAAACGTGCGATCGGTCGCGCGATTGAGCTGCACGAGCAAATTGCTCGTGACCTGCGGGAGCGTTAACATGGCTTTGGAGAGAGTCTATAGTAGCGTGCCTACGGAATGTCCACACGTGGAGTGGCTCACCCTCGAGCAGCCGCACCCCAGCCCGGCGTCGCTTCCTGAGACGGCTTGCCTTTCATGAAGTCATTGCCGTTCTGGGCCTCGGGGCGCCAGTGCCGTCGGCACGTATGCGAACAGCATGAAGCCGCTGAGACAGGTATCGTTCCTCCGTGAACCCAGGCACGCTGATATCGATCATCATTCCCACGTACAACCGGGCCAGGCTCCTGCGTGAAGCGGTGGAGTCGGTCCTCGCTCAAACATATCACGACTGGGAGCTGCTCGTGATTGACGACGGCTCTACCGACGGCTCCCGCACGTACCTCGGGACGCTCGCCCACCGGCGCCTTCGCCCGGTCCTGTTGGAGCACTCCGGCAACGCAGCACGGGTTCGCAATGCGGGACTTCGCGCAGCCCGTGGCTCATACATCGCGTTCCTGGATTCGGACGATCTCTGGCACCCGGAGAAACTCGCACTTCAGATCGAGGACATGCACGCGCATCCTGAATGTGGCTGGAGCTATACTGGTCTGGCGCTTGTGGACGAGCGGGGGCAAGAGATCCCGCCGGTTGGCGGCCGCCGTGTGCCAGCTCAGCGGGGCTGGATTCTCGAGGCCTTGATCAAGGGACAGGCTATCGCCGCCACCTCAGCAGTGCTCGTGCGGCGACAACTGCTCCAGAGGGTGGGCGACTTCGATGAATCCCTGCCCGTTTGTGAGGAGATCGATCTCTTCTTCAGATTCGCCGAGGCGAGCCCGGCGACCGTCGTGTGCCGGCCGTTGGTGTCGTGCCGTCGCCACCCGGGAAATGGGCCCTGGCCCCCCCTCGACGTCCTCGAGTGCAGGAATCGGGTTTACGACGGCCTGCTGGCCCGCACGTCGTCGCGGCGGCTGCGGCGCATCTGTCGACGGAGCAAGCTACGATTCACCGTGGCCCATCTGGGCAGGCTGCGAAGGACCGGGCTGTACGCCGAAACTCGACAGGCGCTTTCAATGTCGTTCCCGTATGCAGGATTGCACCCGGCGTGGTGGGTCGCGTGCCTCCAGACATGGCTGCGGCGTTCGCCGGGAGGTGGGCCAGCGTCCCTCCGGCCCCCCCAAGGCCGTGCTGATCCGCCGCCAGTGGCTCGCGGTTCTTCTTCCTGACAGTCAGTCATTGCGCACGCCGCGATGACGCTCAAGACGAGCCGGACCGTCCAGTCAGCGGAGCCACGCCGAGAGGTCGCGGCCAATGAAGTCGGCTGTGCCCAAGATCTGTTCGCGGTAGTAGTCGATGACCATGGCGCGATCGGCGGGATCCATGGTCACGGCGGTCCGCGGTCCGCGGTACAGGCGCACGAGGAGTCGGCGGGCCGGTTCAGGGAGCCGAGTCGTCAGGGCTACCTCGCCAAGCAACCGTCGGCGCAAGGCGTGCAGGCGCGGGAACCGCGGTACGACGGGCACATTGTGCCGGCGCGATAGGTCCACTGGCACGTCGGGATCGATCTCCAGGAACTCAAAGATGTCCCGCAACACCGACCGCGCGTCCGCGCAAAAATCCTCGTATAAGTAGACGCGGAGGTGCTTTCGGGGGAACAAGGCCGCGTAGCGCTGCAGGTGGGTCGCGTATCGCCCCACGAGCACCCTCAGACCCTTCCAGGGATCCGGTCGGTCCGCTGCCTCGAGAAACTGAGCGCGGAATGTCTGGAGGCGGGGACGACGCCACAGGTTCGCCGCATACTCTGAGAACAGTCGCTGAGCCGGGTCTCGCAGCACGAAAATTAGGCGCGCGTCCGGCACGTGCGCGTGAATCGCCTCAGCGGCGCTGGGTAACCAGACATGATCGACGCTCGCGTCACCGATGGCGGTCTCCTCGCGCACACGCTGGAAGAGCTCCAGATAGTCCTCCCACTTTGCGACGACCCACCTTCTCCCAGATACGTACTCCCACTTCGCGACTGCCCACCGTCTCTCAGGCTCCACCAGGCCCTTCCAATGCGGGTGCAAGTCTTCGAGCTCCTGCATTGACTGGCGCACGACGCGATCACCGTTCGCGTCAGACAGGATGTCGGCCGCTCCGAAGAACGTCGGCTCCTTTGGCCAGCACATGTAAACCTGGGGATGTTGTTGCAGGTAGGCGTACAGCGAGGAGGTGCCGGCTTTGGGCACGCCCGCGAGAAAGAACGTCGGGAGCTTGCCCGTACCAGGTGTCATCAGATGGAACGGTACCGCCGGCGGACGCGCACCGTCAATTGGAAGCCCTTCGGGGGCTTCAAGTTCCGGATCGACCTCCCGTCACCGAGCCTGCTCGCGACGCTGTGATCATGAGCCACGTGGACCTCGTCATTCGAGCTGCGGACCTGCGGACAGTAGTGCAGGCGTCCCAGAGGGCGCACCGCCCCGTCCAGACCGGGATCGCGCACCTTCACCGATAGACCTTGGAGAGTCGCTCCGCGACGATCACGGCGGCGTTCGCCATGGGCGAACCGTGCATCGGCCCACGCGTCCCCGGGAACCGCGGGGCGGCGGGAGGCAGCCGCTATTCCCGCTGCGCCGCGGTCTGGAACAGTGGCAGGTACTGCGCGTACCCCTCTTCCCCCAACCGCTCCACAGGCATGACCCGCAGCGCCGCGGAGTTGATACAGTAGCGCAGCCCCGTCGGCGCGGGCCCGTCCTCGAAGACGTGTCCGAGATGTGAGTCCGCGTGGGTCGAGCGGACTTCGGTGCGGGTCATGAACAGGCTGCGATCCGTCTTCTCTTTCACGTTCGGCGCCTCGAGCGGCCGCGTGAAACTCGGCCATCCGGTGCCGGAGTCGAACTTGTCGAATGAGCTGAAGAGCGGCTCCCCCGAGACCACGTCCACGTAGATCCCCGGATGGTGGTTGTCCCAGAAGTCGTTGTGGAACGGCCGCTCGGTGGCCTCGTGCTGCGTGACCTCATACTGCAGCGGCGTGAGCGAGCCCTTGAGCTCGGCGTCGCCCGGCTTTCGAAACTGCATGGGATTCCATCCTTTCTGACTCGCCACTCTGGATGCGTCCGCGCCCCACACTTCGCGCAGCCGCCGGTCGCGACCGCAGCCCAGGCGGTAGGCCTTGTAATACGCGGCATTCTTCCGATAGAAGTGCTGATGACGTTCCTCCGCAGGGTAGAACGCGGCCGCCGGCGCGATTAGCGTCACGATCGGCTGCCGAAACCGCGCCTCGAGGCTCCGCTTCGATTGCTCCGCGAGCCGCTGCTGCGTCGAGTCGTGGTAGAAGATCGCCGTGTGGTACTGCGGCCCGTGGTCGCAGAACTGGCCGTCGGCCTGGAGCGGATCGATGTTGTGCCAGAACGCGTCGAGTAGCGTCTCGTACGTCACCTTCCGCGGATCGTAGACGACCCGGACCGACTCGAGGTGCCCGGTGCCGCCGCTCGAGACTTCCTCGTACGTCGGATTTGCCGTGCGACCTCCAGTGAAGCCCACGGTCACCGCAGTGACGCCGTCGAGCTGGTCGAAGGGATGCTCCATTGACCAGAAGCAGCCGCCTGCGAAGATCGCCGTGGCGCTGTCGCTCGGCGCCGCACCGGCGAGGAGCAGGCTGAGGACCGTGGACATGAAGAGCATCTGGCTGGCTCCGATCGGGTTGAGTCGCTTGGCGACGCTCTCAATCTCGCCACGCGAACCCGCGGAGTGAAGCACCAGGACCGTCGGTGAGAGAACTGTCATCCTTCACTCATTCGGGAGGCGCGCAGCAGGGCACCGAACATTAGAACGGTCTCATCGGACGTCGCCGCTCGTTGCCGGCCTGGCCGGCTCCCCCGTAGCTTAGCGGCGTGCAGATCCTCGTGGTAGAAGACGATCGCGACCTGCGACGCTTTCTGAGCAAGGCGTTCCGCGAGGAGGGCTATGGGGTGGCCGAGACCGACTCCGGTGACCGGGCCCTCGACCGCGCTCTCGACGGCAGCTACAGCTGCATCATCCTGGACGTGATGCTGCCGGGGCGGGACGGCTTTAGCGTCGTCGCGGAGCTGCGCCAGCGCGGGGTCTTCACCCCGGTGCTGATGCTCACTGCCAAGGACGAGCTCGACGCCCGAGTGCGGGGGCTCGAAGGCGGCGCGGACGACTATCTCACCAAACCGTTCGACTTGTCTGAGCTGATCGCGCGGGTGCACGCCATGATTCGCCGTTCCGAACTGCGCCACAAGGATGCAACGCTGAAGGTGGGCAACATCGTCCTCGACCCGCTGACCCGCCGGGTGACGCAGGACGGGCGCGTCGTGGATCTGAGCCCGCGGGAGTTTTCCCTGCTCGAGTTCCTCATGCGCAACGCCGGCCGCACCGTGTCCCGCTCGCGCATCGCCGAGGCGGTCTGGAACTACAAGTTCGACCCGGAGACCAACGTGGTCGACGTCTACGTCAACTACCTCCGGAAGAAGCTCAGTTTCGCGGGAGCCACGGCGCCGATCCGCACGGTGCGCGGCACGGGCTACCGGCTCGAGACGCCGTGACCGAGGGCCGGCTCAGCGCGATCCTCACGCGGCGGTTCCGCCGCGTCGCTTGGACGGCGCTCACCGGCTACACGCTGCTCGTCGTGGCGGCGTTCGTCGTCGCGGGCGAAGCGGTGCTGCGCCGCTCCCTCGAGCACTCCGCCGACGTGATCCAATCGCTGCTGGGCGCGTACACCGACTCAACCGGGGGACCGGGGAGCGTGATGCCCGCGACGCTGGCCGAGCAGCTCGTCGGCATGGGCGGCCAGGTTGTCATCACCGCACGCGGACCAACGCCGGCGGGATGCAGGAAGTGTACTTCCTTTCGCCGGGCATGCCCGCCAAGCGGCTCGAGGGCATCCCCGCGAGTGCCTCCCCGGAGGACGTGCGCCAGGTGTTGCTCGCGGCGATTGCGCAGCGCGCGCGCTGGCGCTACCGCGTGCTGCACCGCTCGATGGGCACCTTCGACATCTACATCGTCGCGAGCCGCGAGCCGTATCTCGTCGCGCTCGCCGCCGTGGCGGCTGCGGCCCTGCTGTTATTGCCCGGCGCCGCGCTCAGCGCCGGACGCGGCGCAGGCCAGGCCGTCGCGGCGGCGCTCGATCCCCTCGAGCGCGTGGCCGCCGAGACGCGCGCCATCGGCCCCGCCGAGCTCGGCAAACGGCTCACCAGCCCCACCGGCCAGGCGGAGGTCACGGAGCTCGCCGACAGCATCAACCGTATGCTCGAGCGCGTGGACCGGGCACACCGTGCCCTCGAGGCGTTCACCGCCGACGCGAGTCACGAGCTGCGCACGCCGCTTACCCACCTGCGCGCGCAGGTGCAGTGGGCCCTCGCCGAGGGGCGCTCCGAGCCGGAAGTGCGCGACGCGCTGATGGCGCTGGAGCGCGAGCTCGAGCGCACGACAAAGCTAGTCGAAGAGCTGCTGCTGATCGCCCGCGGGGAGAACCGCCAGCTCGCGCTCGCACACGAATCATTCGATCTTGCGACCGTGGTGGACGAGGTGCGGGAGATCACCGAAGCGATGGCGGTCGGCCGGGATCTCGTCGTACGCTCCGACGCCCTCGACCCGACGCTGGCGGTGGGCGACGCCGATCGCACCCGTCACATCCTCCTCAACCTCGCCTCCAACGCCGTGCGCTACACGCCGCGCGGCGAGATCACCTTCTCGCTGCGGCGCAACGGCGCCGTGGTAGGCGCGAGCGTCCGCGACACCGGACCTGGCATCGCACCCGAGCACGTCGAGCGGATCTTCGACCGGTTCTTCCGGATTGATCAGTCCCGCAGCCGCGCGCTCGGTGGCACGGGCCTGGGCCTTGCGATCGCACGCCTGCTTGCCGAGCTCCAGGGGGGCGAGATCACAGTGGAAAGCACACTTGGCGCGGGGAGTACGTTCACGGCGTGGCTGCCGGCGGCGCGCCTCACCCCCTGACCCCCTCTCCGCGAGGCGCAGGCCTCACCCCCTCTGGCCCCTCTCCGCAATGCGGAGAGGGGGAACGAGAGTGAGATGTCTAGCGAGCCGCGAGCCCGGCGACTGAGCCGGGCATGTTCCCGACCACGCCCAACGTGGTGAGGTGGCCGTCAGACTCCACCCGCAGCGCCGTGATCGGGCCGCTGCCGCGCAGCTGGTACAGATAGCGTCCGTTCACGCTCAGCGCCAAATCGAGGTTGCCCGGGCCCACCGTAGCAGTGACGCCGCTCGCATCGAGCAGGCTGAGGGAGCCATCCGTGCCCACAGCGAACCCGGAGATCGTACCGCTGGCCGCGTTGGCCGAGTACGCGAAACGGCCGTTCTTGGTCACGCCCACCCAGCAGGGGGCGCCCTGGTGCGTGGCTACCGCGCCACTCACCAGTGTCACTCGGCCGCTCGAACCGAGGGTGTATGACGATGCACTGCCCGTGGCGGCTTCGGAGACGATCAGCTCGTTCCGCAACCCGAACGCGAACCCGAACGGCTTGATGCCGGCGCCGGCAGGCGCCTGGGGCGTGGGACCGCTCGCCACACCATCGGGGGTGACCGAGTACACGTCGATGCTATTCGTATTCTTCTCAGTCACGACCAGCCACCGGCCATCGGGGCCGAACGCTACCTGGGCGGGGTCCACCGCTGCGCCACCGAGCGGGCGCGTCGATCCCGGAATGGGCGCGAGCGCTCCGTCCGAGCCGACGGTGAACCCGCTGACGTTCCCGCTCCCACCGCCGTTGAGGACGTAAACGATGTTGTCATGAACCGTCAGGCTGATCGGCTTCGTTCCACCCGACAAATGGCGATCGGTGAGCGAAAGGCCCGCCGGGCTCACGCGGAACGCCGAGATGTCATTGCTGCCCGCGTTGACGGTGAACAACCAGCGCCCATCGTCGCTCAAAGCGAGCGCGCCCTGCGAGCCGAGGCTGCTCCCGGTCCCCGTGCCACCGGTTGCGACCGTGCCCGCCGCGGTGAGCGTACCGGCGGCCGAGCGCTGGAAGATCGCAACGGCATTTCCCCCATTGGCCGCGACCTGGTTCATCAGCGTGTACACCGCGCCCGGAGTGTCCTCTGCATCTGCGGCGCTCGCGGCGCTGGCGCTGAGCTCACGCCGCAGCGGTGCGGCGGGGCCTGTAATCCC
>Ga0209266_1002231_pt1 | contig 12364 bp, 9 predicted proteins | sample GraSoiAngelo_132_FD_185889 | JGI IMG/M metagenome (GOLD analysis project Ga0209266, IMG submission 185889) | Grasslands soil microbial communities from the Angelo Coastal Reserve, California, USA - 14_0929_02_40cm (SPAdes) (version 2) | ecosystem: Environmental > Terrestrial > Soil > Grasslands ...
TCCTCGCCAGGAATGTCAATCGCGCACTCGCGTGCGAACTTCACATGATCGAGGTCGAGCACTTCGTCGTTGAATGCCTGTAGCGCGCCTTCAGGAAACGCAATCAGCCGCACAGGAATATCAAGCGCCGAAAGCCAACTGGCGGCTTTTACAAGATGCTGCAGATGCTCGAGATTGATCTTGATGTCTTTACGGCGGCGAATCCCACGAACGGAGGGAATCAGGCCTACGGTAGTGTAAGGTTTCACTTTTTCTTCCTCACTGGATCGTGCCAAAACAACAAACAACTGGCCAGCGCAAAGTCTTGGTGTAGGGGACTGGGTGTCCCCTCGCTCTGAGTACTAGAACGTGATCCGGAACGAAAGCTGCAGCTGGCGTGCTTCAGCGGCGAATTTCGGCGAGCCGAAAGTGGGGTTGCCAGGGCTCGAAATGTGGTCGCCAAACTCCTTCGGCACCGGGCCGGCGAAATCTGCGAGGCCATACACGTGATCCACGTCCAACACGTTGGGCCGGTTGAGGAGGTTGAACACCTCAACACTGGCTTCTCCCTTGACGCGTTCGGTGAACGGAATCTCTCGCTGCAGGCGCACATCGACGTTATAGAAAGGATCGCCCTTGTAGGAGTTGCGAGCACTCGTGCCTACACGGTCGGGGAAAGGGAACCCATCGCCGTTAGTATCAAATCCTGCATTGATGCTAAACCAGCGGGCGCTTTGCAGACTGCTGAGCAGTGAGAACTTGAAGTCGCGCACCACGATCGGCCATTCCTTCGGTGATTCCGTCAAGAACGCCAACGTAAAGCGGTGGCGGACATCGTTGTCGCCAAGCGCCCGGTCAAATTCCGGATGCAGGTAATTCTCCGGCGTGTTCGGCAGGTTGACCGTGGTGGCGATGTCGATGGACTTGGACCATGTGTAATTGGCCAAGAAATTGTAGTGGTGCGAAAAAGGTTTTCGCAAACTCAGGGTGCCGGCGTTGTAGAGCGAGAAGCCGATCGGCTTCACATAAAGTACGAAGCCGAACGTGGGATCGGCGGGTCCAGCTGTAGTAGGTACTCCAGGTGGCGACGGGGGAGGACAAGCAGCGGTCGTAGGCGCGTTGCAAAAATACTCCTTCCCGCTTGGCAATTTCGGGCAGTTTGCTTCCACGTGCCCCGGACAATCGCCGTTGATGCTGGTGTATACCGGCAGCCGGCTGGCATGCATCCACTGATACCCCAACGAAACATAAAAGTCCTTGCCAATCTGGTGCTCGACTTCGAGGCTGGCCTGCTCGGAGAAGGGCTGATTGAACTTTTTCTGGGCGTAGCCCAGCGGAAACTGCTGCAGCGCATTCGGCGCAGGATAGGCGCCGCTAGACGCGAAGTTCATGAAATCTGCTCTGAGAGTTCCTGGGAACGGAATGCACGCACCGGGCACCAGATTTGGATCGCACACCCCCACTGCGCCCGACGGGCCGAATCCGATCAAGTTCTGGCTGGGATTCTTGAACTCCGGCAGGAAAGGCTGATTCATGTAACTGAATTCCGAAGCACCCACCCAGCTCACCAGAATGTCACTGTAGACAAACGGTCCGTCAAATAAACCGAAGCCGCCGCGCACCACGCCTTTGCCTCCGTTAAAGGCATAAGCGAAGGATGCACGCGGTTGGATGTTGTTGTAGTTGGTGGGGTGGAACCCACCGATCTGCTTCAGTTCGGATCCGGAAGGAAGGTTGTCAACGTCGTAACGAAGACCAAAGGTGAAGCTGAGGTTTGACCTGGCTCTCCACTGGTCCTGCATGTAGCCCGACCACAGCATGTGCCGGTAGGAAACCGAAGTGGCATCATTGAACACTTGTTCACTGGGGCCAGCGTACAGACCATTCTGGAAATTAGGATCACGATTCGGAATCTGCTGGCCAAAGAGCGACCGTGGCTCCAGAAACAGGTAGGCGACAGGCGTGCCCGGACCAGTGCCTGGAATAGTGCCGTCAAAGGGAAAGGCGCCAAAGAAGCTCTGTGGGCTAAAGATCCCGAACCCCGGACTGAACAGGGGAACCTGCGTGCTGGTCCAGACAGGCTGGAGTTCCCCGCCGAACTTCAGAGTGTGGTCGCCGCGCGTGTAGGTAAGATTCTGCGCGATCTGGAAGTGCTGTTCGCGATAGAAGCGAACACTACCCACAAAACCGCCAGATGACAGTAGGTCAGAAATGCCCAGAGCAGGCTCGAATCCCAGTCCTTTGGGCTCCAGATTGAAGAGACGCCTGCCGTATTGCAGCAGGGTCTCCGAGGTTAGGCCGTGGTTGAACACGTGAATCAGGTTGGCATATAGGGTCTGGTCGCGAACCGGGTTGTCGCGGTACGAAGATGGCAAACCTTCGCCCGGTGCGGCTCCGCGTGCGTTCTTTTTGCGGGAATCGTTGAAGAGGTAGGTGATGTTCAGGAACGTCTTGTCACTCAAAACGTTGTTGTTCTTGACGATTAACTTGTCATAGTCGTCAATCGTCAGGAACGAATTCAGACTCTCCGGCTGCAAACCGAGGGTTTGCTTCACCTGGTTGATGCTGGGAGTGCCAGGGCCCAGGCAGCCGGTCGCGTTGATGCAGTGCAGAATGAAAGAGGCATACAGTGGTGATTCCGCGCGCCTCTGCCCTTCGTATCCCAGGAAGTAGAAGCTCTTTTCTTTGCGGATGGGACCGCCCACTGTGCCCCCGAATTGGTTGAAGCGCAAGGTATTGAAACCCGGAGCAGAAAGCAGGTTCTTGGCATCGAGGTTGTTGTTGCGGAAGAATTCGTAGACCGAGCCGTGCACATCATTGGTGCCTGACTTGGTGATGGTGTTGACGACCGATCCCAAGTTGCGTCCTGTGTCTGCCGCATACGGACTATCCACCACGCGAAACTCCTGCACCCAGTCTTGCGACGGGCTGATGCGCTGCACCCCGGAGATGCTGGTGGTGTAATCAATTCCATCCAGGGCGAAGAACGAAGTGTGGCTCTCGCGGACGCCACCGAAACTGAGTTTCAGAACGGTTTCCGTAAACGGCGACTGCGCACCGACGGCGGTGCTCCGGCCCACGTTGACCGACGGAGTGAGCAGGACGAAGTCAATGAAGTCGCGGCCTGATACCGGCAGGTCAGCAATCTTGGGAGTATCAATTACCTGGCTGACGTCGGATTTTTCTGTGTCGATCCCCTGCACGACATCCTGAACCTGCACTTGCTGTAGGACTGTGACGCCCAAAGTGACTACCAGAGAAGCCGTTTGCCCCACCGAGAGGGAGACGGGGAGTTCCCGTGCTGTGAATCCCTTTGCCTCAGCCGTCAGTTCATAGCTTCCAGGAGGAAGACCAGGAATCACCGATAGGCCGTGCGATTCGGTGACATCGGTACGCTTGGCTCCGGTTGCCGTATTTTTGAGCGTGACAGTCGCGCCCGGAATTACGGCGCCGGTTTGATCATTTACCGTCACCTTCAAAGTGGCCAATTCCTGGGCCAGAACGTTGCCCGAAAGCACCAGCACTACAACGATCCCAACTACCCAAGACGAAGTCCGCTTCATTTGTGGCTCCCCTCGCGGTTGAAACGTAGCCAGCCTGGACAACTGATCGTTCTACTGTTGAAGTGTTCAACAAACTTATCGCCTGCAGCTTCTCCGGCATTCGCATCCCAGCTCGCTGCTTCCAGGTTGCGGTTGGCCGGCACTGATTGGCTGTGAACTCTAGTTCGTGAAAGGCTGCTGTCTTACACGCTTGATGCACTGGGCCTGAATAACTTCGAATTAGTGGCCAATTCAACAACCAGGGCCAATCGCTTGTCAAGGTCGATTTATTCGGGATAACCCGGAGGAAAAAATCCTCGGCCACGGGCCACGTTAGGGGCGGGTGCCCTCACCTGCCCCACCACAAACGAGGGCGTCCGTGGCTACGTGAGCACGGACAAGCGCGGTGCAGAAACCAGCCAAACGAACTACCGACTTAACGGCACCGTTCTGTTCGGAAAAGCGAGTTGCCGCCACATGTCCCGATAGTCGTAATCAGTTTGAAGCGCCAGATTCAGCCGGTTATAAGAGGCGAAATCGCTTACCAAATGGCAGAGCTGCACGATGCCCTTGTCGGTCAACCCTGCCTTCCGCAACTGCACAATCTCCTCGTCCGTGACGCCGGCGGCATTGTTGTTGACCTTCAGCGCAAATTCAACAAGCGTTCGGAGCCGTTCATTCCGAACAGCTTTCGCTCCTTCCACCACAAACTGTTTGACCTCGCCCTCGTTGGTCTCCAAACCGTGATTCAAAATAGTGCAGAAAGCAGCCGTGCAATACGGGCAGCCGTTGGCTTTTGACACCGCAATTCCCACATGCTGGATTTCATCCATGCGGAGTTCGCCCAGTTGCCAAAGGACCTTGGTTGCACCCAGCTTCGCTTTGAAGAACTCGGGAAAATTCATCTCCACGTAGAAGTGGTTGGGCACGGAGCCTTCCATCTGCGTGACCCAGTCGAAGATCTCGCGGACTACGGGATCGTCAACTTTCTCCGGCTTCACTATTTTTACTCGCGCCACTATTTCCGCCCCTGAAGTCTCGGACTGAAAAATTCTGTTACGCCGCAACTCCCGCCATCTGTTTGATTATCTTGTCTGCCTCCCCTGGGTCGAACCACCACGGAGAATAATCAGGCGGATTGTTGAACCCGTTTGCGATCTTGCTCGCCAAAGGCGGAATCTGGCTTGCGGCGCCCATCAACTGCAGGATCTGGGGCGCCGGTGGAACCAGCAGCGAGTTTGTCCACCTCACCACCCATTGCGCATAGTCCCAGAAAATATCGAAAGTCTGCTGCATCCACTGCGCATCGAACGGTTTGTTGCCGCGCTCCAGAATTCGTTTCAGATAGATGCTGGCAGCCTTGCTGGCCGTGTTCGAACCTTGTCCGGTAACAGGATCGTTAGTGGCAACCACGTCCGCCATGCCGAGCGCCAGACCTCCCGAGGGCAGTTTGCAGATCGGCTTGCGCACCGTCGGCGGGAATCTGCCCACCAGGATTCCATTGTCGTCGGTCAATTCGACATTGCGGCAGCGTTCCCCTTCGAGCGGCATGAACGTATCCAGAATCCATTTGCTCTTGGCCAGGTGTTCTTCCGAGGTTTTCACATCATTCCAGCAGTCCATTGGGCCGCCGGGGACGCCCTCAAACACCATGATCTCGCACACTCCGGTTGTAGTCAGCGCTGGGAAGACAAAGTATTCACCCACGCCCGGCACGAGATTAAACGACACCGCGGTGAAAGGTTCCCGCGGGACCATGTTCTTTACATAGGTCAGCGCCAAGGCACGCATCGGCTGGTCGAAGGGAGACTTCTCTGCATCCCGCTCGAACATTCGGTTGATCTCGCCCTTGCCGGCAGCGACGAGCACCAGATCGTGGCTCTCGGCGTAGCCATCAACATCCTGCGGGCCCGCGTCCTTGATAACCAGATTGCCGCCTCGCTTGGCGAATTCCTTCATCCAACCGGCAAACTTCACACGCTGGTCTATCGATTGTCCGTAGCCGTCGAGCTTTGCCTCCCAGAACAGCGCCTTGGTTTTGTCCGGCCCGGGAATAGTGAAGGCGATGCCCTCGGTGATCGGACATTCCTCTTCCCAGAAGTTGATTCCCAAGTCTCGTTCATTTTGCAAAGAATCGTGAAACATGAACTGGCTGGAAGTGACCCGGCCGCTTAAGATCTGCTCCGGTGTCCGGTTGGAAACAACTGTGACTTCGTAGTTGTTCTGCAGCAATCCCAATCCCAACTGCAGCCCAGACTGACCGCCGCCTAGGATCACAATTTTCCGCATCGAGTTTGCTCCCGGGAACTGTCTCGCCTGCTCCAAATGCCTTATGCCAAGTGCCCAAATATAAATGATGGGTCAAGTTTTCCAAACAAGTAGCAGCCTCGTCCCGCGAAAAGGCAACTTGCAAGGCAAACCGTACGGCCCTTGTGACTCGCTCCTTCGCGTGGTAGCTTTCCTCTGCTAAAACCAGCTTCTTCACCGGGAGACAAGCATGGAAGGACTAAAAGGGAAAGTTGCCATCGTGACCGGAGGCGCGACCATGATCGGTGCCGCCGTAGTGCGCGCTTTTCATCGTGAGGGCACAAAGGTAGTGATCGCCGATATCAATGACAAAGATGGACAAGCAGTTGCCGGCGCACTCGGTAAGGATGTGCAATTCGTAAAAACCGACCTGGCAGACGATGCCCAGATCGCCGCCTGCGTGGATCAAACAGTGGCAAAGTTCGGTGGTATCGATTTTTTAATCAATCTGGCCTGCGTTTATGTCGACGACGCGCTCAATTCGACGCGCAAAGACTGGCTGGACAGCTACAACATTAATGTCGTGGGCGGCGTCATGATGCTGAAGGCGGTGAAACCACACATGGTGAAGCGCGGTGGCGGCGCCGTGGTCAACTTCGGCAGCATCAGCGCCAAGGTGGCGCAGACGGGGCGCTGGCTCTATCCCGTGACCAAAGCGGCGATACTGCAACTCACGCGCAATGAAGCCATGGATTTGGCTGCGGACAAGATTCGCGTCAATTCGGTTTCGCCTGGCTGGACTTGGTGCCGTCTGATGGATGAAGTGACCCACGGCGACAAGAAGAAGACCAACCGAGTCGGCGGACCGTTCCATCTGCTGGGACGCATCGGCGAGCCGGAGGAAGTGGCCGAGGCGGTTGCGTTCCTGTGCTCCAGCCATGCTTCCTTCATCACAGGCACTGATCTCGCCGTTGACGGCGGCTACTCGGCCATGGGACCAGAAATGGCCACACCTGCTATCCCCAAGCTCATGGAATAGGAACGATCCCCACTCATGAAGCGCATCGCCATCATCGGCGCTGGCCAGTCCGGGCTGCAACTCGGGATTGGCCTGCTGGATGCCGGGTACGAAGTGACTCTATATTCCGACCGCTCGGCGGACGACATCCAGCGCGGCCATGTACTGTCCAGCCAGTGCATGTTCGATTCGGCTCTGGAAACAGAACGAGATCTCGGTTTGAACTACTGGGAGGAGGAGTGTCCCAAAGTCGAAGGCATCAGCTTCGCGGTGCCTAATCCTGTGGGCGGCAGGGTCATTGACTGGGCTGCACGCCTGGACAACTTCGCCCAATCAGTGGACCAGAGGCTCAAGATACCTCGCTGGATGGCCGAGTTTCAGAAGCGCGGCGGAAACCTACAGATCGAGGCTGCCGACATCGACGATCTCGAGAGCTGCGCCCGCGGCCATGATCTGGTGATCGTCGCCAGTGGAAAAGGCACGATCGCTCAACTGTTCGAACGCGACACCAGTCGTTCACCGTTCTCCGAACCGCAACGTAGCCTGGCTCTGACCTATGTCCGGAAGATGCGCCCGCGAGAGCCGTACGCGGCGGTGTGCTTCAACCTAATCCCGAATGTTGGCGAGTACTTTGTTTTTCCCGCGCTGACCACCAGCGGGCCCTGCGAGATTATGGTGTTTGAAGGAGTTCCGGGCGGGCCGATGGACCGCTGGTCGAATGTGAAGACTCCCGCTGAGCATCTTGCCTGCAGCAAGCAGATTCTCGAAACTCTTCTTCCCTGGGAGGCGGAACGCTGCCGCGATATCGAACTCACGGATGAAAACGGCATACTGGCGGGACGCTTTGCCCCGACTGTCCGCGAGCCGATTGCCACGCTTCCTTCGGGTCGAAACGTCTTGGGGATGGCAGACGCAATTGTGCTTAACGATCCGCTTACCGGCCAGGGGTCGAACAACGCCGCCCGCTGTGCCGACATTTACCTGGAAAGTATCGTCGAACGACGCAATGGCCCCGCCGACGCCGAATGGATGCAGCAAACCTTCGACCGCTACTGGACGGGCTACGCAAAATGGGTGGTGGAGTGGACGAATCTTTTGCTTAAGCCGCCGGGGCATGTTCTCAAGCTGCTCGACTGTGCCGGGAAGATCAGTGCCGTTGCAAGCGCATTCGTCAACGGCTTTGACGACCCCCGGACCTTATTCCCGTGGTTCATGGATGAAGCTGAGGCGGAAGCGTTCGTGCAAAAGGAAGCCAAGGCAGTGGCCGAGCGGTTCGAGCGGCGCGATTATCGGAAGGCGCTTGGTCAGTTCGCCACGGGTGTCACGGTGGTGACAGCCCGCGCCTCCGACGGGCGCAAGGTGGGCGTGACCGTCAACTCTTTTTCGTCCGTGTCGTTGGATCCGCCGTTGATCCTCTGGAGTCTTTCGCGACAGACTCCCAGCTTCATTGATTTCACCAACGCCACTCACTTTGCCGTGAACGTTCTGGAGTCTCGCCAGCACCATCTTTCACGGCAATTCTCCACTCCTTTGCCCGACAAGTTTGCTGGAGTCGAATTTGAGGAAGGAACCGGAGGGGTGCCGCTTCTTCACGGCGCGATCGCCCAATTCGTGTGCCGCAAAGTTCGCCAATATGATGGCGGTGACCACGTCATTCTTGTTGGTGAAGTTGAGCAGTACAACTATAACGAGGGTGAACCCCTCGTCTTTCATTCGGGGAGATATCGAATTGCCACTCGTCATCCCGATATCGCGGAATGACGAGGAGTCCCAAGCTCGGCGGCAACTAGGCGATGCCGATCTTGAGGCCGGTTGCGGCCTTGACATGGTGTGGATTCCGATGTTGAATTAGCCGCCATCCAGCGCGACGGGAGGCGAAGCAGAACGTTTGGCGGCAGGGCGCTCAGTCCCAGCCGAAAATCTACGACCTAAAAGGGGGCAATGTGATCGAGCAATATATGGCTCTTGCTCTGCAACCTACCATGCGTGGTTGCAGGAAGCGCTCGGAAGTTGCCGTCAACATCAGACACATTTCAGAACTGATCGACGCTGCGGTTTGGCTCAGCGCCATTGATCTGCCGGTGCGCTTGATCTGCGTGCCAGAGGGTTGCCTGCAGGGTTTCACCGACGAGGTGTTCGACTGGGACCATGAGAAATACGTGGATGAAATGGCCCTGGACATCCCTGGAGAAGAGACCGAAGCCCTGGGCCGCAAAGCCAAGCAGCACAATACCTACATCATCGCGCAAGCTAAGATCAAGCATCCCGAGTTCCCTAAGAAATTCTTTAACGGCGCGTTCATCATTGCGCCCGGTGGTGAAGTGATTCACAAACACTACAAGCTCCAGGTTTTTGCCCGCGAACACTCTACGGTGCCACACGACGTGTGGGACAAGTGGGTCGAGCTTTATGGGGAAGATCTGGACGCTTTCTTTCCGGTGGCTGACACCGAGATCGGACGCATCGGCTGTGTAATCTGCATGGAAGGATCTTTCCCTGAAACTGCTCGCGGACTGGCGATGAACGGTGCAGAAATCCTCTACCGCCCCGCCTACCCAGAACCGTATGTGTCGAATGGGCTTTGGGAGATTCAGAACCGGGCGCGAGCGTTGGACAACACCTGCTACGTGGTCGCACCCAACCCTGCCAATTACTTCCTCACCCAGGAATCAAGCGATGCGCTGGATACCTTCGGAGGAAAGTCCATGATCGTGGATTACCAGGGCAAAATTCTCTCCGAGCACGGATACGGAGCTGGGCCTTCGTACGCCGGGGCCATCCTTGATATAGAAGCTCTGCGCCAGTATCGCACTCGCTCCTTATGGGGCAACTGGCTCAGAGATCTGCGGACAGAACAGTTCCGTTGCATTTACGAACAGGCGCTCTATCCCAAAAATTTGGGTCTAGAGAAACATCCTGGCCGTCACGCTGACCACGATGAGATTCGCCGTCAAGTGATGGAGATGATGCTGGCCAAGGGTATCTACCGGCGTCCCAGCGAGACCAAACCGCAAAAGGCTCGCGAGGAGGTTGCCGCCGATTAAAGAAGCATTTCAGAAATGCGCGGCTGTATTTTGGCATAGGTGAGGGACATGAAACCGGCAGACAAGGTTCTCGGTGGTCGCAGCAGTGTCAAAGTGGCGGTGGTGCAAACGCCACCCGTTTACCTGGATAGAGAGAAGAGCGTGGACCGTGCCTGTCAGAAGATTCACGAGGCTGCAAGCCACGGCGCCGAACTCATCGCCTTTACGGAAACCTGGCTGGCGGGCTATCCCTATTGGGGTGAAGGATGGGAATCCAAATTACAGAATTGGATTCCTGTTCGCGTTCAGTTCTACGATCAGGCTCTGCTGATTCCCAGTGAAGACACCGAACGCCTGTGCCACGCTGCAGCCAAGGCCAACGCCCACGTGGTGATTGGCTGCAACGAGATGGATACCCGGCGTGGTGTTCACACCATCTACAACACTCTGCTGTTCATCGAGCGGACTGGCAAGATTCTCGGGCGCCATCGCAAGACCGTGCCCACTTTCGTCGAGCGCGCCATCTGGGGTCCCGGCGATGGCACAGACCTGGTCAGCTACGATACCGATATTGGCCGCATTGGAGGCCTTATTTGCGGCGAGCATCTTATGCCTCTCATTCGCGCTCGGATGATCGAGCAGGGAGAGGATTTTCACATCTCCGTCTTCCCGGGGGCGTTCTCTCTTCACACCGGTCCCAAGCTGGAAGAGCCTGATCTGGAGGGCCGCTTTTTCTGGGGGCACACGTTGACGCGTGCGCATGCCATGGAAGCCGGGGCTTTTGTCCTCTCAGCGTGCGGCTACATGACCTCGGGCGATCTCCCGCCAGACTTTCCGCTGCGCGAGACCGTGAACCTGGATTACGCGCATGGCGGCAGTCAGATCGTCGCGCCGCTGGGCATTCCGCTTGTTCCTCCGACATCGGGCGATACCATCCTCTACGCCGAATGCCAGGCTGACATGATCAAAGTCTGGAAAGCAATTATTGATACGGTGGGCCATTACGCCCGTCCGGACATCGTTCGCCTGCAATATATGAAGTCGGTAGAGCCGAGCTTGGCGGAACTCGCAGCGGAGACTCTGGAGAAGAAATCTCCGGATGAGCTCGAGGCCATAGCGGAGCGCCAGGGACTAGGCAGGCAGGAGCTGGAATCAGCCATCGAACGCCTGGCAAGATGAGAACAAGCTGATCCTCGGCAAACCAGGCGATGTCGTATGTTCGGGGGCGATGCGAAAGATATACGGCAAGGAGAGGCCATGTCTTCCAACCCCAGCGCTACAGGGAAAAGCTTTTTCACCATCGACCCTCGCCGCTGCGCCCTGATTGTCATCGACATGCAGAATGCTTTCGTGGCTGAGGGCGCGGTCTTCGAGACACCCGGAGCCCGCGCTATGATTCCCCGCCTGGAGCATTTGATCCAATTTGCTCGCGCCACCAGAATCCCGATCGTCTGGACCCAATCAGATCACCGCCCTCCCTACGGAGGACTGATGCTGCGCAAGTTCCCACCGATCGCGGAAGACCACATTCTGTGGCAAGGCGAGCCGAGTTTTGAGCTGTATCCCCGCATGCTTCAGCCACGCGAGGGAAAGCTCGAATACCACATCGTGAAACATAAGTTCGACGCTTTCTTCGAGACTGCTCTTGATGCGATCCTGCGCTCTCACGACGTGGACACCGTCATCATTACCGGGACAGCCACTAACGCTTGCTGCGAATCCACGGCTCGCTCGGCTTTCATGCGCGACTACAAGGTAGTATTCCCCAGCGACCTGAACGCGACCTTCGACGACGCCATGCACCAGGCAACTTTAAAGAATGTCGACCTGTTGTTTGGGCGCGTCGTCTCGAGCGACGAATTGCTGGCGGAGATGGAAGCAGCCCTAGAGACCAGCTCCAGACTATGACGTCAGGCTGGTCTTTTCGGATTGTTCGGTCGAGTGGACGCGTGAACTAAGGGGTCGGTCGCAACCGTCGAGCGTGTAGTCAGCGAGCCAGAGCCACCTGATCGGATAACGGGCTACGGTAGAAGTGCCCGTGCTCAGCATTCGATTGGAGTCACTACGCGATAACTCCCGGATTGTCGCTAGCTCGGAACTCATGTGAGCAACTTGCCGTTCCTGCTGACTGTCGGGGATCATTTGGCTGTCTAAGTTGGCATGTCCGAAGAATTCGGTTCGGGGTTTGCTCAGACGGAACATGAGTGAGCAATCAGCCCGATAATGTCCACGGATCATGGCGTTTCTTTTCTCTTTGCGTAAGCTGATCAGAGCGGCTTCACATATTCATACAGGCGCATGTCGAACAAATCCGATTCTCGACCCGATTTGATAAATCCACGCTTTTCATAAAACCGCACTGCGCGCCTGAGTGGATCTGTGGTATCGAGCGTGATGCGTTTGCACTGGTTTTTGCGAAGCTCTGTTACCGCAGCGTGCAGCAGCGCTGCCGCCAGCCCCGTTCCTTGCCACTCTGGACGAACAGCCATGCCACGTAAACGACCTTCGTCAGGGCTGACGGTGTGGCAGGCAATCGTTCCGACAATTTCCCCCGC
>Ga0209266_1002233_pt1 | contig 12354 bp, 12 predicted proteins | sample GraSoiAngelo_132_FD_185889 | JGI IMG/M metagenome (GOLD analysis project Ga0209266, IMG submission 185889) | Grasslands soil microbial communities from the Angelo Coastal Reserve, California, USA - 14_0929_02_40cm (SPAdes) (version 2) | ecosystem: Environmental > Terrestrial > Soil > Grasslands ...
TGACCGCCGAGCTGGGCCTCGGGGATACTTCGCTATTGGAAGGCGAAGATGGGGTCGACGCACTGGCGGTCTGGCACTCCGCGCCGCTCGCCGACAGTCGGACGCGGGATGAAGTTCGGGTCTTGAAACTGGCCGCGCGCGACGATGCCGCGTTCGATGCCGCGATTGCCGCCGTCGAGGCGGCGGCCGCGAAAGCGGGTATCCGCCGTATCGCCGTTCGTTGTCAGAGCCGCTACGACGAAGCGTTTCGGCGGTTGGTCGCCCGCGGTTACCGCGTGCGCTGGACGGACTTGCGGATGACCTACGAGGGCTACCCCGAGCGCCACGCGGCGCACGGCATCCTCTTCTCGAACTGGGAGATCTAGGAGATGAAGCGCGGCGCGCCGGCGAGGACACGGCGCGCGAACAGAATCACCGCTCCCGCATAGAGAAGATGAACTGTGCCGCTCGGCACCTGCACTACAAAGACGAGCACGATCCAGATCAACAGCATTACGACAGCGGCGAGCGATGTGAGATTCAGGGTGATTGACCTTTGAGGGACCCAAGGTATTCTAGTACGCAGGAGCGGGGAGTCAAATTATTGAGCCAACATGCTCGATAGTGGACCCAGATACTGCGGCCCATGTCACGCCCCCTCGATTGGGGAAGACAGAATTCGTGGTGAGGGACCAGTCATTACTTTCGGGCTTCAATAATCCTCTCCGTTCCTGTCGTAATCGGTCGGCCGGCCTGCGTTAGGCAGTCCCGGCCGATCGTCTTTTGGTGACCGTTGCCCAGAACTGTTTGGGCGCGCGCAGCGCCTGCCCTCTGACCACAAATCCGATTACCAGCACCACGGCCCAGATACCGTAGGCGACCATCACCTCCGCGCGCAGGTGCGGCAGCGTGAACTGCACGACCCACAGCACGAACAGGGCGGTCGCCTCCATCCAGTCGAACTCCATGTTCGCGAGCAGCAGCACCCCCAGCATCGTCTGCAGCAGCGTCAGGGCCAGCTCGTTCCGCTGCGCGATGTCGAACGTGAAATCCGACCAGACACCGTAGTACCGCATATGCGAGAACCCGTACAGCAACGGAATCATCGCGGCGAGGATGGTCCACTGATTGATGTTGCTGGATACGATGTTCATCAGCGCCATCGGCGCGTGTGTGACGCGGCGTGCCCACCCGAACGTCGAGACGAACTCCGGAAACTCGGACAGAAACGGCGCCACCCATTGCACGAGGAAGAACTGGCTGATGCCCAGTGTCGCGGCGACTGCGATCATCGACTCGAGAAAGGGATGCGCGGTGACATAGAGCAGCCCGCCGCCCACGGCGAACAGTCCGCCGATCGCCGCCTTCTGTCTCCAGCCGGGCTGACGGTACGCCCACCGCGACACGGCCGGCGCCTCGGCGAGCGATTCCACTTCGCGAGGCGGGGTGCGCATCAAGATCCACAGGTAGACGACATACAACCCGATCAGCACCACAGCATCGATAGCGCCGATGCGCTGCCGCCAGAGCACCACGATGAAGTACAGCAGGGGCGGGACGAGTCCCATCACCTCTATCGAATGCTCCGGCTCGAGCTTGATGCGCGGGAGTCGTTGGCCGCCGCGGCGGCGACTCGCGAATGCGAAGACGAAGTAGATCATCGGCCAGCCGAGGCCGAGCAGCAGCCGAATCGCGCCGGTCAGATTGGCGATGGCGAGGTGCGCTCGCTCGGGATTGCGTCCCGCTTCCCACGCGATGACGGCTTCGACGGCGAACTCGGGCAATGTCTGGAGCCACGCGAGGATGGCGAGCGCCAGGCCCTGCGAAATCAGGAATTGCGCCGCTTCCGCGCCCCAGGCGACGAGGAACGCGGATAGGAGTATGCTGGGAAACGTCCACAGCGCATCGGCCGCGGAGCCGACTAGCTTTAGGAATGCCGCGTTGCGTGATAACACGTCGCGTACATTTCAACGCCGCCCATCGGCTCCATAACCCACGCTGGAGCGAGGCGGAGAACGAGCGCGTCTTCGGTTTGTGCAACAGCCCGAACTTTCACGGGCATAACTATAACCTCGATGTGTCGGTCGAAGGTGAGATCGATCCGGAGACGGGATTCGTCCTCGATATCGCGAAACTCAAGCTCATCGTGACCGAGTGCCTGGTGCGGCATCTGGACCACAAGAACCTGAATCTCGACGTGCTGTGGTTTCGCGAATTGAGCCCGACAGCCGAGAACATCGCGGTGGTGTCCTGGCGCGTGCTCGCGCCCGCCGTCGCGCCGGCACGGTTAGCGCACATCCGCCTCTGGGAGACCGAACGCAACTACGTCGACTACGACGGAAAGTGAGCCATGGCACGAGACATCGCTATTGACCGGATACCGTTCCAGACCCTCGTTCACGAGATGCTCGAGCAGCTCGGCGAAGATCCCGGCCGGGAGGGATTACGGCAGACGCCGGCGCGCGTCGAAGCGTCCCTCAAGTGGCTGACGCGCGGGTATGGGCTCGACGTCGAGGAAGTCGTCGGCGACGCCGTGTTTGAGGAGAAGCACGAGAGCATGATCTGCGTGCGCGACATCGAGATCTACTCGATGTGCGAGCACCACATGCTGCCCTTCTTCGGCAAGGCGCACGTCGCCTATCTGCCGAACGGCAGGATCGTCGGGCTGTCCAAGATTCCGCGCGTGGTCGAAGTGTTCGCGCGCCGGCTGCAGGTGCAGGAGCGGCTCACCGATCAGGTCGCCGAGGCGCTGTGCCGGGTGCTCAAGCCGCTCGGCGTGGGCGTCGTGATCGAGGCGTATCACCTGTGCATGATGATGCGCGGGGTGGAGAAGCAGAATTCCAAGACCGTCACCAGCGCGTTGCGCGGCGCCTTCCGCGACGACGCCAAGACGCGCGACGAATTCTTGAGGCTCGTACATGGCGGCAACTGGCTGCCGTGAGCATCGCGCTCGTGACGGGCGCGTCGCGAGGCATTGGGCTCGCGGTCGCCGAGGCCCTGCGGGCCCTCCCCTCGGGAATGCATGTGGTGCGTCTCGCGCGGACGCTCAAGGACGAATCGGCGGAACGGCGCACCGACATCCCGTGCGACGTCACGAAACCAGCCGACGTCGATCGCGCGGTCGATCGGGTCTTCACAGATCTCGGCGTGCCCGATGTTCTCGTAAACAACGCCGGTATCTTTTTCATCAAGTCGCTGGCCGAGACCACCTACGCCGATTTTACCGCCGCGCTTGCGACCAACCTCACCGCGCCATTTCTGCTGGCGCACGCCATCGTGCCCAAAATGGTGGCGCGCGGCAGCGGGCATCTCGTCACCATCGGCTCGATCTCCGATTACATCGGCTTCTCGGGGTCCACCGCGTACGCCGCGACCAAGTTTGGGCTGCGGGGGATGCATGAGGTGATCCGGCAGGAGACGGCGAAGACGGGCGTCCGTACCACGCTTGATTCGCCCGGGCCCGTGGATACGGACATCTGGGATGCGGTCGATCCCGACTCGAAGCCGGGATTCACGAAGCGCAAGAACATGATGCGGGCTGAAGACGTCGCCGCGGCGGTCGTGTACGCCGTCACACAGCCGGAGCACATCGCAGTCACGGAGATTCGGCTGCTGCCGGCGATCTATTCGCCGAGGGGCTGATGCATATCGAGTTGACGGAGATGTTGCGTTGCCCCGAGGCGCACCGCGAGGAAATGCTGGTGCTCTCGACCGGCGAAGTGCGGGACCGTATGGTGCGCTCGGGGCTCGTCGGCTGCCCCGTGTGTCACAAGGAGTATCCCATCGCGCGCGGCATCGTGAACTTCCGCCGCAGCAGAGAGCGGGTGTCGAAAGAATCGTCGGGCCCACGCCCGGCGTACGTGCCGCCCTCGCCCTTGCCTTCCGCGGACGCAACCAATCTCCAGGCGCTGCTCCAGCTCTCTGGACCTGGCGGCTACGTCGTCCTGGTGGGCTCCGCGGTACGACAAGCGCCCCGGCTCAGCAGCCTGATGGAGGGGATTCACTTCGTCGGCATCAACGCGCCGCTCGAGATGGACGAGCAACCGATGCTGTCGCTCCTGTACGCCAACGAGAAGATCCCGCTGCGCACGGCGATCGCGCGCGGCGTCGTCGTCGGCGCCGATCTGGCGACGTCGTCGTGGCTGGTGGAAGCCCACCGCGTGCTGCTCCGCGGCCGACGCTTCGTCGTCGAAAACGAAGAGCCCGAACTTCCGATCGGGCTCGTCAAGCTGGCGGCGGAACACGGGCTCTGGGTGGGCGAGAAGCGCTAGGCGATCGGGCTCTCGATGCTCGCGGTCAGCGCATCGGCCGAGGCATACGCCGCATCGATCTGGTCCTTGTAACGTTTCTCAATCACACGCCGCTTTACCTTCAGCGTCGGCGTCAGCTCACCCGACTCGATCGTAAAGTCATTCTCGAGCAGCAGGACCTTCTTCGGCGTCTCGAACTTGGCGAGATCGCGCAGCGTGCCCATCACCTCGCGCTCCATCTTCGCCTGTACGTCCGCGAGCTCCAGCAACTCCGCGCGCGTTCCGTAGCTCAAGGCCCGCTCGGCGGCCCAACGTTCGAGATTATCGAAGTTCGGCACGACCAGAATGATCGGGAACTTGCGGCGGTCGCCATACAGCACCGCGTTGGCGACGAACTTGTTGCGCTTGACCATGCCCTCGATCGGCTGCGGCGCGATGTATTTCCCGCCCGCCGTCTTGAGCAGCTCCTTCTTCCGGTCGGTGATCTTGAGATAGCCATCTGAATCGAGCTCGCCGATGTCTCCAGTGTGCAGCCACCCGTCTGCATCGATCGTTTCGCGCGTCGCCTCGGGCTGCTTGTAGTAGCCCTGCATGATGTTCGGCCCGCGCGCCAGGATCTCGCCGTCCGCGGCGATCTTGAGCTCCACGCCCGGGATCGCCCGCCCCACCGTGCCGAGCTTGATGCCGTCGAGCGGGTTGAGCGTGAGCACCGGCGAGGATTCCGTCAGGCCGTAGCCCTCGATGATCGGCAGGCCGGCGCTGTAGAAGAACTTCGCGATGTCGGCCGACAGCGGCGCGGCCCCCGAGACGAAAAAGCGGATCCGGCCGCCGGTGCGCGCCTGCAGCTTGGCGAAGACCAGGCGGTCCGCGATCTTTTTCCTGATCGCGAGACCTCCCGGAATCGGCAGTCCGGCCAGCGCTAGCGTCGCCCACTGCTCGCCGGCACGCTTCGCCCAAAAGAAGATCGACCGCTTGATCGCGCTGCCTGACAACGCGTTCTCCAGCACGCGGGCATAGACCTTTTCGTAGAGCCGTGGCACGGATAGGACGACGGTGGGTTTTACTTCCTGCAGATTGGCCGCGACGGTGTCGAAAGACTCCGCGAAATTGATGATCACGCCCGCCTGAAACAGCGTGTAGTCGACCATCCGCTCGTAGCTGTGCGACAGCGGCAGCATCGAGAGACACTCATCGCCGCCGCCGATCGGGATGATCTGCAGACACGCCTGCACATTCGACCAGATGTTGTAGTGCGACAGCATCACGCCCTTGGGGTCGCCTGTCGTCCCCGATGTATAGATCAGCGTCGCAAGATCCTCGGGAGCGACGGACAGGGCTTCGCGCTTCCAGTCGGGATACTTCGCCTTTGCCGCTCGCCCCTTCGCTTCGACTTCGGCCAGCGCCATGACGCCGGCGTGCTGCGCCGCGGCGGCGCCGTCGAAGGCGATCACGTGCTTCAAGCGAGGTAAGCCGGCCTTCACCTCGAGCACTTTGTCAATCTGCGCCGTCGTGGAGCAGAAGACCGCCACCGCTTCAGAATCGTTGAGGATGTACTTGGTCTGGTTGGCGGGTAGCGTGGGATAGATCGGGACGTCGGTGGCGCGGGCGCACAGACAGGCGTAGTCCGCCAGCGCCCACTCCGGACGATTCTCGGAGACGATCGCGACCTTGTCGCCAGGCGCGATACCCAACTCGCGCAGGCCAAGGGAGATCGCCTGCACGCGCTCGAGCGTCTCCCGATGGGTGATCGCTATCCAGGTACCGCCCACTTTCGAGCGGAACGCGGCCGGGAGGCCGGCGTGTCGATCGGTCGTCGTGAAAAAGAGCTGGGTGAGGGTGCCTCTGGTCATGGCCGGAACTCGACGACGAACGTCACGGGGCTACCTGGGATTTGTGTGCCAGTGAACCGCTTCACCGTCGCGGTTACCACGACGGAATCCGGGAGCGCTCCAGGACTCAATCGCAGTTGCTCGAACGCCAGCCCCGTTCCGTCGGTCGTGACGGTACCTCCTCGGACAAATCTGACCGTTGGACCGCTCGCCGGGTAGGTGGTCGCGGCGTACACGACTTGCCTGCCGGCCGGTGGCTCCGAGTCGGCGGCGAAGACGCGTATCAACAAGCTGTCGGACAGGGAATCCGGCGCTGACACGGTGACGGTATCGCGGATCGCTCCGGCCGCTCTGACCGAGTCGAGCCGCGCGGCCACGACAACGGTTTGCGGATTCGACCGCAACAAGCCGACCCGCCCCTGCAAACGTCCGCTGCCGACCACTTTCCCCACCGTCACGCCCGTGGTGCTGTCCAGCACGACGATCGTCGCGGTGTCGAGCGTTGCCCAGAAAATCTGCGCGGCGACGGAATCGCCTTGACTGTTCAGCGCGCGGCCGAACGGCCGCAGCGTGTCGCCGAGCTCGATGTGTCCGCTGTCGGGGATCAGGATATCCAACGCGACTACCTGGTCGGAGGAGGTGATCTTCGAACACGCCAGGACCGTCCCACTCACAGCCGCTGCGACCACCAGTACCGCACACGTCCGAATCAGCGGCTTCCCGTCCTCTCCTCCGGCGCGCCGGACGAGGCGGTCCCGAGATCCAGCAACGCCTGGTTGGCATGCTCGATCCACTTTTGCGCGTCCGGTCCTCTGGGCGGATGTGCGAGGAACGTCTTCAGATGCTGCGCGGCGCCATCGGGGTCGCCGCGTTGCAAGAGCAGAAACGCGAGGCCGTAGTGTGCACCGGCGAGCGAGCTGTCGAGCTCCAGCGCGCGCCGATAGTGACGAATCGCTTCGTCGAAGCGGCGCGTCTTGGTGAACGCGATCGCCATGTTCTGGAGGATGCGCGCGTCGTTAGGGTGATCGCGCAGCGCCAATCGGTACGACGTCAGCGCCGCGTCATAATCCCCCTGACGTTCCAGGGCTAACGCCTCGTTGAGATAATCGAGACGTTGTGGTTTCAGATCGTCGCCGGATGAGCCGCCCCCGCCGAACAAGCGGCGCCAGAAACTCATGGGCCGAAAATAGCTTGCGGCTGCTGACGTTCGCAATGTAGCTTCCGCGCGATGGCTCAATCCGCCGGTTCGCGCCCTCGCAGTAAGACTCCGCGTGGTGTCCTCCAGGTCGACTGGGCGTTTTTTGGTGAGCTCTGCCGGGTCCTCGCGTTGAAGGTGTTCCGGGAGTATGACCCGGAGGTCGTGATTGGCATCGCCAAAGCAGGGGTCATTCCCGGCGCCGTCGTCGCGAGCATTCTGCAACGCGATTTCGCCTCGATCGCCATCACGCCGGGTGGCGCCGTCATCGCCGGTCCGCCACGGCTCGTGACCGGCAAGCGCGTCCTGGTCGTCGACGAGACCTGCGAGTCGGGCAACACGATGAAGCTCGCGCTCGCGGCCGTCCGCGACTTGAAGCCTGCGGAGGTCAAGACCGCCGTCTCGTTCAAAACCGGCGCATATCGGCCCGATTTCTACGCGCTCGAGAACGAGAACTTCATCATTCTTCCCTGGGATCTCGAAGTCATCGTCAACGGCGAGATCGTCGTCCGCCCCGACTACCGCGAAAAACTGAAGGAAGGCCCCCCCCGTTGAAAGATCGTCTCGCCACCGCAGTGCAGCAGTCCCGCGCCAACTACACCGAAATTCGCGTCGAACGAACCTGGAGCTCCGCCGTCGCCTTCCGTGGCTGGCGCCTCGAGACCGCGACGGTCAGTGAAGACCAGGGCGGGTTTGTGCGCGTGTTGAACAGGGGATGCGGTTGGGGAATCGCATCCTTCACGTCGCTCGACGAGCTGCCGGCGATGGTCAGTCGTGCCAACGAGCTGTCACGCGCGGTCCGGATGGAAGAGCCGATTCGTCTGGCCGACACGACGCCCGTCGTCGCCGACGCCAAGCTCGACCTCGACGGCGATGTGCGAGGCATCCCGCTCGGCGACAAGAAGCAGCTCCTCGAGGCGTACAACGGGGCGATGCTCGCCGTCTCGAAATCCATAGTCGACACACAAGCGAGTTATCGGGATGAAGTCTCGGAAGTGTGGTACGCCAATTCCGAGGGAGCGGCGCTGTATCAGCTGAGGCCCGAGGTCGTGGTTTCCGGCACCGCGATCGGCCGCCGCAATGGCACCATCGAGAAAGGGCTCGAGTCCATCGGCCTGCGCAAAGGGTGGCGCAGCGTGCAGGGATTCGAGGAGCGTTTCCGCGTGGTCGCCCAGCGGGCGGTTGACCTCCTCGATGCGCCGCGGGTGCGGGGCGGCGCCTATCCGGTGATTCTCGATAACGAGCTGGCGGGCGTGTTCATTCACGAGGCGTTCGGCCATCTGTCGGAGGCCGACTTCGTATATGAGAACCCGCAGGCGCGCGAGATGATGACCTTGGGCCGGCGGTTCGGGAAGCGGGTCTTAAACGCGGGTGACAACGGCGCGGCTGCCGGGCTGCGCGGGACACTCCCGTTCGACGACGAGGGAACGCCGACACAGGACACGCCGCTCATCCGTGAGGGCATCCTCGTCGGGCGCCTGCACTCGCGCGAGACGGCCGCAAAACTCGGCGAACGGCCGACCGGCAACGCGCGCGCCATTTCCTTCCGCCATCCACCGATCGTGCGCATGACGAACACGTACATCGCGCCGGGGAAGGCGGGTGTCGGATTCAACGATCTGATCCGCGACATCAAGCTCGGCGTGTATGCGTGCGGCGCGTTCGGCGGTCAGACGATGCTCGAGAATTTTTCGTTCACGGCCGGCTGGGGCTACATGATTCGCGACGGCCAAGTGGCCGAGCTCGTCAAGGACGTCGTGCTCGCCGGAAATCTGTTTCAGACGCTTGACCGCATCGATCACATCGCCGGTGATTTCACCTGGAATCAGATGGGCGGCGGTTGTGGGAAAGGCGGGCAGTTCCCGTTGCCGGTCACCGAAGGGGCGCCGCACGTGCGCATTGAAGAGGCGCTGATCGGCGGCGACGTATGATCGATCGTCTGCTCGAGACGGCGCGCCGCAAGGTCGACGGGGCGGACGCCCTGTGGCGGCGCGAGGAGCAGACCGCGGTCGCCTTCGAGTCGGGACGGCTCAAGGCAGCCGGTATTTCAGAAGAAGCGGGTCTCAACCTCCGCGTGCTATCGCAGGGCCGGATGGGAGTGGCGGGCACGACCGCAGCGAAGCCGGATCCCGAGGCGCTACTCGAGCGCGCGCGCGCGTCCGCCGAGCTTGGTGAGGCCGTCGACCTCGCCTTTCCAAAGGCAGGGGCAGCCTCGCTGCCGCCGATCCCCACGTACTTCGATCGGACCGCCAACGCGTCGCTCGACGATCTGATCGCGCTGGGGCGTATGCTCGTCGAACGGCTGGCCCGGCCCGACTGTCAGATCAACGTCTCGGTCGAGCGCGAAGTCGACGAAACGGCGGTCGGAAACACGGCGGGCGCGCGCAGCGAATACCGCGGTACCGGGATCGTGGTGACGGCGGACGTCACGCGCATCGCCGGGGACGACGTGCTGATGGTCTACGATCACTATGTCGGTGCGGACATGCCAAGCGACGGCGATCTCGAGGCGCTGATCCGCTCTATCGAAACTCGTCTCTCGGCGGCGCTGACCATCGTGACACCGCCCGACGGCTCGCTACCCGTCGTGTTCACTCCCGCCGGCCTTGCCGCCGTCGTGCTGCCGCTAGAGCAGGCGCTGTCGGGGAAAACAGTGCTCCAGGGAAGCTCCCCGCTCGCCGGCAAAGTCGGAGCAGTGATGTTCGATGAGCGGCTGTCGATCATCGACGATCCGCTCACTCCGGGCCGGCCAGCGTCGCGGCCCGTCGACGACGAATGTGTCCCCTCTCGGGCCACGGGGCTCGTCGAACGCGGCGCCGTCGGACGGTTCGTATACGACCTCGAGACCGCCGCGCGCGCGAAGACCCAGAGTACCGGCAACGGCAGGCGCGGGATATTCGGCAAACCGCACATCGGGTACACGAACGTTCTGTTTCGCATCGGGGATGGCATGGGGGGACGCCATGGCGTGCCTCGACCAACGCCGGATCTAGGCGGTGGATTGATCGCTGACCTCGACGACGGATTGATCGTCGACGATTTGATCGGCGTGGGGCAGGGCAACGTGATCAGCGGCGCATTCAGTCATCCCGTTGGCCTCGCCTACCGCGTCCAACGCGGCGAGGTGACCGGCCGGGTGAAAGACGCGGCCGTCGCCGGCAACGCCTACGATTTGCTCAAACGAATTGGGGGAGTTGGAACGGACGGGCGCTGGCTGGGTTCGCGCTGGTCGCCGTCGTTGCTGCTCGAGGGCGTGAGCGTGGCGCGCCGTTAACCGCCGAGCGCCTCCGCGTAGCTTCGCCCCGCCGTCATCTCGTTATAGACCTTCTCCAAAACCTCCGGTGTCGCGGACAGAAAGCGGCAACGCGCATCGCCGCGGCTGCGGCACTCGACCTCCATGACCGCGACAGTCTCCTCCGACAGTCGTCCCAGAAAATCCGCCAGCATCCCGGCCGTGAAAAAACACATCGGGGACTGCGCGCTGCCCGGCTCCGCTTCCGCCCAGTCGTTCGAGTCGATGGCGAGCGCTCCAGTCCCCACCGGGCTCATCGTCACCGTCCCCCATCCGCCGCTCGTGAAAAAATCGGACAGCGTCTCGGCGAGCAGACCGGCGTCGAGGTTGCCGGGGCTATCGACACCCGTGCGCTCAGGCAGCCAGCTCGCAAACGCTTTGTAGATCGCCTCGCCCGCCGCGTAGCCGGCTTCTTGCAGAATCGTGACGGCCTGGTCGGGGGCGTGATTCGCGAGGCTGGCATGCAGCTGGCGTAGTGTGCCGCGCCCAATGGCGAGATCAAAGGAGGTCATATCGCACGCCAACTTAGGGTTCGGGCTTCGCGCGGCGCAAGAGTTCGGCCTCGTCGATTTGCTCGACGCCGAGGGCTTTGGCCTTGTCGAGCTTCGATCCGGGATCGGCGCCGACGACCAACGCAGTCGTTTTCTTCGACAGACTGTCGGAAACATGTCCCCCGGCGCCTTCGATCAGCTCGCGGGCTTGCTGGCGGGAGAGTGTCGGCAGGGTTCCGGTCACGACAAATGTCTGATCGGCAAGCGGCCGCGGCCCCGTCGCCGTCGCGGTTTCCCTCATCGTGAGTCCGACCTTCTCCAGCCGTTCGACGAGCTTGCGGTTGCGCGGCTCCGCGAAGAAGCCCGCGACCGCGTCGGTGATCGCCGGGCCCATGCCCCGTACCTCGCCGATCTCGGCGGCTGAGCCTCGCGACAACGCATTCATCGTGCCGAAATGCCGTGCCAGCAGCTTCGCGCCCTGTGCACCGACGTGCCGGATCCCCAGCGCGAACAGCAGCGACGAGAGCGGCTGCTCTTTGGACGCGGCGATGCTGGCGACGAGCTGCTGCGCCGACTTCTCGGCAAACCCTTCGAGCGTCATCAACTGCAACGGCGTCAGCTCGTACAAGTCGGCGACGTCGGCGATGAGCTTCGCGTCGAGCAGCGCGCGCACGCGCTCGTAGCCAAGCCCGCGAATGTCCATGGCGCCGCGGCCTGCGAAGTGGACGATGCCTTCGAGAATCCGCGCCGGGCATGAGATGTTGGGACAATAGGTCATCACTTCGTCTTGCGGATGCTCGACCTGCGAGTTACAGCTCGGACAGCGCTCCGGCATGCGACACTTCTTCTCGCCCCGCGGCCGGCCGGGCGCCGGCCCCAGGATCTGCGGGATCACTTCTCCCGCCCGTGTCACCTCGACCCAGTCCCCGACGCGAATATCCTTGGCCGCGATCAGGGCGGCGTTGTGCAGCGTGGCGTTGGAAACCGTGACGCCGCCGATCTCGACCGGCTCGAGCACGGCGTAGGGATTGAGCGCGCCCGTGCGACCGACGTTGATGCGGATCTCGAGCAGCTTCGTCACCTGAACTTCGGGCGCGAACTTGCGGGCGATCGACCAGCGCGGCTCCCGATTTCCGATCGTGCCGAGCTCGGCGTAGAGCGACCGCTTGTCGACTTTCACAGCGACGCCGTCAGCGCCGTAATCGAGCTTCGGCAAGAGTTCCTGAAGCTTCGCGATGCCCAGGTGCGCGGCCGCGAGGTCGGCGGCACGAGAATGGTGGGGCTCGACGGGCAGTCCCCATTCCGGCATCGTCTCCAG
>Ga0209266_1002238_pt1 | contig 12343 bp, 7 predicted proteins | sample GraSoiAngelo_132_FD_185889 | JGI IMG/M metagenome (GOLD analysis project Ga0209266, IMG submission 185889) | Grasslands soil microbial communities from the Angelo Coastal Reserve, California, USA - 14_0929_02_40cm (SPAdes) (version 2) | ecosystem: Environmental > Terrestrial > Soil > Grasslands ...
GCCGGTATGCCATGTGTCGGGATCGGCGCGGATCACGTGCGTGCCGGTACTGCCAAGCGTCCAGCCCATCGTGAAGGTCGTCGTACAGATGTAGATCCCTGAGCTGTTCCCGCCCGCCTCGAAGAGAGTCAGACTCAGGCAGCCGATGGTGTTGTTAGCGCCGCGAATCGTGATGCCCTCTCCCGATGTGCCCGAGAAGCTGACGTCCCCGTTCTGCCCGGGCACGGGCAAGCTGACGGTGAACGCCGGGCCGTTGATCGTGACCGAGCCCGTGGGGTTCGCGGGCACGTCGTACAGGGTGACCGTGATGTCCCCGGTGTTGGTGGCGTTGGGATCGATCAGCAGGGCGTAGGTCCCGCTGCTTCCCAGCGTCGTGGGCTCGAGGAACCCCACTGTGTCGTAGTAGGCGGTCATGGCCGCCTGAGTAGAGCTATCGGGACGAAGGATCGAGACAGCCGCCTGGCCGATCGTGACCCCGGTCGTCTTCAGGCTCAGGCGCTGACCCGAGGTGCCGGTAAACGTCAGCCGCGCGCGCTGTCCCGCCCGGCTGATGCTCACCGTGACGGCCGAGCCGCCGGGCACGATCGTGCCGGTGACTTCTTCGGAGAGCGTGAGCGTCAGCCCGCCCGTGTAGTTGCTGCTCGGGTCGATCTGGATGACGTAGGTGCCAGACGTCGGCAGCACCGGCAGGTCGATGCCCGCCGGGGACGTTCCGATCGTCGAGGGGCCGGAGAGGGTGCTGCCGTCCGGCTTCAGCACCGTGAGGCTCCCACCGGAAAGCGTGGACGACGTCAGGCCGATGCTGAGGCGCTGGCCGGCGGTCCCGTCGAAGCTCACGCGCGCGCGCTGCCCCGCCCGCGGAATGGTGATCGGCAGCGACGAGCCGCCGACCGTCATCGTGGCGCTGATCGCCTCGGAAAGCAGCAAGTCGAAGGACAGCGTGTTCGCGTACTCCGGATCGAGCACGATCGTGTACGTGCCCGTCACCGGCAAGGGGTCCCAGGAGATGCGCCGCCTGGACGGCGAGCTCAGCCGACTCACGGCCGGCGGTCGCGAGCGGCGGCGACCTGCCGGCCCTCCTGGCGGCACTCAAGGAGCGCCAGGCGCAGCGCGAGCATTGCGAGCGAGCGTTGATCGAGCTGGACGCGACCGCGCGGATCGGCCGCCACGACATCCCGCGCCTGGAGCGCGAGATCCGCCACCGCTTGGCCGACTGGCGGGCGATGCTGCGGCGAGAGGTTCCCGAGGCGCGGGAGATCCTCCGGAACCTCGTCGTCGGCCGGATCGTGTTCAAGCCCCGCCCGGAGGCTCGGATCTACGAGTTCTCCGGGCGGGGGTCGTTCGGACGGCTCCTGGCGGGAACCACCAGTCCAGTGTCGGTGGTGACCCCGGCGGGATATGGTCGAATCTGGATGCCGGAATTTCAAGGAGTTGTGGAGACGCGCTGAGCCGCGCGGAGCGCTATCTCTACCCTTCTCGTGGGCTGATTCGCGCGTTGAAGCGCCGGCCACGTGCTTCTGGCTGCGGTCTCGAAAGGGGCCACCGCCTTCAGCAGCGCGGACGCTATCGAATCAACGTAACGGAGCGGGTTGTTTCGCGCAGCGTATAGAGGTTTCGCGATCCGGCCAGAGGATCTTCGCTCATAAAGCGGGCCAGGTCGGGGTCGTAGTACCGCGCCCGATAATGAAGATTAGTCGCATCGTTTTTCCGGCCGGTGGACTGATAGCGTGTCGAATCAGTCCCTGACGCTCCCGGACGCTCGTCTCAAGAAGCTCGCGAACTCGTCCGGATCTTCGGCGCTGACAATGACTCGCTTGACGAGGCCGGTGCGCTTTGTGATCGCGACGACCTTCTCCCGGTAGCCGCACCACTTCAGGGAGACGAACATATCCGCGCGGAAAGAACGAGTGAGCGGTACCACGGATGTAAACGGAATCACCTCGACGCGGTCAACATGCGAGAAGGGCACTCGTTGGACAGTTATGCCCAGCAAGCGAATAGCGAGGTGTGAGTTCTGCATTGAGTAGCTGATGGCGTGTCGGAGGCCGTACGCGCCGCCGAGAATGACGAGCACGGCGATGATGATGCCAATGATCGCCGCGACCGCATCCGTACCGCTACTACTTGCAGCCACAGTTCCTGCCGGCGATCGGCTTGACAGCGGTATCTGTCGTGATCAGCGATATCATCCCCGACGCGTCACCCTCGAATCCTGTCGCCTGAGGCGGGTCATCTTCTGAGGAAGTCTAGGACTTCACGGGATCGAGATGAACCAACCAGCGGCGGCGCTTCTGGGTCATGAGAAGCAGGAAGCCAAAGATTGTCCCGTCTCACAGGTCTTCGCTCGGAATATATGTCGGCTTTCGGCGCTCGTCATAGCGGAACCAACGAAGACGAGCGCTCAAATTCACTTCATTAATAGTGCTCCACCGTGTTGGCGCCAGTTCTATTCCGTGATCACCCAACTTAGTTCCTTCGATATGAAAACTAACTCTTGCGGGATACATCCATGGGAGCTTAAATGGTCCACACCTCACGTTCGTTTTCCCACCACCAAACGCTAAGCGGCCGATGCCCCACGACGCGCTCTTGTTAACCTCTCCCAGTGTCGCATTGCCGAATCCGCCGCCGCCCTCGCTGCGACAGAAGCATTCATACTTAGCGTCGAGGCTCTCTTCGCCTGAGCTAAAGACTGTGGGTGCCTTAGCATCGTTTCCTCTGTGATACTCCGTGAATCTTATGGCGCATACATTGGCGTCCTTGCGGATCAAAATGAACTTGCCCAATGGCGCGCCAACGTCATACCAGGTGACGAAGGCGTGAGTCTTCCACCTCTTCTCATCGATGTCCTGAGCCATTCCGATGGAACTCACAAGAAGGATCGCTGAACCAATTGCCAGTCCGATAACGTACCGTCTTCGCTGATGCATTTTCGACTTCCAGAATCTGAAGTCAAGCACTCTCATGGCGCGGTGGTGCAAGACCGTTTCCGCCCAGCAAGCACCTCCCGAGTTCCCTGGTATGCTTTCCGCAACTCGTCGAGGCTTGGGAATGCATCGTGCCAGATATGCCCAACAGTCTGGCGACCGAACCAGGGCTGGAGGTAGTGTTGGGCTGCCGCTTTGTCCTGAGCGGTGTGCGCAGCAAGATAGTCGGGGCCTGTCGAAATGATAAGTTCGATCCGTGTTGCGGCGTCGGCCGGCGTCTGTCGCAGCGGAGCACCATTCTCGTCAGTCGTTCCTAACATCGCATGGATGTTTGCGTCCGCGGCCGTCGTGCCTTGGGTGCCGACGTCCACCAGCATCGTGTTCAATCCGAAAATGAGGCTATCTCCGAGACTCCGACCGCAATTGTATGCCGCGAGCGCTGAAATGCCCCCGTGCCAGAAGAACGCCAGAAGGCCAGTCGGATCAATCAGGGTCGTTGGACTATTGCGAACGTACGCGTACAAATTCCAGTCGCCGCCTCCGAACCCGATGGGATCCTCGCTGATAAACCGCTGCAGGCCGGGCTGGTAGTACCGCGCCCGATAGTAATAGAGTCCGGTACCGTCGCTCTCTCGTCCTGTATAGCCGTAGGGATTCGCTGACAATGCGCCAGTTGTAGTCGAGACACCGAACGCTTCGTATGTATAGCTCGTCTGAATACTGCCCGACCCATCGGCGAGCGCAATCGTCGAACCCAAGGCATCAATAAGCAGGTCTCGAGTTTCCGTCGCGTTACTTCTGACAAAGCGTTCGTCAATGCCGAGGCCGACGAGGCTATTCGTCGTCACTGCACCTGCCTGCTCTTGCGCAATGTTGAGGCCGTCATAGAGAAAATCAGTCGTCGCGGCATTCACGGCCTTTTGCTTGCGTCGGCCTTGCCCGTCGTACATGAACGTGGCCGGCGTCGGCCCGGTGATCGCGGTTAGTTGGTTCCGGGCGTTCCAGGTGTACGTGTTCGTCCCGTCGCTCGTGAGGCTGCCATTGAGGTCGTACGTCAGCGCTTGGGCACCGAAAGTCAGCTGATGGTTCGCAGCGTTGTACGTCGCGCTGGCGACGGCCGCTGGCTGACTCGTCCGCGCCCACGTGCCGTCCACCGCTATCCGCTCACCTGCATCGTTGTAACCGTAGCTGAGGGTCCCCAACGTGTTTCCGCCGAGCTTGTAGGTAAGTGCGGTCAAGCGCGAAGCTGGGTCGTAGGTGTATTCCGTCACGATGCCGTTCGGCAGGGTATGGCTGGTGCGCCGGCCGGCGTCGTCGTAGGCGAAGCTGACGACCGACGTTCCCTGCGTGATGATCCTGAGCTGGTCGGCGTCGTCGTAGGCATAGCTGACTTGGCTCTGGCCTGGCACGTCCATCGTCCGGCGGCGTGTCCTTCGCCAAAATTCCGTCCGCGGTCAAGTCGTTGATCTGTCGGCTCTGATCCGGTGAGAACCTAGGCTCGATGATCACGCTCCTGCTCTACCTGCTTCGACTCCTCCCGTTTCTGTGTGACGGCCGTCGGCAACTCGCCCTGGAGAACCTCGCCTTGCGCCAGCAGCTTGCCGTGTACAAGAGAATGGCGCGCCGGCCCAAGCTGCGCCGGAGTGATCGCCTCTTCTGGGTGTGGCTAGCCAAGGTCTGGGTCGGGTGGAGGCAATCTCTCGTGATCGTTACCCCCGACACTGTGCTGCGGTGGCAGCGGCGCCGCTTCCGTGAACACTGGACCAAACTTTCTAGGCGGCCCACGCGGGGCCGCCCGCGGGTCGACCCCGAGATCACGGCTCTTGTCATACAAATGGCCGCGGCCAATCCCCTCTGGGGTGCCCCGAGAATCCATGGTGAGCTCCTGAAACTCGGCATCCACGTGGCCGAACGCACCGTCTCCCGGCTCCTCCCGAAGCGCCGCACACCTCCCTCGCAGACCTGGCGCACGTTCCTGACCAATCACGTCCGCGACCTGGTCTCCATCGATTTCTTCATCGTTCCGACTGTGCGCTTGCGTGTCCTGTTCGCCTTTGTCGTGCTCGCACACGATCGCCGGCGCGTCCTCCACTTCAACGTCACCGAGTATCCCACTGCTGCCTGGACGGCCCAGCAGATCGTGGACGCCTTCCCGGACGACTCCGCCCCGTCCTACCTCCTCCACGATCGCGACTCGGTCTACGGCCACGCGTTCCGCCAACGCGTGAAGGGCATGGGCATAGGTGAAGTCCTCACGGCGGCTCACAGCCCCTGGCAGAATCCCTTCTCGGAGCGGCTCATCGGCTCCATCCGGCGCGAGTGTCTGAATCACGTCCTCGTCCTTGGCGAACGGCACCTGCGCCGCACCCTGGCTCGCTACTTCGCGTACTACCACCGGGCGCGTACTCACCTCTCGCTCGACAAGGATGCGCCCCACGGCCGCCCAATTGAGCGGCCGGAACTCGGCAAGGTCATCCCGATTCGCGAAGTCGGTGGCCTCCACCATCGCTACGTCCGCCGGGCGGCCTGATCCAGCTCAATCGGTTCGCCACGATCGGGCCCGTCCTTCCGTCAGGCTGCTCGCCGCCCCACCCCCAAAGGGTCCGGCGTCCTTCAGTGGCGACTCGACGGACCCGCACTGCTGGCCTCCCCTCCTGTCTGCAGTCTCCTAAACGTTCCTTGGCGTGTCGCGAGAGCATCGGCCGTCGTCCACTGAGTGGGATGAGGTTTTGGCGAAGGACACCGACGGTCTTACGATGCCGGTCGTCCCTACCTCCAACAGCCTGGGTCCTGGGCATCTCGGTGCCCCTGAGCGAGTCGGCTGAGGTTTTGGCGAGGGACAGCCGCGCGGCCTGTCGCGGCGGAAACACGAGGATCAAAAGACCGGTAGTGCACTGGAAGAAGCTCGGGATACGTTAGCCGGAGAGGAACGCGTGTTTCGTTGGAGACGGGGGCTATAGTACCGCGCTCCATAGTAGTAGAGACCGGTGCCAGCGTCCCGTGAAGGTATATGAGCTCGTCGACGGTCCAACGGATCCTCACGGGCGAGAAGACACTGGCTCGTATTGTCAGCCGGAGCCATGCGCTTGGACTACAGGCACCCATTCGTACCGAAGATCGAGTGCTTCAATACGCCAGAGCGCGCCACGCGAGAATCGGATTTGATGCATGACGTAACCTCGTTCGGATAACTGCACCTCATCCGCAAGCCAGTCGCCATGACCGACACTTGCTGGCGGCGTCTCGAATTCGAGAGGTGCACCGAGTTCGTACGATTGCACGCCAGGATAAGTGAATCGAATCCGAGCAGCATGGCTTGCCGCCAAAAGGTCGATGGCGATATTGATCGCGCGCACTTCTCGGCGGAGCCCGCTGAACGGTTCCTCAATCACAACGCGCTCTATCCAGCTGTCGTGAGGCGATTTCTCGTGCTCATAGTCGGAATGTAATTCGGCGCTTGCATAGGCGTAAGCGGCGGCGGGCAGTCTTCCCTCGAGCGATCGAATGTAACGTAGATACGCATTCCATTTACTTTTAATCAGGTCTGGTGCCGCGGTCGCGCCAAGCTTCGGGAGGTCGACGATGAAATTCATGATGTAGTTGCTAGACTGAATGGCGATCGGGCGAAGAGCGTTCCATCAAGCATGTGGCTGCCGTGCATCACGTCGTTCCGCCGCACCTCGTGACGTTATCCCGACCCTGCGTTCACTTCAACAGCACGCTAAATCATAATCTCATTAGAGCGGCACTTCGGTTTTCGCGATCCGGTAATAAGACACTCGATTGCGTGGTCCAACCCTTCGCATACGCCAGGAGTCGGCAGGCATACAAGCCACGTCACGACCCCTGCCTTGTCTGGGCGCAGCAAGCGCTTGATATGGCCCTTAATATTGGCCGTTCCCTTCTTCGGGATCGCACCAACTTTCCGCGAATCTTCGATCACTCTTCCGTTGAGTCTGTTGACGACATCTCTCGGCATCCCCTCGGGCATCGTGCCGCTGAGTCCGTGGCGTGTCTTCCATCCATCGGGACCCGCAATGCCGACCTCTACGCCCTTAGGATCAAAGACGTGATACTCGTAAGGACCACCGGCGCGCGTGGGAATGATATCGACGCGAGCCGACCAACCATGGCCAAGGTCGAGTTCGCTTCCTGCAACGCCTTGCGGATCCTGCCACCTTAACGGATTCTGCCAGACGTATCCATACAGATTGACGTCGCCGCCGGTCAGGCCAATCGGATCCTCGCTCACGAAGCGGCTCAGCACGGGGTGGTAATATCGCGCTCGATAATAGTAGAGACCGGTGCCATCGTCCTCGCGTCCCGTGAAGGTATATGAGTTCGTCGATGAGCTCCCAGATGCGCTCGCCACCCCAAACGGTTCATAGGTGAACGCTGTCTGGATAGTGCCCGCGGCATTGGCGAGGGCGAGCGTCGAGCCCAAAGCGTCCGCAAGCAGTTCATCTGTCTCGGTCGCAGTACTACGCACAAACCGCTCGTCGATGCCAAGCCCAACAACAAGATTAGCCGTCATCGTCCCCATTTGTTCTTGCACTGTGTTAAAGCCGTCATAGAGAAAAACGGTTGTGCTCCCGCCGACCGCTTTTTGTCGTCGACGTCCAGAGCCGTCGTACACGAATGTGGCCGAAATCGGACCGGCGATCGCTGTGAGTTCATTTCGTGCATTCCAGGTGTACGTATTGGTGCCGTCGCTCGTCAGATTGCCGTTCAAGTCGTACATCAGCGCCTGTCCACCGAACGTCAACTGATGGTTGGCGGCGTTGTATGTGGCGCTGGCGATCGCCGCCGGCTGCAGCGTCCGCGCCCATGTGCCGCCGACCGCGACGCGCTCCCCTGCCTCGTTGTAGTCGTAGGTCAGCGTCCCGAGCGTATTTCCGCCGAGCTTATAGGTCAGTCCCGTTAACTGCGAATCAGCATCGTAGCTGTATTCAGCGCGAATCCCGTTAGGCAGAGTGTGGCTGGTGCGCCGCCCGGCATCGTCGTAGTCAAAACTGACGATCGAAGCACCCTGCGTTATAGTCTTCAGTCGGTCGGCGTCGTCGTAGTCATAAACTACTTGGTTCTGGTCAGGAACACTCATCGTCGTGCGACGACCGCCCGCGTCATAGCTGTACGTCACCGTGCCGAGTGACGTGGTCTCCGTGCGTAGTCGGTCGAGTCCGTCATAGGCGAAGGTGATCGTCCCACCGATCGAGTCAACGATTTGTGTGACTCGGTTGCCGGCATCGTAAGAATACTCCGTCGTTGATTCGTCGTTGTACGTTACGAGCTTTCGCCGATCCAGTTCATCGTATGTCGTCCTCGTGATCTGGCTTTTCCGGTCCGTGACTGTCGTCAGGTTGCCGTTATTGTCGTAGACGTACGTCTCGAAGCGAAGCAGCGGATCCGTTCGCGCGGTCTTACGGTCCATATTGTTGAAGTCGTACGTCGTCACATTCGAGCGCGCGTCGATGACTGTCCGCGAGTTTCCGTTCTCGTCGTAACTGAACTGCGTCAGGCCGCCGAGCGCATCGGTGATCTGCGAGATCTGGTTCAGCGGATCGTAGGTGTACCGTGTCTTCCGTCCGAGAGGGTCGGTCACCTCGACCAAACGCCCAAGCGCGTCGGTGAAGCGCGTCGTCACCTTGCCCGTGGGATCCGTGATACTGATCAGGTCGGCACCCTCATAGGTGAACGTCATCGTGCCCGCGGGCGTAGTGACCGTGATCGGCTGGCCGGACGTGTTGTAGGTAAACGTTATCTGCTTGCCGAGCGGATTCGTGATCGACGTCAAGTTCCCGACGGCGTCATAGCCATATGTAGTCGTATGGTTCGGCAGTGGTTCCGTGATCGTGGCGACATGATTGAAGGTCGGCTCATAAGTGAACGTCGTCGTCACCGCATCAGGTGTGCCGTATAGTCGTGTGACAGTGAGCAGACTACCGGTGTTGACGTCGTATCCATACGTCGTCGTCCGGCCGAGCGCGTCGGTCATCGATGTCACGCGGTTGGCGCTGTCGCGGACGTATGTCGTCGTTTGTGCGATCAGGGTGCCGTACGCGTGTGTGTCTGTGAGCGCGTAGCCCGCGGCATTGAAGGTTACGCGACGAACGTAGCCGCGCGGGTTCGTCACATCGGTCTGGATGACTTTGCCGTTTCCGTCCAGTGTGTACGCAAAGTCGTAGAACGTCCCATCGATAGACGTCTGACGGCTCACGCGGTTATTGGCATCGTAGGTGTTTGTCAGCCACTCGATGCGGCGCCCGTCCGTGATCGTCCGCAGCTTCGGAACGCCGCCGCCCGCCATATACGTGTAGTCGGTCATGCCGCCAGCAGGATTAGTCACCCGGCTCAGCCGGCTTTCGGTGTCGTACTCGTAGGAGACGGTGCGGCCGCTGTTGTCCTTGATCTGAGTCACGCGGTCGACGCCGGGTGCCGGGTCATGGGTGAACTCGACCCATCGTCCGTTCGGTGAGACGATGCGCTGAATCCGCCGAGTGGTCGGGCCCCGCGTGATCGTGAGCCGGTTGCCCAGGCGATCGCGAATGGCGATCAGCATCGGCCCGGGCAAGCCGCCGATGCCGGTAAACTCGTAGACCGTCCCGTCCATGAACGTGATGGCCCAGCCGCCGAGCCCGCCGTCGACGGTCGTGTTCCACGCTAGGCGCGACTTGTAGAAGCGCGTCGGCGTGGTCGTATGCTCCATGATGGAGTCGAACTTCGTGCTGCCCGAGATCCGGTCGTAGTGCACGCGGGCCCCATCGGCAAGGACCAACTCGGCGAAGGTATAGTTCGTCGCGTCGCCGGTGAGGTAGATCTGATAGTCGACGTTGCTGCTGCCCAGCTGGTCGGGGGTGGGATCGCCCGGCCGATGGGCGCGGCTGATGACGATCGGGATGACGTCCGGCACGACCAGATCCGTCTTCTCGAGCGTGAAGAGCCCGGTTCCCAGGTCCACCGGATCGCCGCCCCGCACACCGCGCAGGATGGCTGCGAGGAAGTTTTCGACCGGGCCGAGGATGTAGCAGGTCACGCGCTTGAGGTCGACACCCGCATCCGGCACGACCTGCCGGCCGTCCGCGCTCACCGTGCCCCGACCGTATGTGTACCAGCCGCCTTGCCACGCGCTGTAGCTCCACAGCGTGACGCGCGCGCCCGCTGGCAAGCCGTCGACGTTCGGCACAATCATGCGGACGCCGACCGAGCTCGGTGTGCCGTCCGGCCGGAGGACCAGGGCGCCGTGGGCCTGGGGGGTGAAGACGAGCGTCGCGCCCATGGGAGTCGGAATGGGTGCGCGATCGTGCGGGATGCGCGTGATCGTCAGCGAGCGCAGCGGCCCGGCGGTCGTCTGCAGAACGACGTCGGCCGGAATGCGAATCTCCAGATACGGAATGCGCGGCGTCGTCGCCACGATCTCGTGCGGCGTCGGCACCGGGATTTCCGTCGCGTGCTGCGTGTCGATGAGCGGCATCCACACTGTGAACGGCAGCACCGTGGTCTTGCCGGCGGTCAGTGGCAGACCGTAGTCGAACGTCCCGTATGTCTTTCCCGGTGCGTTTGCCGTCGAACCATCCATGATCAGGATCTGGTACCCGTCGCCGACCTCGCTGAGCAGGAAGCGGCCGGTATCGTCGGTCAGCGTCGATCGGCGGCCGATCCTCAGCGTGACGTTCGCGAGGGGCTCGCCGTTGAGGCGGAGCACCTGGCCTGAGAGCGCCGTGACCCCGTCGGGGGCCTGAAGCGGCGACAAGTCTTGCCAGCGCGAGTACGGCTTGCCGTCGCGACGCTCGCCGCGCCACTCCTCGTTGTCTATCTCGACGCGATCGCCGCCATACGGGCCGACGGCGGGCGCGTGCGAATGCGCAGCGGCCCCGCGCAGATCTGCCCCGGCCGCCGTGTCGTGCGCGCCGTGATCGCTTCCATGAGCAGTGGTGGCTTCGCTGGCCTGGGTCGTGAACCGCACACTGCTCCACGCCGCGACGTGGCCATCGACGTCCTGAACGCCGTTCACCGTCAACGTGTACTGCGTGCCGGGCGACAGTGCACGATGAGGGGTGACGAACACGAGCGATCCCTGCTCGGCGACCACGAGCGTCGCCGCTTCCACGCCGTCCGGCCCGTGAAGCGAGACCGTCGCCGGGGTGACGCTCTCGAGCTGCAAGGGCTTCGAGAAGCGCAGCGCGAGCACCGGTTCGAGCGTGACCCCGTCGGCACCGTCCAGGGGCAGCGCGCCGGCAATCTCCGGCGCCTCGCCCGGCAGCGGCGCAGTCGGGGCGATGTTCACCGAGCCGAAGCGGTCATGCTGCGGATCGAAGACCTCACCACCGGCGACGAGCGCTCCGGCCGCGTCGCGCCCGCCCCAGAGCACCACAGAGCCGTCGGCCAACAGCGTCGCCGTATGCTCGATGCGAGGCTGCGCTAGCGGCGTACCGATCGCCTGTGCCTCCTGCCGGTGGAAATCCCACAGCTGCGCCGCGGCGAGCGGATCTCCGGCGGCGCCCCGGCCCCCCGCGATGAGCACGCGCCCGTCCGTCAGGAGCGTCGCGGTGTGGTCGGCGCGCGGGAGCAATCCCGCATCGTCCAGCGCCGCCGGCGTGCCTGTCACGAGGTCGATGAGCTCCGGCGCGGCGACCACGGCGCCCGAGCCTCCGACGCCGCCGACGACGAGCACGGTTCCGTCCGGCAGGACTGTGGCGGTGTGGCCCGCGCGGGGCGTTCGCAGCGACGGTAACGCCGTCCGCGCGCCGGTGGCCGCGTCTTCGATCACGACGTCGGCCGTCGCGCTCGAGCCGACCTGACCGCCGACGAGTAGCCACCGGTTCCCCGGCAGCCGCGTCGCCGTCTGGCCTGGAAGCAGCGCGCCCGGCTGCGGCGCGGCTTCGACACCGGCCACCGACGAGAGTACGAGCGCCAGGAGCGCCGCCCAGAGCAGTCTTCGAAGCATCCGACCTTCCTCCCTCATGGATCGGTCACGCTGATGTCGACGCTGCCAGTGTTCCATGTGTCGGGATCGACCCGGATCACGTGCGTGCCGGTGCTGCCGAGCGTCCAGCCCATCGTGAAGGCCGTCGTACAGATGTGGATCCCCGAGCTGTTCCCGCCCGCCTCGTAGAGGGTCAGCCCCAGGCAGCCGATCGTGCTGTTGGTGCCACGAATCGTGATCCCCTCTCCTGACGTGCCCGAGAAGCTAACGTCCCCGTTCTGCCCGGGCACGGGCAGGCTGACGGTGAACGCCGAGCCGTTGATCGTGACCGAGCCCGTGGGGTTCGCGGGCACGTCGTACAGGGTTACCGTGATGTCCCCGGTGTTGGTGGCGTTGGGATCGATCAGCAGGGCGTAGGGCCCGCTGCTTCCCAGCGTCGTGGGCTCGAGGAACCCCACGGTGTCGTAGTAGGCGGTCATGGCCGCCTGGGTAG
>Ga0209266_1002241_pt1 | contig 12333 bp, 9 predicted proteins | sample GraSoiAngelo_132_FD_185889 | JGI IMG/M metagenome (GOLD analysis project Ga0209266, IMG submission 185889) | Grasslands soil microbial communities from the Angelo Coastal Reserve, California, USA - 14_0929_02_40cm (SPAdes) (version 2) | ecosystem: Environmental > Terrestrial > Soil > Grasslands ...
GTGTTTCCCGTGTCGCTTACCGAATACGTAAACAGACTGCCGATCCGAAGCTGTTCTTTGGGCGATCCTCCAATGTCAGTGATCGCAGCCGTGTTGCGGTAATTATTATTTGGCCGCGCGTTGTCGGTATCGAGGCGACTCGCGCCCACTGAATAATCGAACTCCCCGATTTTCCCATCGCTCTGGGCCCATTCGCGAAAACTGTCGTACGAGCCGCCTTCTGCAGCGAACAAGACGCCCGGCGTCCCTATGCCTTGCTTTGTGAAGATTTGAATCACGCCCGCGAGCGCGCGTGGCCCGTACAAAGTGCTCTGCGGTCCACGCACGACTTCAATCCTGTCGATATCGTCGGTGGTAAGGTCGGCAAAGTTGAATGCGCCCTGCAATCCTTGATTAATCGGAATGCCGTCGAGCAGGACCTGCGTGTGCTCGCTGCGCAATCCGCGGGTAAAAACCGACGTCAATTGGCCGGCTGTTCCGGTTTGCACGACGGACAGTCCGGGCACCTCGCGCAGTGCATCGCTCACGCGTTGGATTTGTTTTTGCTCGAGATCTTCCGAGCTAATCACGCTCACGCTGGCAGGCGATTGGTCTAGGGGAATATCAAAACGCGTTGCGGACACGACGACTTGCTCAGTTTCCACTTCTGCGGGTGAAGGAGTCGGCGAGGGTTCTTGTCCGAAGCAGACTATGGGTGCGAAAGTAAGTAGTGCGAATGAGAGAGCGTCTGCTCCCCGAAAACAAAACCAAACTGAACGATTCTCCATAACAAGTTTCCTCCAACTCAGAGAGTCGGACTTGTATGGCCGAGGCCGCATCGCCCAGCTCTCATTCTTCTTTTTGCGAAGAAGTTTTTTCGTGGGTGGGTTTTGTAGCGGCGTTCGTGTCAAACGCCGGGCGGCTAACACAGCCGCCCCTACAACACGAATGAGGTGGACCGGACAAATATTCTGGCTCCTGGCTTCATCCTTGTTCCCGCCTTCACCCCCGAAATTTTTTCGGGGATTGGCCCAGTGGGAAGTCGTATCCAGTTACAGCAGCGCAACTGCTCCCGATTTTCACGGGATTTCTTGCGCCGATCCACTTTTCCAAGCTCGCAAAGAACTGAATCGAGAAGTAGCGGCTCGCGCTCGGGGACGCAAGACTTATTTACCGCTCAGCGACAAACCGCCGACCCAGTGGCGTGATCGAACCGTACGCTGCCAAGTTTTCCTCCTGTGCGGCAAGGGCTTGAAGGACCGCGTCGCGTTCGGTCGCAGTGATCGAGTTGGCGACGTACCGAAAATAATACGCTGCGTTCTCTCTAATGACGCGGCCTAACATCTTTTCAAGTTGCGCGTCAATTTCGACGGCTTTGTGCAATTCTCTCTCGTGATTTTCTCGCCACGTGGTCAACGTCTCCGTTTTTGATAGCACCTTGTCCAGAAACTCATCACTCATGACCAGCGCACTCGCCGCTTCGAGCAAATGGATCGCGCTCGTGAACCAACGTAATGTTTGCTCATCGGCAGACTCATAAGCGAAATCTTCCACGATTATTCGTCCGCCGTTTGCTAGGCAGTCCGCTGCGTGTCTAACCGACTCACCTAGCGGATGAATGTGATGAAGCGAGCGCGTGAAGAGGACTGCATCAAACTGCCCCTGATCAAAATCAGGCCAGGTGGCGACGTGCGCGTTGACCCCAAGCCGCCGCGCAGCGGCGACAGAATCGCGGTCAGAATCGATTGCAATGACGACGTATCCGTCCTTCGACAAACGGGCAGCCAGCTCGCCCGTTCCACAGCCGACCTCCAAAATTCGGCGGCATCCGCGCGGAAGGAATCGCCTGACGAAATCGTAAGTATAACGCGTTTCGAACTGCATTCTTGCGTACTTTAACTCGCTGCTTGCGCTTCCCGGGCCAAGATTTATCTATCTCTCGCCAATTTACTTTTTCCAAATTGCACTCTTCTCCCAACTTAGTTATCACTGGCGGCGCCGGTTTCATCGGATCCAATCTTACACTTGCTCTGCAAGAGAAATTTCCGGACGCGCGTCTCACCGTGATCGATGACTTTCGCTCGGGTAATTTCAAGAATCTTACCGGCTATCGCGGCGATTTCGTCGCGCAAAATTTAGCGACACTAGATTGGCGAGAACAGTTTGGAGACGAAAATTTCGACGCCATTTTTCATCTCGCCTCGATTACCGATACCACGTTGCACGATCAATTCGTCCAGGTGCACGACAACGTCGAAAGTTTCCGGCGTTTATTGAATTTTGCGCGCCCGACTAAAACGCGAATTATCTACGCTTCTTCCGCTGCCACATACGGCCCCGCGACGGAGGCCAGCGTAGAATCAAACGGCGCGGCGCCGGCAAACGTTTACGCCTTTTCCAAAGTGATCATGGACAATATCGCGATGCGCGCTGCTGCCAAGTCGTCTGAGTGGATCATCGTTGGCCTGCGCTACTTCAACGTTTACGGGCCGCGGGAAGCGCACAAAGGCGTGCCTGCCAGCATGATATTTCATCTGTCGAGGCAAATAAAGGCGGGGCAGCGGCCGCGCATTTTCAAGCACGGCGAACAAAAGCGCGACTTTGTTTACGTGAAAGACGCTGTCGAAGGCAGCATGCGCGCGCTCGACGCCCAAACGAGCGGGATCTATAACCTTGGCTCGGGTCAGGCGCGCTCGTTCAACGAGTTAGTGGACGTGCTTAACAAATGCCTGGGCACAAATTTTCAGCCGGATTACATCGACAATCCGCATCCGCATTACCAAAACTTCACGCAAGCCGATCTGACGAACGCGCGCAACGCGCTCGATTATAAGCCGCGATTTCCGCTGGAAGACGGCGTCCGCGATTACATGCAGTGGCTGTATGGGGATAAGCTTTCAGTCTAAGTTTGTAGCACCCGCCCCGCGCTTCGCATAGCGAAGCGGTTACAGCATTACCCTTCCCAGAAAAATTTTGTCGGACGATTGATTTCCGGCGGCAGACTCTTGTGCACCGGACAATTAAGCGCGGTTTGTTCCAAAACTTTGCGATGTGGTGAATCGGGCGGAAGCGGGATGTGAATTTCGTTCGGCAATGCCACGATGCGTCTTGGCGCGTCATTCGACATTTCCTTTTGCACGGAGACGGTCATGCCGCGCAATTCGACGCCGAGTTCCTGCGCCTTGATTCCCATGGTTGTTGTCATGCATGTGGCGAGTGCGGTCGCAACGAGATCGGTGGGGGAAAATGCCTGGCCCCTGCCCTTGTTATCAGTCGGTGCGTCCGTGAAAATTTTCGACTGCGATGGGCCGTGTGTCGCGTCGCAATGCAAATCGCCGGTGTATTTGACTGAGACTTTGACCATAATTTAGCTACAGATTACCACGCACCTTCGCGGTAGGCTACGGCGACGCAGTCAGATTTTCACAGATTCAGAAGTGGCAAATCATCTGTGGCGATCGGCATCTCCTGGATTTTTGTCGGGATATCTTGCAGCCGGATCGCGCGCCTTATTCGAAACAATTCAGTCATGAAAAGGGAAATCACGGGAAAGGATCTAACAAACGAAGCGCCGCGCAGTCCGCGCCTTCGAGTTGGTGGCTATGCTATTCTTGGCCGCACCATCGACAAATGCCGCGCACTCGTGGCAGGGAACATCGGCGAATATCATTTCGATTGTCCGCTGGATCGCACGCTCTTCGGATTTAAGGGGATAAGAGGCGAAGATTTCAGAGCGCAAATCGAGCAAGGCAGAAGTGACGAAGAGATAATTGAATGGCTCAACCAAAGCGGCGAGGAGAAAACGCCGGCGCAAATCAGACGCTGGAGCGAAAAGATGGAAGCCAGCAGTCTCCACGATGATCTGGAGAAGCGCGATTTCTTCGTCGAAGAAACGAAAAAACTGGGGCTCGACCCGGAGAAGACGACAACATTCGCGTGGCTGGAAGTCGACGATAGAGTTTCTCACGCACAGCAAGCGGCGTAAGAATTGAGACAGATAAGTGGATCGGCTTCTCCTAAAGACGATGCCACGTCGAAGGCGCAAGATAAAAATCAGGCGACAGAACCGCATTTGTTGTGTCAATGCGTTGAGGACGACGCGTTCCACCAGTCGATCTACGTTTTAATCAGCGGCGGCGGGACGTCTTCGGTAATGCCGGCATCGATGCCACGTCGAAGTTTGCTGTGCCGCACGCTATACAGAAAATAGATCAGCAGACCGATCGCGAGCCAGACGACAAAACGAATCCAGGTCATCACCGGCAGACTCAACATCAGCACAAGACACATTAACACGCCGAGGATTGGGAAAACCGGAACGAACGGCACGCGAAACGGGCGTGGACGTTCCGGCGCAACGCGGCGCAATACGTTTACGCCGAAACAAACCAGAATAAATGCGAAGAGCGTCCCGATGTTCGTGAGGTCAGCGAGATCGCCGATATTTGTAACCATCGCCACGCCAGCCACGACCACTCCAGTCCAAATGGTCGTGATATGCGGGGTGCGGAAGCGCGGATGAATTTTGGCGAAGTATTGCGGCAGCAAACCATCGCGCGCCATAGCCATGAAGATGCGCGGCTGCCCAAGCTGAAACACGAGCAGCACTGAAGTGGTGCCGGCGAGCGCGCCCGCGCTCACTAACGCTTGCGCCCACGGTTTGCTTGAGAAGGCCGTAGCGACAGGGGCGGCATCGCCAGTATAGATCGTGTATTTTTTAATTCCGGTAAGCACAGCCGACATCAGTACGTAGAGCACCGTGCAGATGATCAGACTCACGATGATGCCAATCGGCATGTCACGCTGCGGATTGCGCGTTTCTTCAGCCGTCGTCGAGACTGCGTCGAAGCCGATGAACGCGAAGAACACGATGGCCGCGCCGCTCATCAGCCCGGCAAAGCCATTTGGCGTGAATGGATGCCAGTTGCTCGGGTTCACCATAAATGCGCCGAAGGCGATGACGAACACGACGACCGCAGTCTTGATAATCACGATCGTCGTGTTCGTGTGCGCGCTCTCACGAATCCCGTAAACAAGAAGAACGGTAACGGCTGCAACGATGAGCAAAGCTGGCAGATTGAAGGCGATGGAGTGTCCAGCGATGATCGGCAAGGCGGTTGATGAATACGCTTCCAGAGCCGCGCCTCCCTTGGCGAGTAAATCTGTGGCCGTTTGATGATCGTTCACGAGCCATAGCGGAAACTTTAAATGAAACAGGCTGTCGCAGAGTTGGACGAAATAACCTGACCAGCTCACCGCCACAGCCATATTGCCAACCGCATATTCCAAAATGAGGTCCCAACCAATGATCCACGCCACAATCTCGCCCAGCGTCGCGTAGGAATACGTGTAGGCGGATCCCGAGACCGGAATCATCGACGCGAGCTCGGCGTAACAAAACGCAGCAAACGCGCAAGCGATACCAGCGACGACGAAGGAAGCGGCAATGGCGGGACCCGCGCCCGCGCGTCCAAACACAACGCCTGTGCCGGACATCCACGCCTGAATGAAATTGATCACCGGCGTCTCAAGTCGGGACGCAAATGTTTGGCCCGCCGCTGCCGTTCCGGTGAGCGAAAAAATTCCCGCGCCGATGATGGCGCCGATGCCAATGGCGGTCAGCGCGACCGGTCCAAGCGTGCGTTTCATTTGCCGCTCCGGCGCGGCCGCTTCGGCGATCAACAGATCCGGGCTTTTGGTTCTGAAGAGTTGAAGTGCCACGGCGCGAGATCGTGTCACCAAGCAGTTCGACTGGTCAATCCAAAGCTTTGGACCTCGATCTCTAGGACGCGAGTCGAGCGGCCGAAGTTTATGCGCAGTCGACGCAGAGAAAATCTTTTTGTAACCTGACGCTCGTATGCCCGATGAACTGGAAAAATTTGTCCTGGGCGATACGGCGATCTCCGCAATTGAACAAGCGTCATCGGGCCGAAGGCGTTTTTTTGGCAGGCGTAAAATTCAGCGTCCAGCGATTACGCATTGTGAGAATTGCGGAGTGCAATTGCGGGCACATTGGTGCGCGAAATGCGGCCAACCGGCAATCGATTATCGCCGCTCTTTCCGGCATGTCATTGCCGATTTACTCAATGAGTTTCTGAATTGGGACTCGAAGTTTTTCGCAACGATCGCTCTTCTCGTAGTTCGTCCATGGAAATTGACGAACCAGTTTCTCGCGGGTCATCGCGTGCGTTATGTGCATCCGCTGCGACTTTATCTTCTCGCAAGCATTCTGTTTTTCTTTGCAGTCAACTACGCGATCAAGTCGGCCCACTTCGATCCGATAAATCTTTCTCCGGAAAATCGCGCCGAGATTCGAGATGAATTGCAGCGAGAAAATCTCGCCCCGGAAGTCCGGTCGAAAATCGAAGCTGCGCTCGGCGGCGTCGAAGTTGCGCCTAACAAGCGCGCACGGCTTGAAGAAGAATTGAAGCGCGAAGATTTACCGGCCGATGCGCGCCGCGAAATCCAAGAACGTTTGCAGCACGGCGATCCTGTGCCGAACGCGCGTACCAAAATAGAAGACGCGATGAAGGATTTGCAGCCGGAGGTACGCGCCAGAATTCAGGATGCATTGAAGCGTGCTTCTCCAACGCCGGCTCGGGAACCTCAGCAGCCGGGGCAAACGACGCCAGAGCCGAGAGAGAACGATAGACCACGTCTCGAGTCTGGTTCAGATAAGAACGCATCAACGCCATTCGAAAAATGGATCGAAGCGCGAGCAAAGGAAAAGATGGGTGAGCATGGAACAAAGATGGGGCTGTTTATCGCGACGCTCTTTAACAATCTGCCTTACATGATGCTCTGCTGTATCCCGCTCTTTGCTTTTGTTTTGAAAATCCTCTACATCCGCCGCCACATCTTCTACGTCGACCACCTGGTTTATGCGCTTCACATCCACACATTCGCTTATACCGGAGTCATGCTAATCGTGCTCGCGACAATCGGACTCAACCACATGGCTCCAGGTACGATCACGGGTTGGATCATCGCGCTCCTTTGGATCGCGTTCGTAGTCCAAATTTTCTTGTCGATCCGTCGCGTTTATCGCCAGGGTTGGTTCATCAGCATTTTCAAATTCCTTTTTGGCGGATTTGCGTATCTGATCGTCCTGGTATTTGCGCTCGCCGTGACGTTTTTCATCACAGTCGCATTACCATGAGAAAACTAATCTCCTTCGCTTTCGCTTTAGCCAGCCTTTCTGCCACTGCATTTCCTGCTGATCGGCAGATCGCTTTCGAACGCAATAACGCCGTTTACGTTGCCAATCTTGGCGGAACGAACGAGAAAAAGATCGCCGATGGAATTTTCCCAGCAATCTCGCCTGATGGAACTCGCGTCGCGTTTAACACTGTCGAAAAAACGAGCGACACGAGTTACGTGCGTCACATCGCCGTCGTGGACGTTGCCACCGGAAAGTTGAATGTCTTCAAAGACGTGCCGAGCGACAATTCGTATTACCCAAGCTGGACGGCTGACGAGAAACAGATCCTTTTCACTACGCGCCCGCACGAAGTCTGGGATCTCGCCGCGATTAATTCAGACGGCACGAATTTCCACGTGCTCAAGCCCGGTGTTCAAAATGAAGTGACCTGCTACTCGCCGGTCTGGGCACGCGATGGACAATCAGTTTTTTGCCAGGACATGACGAACATCTATCGAATCGGACTAGACGGGGCGGTTCGCGCGCAATGGAAAATCGAGGAGATCATTCCAAAAGGCGATATGAGCGGCGACGGTCGGATTGACGTTTCGCCAAATGGCAAACGATTGCTCTTGAGCATCAACATGGGCGAAGAATCCGGCCGCAAAGATTGGGACGGCCCGTTGCCGGCGTTATGGGCGTTCGATCTCCAATCGCAAAAAGCGACCAGGCTCACGCCGAAGAAACTTTTCGGCTGGGATGGCATTTGGATCGACAACGACAATATTCTTTTTCTCAGCCGCGCCCCGGGCGAAAAGGACGATTCGATTTATCGAATGTCGACCGACGGAAAAAATTTGAAACGCGTGATCAAGAACGCGCGTTTTCCATCCATCAGCAGTCCGCAAGCATGAAACGACTAACCTTTGCGATCTTTCTCTGCGTCGCGCTTTCCGGGATCGGCCGAGCCGCGCAACACAAAATCGCCTACGAACGCGGCGAAAACATCATCGTTGCCGACTCGGACGGTACGCATTCAAAGAAAATTGCGGAGGGCGCGTTGCCCGAAATTTCGCCGGACGGCACACGCGTCGCGTTTAATACCGAAGGCGACGCGAAGAATCGCCCCGGTCCGGAGCGTCACATTGCAATCGCCGACGTCGCCAGCGGCAAAGTGACGGTTCTACCAAATATTCCGAGCGACAATTGTTTCGGTCCTGTCTGGTCGCCGGATGGAAAACAGCTCGCTTTTTCAATTATGGCAGACAAGGCGTGGCAACTCGGTTTGGTGAACGCCGATGGCTCCGGGTTCCGGCTTGTGAAGAATGCAGAGCTAAGGCCCGAAGCGTTCGGCGCGCCGGAATGGGCGCGCGACGGCAAATCAATTTTTTGTCACGATCTCGACAATATTTACCAGATCGATCTCGATGGAAATGTTTTAAAGAAATGGGAGCTCTCGAAAATTTTGACCGATGCCGGCATGAACGGTGGCGATCGGCTAAGCGTTTCGCCGGACGGCAAGGCGCTGCTGATGGATGTCGATTGCGGTTCGGAGCACGAGCGCAAAAACTGGGACGGTCCGCAGCCGGCGATCGAAAAGTTGGATCTCAGCGCTGACAAGGCCGTTCGCATCACGGCCAAGGATGATTTTGTTTGGGAACCGTTTTGGCTTAGTGCCAACGAATTCCTCTGCATTATACAAAAGGAAAAGGAAAACCGGCCGTCGATTTATCGAATGTCGCTGGACGGCAAAAATTCGAAGCTGCTCGTGAAACACGCGCGAACGCCGAGCGCGAGCGCGCCCTAGCGGTCTAACTTAAAAGCTCCCTCGCTTTGGCAAGCGCTTCCGCGATCTTGCTCGTATCTTTGCCAGCCCCCTGCGCGCTCTCCGGCCGGCCGCCGCCTTTTCCGCCGACGATCGGTGCAATCTGTTGGATTAGCTTGTTCGCCTGAATCTTCGCCGTGAGTTCTTTCGGAACGGTAGCGATTAATGCAACGTTTCCATCCTTTTCACCTACAAGAAAAATTGGGCCCTTGATTTTTGTCTTCAGCGTTTCCGCGATTGCTTGCAGCAGTTTTCCATCCGCATCCGGTACTTCCGCGACGCAGAAGTTTTTTCCAGCATGCGTGCGCGCCAGCTCGTTCGCGATTTGAGCAGCGCTGCTCTTCAATTCTGCCTCAGCAGATTTCGCTGTTTTCTTTTCCCATTCGCGAACATCGGCATCCACTTCTTCGAGATGCGCTGCGCGCGCGTCGATTTGTTGGAGCATTTCGGCTGTCGCAGCATCATCATCGAAAGCAGGCAGCGCCGCGATGTCTGGCTTCTTTCGTGCGAGCGTTTCAAACTTCTCTTGCTGTCGCACCGCTTCCTGCTTGGCCCAGGCCCGGGCTGCGTCACCGGCAACCGCTTCGATGCGCCGCGTTCCCGCTGCGATCGCTTCTTCTTTCACGATACGGAACGGCCCGATCTCACCCGTCGATGACACGTGGGTGCCGCCGCAGAGTTCCATGGAGTAACCGTTGAGCGCGCGCGGTGCGCCGCCGATTTGCAGCACACGCACATTGTCACCATATTTTTCGCCGAAAAACTGGATGATGTCGTTTCGTTTCCTGGCTTCCGCGTACGGAATTTCAGTCCATGAGACCGGCTCATTCTCCGCAATCTTTTCGTTCACCAATCTCTCCACATCGCGTAGTTGCTGCTTCGTCAATGCCGCGCTGGAAAAATCGAAGGTCAATTTGTCAGGGCCAACATAACTTCCCTTTTGCGATGCATCGCGCGAGACCACTTCGTGCAATGCCCAGTGCAACAAGTGTGTTACGGTATGGTGCCCCTGAGTCGCGCGGCGCCGATCAGCGTCTACTGAAACGCGCACAGCTTCGCCTGGTTCTGGCGCGCGGCCTTGCAAAAGTGTGGCCCGATGAACAAAAACGTCGCCGCGCTTCTGCGTATCAGTCACACGCAACTGGCCGACTTCCGTGCGGTCATGCCCGGGCACATGAAGCAATCCCCGATCTCCCACTTGTCCGCCCATCTCGGCGTAAAACGGCGTTCGATCGAGGACGATGTTGAGTTCGTCGGTTTTTCTGTCCGGCAACACCGTTTCGACAACCGATTCAGTTTCCAGAGAATCGTATCCGAGAAATTTCGTTGGCGAAATTTTCTTTGCTTCCAACTCGCCGGCGAACGCAAGATCAGCCGATAGTTTTATCTTCTTTTGCGCGCCTCGTCCACGAGCGCGCTGTTGCTCCATTAATTCCTCAAACTCGGTGACATCGACTGTGAATGCCCGTTCGCGTGCCAAAAGTTCTGTAAGATCCAAAGGAAAGCCATATGTGTCGTACAGTCTAAAGGCAACTTCACCGCTAATTCGCTTCCGAACGTTGCCATGTTCATCACGTTGGAATCGCCCATAGTGGAATACAGTTTGTTCGCCGGAGGCATCTCGTTCGTATTCCACAGCGCCGTAATCCGCTCGCAGAGAAGAGTCATCCTTAAGAAAGGCCGGGGATGATTCCACTGAATCGACAGCCTTTTGAAAGAGAGACATTCCAAGATCCAGCGTTCGGTTAAAAGCTACTTCTTCGCGCCGAATGACGTCCTTGATTGTTTTTTCTTTCGCGCGGATTTCAGGGAAGACGTCACCCATCGTTTTTGCAACGATATCGACCAGCTTAAAGAAGAATGGCTCGTGAAATTCGAGCGTGCGGCCGTAGCGAACTGCACGACGAAGGATGCGACGCAAGACATAACCGCGCCCTTCGTTTGAAGGAATGATTCCATCGGCGATCGCGAACGAAAGTGCGCGGATGTGATCGGCAATTACCCGAAACGCCACGTCGATTTTTTCCCGCTCTGGATCGCTTGTAGGGCGGCCGCTCCGGCTGCCCTCTTCGACCGGCAAGCGATGCGCTTGCCCTACAATTGGCAGCATGCTCGCGTATTTTTTGCCGCTCAGTTTTTCCAGCTCGTCGAAGATTGGGCTGAAAATGTCTGTCTCGTAGTTCGAAATCGTACCCGAGAAGTCAGTGAGGTTTTTTGTGCCTTGAATGATTGCGGTGACGCGCTCGAAACCCATTCCGGTATCGACGTGACGTTGCGGGAGCGGCACAAACTCCATGTGGCCGGGGTCACCGCCCCCGGCTACAGGTTGCGCGTTGAACTGGATGAAAACGAGGTTCCAAATCTCGATGCAGCGCGGGTCTTCTTTGTTCACCAACTCGCCGCGTGTATCGCCGTCAGGCGTAAGATCGACGTGCACTTCTGAGCAGGGTCCGCACGGGCCTGTGTCGCCCATCATCCAAAAATTGTCGGCCTTGCCACTACTTAGGACATGAATAGCCGGGTCGAGATCGGCTTCGCGAAACAAATTCGCCCAATGATCGTACGCTTCCTGATCGAACTCACTCGGTTCGCCTGGACCAGGTTTGTAAACGGTCGCGTAAAGCCGTTGCGCAGGAAATTTCCATTGCTGGACGAGTAATTCCCATGCCCACTCGATCGCTTCCTTTTTGAAATAGTCACCGAAGCTCCAGTTCCCGAGCATCTCGAAAAACGTGTGGTGATAGGTGTCGAGTCCGACATCCTCAAGGTCGTTGTGCTTGCCGCCGGCTCGAATGCATTTCTGTGTGTCGGCCACCCGCGCCGGCTTCCAAGGCGGTTTTTGTTGTCCGAGAAAAATCGGCACGAACTGATTCATGCCCGCATTGGTGAAGAGCAGATTCGGTGCGTCCGGCAGCAGGGACGACGAGGGCACGATGGTGTGCTTTTTCTCGCGAAAGAAATCGAGAAACGATTGCCGGATCTGCGCCGAAGTCATCAACCCGAAATTAAGCGCGACATTTCTCGGGATGCGAGAACTACTGCAGTTCGATTCGGAGTTTCCACAGGAGGAGGTATGATTGAGATGGCCTTTGGATGCTCGGTGTGTGGAGGCGGCGGAAACCTCACCTAGCGTGGTTCCGCTGCTTCCATTCTGAGAGCGACCCGATAAACCCCGGATCCGGAAATTCGTCCAACAAAGCGATAAACTCCAGCGAATGACCGTCGCCGTCGCGGAAGTACAGCTGGGCCGAAGGCATCCAGCCGATTACTGACGGCTCAGTCGTTTCCTCGCCAGAAAAATTCTGCGTCTTTATGCCTGCGGCTCTTAGTCGTTCACCGGCAGCGAGGAGTTCGGCTAATTGAACATTGAATGCGATGTGGCACTTAT
>Ga0209266_1002243_pt1 | contig 12327 bp, 11 predicted proteins | sample GraSoiAngelo_132_FD_185889 | JGI IMG/M metagenome (GOLD analysis project Ga0209266, IMG submission 185889) | Grasslands soil microbial communities from the Angelo Coastal Reserve, California, USA - 14_0929_02_40cm (SPAdes) (version 2) | ecosystem: Environmental > Terrestrial > Soil > Grasslands ...
TGGATGGAGACGGTACGTTCCACGATGAGAATTTGCATGTTATCGAGCGCCTCACGCGAAAGGGAAATACGCTGGAATACGATGTGACCATCGAAGACCCCACGTTGTTCACAGGATCTTGGAAACCGGTTCTCGCTAACCCAGGCGGGGGTGTGCTGGGCAGGCTTGGCAGCACGACGCGCCTTCTCCGTCAACCGGGGGAACACGCTATACCGGACTATCCATGCGTAGAGCGGGACCGGGAACACAAAGTCAACAACGACCGCTTTTAGTCTCTATGATTATGCCGAAGGCAATGTCACGCAGGGAGCTTTTGAAAACCGGGCTGACTGCAGCAAGTGTGGCAGCAATCGGTGGAGGAGTGACACCGTGGCCTGCACTGGCTCAGCAGCAGGGTGAGCTGATCATTCGAAATGGGCTGATTGTGACCGAAAGCGGCCGAATGGAAGCCGACATTCGCATTCGCGGTGAGAAGATCGCGGAGATCGGGCGCAACCTCGCATCGACTGCCGGCGCAAGAGAGATCGATGCACGCCGGATGTTTCTCATACCCGGCGGGGTCGATACTCACACTCATCTCCTCCCTCAGTTGCCGAACCCACCCCAGCCGAATGCGAACACAGACGACTACACCAGCGGATCCGCCGCAGCGCTTGCCGGCGGCGCGACCACAATCTCGAACTTCATCCCGATGGAACCTCAGGAGGATGCCTCTGCGTATGCAGGACGTATCATCGGACAGATCCAGAAAACCGGCATCGCCGACATCTTCATACACGTGAACATGGGAAATGATCCCGCTCCCTTCACACGAGCCATGCTCGACAAGCTGGCAGACCGAGGATTTGTCAGCACGGGTGAAGATTTCCTGGCCAGAGCTTCGTTCGATGAGCATGCGCTCGGATGGTACAAGGCATTCAAAGAGTCGGGCCAAGCCGGTGTACTCAGCATGCTTCACTGCGAAGATTATTCAATCATGGCCGAAGCCCAGGAGACTCTCATGGCCGAAGGACGGGGATCGATTCATAACTTCAGCCAAAGCGCTCCCATCATCGCGGAAGTGATCGCTGTGCAGCGTGCCGTGGCAATCGCGGAGGCCACTGGTGCGCCGATCTATATTCTCCACACATCATCGGGCCGAGCATTAAAAGTCGCGGAAGACGCCATACGCCGCGGCTTGCCCGTATACGTCGAGACGCGGCCGATGTATCTGCACCTGACGCAGGACGTCTATCAGCGACCCGACGCGGGCTTGTATCTGGGAGGCCCGCCGTTGCGGGAGAAATGGGATCAGGACATGTTATGGGAGGGCATCGCGAAAGGAACGGTGCACACGATCGGAACCGATCACACCGGTTATTCGAAAGAGGCGAAGTTGGATCCAACGCAAACCATGGCCAATAAGCGAATGGGTCTGAGCAATCTCCAGGAGTACATGCCGATGCTTTACTCCGACGGCGTCGTGAAGGGACGCATCACGCTTGAACAGTTTGTCGCGGTGACTTCAACGAACGCAGCCAAGCTGTTTGGAATGTACCCCCGCAAAGGCACGATTCAGGTCGGATCCGACGCGGATATCGTGATCTGGGACCCATCGATGAAGAAGACGATTCGCGATCAGGACGCTCTCTCCAACGCGAAGTATTCCACCTACGCCGGGTGGGAAATAACCGGCTTCCCCAGAACAACGATCCGGCGAGGTGAGATCGTTTACGATAACGGCAAAGTCATTGGGAAAGCGGGAACCGGAAAATTCATTCCCGGAGCTCGATTCCAACGGCCTCAACTCCGGCAGTTATCGAACTAGTGAGGCTGCGCGGTTTTCAATGCCAAAACTCTTCAGCCGCGATTGCAAAGTTAAGCGCTTGCGTACGCTTCAACAGTTTCGAGAATGTATTTGCGGCGACGAAGGGTATCGGTTTCTCATCCACGACCGCGACCACATTTACTCTCGAGAACTGGACGCATCCCTGAAGTCGTTGGGCGTGAGCGTACTGAAAACACCTTACAAATGTCCACAGGCGAATGCTTTCTGTGAACGCCTGATCGGTAGCGCACGCCGAGAATGTTTGGATTTCATGATTCCGTTCAACGAAGCGCATATCCGTCAAATTCTCAACTCCTGGACCTCGCACTACAACAGGGGACGTCCTCACTCCAGTCTGGGTCCGGGAATACCGGACCGGAGTTTTCCGAAGGCGGAAGTTCAAACCGGGCATTCGATTCCCAAGAATCGTCGGATCGTCGTGACTTCAATTCTCGGCGGCTTGCATCACGAATACGGCCTGGAGGAAATCGCAGCATGACAACCCAGAAAGCCGGCGAATTCATTTTTTGCGGACCACAGGCCTCACCGAATGCATCCTAGATAGATGGTAGGAATCAACTGTCCATACTGCCGAAGCAATGTACCTCTCGACCGCATAGGCGTGCATTTTCAGAAATTCTGCTCGGGTATCAAAACAGAAACGGCCCGGGAAGCCAGCATGAAGAAATACAATCAGTTTTACACACATCTGCAATCTCATTCTCGTGGTGAAATCACAATTCAGGAGCTTCAAAACGAAGCTGACAAGCTATTTGCGCCGGGCAAGTGATTGTTCGTTGGCCTCGATCGAATGACCATGACCTTCTGAGTACATGCCCTCCATCAAACCGGTTCCATACCATCTTCTCGTGAGAGTGTTTGAGAACGAGGGCTTCTAGTTCGACCGTCAGAAGGGCGACCACTTGTTTATACCAAGGCAGAAACCAAACGACGGCGTCATAAGGGATATTAGCTTCGCAAGTTCCCAGTACTCTTCTGCGATTCCCGCGCGCTCGGGACGCAGTTGAAGCGAACTGACTGTTTGTTTTACCCGCTCGTTCTTGCGAAGAAGTCGGTTGACAGAAGCAAGCGCATCATCACCGATCGCGATATGTCGGTGCTTAAGGACTTCGTGCAGCTCATCCCAAAGTTGATCGCTACCCATTACGATTTTGACGGGAACCAAAATACCCCATCTTAATTCTAGCCCACCTTGGGTCGAGGTTGACCTGAGCCGCTGCGTCGGCGGGTCTTTCGCAAGCGAAATCTGCCTGCCGGATGCTGGCGGGCCGACGTGCCTCACACAGATGATAATGTTCTGTGAAATGATGGACACATAAAGGTTGCGAGAGTAGGCTTGCGGATGTTCAACAAGCCAGAGCAAACGCACGCCATAGGACAAGGATTATAAGGGAGGAAAAGACTATATGTTGTCCGTGCGAACCGTAACGATGACCGTATTAACTGTGACGGCGTTTGGCGCGGGATGGCTGGCCAAAACCAACGCGCAGCAGAAGGTACCTGCTCCGTTGATCACGTACTTCAGTCATGAGAAAGTGGAGGCGTCGTTTGTGCAGGCTCTAGACACGACCGGCGGCAAGGACCTGTTCACGCGGAAGGATCGGCAAGGCCGCACGTGGGCTGCTCACACCAACAGCCGCGGCAAAGCCGATGAAGGCAAGCTGCATTCCCATGAGGATTGGACCGCCGTGGTCGTCATCATGAGCGGCGCGGCGACATTCATCACTCCGGGGACTGCTTCCCCCGGGGCCGCAAGAGGAACGCCAGAAGGCGGCCAGCTGATTGGCGCGGGTGAGTCGCACCGTGTCAGCACAGGGGATGTGGTGATCATTCCTCCGGATGCGCCGCATCTATACAAAGACATCGAAGAACCGTTCCGGTATTTAGTAGTGGAAACGCCATGACGGCAGTCGAGTACTCCTGGCGACCGGATTCTGAATGGACCTGCTGGTCCCTGTGATCCGGCCGGACCGACAGGTCCCTGTGGGCTGCGATCGGCTTGTACAATAATTCGATGGATGTCTTCGCAGTGCGGGTGCCTGCACTGGCTAGGCATGGCAATAATCCAAAGGTGGCTATCAGTACTCAAGCTGTAACGACAGCGCCAATGTCGAGGAATCCCGCCAGTTCACGACGATTCTCGAGTTTCGCGCCGAAATCGAGCCCCTTGGAATCTTCGGCACGTATCGGGATGTGCGCGGCTCCAAAGACGGGTTCTTCGAAAAGGTTGAATAGCATCTACGGGATCTGATGGACCCTCTCGATCCATTGTCCCCGGAAGCCGCCCGGCCTGCTCGTCCCGCGATGCCTGCGGGCTACCGCTCATGGCTGCAATCGGAATACGCGCCCGTCGAACTGCTCCGCCTGAGGCTGAAGCAGGGGCAGGCCGTGCGGCTGAACCAGATCTAGCGGGAGTTTACTGAGACAAGGCGCGTCGAACTCCGCTCGCAATTAGATTTCTAATTCCTTTCAAGTCCTTAGCTACGTCCGGTGGTGTATTACCCTATATAACTAAGCCGGCGATCGTAACCGGCAGTCCGATAAAAGTCGCTATTTACGCTACATTGTTGCAACTGGAGCATAAATCTGATTGACATTCTCATCGTGACTATGCGATGTATTACCCTATTATGGCGGCGCTCATCAGTAAGAAGAAAGGCAACAAGCTCTATTACTACCTCGTCGAGAGCGCCCGTGTGGAGGGCAAACCCCGCATCGTGCAACAGACCTACCTGGGGACAGCCGACCGATTAGCCGATCTGTTGAAGCAACGCACGGCTCCTATTCCGCTGGCGGCGACAACCCGCGAGTTCGGTCTGCCCGGAGCGCTCTGGCTGGCCGCTCAGCGTTCCGGAGTCTGGGATGTGCTGAAGTCGATGTGGCCAGAACCGCGATCGGGTCCCTCCATAGCGCATTACCTGCTGCTGGCCGTCATCCACCGCATCTGTCAGCCCGGGCCCAAGACGGAGGTTGCCGATTGGTATCGGTCCACGATCTTGCAGCCGCTGTGGTCCTTTTCTCCGGAACGCTTTCGCTCCCAGGATTTCTGGGACGCCTTCGATCAGATCCACGTCGAAGGCGATGCAGGTGGCCGAGCCGATGAACTGGAAGAGGCCCAGCAGCGGCTGTTGGCCGTGTGGAAAGACAAACAGTTGGTCGGCCGCCGGCTGTTGGCCTATGACACGACCAACTTCTATACCTGGACCGCCAGCACCAATCAGCGCAACAGCCTGGCGCAACGAGGCCACAACAAACAGGGACGTCACAATCTGCGGCAAGTGGGATTGAGCTATGTACTCGACGGTGAGAGTGGCATCAGCTTGTGTCACCACGTTTATGCGGGCAATGTCGCCGACGTGGAGGAATTGCCCCAAGCCTTGGACCGGATCGTGAGGATGCTCGACCGCAACCAGATCGAACGCTCCACGGTCACGCTGGTTTTTGATAAAGGTACAGCCGCGCTGGATAACACGCTGTTGTTGAAAGAAGCGGGACTCGGCTGGATCTCCGCCTTGCCTTGGAATCAGGCACCCATCGAACTGCGCCAACGCGACATCGAAACATTACCGTTATGTAGCAGCGATCAACCTGGAGTCCATGCCGCTGCTGACCGCGCGATCGTTCATGGCGACGAATATCTGTGCGTGTTGAAGTATTCCTCAGCTTTCGCCAGCGAACAACTGCATAGCGTCACGACCAGCCTTGCCAAAGTGCTCCAGTCTCTGCGGCGGTTGTCCATGGATCTGGCCAAGCCTGGCAGCCGTCTCAAAGAGACCCAGATTCGCAACAAGATTCAACGCTGGCTGTCCTCGTCGCAGTTTCTGGAAGATCTCATTTCCTGGAAGCTCCATTCGGAAAATGAACGTTGGCATCTGCAATTCGATTTCAATCATGCCGCTTTCCAGAAACTGCTGACCCATCGCTTAGGACGTACGGTGTTACTCACCAATCGCATGGACTGGACTGCTGAACAAGTCGTCAACGCATATTCCGGTCAGCAGCAAGTCGAGCAGGTTTTCCGCGGCTTGAAAGATGGGGACTGGCTCGGATGGGGTCCCATGTATCACTGGACCGACAGCAAGATCCGTATTCACGCTTTCTATTGCATGCTCGGTATCTCTCTGCTCAAGTACATCCACAAACAATCTCAGTCGGCTTGGCCCGGACTCACTATGGAACAAATGTTAGATGAATTGCGCCAGATTCAGCAGTTCGTTCTCCTCTATCCACCACAAGGAGAAAAAGGACCCCAGCGGGCCGCAGTTGTGCGCTCCAAACAAACTCTCCCGCAACAACTCCTGGCCAAAATGCTCGGTTTGGATGACCTGGCAAGACCAAAAACGTAGGTAAGACAGACCCATTACGCTAAATCCCCCATCCGGCTAGCTTTGGCCGTTCGAATTCTCTACTCTCAGTAAACTCCCGCTAGGCCAGTTTAGCGGTAGGGCATCCAGACGCAAGTATTAATCGTCACAGAATTCGGGAGTCCGGGTGTGCGCCCCCTCTTGAGGACGCACGCGCCACAACGGCGGCGCATAACATCATAAAGAACGTCGGCTCGGCCTCATGGATCAACGTGAACCTCTTTGTCGAGGATCTCGGTGGTTCAAATTGATCAGGAAGTTCGGTATCTGTCCCCGATTACCGCACGTGTGACTGTAGATACTCGTGATTTCAGCCGTCGTCTTGAAGCGAACTACTTCTGATTCTTATCGACAAAAAGAACGCGAATCGGTTCGCCCAGGAATGCCGAGTTCCCTGTCCGTCTGTAACTCACCGTCACGGGAACGGGCGGGTTCAGCGGACCGCAAGCGATGGAATCCTTAATCCCGGGAACGTCACTGGTGAATTCGACTTCCGTGACCTGATCAGTGTGGAGTTGAACGACTTCTTTACCCACTTGAATGCGTAACGTCAGTCCCTTCGAGCAATCGATCAAGCTTAGCAAGCCTTCGACCTGAGGCTCCGTCCGGAGAGGCGTACCCGGGGCTGGTGGGGATGGCGCCGGCTCCGGTGCACGCTTTAACGTGGGAGCAATATCGCCGTGGTCAGCATCAGAAACCCGGGTAGCCCGATCGTCATTTCCGACAGCACTGGCTGCCACCTCAGCCTGCCGCTGCTTGTATTCGCGAACGTCTTGTTCGTATTGCAACCGCTTCGCAATGCTATCGAGGATTTGCACGGCTCTGGTGCGAACCTCGGAATCTGGAGAGTTCGCAACGGGCGTAACTAAAGCACGCGCGGCAGCCGCTTCATTGTTAGCCAACATCACTTGCGCCAAATCGAGCACGAGTTCGTGCCGTCCGGGTGAGAATGACGCTGCCTTTTTGAGAAGCGATTCTGCTTCCGTCAGTTCGTCTCGCAGGACCAGACTGACGTAGGCGAGCATCCTGTAGGCTTCTACGTAACGTGGAGCCAGCTCTATCGAACGTTTAAGGTGCACTCGCATCAGTTCGAGACGCATCCGTCTCGCTTCATCGTTTCGATCGTTTTGTTCCTCTTGCAGCATCATCGCGTAGTAGTAATGAGCGATGTAATTCGTGGAGTCTGACTCGACTGCGCGTGTAAGAAATGGCAGCGCCTCATCGTGCCTCTGCTGCCGGATTCTCAACAGCCCCATAGACGCGTAGCTGCCGGGAAATGCCGAATCCAGCATGATGGCTTTCTGGAGAAACGTCTCGGCCTCTTGCAAGCGGTTGGTGTGCAGGAGCAGGTCGCCGAGATAAAACTGGGCACGGGCTTCAGCCAACGACTCCAGCTGCATTTCCTTTTCGATGTCGAGCTTAGTGTCTAATTTAAATTTCACGGCCGGCAAACCAAAGCGCTGCACATAGCTCCGCAACTGTCCTTCGAGGGCCGTGTAGCTCGCCTGTAATGCCTGGTTGAAACTTTCCTCCATGGATTTTCCGGCCGCAAGGAGGCTCAGATAGTTGCTCAACTGCTTGCCGTGAGCGCCGCTGTCCGCAAGCATGAGGTAATGGATAAAGGCCCAGGATTGAGCGTAGAAGATTCCCTGTTTGGTTTGCTCGTTATAGAATGGCGAACCCCGATCTACCGCAAGTAACGAATCAAACGGCATTAGAGGATAGGTGTTCAGGGCGGCGATGTGCTCTGAAACAGGTTTGCCGACAAGAACCTCCTTGCCGCCCGCTTCCGTCTCTAACGTGCTGTAGAATTCCGCCAGACCTTCGCCCGCCCATAGAGGCAAGGGCGACTTTCCGTCCTTCGTCAAGGAATGAACGTACTCGTGATAGATCGTGTGAGGAGTGTTGGAATCTCCTGTTAGGGCGATAAAATTCACATCGTTTCCGGCTTGAAAATAGCCTGCCACGTTGGCCGGCTTGCCGTTGTAAAGCGGCTTGAAGGGTCGAAATGCCATGTCATCCTTGAAGACAACGACAACGGTCGGTATGGAGTCCCGTTCGGCGACTCCGGGAAAGAGCGTCGTGAAGGCCGCTCTGAACTCCTCAAGATTACGGCCGACTCGCTTGATAGCGGACTCACTCGCATTTCCTACCAGAAAGAAGTTTTTAGAACGGACGCTCAACCATTTGTCTGCGGCTTGCGCTTTCGGCAAGGAGATCCCGAGGAAACAAAACAAAAGAAGAATCTGACGCTTCATTTTCGGATTTCTAAAAGATTAACACGAGTACGTCTCGCCGGTGCATAGCCGACCTACTGAAATAAGCCGCGCCAATACCTCTGCAAGGTATGCCGCATGCGAACGCCGAAAGGCAGGGACGTTTCCCCGGGCAGGTGAGGGACTCGCCGGAAGTCGCCCGGCGGGACAAACAGATCCGTTGCGAGCGGTTCTTCGGAAAACTCTGTGGCCTGGTCACGATCTTCCGACGTAGGGGTGCGCATATTTCCTTCTGCATCCCTAAAGTTTGATCGGTGAATCCGGGTCACCAGCAGCGGAAAACCGGTCTCGCGGGGACCGACATCCGTAAATACGGGAGTGTCCGTTCTGCCATTGACCACTGCTTGCACAATCGCATGGCCTCTTAATGCAGGATGGAGAGCAAGCCAGGCGGGTGGATCGATATACTAGCCGTCGGTTTCAGTATCCTGCGAACGAGACTCGTCGTCAGGAGTATATCGAGAGATCATGCGAATGATCACTCGGCGCGCGGTGTACCCGAACATCTCCTTGCGCTCGCCGGTATCGATCGTTTCCGTACGGACGTGTACGGTGCGGCCCGAAGGCCGAGTGCGGTTTACTCTGCGCTCGAACCAGCCTGGGCGTCGAGATTCATTCCACTCAAAGGCCGTGTACACACGAGACTCGAGATCCAGCTGGAATACATAACCCAGGTCACGATTCTGGATGACTGGCCGCTGCGGCCTATATTCCGAACGCGAGTTTCGGCCACGGATATATTCGGTGCGGCTGCTGCGCGTGGTCCCATGCTTGGACACAATGACATATCGAAGACTGGCGTCGGGCATAACTCGAGCCTACGATACTTCTCTCAATGAACTCAGGGAAAGTCCTGGTATCGATGGAGGGGTTATGGGCAGCACGGATTCCCGGAGGTAGATGGCGGTTCAGCCGCTATGACCGTCATGCGTTTGGGCATCGGATTGAATCGATGGACCTATCGGGTAGGACGACCTTCACTGTCAAGCAGTCGAATGGTTCCGGTGGACTAACTTCCTCCCGGGTTTATCAAGAACAGACGGGTCTGCAGCCCTGAATTCGGTGTCCGTCCCCGAATTACGTTGAGGTCATATCCGTCATTTCAGGCTGCTTTCCCCTTCCTTGGCTTAATACGAGCGTAAATTTTGCGGTTCGCTTGCATGGCGTCCCATAGGTCCACGTCCTTTTGAAGACCAAGCCACAAGTCTGGGCTGGTACCGAAATACTTCGCCAGGCGAATGGCGATGTCGGGACTCACGGCCCGTTTCTCTAGCACAATTTCGCTGATCGTAAGCCTCGACACTCCGAGTGCCTTCGCAAGCTGTGCCTGGTTGATGCCGGCGCCGGGCATGATGTCCTCACGTAGGGCCTCGCCTGGATGCGTCGGCCGGCGTTTCCTTCCGTTCAGGAAATCCTTCATCAGTGGTAGTCCTCCAAATTCACGTCGCGCACTATTCTCGCAAAGAAGCGGAGCGCCTTGAACGTTTTCACTGAACATCGACACGTGCGGAATGAATTCTTGACAGGTTCCACGCGCGGACTTACGCTCAATTCAATTTTTATTGTTTGGAAACTAATGTGAGAGTGGTAACCATCGCGTTGGCTGGGTTGGCATTGAGTGTGGGTCTTTACGTGGACGCACGGGCTTCTGCACTGCGAGCGGCGCCGCAGGCGTCAAGCCAGCGCCAGATGATTGATCGCTACTGCGCGACCTGCCACAACCAGAAGCTCAAGACAGCCGGCTTGATGTTGGACAAAGCCGACGTCGCTGGTCCTGGTGCAGCCGGCGAGATCTGGGAGAAGGTCGTTCGTAAGCTTCGCACGAGCACCATGCCGCCTCCCAACATGCCGCAGCCTTCGACCGAAGATCGTCGAGCCCTCCTGTCGTGGTTGGAAACATCGCTGGATCAGGCTGCCGCCGCGAAACCGAATCCGGGCCGCACGGACACGTTGCGACGTCTGAATCGTACCGAGTATCAAAACGCCATCAGAGACCTGCTTCTGCTCGACATCGACACCACATCGCTCTTGCCACCCGATGAAAGCGGTCACGGCTTCGATAACGTCACGGTGGGCGATCTGCCGCCGGCTTTGCTGGAACGATACATCTCGGCTGCGGAGAAGATCAGCCGGCTGGCGATCGGCATTACGCAGACATCGGTGCAGAGCGACATCATTCGCGTCGCGGAAGACGTCACGCAGGAAGAGCATGTAACGGGACTGCCGATCGGCACGCGTGGTGGGGTTTCGGTTCGTTACAATTTCGCGCAGGACGGAGAGTACGACATCCAGGTTTACCTCGCGCGCGGCTATTCCGGGGACGTCGACGGCTTGAGGGACCCGCAACCACACGAGATGAAGTTGCTGCTCGACCGGACGCCGGTTGGGACGATTACGATCCAGAAACCCGCCAACGGCGACGATAAGCTTCTCGACAAGAACTTTAAGATTCGTGTACCGGTGAAGGCCGGTCCGCATGACGTGGCCGTCACTTTTGTCAGGAATTCCTCGTCGCTGCTCGAGACGTCGCGGCAGCCACTCCCGGTGCACTTCAACGAAAGACGTCATCCGCGTATTACTCCGGCGATTTCCCAGTTTTCCATCACCGGACCGTACATGGCGCAGGGTGCCGGCGACACGCCAAGCCGGCGCCGGATATTCGTCTGCCGGCCAGCCCAGCTCCGCGAAGAAGAAGCGTGCGCGAAGAAGATTCTCTCCACCCTCATGCGGCGGGCGTATCGCCGGCCGATTTCCGACGCGGATCTGGAACGGCCGATGGCTTTCTACCGCGAAGAAAGGTCCCACGGCGATTTCGATGCAGGGATTGCACGGGCCTTGAGCCTGGTGCTTTTCAATCCCGGATTCTTATTCCGCGTGGAGGCAGATCCCGAAAGGATACCGGCCGGCACCAACTACCGCATCAGCGATCTCGAGCTGGCATCCCGCCTCTCATTTTTCCTCTGGAGCAGCATCCCCGATGACGAACTGCTCGACGCGGCCATTCGTGGTGAGCTGCGCCGGCCGGACATGCTCGAGAAACAGGCCCGCCGGATGCTCGCCGATCCGCGCTCGTACAATCTCGCCAGTAACTTCGCGGGACAATGGCTCCGGCTGCGCAATCTGGAGTCGGTCAGCCCGAATGTGCGCCAGTATCCTGACTTCGACGACAATCTTCGTCAGGCATTCCGCCAGGAAACGGAACTCTTTGTGGACAGCATTCGGCGCGAGGATCGCAGTGTGCTGGATCTGCTCAAGACGGACTATACTTTTCTCAACGAGCGCCTGGCGAAGCACTACGGGATTCCGAACGTCTACGGCAGCCGCTTCCGGCGTGTGACGCTCGGAGCGGACAGCAAACGTGGCGGATTGCTGCGGCAGGGCAGCATCCTGTCGACCACGTCGTATGCGACGCGGACCTCGCCTGTGATTCGCGGAGTATGGATCCTGAGCAATATTTTTGGCGCCCCGCCGCCGCCTCCACTTCCGAATGTGCCGGCGCTTGACGGCACGGTGCCCGCCAACCTGCCGATCCGAGAGAGGCTGAGCCTCCATCGCAACAACGCGGTGTGCGCGAGCTGTCACCGGACGATAGACCCCGTAGGATTCGCGTTGGAGAACTTTGACGCAGTGGGCCGCTGGCGCGATGAGGAGGGAGACAGCGGAGCTATTGACGTGTCCGGAGGTCTTCCCGGCGCAGGCGAACTTAAAGGAGTGGCCGGCCTCGAAGAGGCTCTGCTTCGCCGTCCGGAGTTGTTTGCTGGAACACTGACCGAAAAGCTGTTGACGTTCGCATTGGGACGAGGCGTCGAGTACTACGATGGGCCCGCGATTCGGAAGATTCTTCGCGAGGCGGAGCCGG
>Ga0209266_1002246_pt1 | contig 12325 bp, 9 predicted proteins | sample GraSoiAngelo_132_FD_185889 | JGI IMG/M metagenome (GOLD analysis project Ga0209266, IMG submission 185889) | Grasslands soil microbial communities from the Angelo Coastal Reserve, California, USA - 14_0929_02_40cm (SPAdes) (version 2) | ecosystem: Environmental > Terrestrial > Soil > Grasslands ...
TAGGAGTCGGGACCGTGTCTCAGTTCCCGTGTGGCTGGTCGTCCTCTCAGACCAGCTACCCGTCATAGCCTTGGTGAGCCGTTACCTCACCAACTAGCTGATAGGCCGCGAGCCCCTCCAAGAGCGGTAGCTTTCGCCACCTTTCCTCCCCAGATCTCGCGATCCGAGGAACGTATCTGGTATTAGCCTCCCTTTCGAGAGGGTATCCCAGACTCAAGGGCAGGTTGCCCACGTGTTACTCACCCGTGCGCCACTAGAAGCACCGATGTATTGCTACACTGGCGCTCCTCGTTCGACTTGCATGTGTTAAGTACGCCGCCAGCGTTCGCTCTGAGCCAGGATCAAACTCGCCAAGTAAAAGCGATGAACCTGGTCCTCTAGCTCGAACGTGTTACTGCGTTGAAGCTGCAGTCACTCGGCCGAGCGCAAGGTACTCGTTAGAACGGATGGTGCTCACACCTTTTCGGTGAGCCAGTAGCATATGCGATTTTCAAAGAACGCTGCGGTCAGCTTGGAAGGTGACCGGATCTACTTCTAACTTCTAAACCGTTGCCTGCGGGTTGCGCAAGCGAAGACTGAATATACTCGCCGGCCCCTAGGCTGTCAAGCTTTCCGACCGTCGATTTTAGCGCGTGCGAGTTTGTGTCTGCGGCTTGGGTCAGACCTTTGGAGCGTCGATGATCAGCGGATAGATGCGCCGCGGTCCGAGCTTGAACGTGTGCGGGCCGGGCGCGACCGATTGCTCGATCGATGTGGCCCGCACGCCGTCGATCTGCACGCCGCCGCCTTGAATGAGACGGCGCGCCTCGGACGTCGACGCGACCCATCCCGCCTCCTTGATCACTTTCCAGAGCGGCCACCGCACGGCTTCGGCAGGCAGCCGCTTGGCGTCGTCGAGCTCGCCGGACATTGGCGCGGCGGCCGTCGGATCGCAGCCGAATCGTGCGGCGCTGACGGCCTCGGCCTTTCGCACGGCGGCATCGCCGTGGACGAGCGTCGTCACCTCGCGCGCGAGCACGCGCTGCGCCTCGCGCTTCTCCGGCGCATGCCGCGTCACCACCTCGACCTCGGCGATCTGCGTCAGTGGCAGGAACGTGAAGTAACGCAGGAAGCGCACGACGTCGGCGTCGGGCGTGTTCAGCCAGAACTGGTACATCTCGTACGCGGACGTCTTCGCCGGATCGAGCCACACCGTGCCCGCCTCCGTCTTGCCGAACTTCGAGCCGTCGCTCTTGGTCACGAGCGGCAGCGTGAGGCCGTATGCGGGCCGGCCGTGGACGCGGCGAATCAGCTCGACGCCGGCGGTGATGTTGCCCCACTGATCACTGCCGCCGAGCTGGATCGAGCAGTCGTGCAGCAGCATCAGCGACATGAAGTCGTAGGCCTGCAACACCTGATAGCTGAATTCGGTGTAGGAGATGCCGGCTCCCATTCGCGCCCTCACCGACTCGCGGGCCAGCATCGCGCCCAGCGGGAAGTGCTTGCCGACGTCGCGCAGGAAGCCGATGACGTCGAGCTCCGACAGCCACGCATAATTGTCGGCGAGGATCGCGGCGTTCGGACCTCGGTCGAAGTCGAGGAACGGTCGTACCTGCTGCTTGAGCCGCTCGGCCCACTCGGCGACCTGCTCCTCGGGATTCAGGGCGCGCTCCCCCGCCTTGCCGCTCGGATCGCCGATGAGGCCGGTGCCGCCGCCGACGAGCACGATCGGCCGGTGGCCGGCCAGCTGCACGCGGCGCAGCGCCAGGAGAGGCAACAAACTCCCGACATGCAAGCTGTCCGCGGTCGGGTCGAAGCCGACGTACGCGGTGCGACGCCCCGAGCCGAGATGCGCGTCGAGCTCGTCGGGGGTGGTGACGTCCGCGATCAGCTCACGGTCGCGAAAATCGCGCAGGAGCTCCGAGGCCATGGCCGGGACGATTATCGCACCGGTTATAATGACCACGCATGGCGTCTGAGACCAATCCGGTCGGAGGACGGCGTTTCGCCCCCGGCCGCCGGCGGTGGCTCCGCATCTTCCTCATGATCGTCGGCATCGGCTCGCTCGTCATGGCCACCGCCGCGGGCATCGCCGCGCTGTGGGCGTTCACGATCCTGCCGCGCAGTCTGCCCTCGGTGAAGACGCTCGAGACCTTCCAGCCGCTGCAGGGCACCAAGGTCTATGACGACAACGACGAGCTGCTGACCGAGCTGCACGTCGAGCGACGGATCTTCGTTCCGCTCGCGCACATTCCCCAGACGCTGCGCGACGCCATCATCGCCACCGAGGACCGCCGCTTCTACTCGCATTTCGGCGTCGATCCCATCGGCGTCGCCCGCGCGATCTACCAGAACTACCGTCGCGGGCGGATCGTGGAAGGCGGCAGCACGATCACCCAGCAGCTGACCAAGGTGCTGTTCCTCACACCCGACAAGAGCCTCGAGCGCAAGATGAAGGAAGCCGCGCTCGCGTTGGAGCTCGAGCGCCGGTACCCGAAGGATCGGATTCTCGAGATGTACCTGAACCAGGTGTACTTCGGAAACGGCGCGTACGGCGTGGAAGCCGCGTCCCGGACCTACTTCGGCAAATCGGTGACCGAGCTCAACGTCAAGGAGGCCGCGCTGGTCGCCGGCCTGCCGCGCGCTCCGTCCACGTATTCTCCGTTCGAGCACGGCGAGGCCGCCAAGCGCCGGCGCGAAGTCGTCTTGCGGCGCATGGTCGAATACGGCGCGCTGAAGGACGCCGACGCCAAGAAGCTGGCGCGGGCGGACCTCGGTCTCATCCCGCCCGAGCGCCGTCGCACCACCGGCCAGTACTTCCTCGAGTACGTGCAGCAGACGCTCGAGGCCAAGTATGGCGCCGACATGGTCTTCAAGGGCGGGCTCAACGTCTACACGACGCTGAGCCCGACCATGCAGCTGGCCGCCGAGCAGTCGCTCAAGGACGGCCTCAAGGCGCTGGAGGGACGCAGCAAGACCGCGCGGCCCGGCGAGCATCCCGAAGGCGCGATCGTGACGATCGAGCCGCAGACGGGTTATGTGCGCGCGATGGTCGGCGGCTACGACTTCTTCCGCAGCGAGTTCAACCGCGCCGTGCAGGCCCGGCGCCAGCCCGGCTCCGCGTTCAAGCCGTTCGTCTACATCGCCGCGCTCGAGTCGGGCTTCACGGCGGCCAGCCGCATCGAGGACGCGCCGGTCTCGTACGCGACGGGGCCCAACGGACAGTCCTGGAAGCCCGACAACTACGACCGAAAGTTCCGGGGTCCGACGACGCTGCAGCAGGCGGTCGAGGAATCGGTGAACGTCGTGACGGTCAAGCTGCAGGAGCAGATCGGCCTGAGCCGCACCGTGCGCGTCGCGCGCCGCTTCGGCATCACGAGCCCGCTCGACGTCAATCTGAGCCTGGCGCTCGGCACCTCGGATCTCACGCTGCTCGAGCTCACGTCGGCGTATGCGGCGCTCGCCAACCAGGGCGCGTGGCTGCCGCCGACGACGATTCGCTACGTCACGGACGCGCAGGGCAAGCTGCTGGAGGAGCACATCGCCGAGCCGAAGGAGGCCGTGGCGTCCGAGACCGCGTACGTCATCACCCACATGCTGCGCGGCGTGGTCGAGCGCGGCACAGGCATCGCGGCCAAGAGCCTCGGGCGGCCAATCGCCGCGAAGACGGGAACGACGAACGACTACTCGAACGCGTGGTTCGTGGGCTACACGCCGCGCGTCGCAACCGGCGTCTGGGTCGGCTACGACCGGCCGCGCAGCCTCGGCAAGGACGAGACGGGCTCGCGCGTCGCCGTTCCGATCTGGGTCGCCTACATGGGGAAGGTGCTCGGTGACAGCCCGCGTGAGGACTTCCCCATTCCGGACAAGGTCGTGCTCGTTCCGGTGGATCTCGACCCCTCGAACGAATGCGTGCACGTGGTGACCATGGCCTTCGTCAGAGGCACCGAACCCTTGGCGTGCGGCAAGCGTCCGCCGCCTCCGCCGGTGATGCCGCCACCCGTGCCCGGTCAGCCGCAGGCGGGCGCACCGCCGGCCACTCCTCCGCCCGCGCCGTCGCCGGCACCGCCGCCGGCGCTACCACGCGAGGTGATCCCGCTGTCCGACCCGCCGTCGCTGCCGAGCCCACGGTTACCGGCTACGGCCGCGAAGGCCTCGCAGCTTCAGGGCCCATAGCGGCGCTTTCATATCCGGCGCGCGGATACGACCGCGCGCTTCAGCCCTCGGCGCGCGGGTAGCCCGCCGCGACCTCGCTCCACGGCGCGCCTGCGTCGAGCAGTCGCCCGAACACCGCGTCGAGCTCGGTCATCGGCACGCGGATCTGTTGCATCGTGTCACGCTCGCGGATGGTGACCTTGCCGTCGCCTGATTCGCCCTTCTCGGCATCGCCGACCGTCTTCACGTCGACGGTAACGCAGTACGGTGTGCCGACCTCGTCCTGGCGCCGGTAGAGCCGGCCGATGGCGGCGGTGTCGTCGTAGAGCGTGAGCCAGCGCCGCGTCAGCCGATGGTGCAGCTCGTGGCACGCGGCGACGATCTCGGGCCGTTTCTTCAGCAGCGGCAGCACCGCGATCTTGATCGGCGCCAGCTCGGGATGGAATCGGAGCACGACACGCTTCTCGCCGCGCACCTCCTCTTCCTGGTAGGCGTCGAGCAAGAAGGCGAGCAGCGCGCGATCCACGCCCGCCGAGGGCTCGATCACGAACGGCACCAGGTGCTCCTTGCGCTCCTCGTCGAAGTACGTGAGCGACTTGCCGCTGAACTTCGCGTGCTGCTTGAGGTCGAAGTCGGTGCGATTCGCGATACCCATGAGCTCGCTCCAGCCCATCGGGAACTTGTAGAGGAGGTCCACCGTGCGCTTGGAATAATGGGCGAGCTCGTCGCGGGCGTGCTCGTGCAGCTTCACGTTCTCCGCGGCCAAGCCGTAGCGCGCGAACCAGGCCTGGCAATCGGCGATCCAACGGTCGTGCCAGACTTCGTCCGCGGGCCGGCCCTCGAGACGGTCGTGCGGGTTCACGAAGAACTCGATCTCCATCTGCTCGAACTCGCGCGTGCGGAAGATGAAGTTGCCCGGCGTGATCTCGTTGCGGAACGCCTTGCCGATCTGTGCGACGCCGAAGGGCAGCTTGCGTCGCGTCGACTGCAGCACGTTGTCGAAGTTGACGAAAATGCCCTGCGCCGTCTCCGGCCGCAGGTACGTGACGGCGGCGTCCTCTTCCACCGGCCCCATGAACGTCTTGAACATCAGGTTGAACTGGCGTGGCGCCGTCAGCTCCCCCTTGCCGCAATTCGGACAGAGCGTCCGCCGTTCTCCGCAGTGCTTGCACGACTCCCCGGCCTTGATGGTGAACTTGTTGCCCTTCGTGGCCGGGCAGTGATGCGTCCAGTCGATCTCGTCCACCTGGTCGGCGCGGAAGCGGTGCTTGCACTCGCGGCAGTCGACCATCGGATCGGTGAAGTGATCGACGTGGCCGCTCGCCTTCCAGACCATCGCGTGCATCAGGATCGAGGCATCGAGGCCCACCATGTCGTCGCGCTGCTGGACGAAATCGCGCCACCAGACGCGCTTGATGTTGTTTTTCAGCTCGACGCCGAGCGGGCCGTAGTCCCAGCACGAGCCGGTGCCGCCATAGATCTCGCTCGACTGGAAGATGAAGCCGCGCCGCTTGCACAAGGAAACGATGACGTCCATGTTCACGCCACTCATCGACGCTCCCCGCTCGTCTCGGATAGCCGCCGCACTTCGCGCAGGAACTTCGCGGTGCGCGTCGGCTGGCCGATCAATCGTGTCATGTGCGACTCCAGGGCGTTCCGCAGCTCGGCCTCGACACGACCGAGCGGCTGCGTCAGCGCCTCTTCCCAGCCGGCCGCGCGCAGCCGGCCCAGCGCAGCGACCGCGGCCGGACTGATCGACGTTGCGCCGGTCGCGTGGGCGGCGCACGCCTCGCAGACCACGCCGCCCTCGTCCAGCGCCGGCCTCGCGAACGGATACGCGCGCCCGCACTCGACGCAGCGGTCGAGCCGCGGGCGATGGCCGAGCACGTCCAGGCAGCGCGCACCGAAACAGATGGCCACGCGCGGCGGCCCGGCGGCACTCGCGAGCGCACGCAGCGCGCGCGTGAGAAGTCCGAACAACGCGGCGTGGGGATCGCGCTCCGCCGTCAGCCGGTTCACGCACTCGACGATCCAGGCCCCTTGGCCGAGGCGCTCGAGGTCCGTGCGGATCGCCGCGAAGGGATCGAGGACGTCGAAGTGATCGACGCGCACGAGGTCGGTGCGGCCCGTGTCGAAGAAGACGAGCTCGCCCAGCGTGAACAGCTCCAGCGCGCCGCCGAAGCGCGAGCGCATCCGCCGCGACGCCTTCGCGACACCGCGCACCTTGCCGTGCTCACGCGAGTAGAACGTCACGACGCGATCGCTCTCGCCGAGGTCGAAGGAGCCGATCACCACCGCCGCCGATTTGCCGAGTGCCATGTCAGGACGTCAGCCGGAAGCCGAACTCGCGCAGCGCGCGCGGGTCACGGCGCCAGTTCCGGCGCACGCCGACGGTGAGTCCGAGGAACACCGGGATGCCGAAGAAGCGCTCCAGCTCGCGCCGCGCCTCGCTGCCGATGCGTTTGAGCATGGCGCCGCCCTTGCCGATGAGAATGCCCTTCTGCGAGTCCTGCTCGACGAACACGGTCGCGCGGATGTCCAGCCGCTCGGGGCGCGTGCGCTCGGTCAGCTCCTCGACCCGCACGGCGACGGCGTACGGCACCTCCTGGTGCGTGAAGTGGAAGACCTTCTCGCGCACGACCTCCGCGACGTAAAAGGTCTCGGGCTGATCGCTCGTGGCATCGAGGGGGAACAGCGCGGGATGCTCCGGCAGCGCGCGCACGAGGAGATCGAGCAGACGGTCGCAGTTGGTGCCGTCGGCGGCAGAGATCGGCAGCAGCTCGTTGAATGGATGAGCGGCGCGCCATCGCTCCAGCAGCGGCAGCAGGCGGGCCTTCGGCTTGACCCGGTCCACCTTGTTGAGCGCACAGAAGACGGGCCCGGCAAAGGCGCGCAGCGGCGCCAGCACCAGGTCATCGGCACCGTCGGGCGCCGTCGCATCCACGACGAGGCAGATCACATCGACCTCCTCGGCGGCGCGCTCGGCGGTCTTCTGCATGAACTGACCGAGCTGACCGCGACCGGCATGCAGGCCCGGCGTGTCGACGAAGATCACCTGCGCATCACGGCGGTTGCGGATACCCGTGATGCGGTTGCGGGTGGTCTGCGGCCGTGACGAGACGATGGAAAGCTTCGTCCCCACCAGCCGGTTGAGCAACGTCGACTTGCCCACGTTGGGCCGGCCGATCAGGGCGACGAAGCCTGCCCGAAGGGGGGCGTCAGTCACGGAGAAGGCCTCTCCATAAACGGCTAGGCGCGTCGCGAAGGATCTCACGTTCACGCCGGTGCATCAGGTCGGCTTCGACGGGGTCGCGATCGTCCCAGCCCACGAGGTGCAGCGTACCGTGGGTCGCGAGCAGATCGAGCTCGACGGCGAGCGGCACCCGGAGTCGGCGCGCCTGGCGCGCGGCGGCGTCGGCCGAGATGACGATCTGCCCGACCAGCGGGCTCGCGGCGGCCGGCGCCTCGAGCGGAAACGCGAGCACATCGGTGCGCCGGCGGATGCCGCGCCAGTCCGCGTTGAGACCGCGCATCTCCGCATCGTCGACCACGCTCACCTCGACCACGCCGGCGGGCCGGCCCACCGCCGCGAGCGCGCGATCGACGGCGCGCCGCAGGCGCGCGGCGGACACGGGAATACGGCGCTGGCGGTCCTCGATGGCCGCGGCCATCAGGACGGCTCGGGACGCGCTCCGTCCTCGCGGGCCGCCGCCGTACGCGTCTCGTGGACGCCGTACGCGCGGATGATCTCCGACACGAGCCGGTGCCGGACGACGTCGCCCTCGTCGAAATAGACGAAGTCGATGCCGGGCACGCCGCCGAGAATCCGCTGCACCTCGATCAGCCCCGAGTGCCGCGAGGCCGGCAGATCCACCTGCGTGACGTCGCCGGTCACGACCATCTTGGAGTTGAAGCCCAGCCGCGTGAGGAACATCTTCATCTGCTCGGTCGTGCTGTTCTGGGCCTCGTCGAGGATGATGAACGCATCGTTGAGCGTGCGGCCGCGCATGTAGGCCAGCGGCGCGATCTCGATGGCGCCCTTCTCCATCAGCGACGCCACCTTCTCGGCCTCCAGCATGTCGTAAAGCGCATCGTAGAGCGGCCGCAGGTAGGGATGGACTTTTTCGTAGAGGTCGCCTGGCAGGAAGCCGAGCCGCTCGCCCGCCTCCACGGCCGGACGCGTCAGCACGATGCGCGCGACCTCGCGCTTCATGAGCACGTTCACGGCCATGGCGACGGCGAGGAACGACTTGCCCGTCCCGGCCGGGCCGATGCCGAACACCATGTCGTGCGTGCGGATGGCGTCCACGTAGCGCTTCTGGCCGACCGTCTTGGGCGTCACCCACTTCTTGCGCGACGGCACCGAGATCGCGTCGGCGAAGACCGACTTCACGTCGGCGGCCTCGTCCTCCGAGACCATGCGCGCGGCGGCCCGTACCTCCAGCGCGCGCAGCGGCGCCCCCGCCCGCACCAGCTCCGCCAGTTGTGTGAGCGCGCGCTCGGCCTTGACCACCTGCCGCTCGTCGCCCTTGAGCATCACGTCGTGGCCACGGGCGACGATCCGGACGTCGAACTGCGATTCCAGCGTGCGGAGGTGGTCGTCGTTGCGCCCGAGGAGCTGGGCCAGATCGACGTCGGGCGCCAGTGAGAGGCGCCGCGTGATGGTCGTCGCTTCGCTCAAATCTTTAGCGTTCTCCGCTCAAAGTCTACCACGCGGGCGCGTCAGCCCTTGCGCTCCGGCGGCAGATCGAGCCGGATGTGCAGCTCCTTCAAGCGCTCGGGCGGCACCGGCGCCGGCGCCTGCATGAGGAGATCCTGCGCCTGCTGATTCATCGGAAACGCGATGACCTCGCGGATGTTGGTCTCGCCCGCGATGAGCATGACGATGCGATCGATCCCCGGCGCCGAGCCACCGTGCGGCGGCGCGCCGTAGCGGAAGGCGTTCAGCATGCCGCCGAAGCGCGCCTCGACCTCCTCGCGGCTATAGCCCGCGATGGCGAACGCCTTGAACATGATGTCGGGCCGGTGGTTGCGGATGGCCCCGCTCGAGAGCTCCACGCCATTGCAGACGATGTCGTACTGGTAGGCCTTGATGCTGAGCGGATCCTGGGTTTCCAGGGCCTCGAGCCCGCCCTGCGGCATCGAGAACGGGTTGTGGCTGAACTCGATCTTGCCCGTCTCCTCGTCGCGCTCGTACATCGGGAAGTCGGTCACCCAGCAGAACCGAAACGCGTTCTTCTCGAGCAGGTCCAGCTCCTCGCCCAGCCGCGTGCGCGCCTTGCCGGCAAGCCGCGCGGCGGCCGCCGGCTTGTCGCACACGAAGAAGACCGCATCGCCGTCCACGGCGCCGGTGAGGCGACGCAGCGCGGCCAGCCGTGGCTCATCGAGAAACTTCGCGATCGGCCCGCGCGCAGCCCCCTCGGCGAGAATGACGTAGCCGAGCCCGGGCGCGCCCTCGTCGCGCGCCCACTGGTTGAGCTTGTCGAAGAAGCTGCGCGGCTGCGCCGCGGCGCCGGGGACGCGCAGCGCGCGCACGGTCGCGCCCTTTTCGATGGCGCCCGCGAACACCGCGAACCCGCCGCCGCGGAAGACCTCGGTGGCGTCCTCGATGACGAGCGGATTGCGCAGATCGGGCTTGTCGCTGCCGTAGCGCGCGAGCGCCTCACTATACGGAACGCGCGGGAACGGTGGCGGCGTGATCGTGGCCTCCGGCCGGAACTCGGCGAAGACGCCGTGCATGATCGGCTCGATAGCCGCCCACACGTCCTCCTGTGTGACGAACGACATCTCGAAATCGAGCTGATAGAACTCGCCGGGCGAGCGGTCGGCGCGGCCGTCCTCGTCGCGAAAGCAGGGGGCGATCTGAAAGTAGCGGTCGAAGCCGGCCACCATCAGCAGCTGCTTGAACTGCTGTGGCGCTTGGGGCAGCGCATAGAACTGCCCGGGATGCAGCCGGCTCGGCACGAGGTAGTCGCGCGCGCCCTCGGGCGAGCTGGCCGTCAGGATCGGCGTCGAGAACTCCGTGAAGCCCTCGGCGATCATGCGGCGGCGGATGCTCGCGATCACGCGGCTGCGCAGCAGCACGTTACGATGCAGCGTCTCCCGCCGCAGGTCGAGGAAGCGGTATCGCAGCCGCGTCTCCTCGGGGAATTCGGCGTCGCTGTTCACCTGCAGCGGCAGCGGCTCGGCCCCCGACTGCACGGTCAGCTCCCGCACGGCCACCTCGACCTCGCCCGTGGGCAGCTTCGGGTTGACCGCCGACGGCTCGCGCGCGACGACGGCGCCGGTCACGGTGACGACGCTCTCCATCCGCAGCGCCTCGGCCGCCGCGAGCGCGGGACTGCCGGCGTGGAAGACACACTGGGTCAGGCCGTAATGGTCGCGCAGATCGATGAAGAGCAGGCCGCCGTGGTCGCGCTTGCGGTGAACCCAACCCGACAGCCGCACGGTGCGGCCGACGTCGCCCGCACGCAGCTCGCCGCACGTATGGGTGCGGTACGCCGGCAGCGCGGCGCTCACCGCGCTTGCGCCTTGCGCACGAGCGGCTTCACCTCGGGCCGCCCGCCGCGATCGTCGACCGCGGCGTGCCCCCAGAAGCCGTGGGTCATGAGGTCGTCGAGCTGTTTCTTCACGTTCTTTCGCCTGACTTCCAAGGATACGAGATAGCCCTCGCTCCTCAAGGCTTTGGCGGCGCGGACGGCCGCACCGACGTCGCTCGTCTCGTCCACGAGCAGCGCGACGCGCCGCTGCGCGGATTCGGTGGCGTCGCGCGCGGGCAGGCCGCCGCGCTCGGCGAGGATCGCGATGAGTCGCTCGAAGCCGATCGAGAACCCGGAGGCCGGCACGTCGCGGCCGAGGAGCCGGCCGATCATGCGGTCGTAGCGCCCACCGCCCGCGATGGACGATGGATATCCGGCGGCGGCGATCTCGAAGATCGGGCCGGTGTAATAGCCCATGCCGCGCACGAGCGTGGGGTCGAAGCGCACGCGACACCCGGCGGCGACCTCGCCGTTCGTGGTCTCGATGATCGTCGCCAGCGAGTCCCATGCGTCCGTCGCGCCCGCGCCCGGCAGCGCCGCGCGCAGCGCATCCAGCGAGACCTTGTCGGGACTCAGGCCGGGCAGCAGCTCGGCGAAGCGTCCCACCGCCTGGGCGTCGTGACCGCCTTCGCGCAGCTCGGCCACCAGCCCGTCCGCGCCGAGGCGATCGAGCTTGTCGAACGCGATGAAGAACGCGCCGTGTGACGCCTCGGGGAATCCGCAGTGGCGGGCGATGACTTCCAGCACGCGCCGGTCGTTGATGCGTACGGTGAGGGCCGACAGGCCGAGCCGCGTGAGCGCATCGGTCGTGGCCAGGATCAGCTCGATCTCGACGAGCGGCGAGGCGATGCCGAGCACGTCGATGTCGCACTGGGTGAACTGCCGGAAGCGGCCCTTCTGCGGCCGCTCCGCACGCCACACGGGACCGATCTGGATCGCCTTGAGCGGCTCCGGCAGCCGCGCGTGATTGTCGGCGTAGTAGCGCGCGAGCGGCACCGTCAGGTCGAAGCGCAAGCCCAGGTCGGCGAGCTCGTCGCCCGCGCGCCGCGCGCCTTCGAGCTCATCGCCGCGCTTCATCACCTTGAAGATCAGCTTTTCGTTCTCGCCGCCCTCGCTGCCCGCGAGCAGGCGCAGGTTCTCGAGCGCCGGCGTCTCGATGCGGCGGAAGCCATACGCGCAGTAGACGCCGACGATTTCGCGCACGGCGGCGTCGCGGAGCTCGACTTCCTCGGGAAGGATGTCCCGCATGCCGCGCGGGGGAGCGGTGGGAAGACGTTCGGCCATTGCGGCTATCCGCGGGGGGCGTGTTGCCGATTAGAAGTCACGCGCCATCTTAGCAGGCCGATCCTGCGTAGGGCGATCGTCGTGATTCCCCGTGACGATGCTGCTGCGGGATTTCGAGGGCTACCAGATCGGCATCCATGGCGATTCAATGAGCAAAGCCATCACCGTGCAGTTCTATCTGCCGGCCGACGAGTCCCAGGCGCACATCGGAACGCGCCTGCACGCGGGACGCGACGGCGAGGCGGCGGCGCGCATCGTTCAACTGCCGTTCCGGCCCGCGAGCGGGTGATGCTGACCTACTGCGTGCAGGAGCGCGCGGTCAACTCGGTCGTCGAGCGACTGAAGCGGCCGTGGGTGTTCCTGGTCTA
>Ga0209266_1002252_pt1 | contig 12302 bp, 8 predicted proteins | sample GraSoiAngelo_132_FD_185889 | JGI IMG/M metagenome (GOLD analysis project Ga0209266, IMG submission 185889) | Grasslands soil microbial communities from the Angelo Coastal Reserve, California, USA - 14_0929_02_40cm (SPAdes) (version 2) | ecosystem: Environmental > Terrestrial > Soil > Grasslands ...
ATCCGGCGGAGATCGTGCCGCTCGACAACCCATACGGGATGGACCGTGGTGCGGCGCTCCGCGTCCGCTGTCTAATGGATGGGCGCCCGGTGGCGAACCAGACGGTGCTGTGGGGTGGGGAGCAGGGCGGTCAGACGCCGGCGCAGCGCAGCACCCGCACGGGCCCAGACGGCGTGGCAGAGGTGACGCTCGACGCACCGGGCAGGTGGTATGTGAAGTTCGTGCACATGACGCGTGCCACCGAGCGGGGATTGGACTACGAGTCGAAGTGGGCCACGCTGACGTTCGAAATCCGATAGGTCCGCCGCCGGTGCACGCGCACCACGATCACCACCTGCACCATCAGACACCGCCGAGGGGGTCGCCGAGGCAGGATCACTCGGCGCACGCCCACATGGTGGATGACTTCCGCCGCCGCTTCTGGGTGTCGCTCGGGCTGACCGTCCCGGTCCTCGCGACGTCGGAGATGCTGCAGCACATCCTCGGACTGCGCGCGGTGCTTGCCTTCCCCGGTGACCAGTACGTGGAGTTCGCCTTCGCATCGGCCGTCTATTTCTACGGCGGCCGGCCGTTCCTCACCGGTCTCGTCGACGAGCTCCGGAAGCGGCTGCCGGGGATGATGACCCTTATCGCGCTCGCGATCACGGTCGCGTACGCCTACAGCGCGCTCGTGGTCTTCGGCCTACCCGGGAGCGTGTTCTTTTGGGAGACGGCGACGCTCATCGACATCATGCTGCTCGGGCACTGGATCGAGATGCGCTCCGTGCTCGGCGCTTCGCGTGCCCTCGAGCAGCTGGTCCGGCTTCTCCCGGCCGAGGCGCATCGCCTCAGCGCCGACGGCTCTATCGAAGAGGTCCCGCTCGCTGCCCTGCGGCCGGGCGACCGGGTGCTCGTCAAGCCAGGAGAGAAGATCCCGACCGACGGGCTGGTCGTCGCGGGTCGCACGAGCGTCAACCAAGCGATGCTCACCGGCGAGTCCCAGCTGGTGGAGAAGGGCGAGGGGGACGAGGTCATCGGCGGCGCGCTGAACGGCGAGAGCGCGATCACCATCGAAGTCCGGCGGACCGGCGCCGACAGCTACCTCTCTCAGGTAATCGAGCTGGTCCGCAAGGCTCAGGAGACGCGGTCACGCACGCAGGACCTCGCGAACCGGGCGGCGATGTGGCTGACGGTGATCGCCATCGGCGGCGGCACCGTCACGCTCGTCGCGTGGCTGGGCGCGGGCCGGGAGTTCAGCTTTGCACTGGAGCGGATGGTGACGGTCATGGTGATCACCTGCCCGCACGCGCTCGGCCTCGCGGTGCCGCTCGTCGTCGCGGTGTCCACCGCGCTTTCCGCGCGGAACGGTCTCTTGATCCGCGACCGCTCGGCGTTCGAGCGGGCGCGCGACCTGGACGCCGTCGTGTTCGACAAGACCGGCACCCTTACCGAAGGGCGCTTTGGCGTGACCGACGTCGTGCCCATCGCCGGGCGGACCGAGCACGACGTGCTGCGCCTGGCCGCCGCACTCGAGAGCCGCTCGGAGCACCCGATCGCCCTCGGGATCGTGCGGGCGGCGACGGATCGCGGCGTGCAGTATCCGGCTCCCGACGGGTTCGCCGCCATTCCGGGGAAGGGCGCTCAGGGGACAGTGGACGGCGCGGCAGTCAAGGTCGTGAGCCCGGGATACCTGAGGGACTTGGGGCTCGGGACTTGGGATAAGGGGGACCGCATTCAGCGCTTGGCGGACCAGGGCAAGACGGTCGTGTTCGTCCTGGCGGAGGAAAGACCGGTCGGAGCCATCGCGCTCGCCGACATTATCCGCAAGGAGTCGCGCGAGGCACTGCAACGCCTCAAGGCGATGGGCATCAAGCCGATCATGCTCACGGGTGACTCCGCCGCCGTGGCTCGCTGGGTCGCGGGCGAGCTGGACCTGGACGATTACTTCGCCGAGGTGCTGCCGGACGAAAAAGCGGCGAAGATCGAGGAGGTGAAGCGGCGCGGCCTCACGGTCGCGATGGTCGGCGACGGGGTGAACGACGCCCCCGCGCTGGTCGCGGCGGATGTCGGGATCGCGATCGGTGCCGGCACCGATGTGGCGATCGAGTCTGCGGATATCGTGCTCGTGCGCTCCGATCCGCGCGACGTGCCGGCGATCGTCGGGCTCGCCCGGGCGACGTACCGCAAGATGGTGCAGAACCTGTGGTGGGCGACGGGTTACAACACCATCGCCATTCCGCTCGCTGCAGGCGTGCTGGTCCGCGCCGGGATCCTGCTATCGCCGGCGCTCGGCGCCGTCCTCATGTCGGTATCGACCGTAGTGGTGGCCCTGAATGCCCAGCTGTTGGGGCGCGGCCGGCGCGCGACGAGCGGGGTATATTGACGTCGTGCAGGCCCGTCACCGTTATCCCACGCTCGTTCGAACGGTCGCTGCCGCCGTCGCCCTCGTCGCAGCTGTGCAGGGCAGCGGCGTGCCGATGTGTGCCTCGCTCCTCGCCGAAGCGGCGACGCCGTGCGCGATGCACAGCACCAGCGTGGAGCATGCGCATGACCCTGCGGCCGCGATCCTCGTCGCCGTGCCAGCGGGGCACGGTACCTGTCACCTGGATGCCGGTGCCCTGGGCTGTGCCGCCGGCGGTGCTTGCCCGACAGGCGGGATCGCCGCGCCGGCGTGGCTCAACATCCCGATCGCGCCGCCGGTGGCATCGCGCACGGTCGCTGCGGGACCGAGCTCCGCGCTGATTTCCTACCTCGCTCCACCGCTCGCTCCTCCTCCTCAAGCCTAGTCGGCCATCCCAGGTGTGGTGTGTCCGTGCCGCTCGTGCGGCACGCGCTCGACTTTGGGCCTCTAGGAGATCCTGATATGCGCAGGCTATTGCTGGTGCTCGTTGCCTGTGGGGCGTGGCCGCTCCGAGCGCAGATGGATATGCAGCATTCGATGAAAATGAACGAGGGCCCCCTCGGGATTCCCGAGTCACGGATGGGTTCGGGCACGTCATGGCTTCCCGATGCTTCCCCGATGCACGCCACCCACATGGTGCTGGGCGACTGGACGCTGATGCTGCACGGGAGAGGCTTTGCTCAATACGACTGGCAGGGAGGCCCGCGCGGCAGCGATCAGGTAGGCGTGATCAATTGGGCCATGGCTGCCGCGAGTCGTTCGTTGGGTGGCGGCCGGCTCGAGCTCCGCGGCATGCTGAGCGCCGAGCCGTGGACCATCGGAGCTCGAGGCTATCCCCTGCTCCTCCAGTCGGGCGAGTCCTACCGGGGAACGCCGTTGCACGATCGCCAGCACCCGCACGACCTCTTCATGGAGCTCGCCGCGCTGTACGAGCGGCCGGTGGCCCGGAATCTCGGGCTATCGCTCTATCTCGCCCCCGTGGGCGAGCCCGCGGTTGGACCCGTCGCATTCCCCCACCGGCCATCGGCGGCCGACGATCCATTGGCTCCGATATCCCACCATTGGCAGGACGGCACGCACATCACCTTCGGGGTCGTGACGGCGGGCGTTTTCACGCGCAGCGCGAAGCTCGAGGGCTCGTGGTTCAACGGCCGGGAGCCGGACGAGCATCGGACCGGGTTCGACTACGCCGGCAGGCGGCTCGATTCCTACAGCGCCCGGTTGACCGTCAACCCGGATCCGCGCTGGAGTGTGTCGGCGTGGTACGGTTACCTCAAGAGCCCGGAAGTGCTGCACCCTGACGAGTCGCTCCACCGCTACGGTGCGGCGGCGCTCACCACGCAGCCGGTCGGTCGGCGCGGGCAATGGGCGGGCGCGCTCATCTGGGGGGCGAATGACCAGATCGGCGCCGGGCAGCCGTCGCACAGCGTCGTGCTCGAGTCCACTCTCGACCTCGACGGGACGAACGCCGTCTTTGGTCGTGCCGAGTATGTACGCAAGAGCGCCCAGGAGCTCGTGATCCCCTCGGCGCCCCCGGCCGAGGAATACGACGTCGGCGCGTTGGCGCTCGGCTACCGGCGTATGGTTGGGACCGTTGCGGGGCTGGCGGTGGGTCTGGGCGCCCGCGCGTCGGTCAATCTTGTCCCGTCGAGCCTCGAACCCACGTACGGCAGCCGCGCGGTGGCCGGCTTGGCGGTCTACCTGCAGCTGCGGCCGCCGGGCAGCCATTGACACATCAACAAAACTTGATACAATTCTCATCATGCCTACAACGACCGCTCCCGACCTCAGCCGAGCTGCCCGGCAGTTCCACGCGCTCTCGGATGAGACCCGCCTCGAGATCGTGCGGCTGTTGTCGCACGGGGAGCGGTGCGTGTGCGAGCTGCAGGACGTGCTCGATGCGGCGCAGTCACGCCTGTCCTTCCATTTGAAGACGCTCAAGGACGCGGGACTCGTAACCGATCGGCGGGAGGGCCGCTGGGTGTACTACGCGCTGAGCGGCGACGCGCTACACCAGATCGCAGAGTTCGCGTCCGACGTGAAGCCCGGGAAGCACGCCGGCAGCTGCGCCCGGGCGTGCTGCAGCTAGGCGATTTTTTGGGGAGGGCTGAGCACATGGGTGGCGATGAAATCAAGCAAACGGTGAAGGAGAAGTACGGACAGGCAGCGCTCCGCGTGGCCGGTGGCGAGCGCGGCAGCTGTGGCGGGACCGGCAGCTGCGGCTGCGATCCCGTCAGCTCGAACCTGTACGATGCCGCGGAGACGGCGACGCTCCCTGAGGGGGCGGTGCTCGCGTCACTGGGCTGCGGCAATCCCACGGCCCTCGCCGAGCTCCACGAAGGGGAGGTGGTACTCGACTTGGGGTCCGGCGGTGGAATCGATGTCCTGCTGTCCGCCAAGCGCGTGGGTCGGACCGGAAAAGCCTACGGCCTCGACATGACCGACGAGATGCTGGGCCTGGCGCGGGAAAACCAGCGCAAGGCGGGCGTCACGAACGTCGAGTTCCTGAAGGGGGAGATCGAGCACATCCCGCTCCCGGATGGGTCGGTGGACGTGATCATCTCGAACTGCGTGATCAACCTCTCGGTCGATAAGCGTCAGGTGCTGCGCGAGGCCTTCCGCGTTCTCAGACCGGGCGGCCGGTTCGCCGTGTCGGACGTCGTGGTGCGCGGCGAGCTGCCGTCGGCGGTGCGCCGCAGCATGGAGGCCTGGGTCGGGTGCGTCGCGGGCGCCCTGGAGGAAGAGGAGTTCAAGGCCCTCCTCGCTGAGCAGGGGTTCGAGCAGATCAGTATCGAGCCCACCCGGATCTACCACATCGACGACGCGCGGGTGATGGGAGCGTTCGTGCGGGCGCAGAAGCCGCTCGAGTAGGCCGTGTTTCGCGTCCTCTTCCTCTGCACCGGCAACTCGGCCCGGAGCCAGATGGCCGAGGCCCTGCTCAACTGGAGGGGCAGAGGGCGATTCCAGGCCGAGAGCGCCGGATCACGCCCCGCCGATCGGGTGAATGCTCACGCGATCGAGACGCTGCGCGAATACAACATCCCGTGGTCCGGTCGTGCCCCCCGCAGTATCGACGGGTTGGAGCGGGAGCCTTGGGACTTCGTGGTCACGGTGTGCGACCGTGCCAAGGAATCGTGCCCGATCTTCCCCGGCAAGCCCATCCTCGCGCACTGGGGCATGCCGGACCCCGCCGAGGCGGCCGGCGACGACGCCACGAAGCGGGCCGCGTTCAAGGATGCGTTTCTGTTGTTGAGTCGCCGGATCGATATGCTGTTAGCGCTGCCGCTCGAGAAGCTCGAGCAGCTCTCGCTCGAAGCCCGGGTACGAGCGATCGGCAACGGGTAGCGCACCGACCACCGGAGGCGTATTACTAGCCCCACCTGGATCCGCAACCCGTCATCCGCCAGGAGGTGGCCCGTGAGATCGACCTTCGTTCTGCCCCTGTCCGCCGCGTTCCTGTTTGTGGTCCCCTTCGTCCGGTTGGTCGCGCAACAGACCGGTACGGTCTCGGGGACCGTGGTGGCAACCGAGTCGGGCGCGCCGCTGGTCGGGGCGAGCGTCGTGGTCGTCGGGACGGCGCGCAGCGTCCTCACCAACGAGAAGGGACAGTACCGCCTGAGCGTCCCGGCTGGCGCGCACAGGGTGCGCGCGCGGCTCATCGGCCACGAGGCGGCGGAGGAGCGGGTGGTGGTCCGTGCGGGGCAGACGATCACCGTCGATTTCAAGCTCACCGCGACGCCGCTCTCGCTCAACGAAGTCGTCGTGGTGGGCGCGCGCACGTCGCGCACCGCCGTGGAGACCCCGGTGCCGGTGGACGTCATCACCGCGCAGGAGGTCATCGAAACCGGCCACACCGAGGTGAACCAGATCCTCGCGACGCTCGCACCGTCCTTCAACGCGTCGCACCAGACCATCGCCGACGGCTCGGACCACATCAATCCGGCGAGCCTGCGCGGCCTCGGCCCCGACCAGGTGCTCGTGCTGGTCAACGGCAAGCGGCGCCACTCGAGTGCGTTGGTGCACGTTAACGGCACGTTCGGCCGCGGCACGGTGGGCGTCGATCTAAATGCGATCCCCGCGGCGGCGATCGAACGGATCGAAGTGCTGCGTGACGGCGCCGCCGCCCAGTACGGCTCCGACGCGATCGCGGGGGTGATCAACATCGTGTTGAAGGATCGGGCCTCGGGTATTCAGGCATCGAGCACGGCCGGCGTCACAGGGGAGGGCGACGGCGAGGAAGTGAGGGCCGACATGAACGTCGGCTTCGGAATCGGCGAGCGGGGTTTTTTTAATGTGACCGCCGACTATCTCGACCGGCAGGCGACCAATCGGGCAGGACCCTATTCGGGTCCGATTTTCGTGCGCCCCGCGCCCAGCAATGCTGCGGCATACACGGATTCATTGCGGCAAATCGATAGTGACTCGCTCACGGCGTACGGGCTGACGCGGAATGATTTCGATATGCGGATCGGCCAGTCGGCTGCGACGTTCGGTACGGTGTTCTACAACACGATGTTCCCACTCGCGGCCAACGCCGAGTTCTACAGTTTCGGCGGATTCTCAAATCGCGCGGGCGACGCAGGCGCGTTCCGTCGCTTCCCCGACCAGGACCAGCAAGTCACGCCAGAGATCTTTCGCTACGGCTTCCTTCCCCTGATCAACACGGGGATCACCGATCGCTCGGTCAGCGCGGGCGTTCGTGGCAGCACGAACGGGTGGGATGTCGACTTCTCCCTGACGCATGGCAGGAACGACTTCCAGTTCCTCATCGAGAACACCGTTAACGCGTCCATGGGGGCCTCGAGTCCCACGACCTTCAACGCGGGGCGGCTGGGCTTCGCGCAGACCGTAGGGAACCTCGATCTCGTGCGGCCAGTGACCTTGCCGGCCGTGAAGGCGATGTCGCTAGTGCTGGGAGGCGAGTTCCGCCTGGAGACCTACCGGATTGAGGCGGGCGACGAGCCGTCCTGGCTGCTGGGGCCGGACTCGACGACAAGCGGGCAGCCCAAGCTCGCAGGCGCGCAGGGATTCCCCGGGTTCCAGCCGTCCAACGAGATCAACCGGCCTCGCACGAGCATCGGCGGGTACGCCGGCCTCGAGAGCCAGTTGAGCAACCGTGTGACGCTCGACCTGGGCGGCCGCTACGAGAACTACAGCGACTTCGGCAGTACGGTGACGGGGAAGGTCGCGGCGCGGCTCGAGCTGGTGCCGGGTTTTGCCCTGCGCGGCGCCCTGAGCAACGGTTTCCGGGCGCCCTCGCTCCACCAGGTGTGGTTCAACAGCGTGAGCACGCAGTTTGTGACGGTCGCGGGGGCACTCGAGCCGCAGCAAGTGCTCACGAGCAACAACCTGAGCCGGGTCACCGAAGCGTTCGGCATTCCTCCGCTGAAGGAGGAGACGTCGCTGAACGCGAGCCTGGGCGCGACGTGGCGCCCACGGGACAACATTTCCATCACGGCTGATGCCTATCACATCTCGATCGATGATCGGATCGTGATCACGAGCCAGTTCATCGCGGCGAACGACACAATCGTGCAACGGATCCTGGCCCCATTCCCCGGTGTCGCACGAGCCCAGTTCTTCGCGAATGCGGTTGACACGCGGACGCGAGGCGTCGACGTCGTCGTCGCCTATGCGAGGGCACTCGGTCAGGGCACGTTGAACCTGACCGCCGCGGCGTCGTTCACGAATACGACGGTCGAACGGATCAACATTCCCGACGCCATGCGGAGCATCTTCGCCAACGGCGACACGAATGTCATCAAGAATCTCATTCTGAACCGCGAGGATCGGAATCGGCTTGAGGATGGGTTACCGCGCGAAAGGGGAACCCTGTCCGCGCGATACGGAGTAGGGCGGTTCAGCGGGTTGGCTCGCGCCACGTACTATGGCGTCATCCACTACCGCAACCCCGGCGGGCCGGCCGGGGACGAGCGCTTCGGCGCGAAGACGCTCTTCGACCTTGACCTAGGATACGACGTTGGTCGCGGTGTGAAGGTCAACGTGGGCGGCTCGAACATCTTCAACGTGTATCCGGACAAGCAGATCAACGCCGGAAACATCAGCTTCGGCCGCTTCGTCTACAGCCGCCGCGTCACGCAGTTCGGGATGAACGGCGGGTTCTACTACGCGCGGCTGCTCTTGAGCCTGTAGCGGCCCGAGGCGATCAGGCCTGGTCGACCGGCCGTTGCCACAGCGACGATCCGAAGGCCAAGCTGGCCACGATGACGTTGGCCACGATGATCGGGAGGGAGTGGATCAGCACTCCGTAGGTCGCCCACGCCAGGGCAGCGATCCCCTGAACCCGGCGCAGCGTCGTGGTTCGCTTGCAGAAATACGAGACCGCGAAGATGGCCGTCGCCAGCCACCCGACCAGATCAGGCATGGGGATGCCCCCGGTTCACGCCACCAGCGGCGGGGCCGCGTCCGTCTCCCGGATCGTCAGGAGATCCGTCTGCACCTTGTCCCACTCCTGGAGCACGAGCCCGCGGGACTCGAACAGCGCGTGAATACCGCCCGCGTCCATCCCGACGATCTCTTCGAGAATCGGCACCAGCACGCTCAAGGCATCATCGCTCAAGACCGTGCGCTTCGCAATCTGCGCGAGGTACTTGTTCTCGGACACGGCGATCGTGAGCCCGTTCAAACGGTTGAATGTCCGAGCTGCCGTCACCGACGTAGATCACCCGGTCGTGGCTCACCGGCAACCGCGCGCGGAGCTCCTCGAGCAGGGCCACCTTGCCGTATCCGGCGGTGACGCGCTCGATCGACTGGATCTCGCCCGACGTGGGGTCGTAGCGGAACCGCGTCCCGAAGATGTGATCCGGCGGGACGATGCCTTCCAGCGCCGACTGGATCACTTCCTGGGGAGCCGCGGAAATGACGTAGAACGCGAAGTCGTACCCGTCCACTTCGCGGAGCAGGCGCGGGAGCAAGCTCAGGTTCTGCTTCAGACGAACCCGCTTGCCCACTTCGATCAGGTGCTCTTTTCGCACCCGCCGGTACTCCGGGTCGTGCAGCAGCAAATACGCCAGCTCCGCCCCTTGCTGCACGAGGTGGATGCGTGACAGCCCCGCGGTTTTCTCACGAAAATCGGAAATGCCCAGCAGCTCGCTCAGGACGATCCCCGAATCGTTGAAGCTGAGTGTTTGATCAAAATCGCTCGCCAGCAGATATCGCTTCATTGTCCTTCCCATGGTTCCAGAAATCCGACGCCCCCGCCGGAGCAGCTCCGGGGGGGCGTCGACGCAACAGGATGCCGCCCAGCGGGCTGTGTCAGGGAGCGGCCCACCGCCGATTGCACACCAAGGCCGGGCACCGCATCGAGGTTTCGAGGTTCATGGGACGCACTCTAGACGGGTCGAGAAGGCCTGTCAAGGCTTCGCGCTTTGCGCAAGCAGTTGCCGCAGCACGTACTCGAGGATTCCGCCGTGGCGGTAATACTGCAGCTCCTGCGGCGTGTCGATGCGGACGGTTACCGTGAACTGCACTCGCGAGCCGTCAGGCCGCGTCGCCCTGACCACCAGCTCCTTGCCGCGCGGGAATCCCTCGGTGAGCACGGCGCTGAGCCCCGTGATCTCGAACACCTCTTTTCCGGTCAGGCCGAGCTTCTCCGGCGTCGCGTTGGGGAGGAACTGCAGCGGCAGGATTCCCATCCCCACCAGGTTCGACCGGTGGATCCGCTCGTAGCTCTGGGCGATCACCGCGCGCACACCGAGCAGGCGGGGGCCTTTCGCCGCCCAATCGCGCGACGAGCCTGAGCCGTACTCCTTTCCCGCGATCACGATGAGCGGCACGCCCTCGGCCTGGTACTTCACCGAGGCATCGTAGATCGTCATCTGCTCGCCGTCGGGGAGGTGCAGCGTGACCGGCCCCTCCGTCCCCGGCGCGAGCAGGTTCTTGAGTCGCACGTTGGCGAACGTGCCGCGCACCATCACCTCGTGGTTGCCGCGGCGCGCGCCGTAGGAGTTGAAGTCCCCGGGCTTCACCCCGTGGCCGATCAGGTATTGGCCGGCAGGGCTGGTCTTGCGGATCGAGCCGGCGGGCGAGATGTGGTCCGTGGTGATGCTGTCGGCCAGGAGGCACAGCACCCGCGCCCCCTGGATGTCCGTGACCGGGCCCGGCGTCGGCGGCATGCCGTCGAAGTACGGCGCCCGGCGGATGTAGGTCGAGTCGGGCTCCCAGGCGAACCGATCGCCCGCGGGAACCGGAAGCCCGCGCCAGCGCTCGTCCCCCGTAAAGACCTCGCCGTACTGCTTGTGGAACATCGCCGACTTGATGGACGAGCGGACCACGTCGTCCACTTCCTTGGCGGACGGCCAAATGTCGCCGAGGTAGACGGGTTTGCCGTCTTTGCCCGTCCCCAGGGCCTCCGACTGAACGTCGAGATCGATCCGCCCCGCGAGCGCGTACGCCACGACGAGCGGCGGGGACGCGAGGTAGTTCGCCCGCACTTCCTGCTGGATGCGGCCCTCGAAGTTGCGGTTCCCCGAGAGCACCGCGCAGACCACCAGCTCTCCCTCCGCGACCGCGGCCGACACGGCCTCAGGCAGGGGCCCCGAGTTGCCGATGCAGGTGGTGCAGCCGTAGCCCACCAAATGGAACCGCAGCTGCTCGAGATACGGCATGAGGCCGGCCTGCTGCAGGTAGTCCGTCACCACCTTCGAGCCAGGCGCGAGGCTCGTCTTCACCCACGGCTGCGGCTTGAGGCCCTTTTCCACGGCTTTCTTTGCGACGAGGCCCGCGGCGATCATCACCGACGGATTCGAGGTATTGGTGCAGCTCGTGATCGCGGCGATCACGACGGACCCGTGGTGCAGTTTGCAGTCCACGCCCTCGAGCTGGAGATCGACATGGGTGCGGCGGCGGGGCGGCGCTTCCGCCACCGTCGCCACGTGGCCGCCCTCGGCCTCCCAGCGCCCCGAGTTCACGGCCGGCGCGATCGGCGACGTCGGCTTGACCAGGGCCGGGAGTGCGAGCTGGAAGTTCCGGGGCAGATCGCGCAGCGACACCCGGTCCTGCGGCCGCCGCGGGCCGGCGAGGCTCGGCTCTACGATCGAGAGGTCGAGCGAGAGTGTGTCGGAATACACGGGCTCGGCCGTGGTGCCCGAGTGAAACAGCCCCTGCTCCTTCATGTACGCCTCGACCAGCTGCACTTGCTCTTTCGGCCGGCCGGTGAACTCGAGGTAGCGCAGGGTCTCCTGATCCACCGGGAAGATCCCCACGGTGGCGCCGTACTCGGGCGCCATATTCCCGATGGTCGCGCGGTCGGCGAGGGGCAGGGTGGCGATCCCGGGGCCATAGAACTCGACGAATTTTCCTACCACACCCTTCTTGCGGAGCATCTCCGTCACGGTCAGCACGAGGTCGGTGGCGGTCGCGCCCTCGCTGAGCTTGCCCGTGAGCCGGAAGCCCACGACCTGCGGGATCAGCATCGAGACCGGCTGTCCCAGCATCGCGGCTTCCGCCTCGATCCCCCCCACGCCCCAGCCGAGCACGCCGAGCCCATTGATCATCGTGGTGTGCGAGTCGGTGCCCACGAGGGTGTCGGGATAGGCCTGCGGCGCGCGGCCCTCCGTCGTGAACACGACCCGTGCCAGGTATTCGAGGTTGACCTGATGCACGATGCCGGTATCGGGCGGCACGACGCGGAATCCCTGGAACGTTCGCTGCGCCCACCGCAGCAGAGCGTACCGCTCGCGGTTGCGCTGGAACTCGAGGTCGGCATTCACCTGGAACGCGGTAGGCGTGCCGAACTCGTCCACGATCACGGAGTGATCGATCACGAGCTCGGCGGGTAGCAGCGGGTTGACCTGTTTCGGGTCGCCGCCCATACGCTGCATCGCGTCGCGCATGGCGGCGAGGTCCACGACCGCGGGAACGCCGGTGAAGTCCTGCATGAGGACGCGCGCCGGCATGAACG
>Ga0209266_1002254_pt1 | contig 12300 bp, 9 predicted proteins | sample GraSoiAngelo_132_FD_185889 | JGI IMG/M metagenome (GOLD analysis project Ga0209266, IMG submission 185889) | Grasslands soil microbial communities from the Angelo Coastal Reserve, California, USA - 14_0929_02_40cm (SPAdes) (version 2) | ecosystem: Environmental > Terrestrial > Soil > Grasslands ...
ATCCAGACCAGCAGAATCCCGCCGAAAATGCTGATGAAGGTCCAGCTGCCGCCGAACTTGGCCACCTTGTCGGCGACGCGCTCCCCCATCGTCATGGCGGCCTCGTATTCCTGCTGGACCATGCGACTGACGCGCCCGCGTCGGGCGATCTGGGTCACCACCGATTTCTCCATCTCCGAGATCTTCTCGTACTCCTTCTCGAGATAACCCAGGAACTTCTTGGCCCGGAACTGTTCGTGGCAGTTGGGGCAGATGCCGCGCTTCGCATCCCACTCCGGGCGGTCGCGCTTGATGATGTCGAGAATCAGGTTCTCGAGCTTCTGGGGGGAGATCAGCTTGCGGCCGTCCACCGGAGTCCCGCACAGCGAGCAGTTGAACTTGGGCATGGGATCGCTTTCGAGAGGAGCTGGAGTGGCCCCTATGATACGCGCGCGCACGGGCGCACTCAAGCGCGCCCGCGTGGTCGGCCGCCGCTCAGAGCAGGGTGCCCCGCAGCATCAACGCCGCGATCGTGAAATAGATCACGATGCCGGTGACGTCCACGAGGGTGGCGACGAACGGCGCCGAGGCGCTGGCCGGGTCGAACCCCAGGCGGCGCAGCAGGAACGGCAGCATCGAGCCGGTGAGCGAGCCGAAGGTCACAACCCCCACGAGCGCGCTGCCCACGGTGACGGCGATCAGCACGTGGTGCACGCCGTAATCGTACCAGCCCAGGGCCTGCCAGGAGAGGATGCGCGCCACGCCGATGGCGCCGAGGATGACGCCGAGGGCGAGACCGGAGGGCAGCTCCCGCATGGCGACCCGCCACCAGTCGCGCAGCGTCACCTCGCGCAACGCCATCGCCCGGATGATGAGCGAGGTCGCCTGGGAGCCCGAGTTGCCGCCCGAGCTGATGATCAGCGGGATGAACAGGGCGAGCACCACCGCGCGCGCGATTTCGTGCTCGAAGTGGCTCATGGCGCTGGCGGTGAACATCTCCGAGACGAACAGCGCGCACAGCCACCCCGCGCGCTTCTTGATCATCGTGCCCAGGCCGATCTCCGTGTACGGCGCGTCGAGCGCCTCCATGCCGCCGAACTTCTGCACGTCCTCGGTGAGCTCGCTGGTCAAGGCGTCGATCACGTCGTCCACCGTGACGATGCCGATCACCTGCCCGGTCGCGTCCACGACCGGGACGGCGAGGAGGTCGTACTTGGCGATGATCCGCGCCACCTCCTCGCGGTCGGTCCGTGGCCCCACGGTGATCGGCAGGCGCGGCTCGCCCACCTCGCCCACATGCGTCTGTTTGTCCGCCACCACCAGCTCGCGCAGCGACACGACGTGCACCAGGCGCCGATCGTGGGGATCGTACACGTACACCGCGTACACGGTCTCCTTCGCGTCGCCCACGTTGTGGATGTGGTGCAGGGCCTGCTCCACGGTCCAGTTGTCCGGGACGGCGACGAACTCCGTCGTCATGAGGCCGCCGGCGGTGTCGCCCGGATAGCGTAGCAGCAGCTTCAGCCGGTCCCGGGTCGGCTGGTCGAGCTGCTTCAGGTACCGCGCGCGATCCGCTTCCGGAATGCGGCGGAACAGATCGGCCTGCTGGTCGGGCGACATCGCATCGATGAGCTGCGCCGTCGTGGCGTCGTCGATGTGGCGGAGAATCGCGTGGCGGTTCTCAAGCTCCGGCTCGTTGAACACCGCGAGCGCGACGTCGAACGGCAGGGCGCACAGCACGACCGCCGCGGCTTCGGGCCGGACGTCGCGGAGCAGCTCCGCCAGGTCGACGCTGCGCAGCCCGGCGATGGCTTCGGCGAACTCGATGGGGTCGCCGGCCAGGAGGTAGAGCAGCTCGGGGGTGAGTTCGGCTTCGGTCGCGAGTTCCGGCATCGCGGTACCCTGGGACGGAGGTGAGCGGGGAATCGCAGGGGCGTCCCTCAAGCTACGGGAGCCGGTCCATTGACGTAACTCCCAAGCGTTCCTAGATTTATCGTCGTTATGATGCAGACTATGGCCCTGCCCGTCATCCGTGCCGGTCGTGCGGCGGCTCTGCCGGGCCAGCGGGTCCCCCGTCTCTCATCCGTTATCCACACCGGAACCAGTTTCTGCTGGACCGTCCTAGGCGCCCCGCGCGGCTGTTGGCCGACGGGGGCCAGAGGGGATTGCTTTGAAGCGCGAGATTCTCATCAGCGGCAGCGCGCGGGAGACCCGCGTGGCGATTCTGGAGGACGACCGCCTTGTTGAGCTGCTGGTCGACCGTCCCGACGCCCGCCGCACCGTGGGCGACATCTACCTCGGCAAGGTCGAAGCCGTCCTGCCGGGCATCCAGGCCGCGTTCGTCGACATCGGGGCGGAAAAGAGCGCCTTCCTCCACGCCTCGGACCTGATCGCCTCGGACGAGGACGAAGACCCGTCCGAGCGGGCAGGCGATGACGACAACGGCGACGACGACGGCACGCGTCACGAGCGCGGCCGGGGGCGTCGCGCCCTCCCCGACATCGCCGACGAGCTGAAGCGCGGGCAGACCAAGCTCGTGCAGGTCATCAAGGAGCCGATCAGCACCAAAGGCTCCCGCGTCACCGCACAGATCTCTCTCGCCGGCCGCTTCCTGGTCTACATGCCGTTCGCCGACAAGGTCGGCGTTTCCCGCAAGATCGAGAGCCGCGACCAGCGCGCCCGGCTGCGCGAGATGGTCGGCGGCCTCGTGCCCAAGAATGAAGGCGGCTGGATCATCCGCACCGTCGCCGACGACCTGACCGAAGAGGTGTGCAAGCGGGAGATCGACCACCTGGTCGGGCTGTGGAAGAAGGTCAAGCGGCGCTCAAGCTCGGTGCGCGCCCCGGCGTTGCTGCAGCGCGAAACGAGCCTGACGCGCGGCATCGTGCGCGACCTGTTCAGCGACAAAGTGGACTCGCTGCTCGTCGACTCGAAGGTGCTGTTCAACGAAATCGCCTCCTACCTGAAGCAGATCGATCCGTCGCTCCAGGGACGCGTCAAGCTGTACGAGGCCGAGAACCCGCTCTTCGACGAATACGACATCGAGGCGGAGATCCGCGGGCTGTTCGCCCAGCGCGTGGAGCTCCCCACGGGCGGCTACATCATCATCCAGCCGACCGAGGCATTGACGTCCATCGACGTCAACACCGGCCGCTACACGGGGAAGAAGGATCCCGAGGGCACGATCCTCAAGACCAACCTCGAGGCGGCGCGCGAGGTGGCGCGGCAGCTGCGGTTACGCGACATCGGCGGCATCATCGTCGTGGACTTCATCGACATGGAGTCGCGCGGCAACCGCGACAAGGTGCTGCAGGAGCTGCGCACGCACCTGGGGCGGGACCGGGCCCGTACGCGGGCGTTCGCCGTTTCGGAGCTGGGCCTGATTGAGATGACCCGCCAGCGGGTGCGCCCGTCGCTGTGGCAATCGATGACGGCGGAGTGCCCGACGTGCACCGGCACGGGGCGGGTGTTCCGGCCCGAAGTCGTGGTGCGGCGCATGGAACGCTCCCTCAAGCGGGCCAGCGCCGACCACAAGGAGCGCCAGCTCGCCGTGCGGCTGCACCCCGAAGTCGCCCTCTATCTCCTGGAGCAGGAACCGAACTTCCTGCGGCAGCTGGAGAAACAGACCGGCTTGGAGCTCGAAGTCCGCGACGACCCGATGATGCGGCTGGACGAATTCCGCATGATGGCGAAGCCGGCGGGGAGAGACGTGACCGAGCAGTACGCGGTGGCGTGAGGCCGTATGGCCGTATGGCCGTATGGCTTGCACGACCTTCAAGGCATGATTAGAGTTCCGGCCCTATGACCTATGCCGTCTTCACCACCGGTGGCCAGCAGTTCAAGGCCGAGCCCGGCCGCACCGTGCAGGTGCCGCTGCTGGCGGCGGAGCCCGGCAAGACCGTCACCTTCGATCATGTCCTGCTGGTCAGCGACGGCAAGAAGGTGCAGGCCGGCCAGCCGTTGGTGCGCGGCGCCAAGGTGACCGCCGAGGTGGTGCGGCACGGCAAGGGCGACAAGATCCGCATCTTCCGGTTCGCCCGCCGCGCCGGGTACCGGCGCCACGCCGGGCACCGGCAGCAGTTCACCGAAATCAAGATTCAGGACGTGAAGGTCGGGTGACCCATGGCGCATAAGAAGGGTGTCGGCTCCTCCCGCAACGGCCGCGACTCGGGCCCGAAATACCTCGGCGTCAAGCGCTTCGGGGGCGAGGCCGTGCGCGCCGGTCACATCCTCGTGCGGCAGCGTGGCACTAAATTCCATCCGGGCCGGAACGTGGGCCGCGGCAGCGACGACACCCTGTTCGCGTTGATCGACGGAGTCGTCAAGTTCGAGCACAAGGACAAGAAGCGGTATCGGGTCTCGGTGTACAGCCAGCCGACGGCAAGCTAGGGCGGGAGAGGGCGGTAGAAGACGGTAGAGGGCGGTAGAGGACAATCTCCTCGCCGCCCTTCGCACTTTGGGTACGTCGTGCAATGAAATGATGCCGATGCCGGCAGTGGCGCTGCATAGATTGCGAATCATGCTTCCCTATGAACGCCTCACCGCTTGGAAAGAGTGCCATCGCTTGGTCCTGGAGACTTACCGCGTAACAGAGTTCTTCCCCAGACACGAGATCTACGGGCTGCGTTCGCAGGCTCGTCGCGCGGCGTTTTCTGCAGCCGTGAATATCGCCGAGGGATCGGCGAAGCGCGGTCGTCGTGAGTTCAGGCGGTTCCTCGACATCTCCTTGGGCTCGCTCGTCGAGTTGTCGTATGCTCTCCGGGTTGGTCGAGAGTTGGGAATGATCGGCGATGCGGATTGGGATTCTCTTGAAGACCTCCGAAAGAGAGCTGGCTTTCTGACCTGGCGCTTGTACAGGTCTATGAACGACCAAGGGCGGTGAGGCTTCACCTCTACCGCCCTTTACCGTCTTCAACCGTCTTCTACCGTCAGTATTTCGGTGGCAGTTGCCGGTACCGCTCGAACAGTTCCGACTGCCGGCTGCGCAGCGGCACCTCCCGGCCGCGGATGATCACGTGCTCGACGGTGGTCGAGAACTCGAAGGGGTCCCCGGACCAGACCACCACGTTCGCCACCTTGCCCACCTCGAGCGCGCCGTAGCGGTCGGCGACGCCGAACACTTCGGCGGGCGACAGCGTCACCGCGCGCAGCGCCTGGTCCCACGTCATGCCGTAGGACACGGCGTTGCCGGCCTGCTGGCGCAGGTTGCGCGCGTTGTGGGTATCGGTCTCGAGCAGGGCCACCTTCACCCCGGCCCGGGCGAGCGCCGCCGCATTCTCGTAGCGCACGCCGAGGGCGTCGTAAGTCGGGATGTTGTCGAGGGGCTCGACGAGCACCGGCACCCCGGCGCGGGCGATCGCGTCCGCGATCTCCCAGGCCTCCTGCCCGCCGGCCAGGATCAGTTTCAGCCGGAACTCCCGCCCGATGCGCAGCGCCGTTTCGATGTCGCTGCGACGGTTTGCCACCGCGATGAGGGGCAGCTGCCCGCGCAACACCGGGAGCAGGGCCTCGAGGTCCGCCGCCGACGCCGACAGCGGCTGCATGGCGCCGCGGTTGTATTCCGCCCGGCGGCGCGAATACTCCAAGGCGTCGTTGAACACGCGGCGGATCCGCTCCGCCACGCCGGCCCGCGAGCCGCCGCCTTCGCCCTTCGCGTTCTCGTCGAAGTTGGCGACGATGCCGACCGGCGACCTGACGAGCATCTGCTCGATCGTCGCGCCGTCGAGGTCGATGAGCACCGCCTGGCCGCTCACGAGGTGACCCTGCGGCGCGGCGAGGACCGTGGTGATCCCTTCGATCCGCGTCACCGGAATGAGCGTCGAGGCGGGATTGATGCCCTCCGCCACGTTGAACGACGCGGCGATCGTGTCGTTTTGCACGAACGCCTCGCGCGTTCCCGGCACGGCGCCGATTTCGACGAGCCCCATCTGCGTGCCGCCGTCGACGAAGCCGGGCGTCACCCATTTGCCGGCCGCGTCGATGCGCGTGGCGTCCGCGGGGATCGTCACGTTGGTGCCGACGGCGGCGATGCGGCCGTTCTGGATCAGCACCGTGGCGTGCTCCACCTTGGGGCCGGAGACGGGGTAGACCGTTCCCCCGGTGATCGCGATGGTTTGGGCGAGCAGGTAGGCGATCATCGGTCGCTCCCGGGTGCGGGCACCTGGCCCAGCTCGAAATCGGTGCGCGGCTGGTGCTTGGGATCGTTGCGGTCGTAGACGAGCCAGCCGTCGTTGTACACCTGGAGCGCTTTGCTGTAAACCGAGAACGGATCGCCGGTCCACACGACCACGTCCGCCATCTTGCCGGGCTCGAGCGTGCCGACGATCGAGTCGAGCCCGAGCGCCCACGCCGGGTTGGCGGTGACCCAGCGGATCGCCTGGTCCCGGGTGATGGGAATCCCCGCCCGGATGCCGGAGTACATCGCCTTGCCGGCCTCCTGGTTCAACCGCTGGATGCCGCTCGGGCTATCGGAATGGATGATCGGCCGCCCGCCCGCCTGCTGGTTGAGCGCGGCGTTCTGCTGGACGCCGTCCATCGCTTCTTCCTTGAATCCCCACCAGTCGGCCCAGACCGAGACCGACACGCTGTCGCGCGCCAGGAGGTCGGCGATCTTGTACGACTCGACCGCGTGATGGAAGGAGCGGATATGGAACCCGAACTCGCGGGCGAGGTCCATCATCTGGGCCATCTCATCGGCGCGGTAGCAGTGGTTTTGCACGTAGATGTTCCCGCGCAGCACATCGGCCAGCGACTCGAGGCGCAGGTCGCGCGCGGGCTGGTCGCCCTGGTGGTCCTTGTTCCACTTGTCCCAACGGCGGCGGTACTGCTCGGCCTGAATGAAGGCGGCGCGATAGCCCGCCATGTTGCCCATGCGGGTCGACGGGCCGCGACTGCGATACACGTTCTTGGGGTTCTCCCCGCACGCCATCTTCAATCCGTAGTGGGCGCCCGGGAACTTCATCTCCTGCACGGTGCGCGCGGGGATGAGCTTGAGGATGGCGCTGCGGCCGCCGATCAGATTGGCCGACCCCGGAAGGGCCTGAATCGTCGTGATGCCGCCCGCGATCGCGAGCGGAATCTGCGGATCCTGGGGCCAGAACGAATGCTCGGCCCACACCTCGGCCGTCACCGGGTTCGTCGCTTCGTTGCCGTCCGACTCCGCCTGCGTCCCCGGCGCCGCGTACACGCCGAGGTGCGAGTGGTCGTCGATCAGCCCGGGGGTCACGAACTTGCCCGTGCCGTCCACGACGACGGCGTCCGCCGGCGCCTGGACCGTCGCCCCCACCGCCACAATGCGCCCGTCCTTGAACAGGATCGAGCCGTTCGCGATCTCCTGCCCGGCGGCGGTGAGGATCGTCGCGTTGCGGATCAGCACCGGGGGGTTGGGGTGACGTTGGTAGGTGGACGGATACTGGGCCCGGTCGATGGACGAGGTCTCGTCGGACCCGCGCGCCTGGGCCGGTGCCGGGGCGGCCGGGCCCGCGGCCGGCGCGGGACGCTGGGCCGGGCGGGCGCCCGCCGACGCGCAGCCAATCGCCGCGATGAACAGTACGCCGAGCGTTGCATGCCTCATGGATGACGTGCCTCCTCCGCGAATTCGGTCCGACCGTCCGACGGTCCGACCGTCCGGCTATTTCACCAGTTCGAACACCAACGGCGCCCCGACCGGCTCGATGCGCAGCAACCGGCGCGGGAGATCCCGCGTCACGTGCATCACGACAGGGAGCTGCAGGCCGGACAGCTCGAGCCGGTACGCCGGAAACGTTCCCGCGGGCACCGTGACGTTCTCGACGCCCGCGACTTTCACCGTGAGCAGCTTCGTCACTCCTTCGCCCGACGAAAACACATTGATCGTGAAGGTCTTGCCGTCCGCGAGGGGCAGGGCGGGGAGGATCGCGTGCAGCTGGTTGTCGTCGACCGTTCCCGGCGCGACCACCGTGTCCACCTGGACCGTCTTGGGCGTGCCTTCGCGCTGCGGCGTCACGGCCCGGCCCTTGACCCGGCCGTTCGCATACGTGAGGTGCACCTCCGCCGGCTGCGTGCCGGCGGTGCCGGTCTGGTCGACCTGCCGCGGGGCGAACGTCGTGGGATCGAGCACCACGGTCGTCTGCTGCTGCAGGAACGGGCCCAAGACGGTGCGCTCGACGAGCACGATGGAATCGGCCGTGCGTCGCAGCGACGTGACCTGCGACCCCAGCACGTTGCCCTGCACCAGGGCCTGGAAGCTGTCGGTGCGGGTGACGAACTGCGAGGCGTCGAGTGTGAGTGGCCCCGCCTGGGGATGGAGGGCGTCCGCGGTGAGCGGCTTGCCGTCGATGTCCACGAGCCGCACCGGCGCGATCGCCTTGAGCTTGTCATAGAGTTTCGCGGCATCACCCACCACGACGATGGTCAGGGCGTTGCGGCGGTAGATGCGCTGCGCCGCCGTGCGCGCGCCGAGCGGTGTGACCGCCGCGAGCCGCTCGCGGTACAGCTGCAGGTAATCGGGCGCCAGCCCCAGCAGCTTCGCCTGCGTCACCACCTGGGCGATCTGCTGGGGAGTCTCGATCGTGAGCGGAAACGAACCCACGAGGAAGTTCTGGGCGTTGCGCAGCTCCGAGTCCGGGATCGCCTCGGTGCGGATGCGGTCGATCTGGTGCAGCATCTCGGTGAGGGCGCTGTCGGTCACCTCGGTGCGGCCCTCGAACGTCGCCTGCCAGAAGCCGAGTCCGCGGTTGCGCTGCAGCCCGGCGTACGCCCCGTACGTCCAGCTCTTCTGCTCCCGCAGGATCAGGAACAGCCGGGAGTCCGGCCCTCCCCCCAGCACCTGGGTCGCCACGCGCGCGGAGTAGTAGCCCGGGTCCGTCGGGGCGAAGGTGGTGTTGCCGATGACGATGTTGGCCTGGACTGATCCCGGCCGGTTGACGAGCAGGATGTCGCTGCCGGCCTTGGCCGGCGGCGCGGGCGGCGGGGGCGTCGCGGCGAGGGCGCCCGCCCAGCCGCCGAACGCGGCCCGGGCCAGAACCTGGGCTTTGGCGGGGGTGACGTCGCCCGCCACGACGAGCAACGCGCCCGCGGGCCGAATGCGGCGGCCCGCCAACGCCATGACGTCGTCGCGCGTGAGCCCGCGCACCGATTCCGACGTGGGGCGACGGCCGTACGGGTTGCGCCCGTAGATCTCCTTGGCGAAGAACCGGCTCGCGACGCTGCCGGGTTGCGACAGCTCGAGCCGCAGGCCCGACAGCGCCCGGGTGCGGGCGAGCTCCACCTCCTCGGCGGGGAAGGTCGGGTGCCGCGTCACGTCGCCGAGCAGCTCGAAGGCCAGGTCGGCGCGGTCGCTCAGTACGTCCGCCGACACGGTCAGCACGTCGGCGTCGGAGAAGGCGCCGAGACTGCCTCCCGCGCCCTCTATCTGTGCGGCGATCTGATCCGCGCTGCGCGTCGGCGTCCCCTTGGTGATCAGCTCGGCCACGAGCCCCGCCAGGCCCTCTTTGCCGGCGGGATCGTAGATGTCGCCGGCGCGGAAGCTCAGCGTCACCGAGAGCACCGGCTGCTCGTGGTTCTCGATGACGACCATGCGCATGCCGCCCGGCAGCAGCACTTCCTGGAACGCCGGGAAGCGCGCGGGCCGCAGCGGGGTGGGGCGCGGGGGCCGGGAGGGGAACGAATCCTGGGCGGACAGTCGGACAGTCGGACTGACTGACAGGAAGGCGACCACCGACACCCACAGCCCTACAACTCGTCGGACGGTCCGACCGTCCGACTGTCCGACCGTCCGACGCTTCATTGTCCACCTCCCGCGCCGGCGCCGGGCTTCACGATGATCACGACCGCGTTGGCCGGGTCGAGGTACTTCTGCGCCACGCGCCGGATGTCGTCGGCGGTCACGGCGAGGTAGCGGTCCAGCTCCGTGTTGATCTCGCCCAGACTGCGGTGGAACATGTCGTAGTGGTGGATCTCTTCGGCGAGATTCAGGGTGGTCTCCCGGTTGCGGATGAAGTCTGCGCGGAACGAGTTCTTGGCTTTGGTGAGCTCCTCCGCCGTCACGCCGCCCGCGCGGATCGAGTCGACCTGTGAAGCCAGCAGGCTGTCGAGGCGGTTCACGTCCACGCCCTGGTTGGCGATGCCCAGCACGGCGGTGACGCCCGGCCCGCGCCGCGTGCCCACCGTCACGGCCTGGGCGACGAGCGCGGCCTTGTCGCGGCGCACGATCGCCACGTTGAGCCGGGAGCTCTCCCCCTGGCCCAGGATGACGTTCAACAGCTCCAACGCCGGCGTGTCGGCGTCGGCGTGGTCGGCGATGCGATACAGGCGCAGCGCCGCGGGGAGGTTGGCGTGCTCGTCGGTCATCTCCCGGCGGACGAGCCCCCCGCCTGGCTTCCACCGGCAGGCGACCGGGGGCGGGGCGGGGTGACTGGGGATGCCGGCGAAGTCCTGATTGACCAGCCGGCGCAGCTGTCCGGGTGTAAAGTCGCCGACGACTACGAGGGTTGCGTTGTTGGGAGCGTAGTAGGTGTCGAAAAACGCCTGCACGTCGGCGAGCTGGGCGGCGTCGAGATCGTCCATCGAGCCGATCACCGTGTGCGCGTAGGCGAAACACGTGGTCGAGTCGAACGGCATCGTGAGACCGTCGAGGAAGGCGCGGGAGTAGGGCTGGTTATCGACCCGCAGCCGCCGCTCCTCTTTCACCGCTTCCCGCTGGTTGTGGAAGTTCTCGTCGGTGATGGCGAGCGAGCGCATGCGGTCGGCTTCGAGCCACAAGGCGAGGTTCAGCCGGTTGGAGGGCAGCGTCTCCCAATAGTTGGTCCGGTCCTCCGTGGTGCTGCCGTTCATCAAGCCGCCGGCGCGGTTCACGTACTGGAAGTGCTCGGCCTTCTTCACGTGCGCCGACCCCTGGAACATCATGTGCTCGAAGAGGTGGGCGAACCCGGAACGGCCGGCCCGCTCGTTGCGCGACCCGGTGTTGTACCAGACGTCCACGGACACGATCGGGGTAGAATGGTCCTCCGAGTAGATCACCCGGAGGCCGTTGGGCAAGGCGAACGTCTCGTAGCGGATCTGGCCCGCCTGCTGCGCGGCCAGCGGGCCCCCGACACACAGGCCGATGCCCAGAGCGATCCAACAGCGCATACGTCGTGTACGCATTCCGAGGAGACCTCGTTCAGAAATGGATCAGTGTACCGGGGGCCCGCTCGCGGCAAGGTCGAACCGGAATACGCCGTCGAGGGTCTCGCCTCTGACCACCCGCCGCGGGGCAGTGCGGGTCACGAACAACCGGAAGCCGTTGGCCTTGAGCGGCAGCACGTCGTAGCGGCCGGCCGGGACGGTGACGGTGGTGGGCGCCTCGGCCACCACCACGAGCGGGGCCAGCGTGTCCGCGAACTCCCGGTAGCCCCGCCCGACCAGGGAATCGCCCGGGCTCGCTTGCGCGACGGCCGCCGCGAAGAACGCGTAGTTGTTCCACACGGCGCCCGCAGGCAGGGGCGTGTGGACCGGAGTCAGGCGGATTTCACCCTCGCGCGTCCGGGCGCGGCGCCGCCCCGTCACCGCGCCACCGCGCACGTCGAGGTCGTGCTCCAGCTGCACGGTGTCGCTCCCCGGAGCGAAGAAGTCGAGCCGCTGAAATGACGCCACGGGGGCGCCCGTCAGCCGGTTGACGACGATGCGCAGACTTTCCGATTCGACGGGGCGGAGCTCGGAGCGGGCGGTGTAGAGCACCTCCTGGCCCGTTTCGTCCGAGCGTAGCTCGTACTGCCACACCGCCCAGCCGCGCTCCTCGCCCCGCACCTGGAAGACGAAGGAGTCCCGGGTCTCGGCCATCAGGGCGAAGTCGAAGCGCAGCGGTTTGGCCGCGCGCGCAGGCGTGGATTGCGCCGCGGCGGTGCTACCGGCGAACAGGAGGAAGGAAAGCCAGCGCATTCGTTTCGAGGATCGCCCGCTGCTGGTCCTCGGCGAGCGGCAGGCCGAGGAACTGATCGATGTTCTGGCGGAGGTCTTTGACGCCGGGGCTCGGCCAATCCGTGCCCCACAGCGTCCGGTCCACGACCTCTGGGAGGCGGGGAAAGTACTCCAATAGCTTCCCGGGCGGAATGCCGGAGACGTCGAGCCACACGTTGGCATGGCGCCGCAGAATGAAAAACGCTTCCTCCATGTAGAGCGGGCGTCCCCCGTGTGCCATGACGATGCGCAAGTCGGGGAAGTCGATGGCGACGTCGTCGAGCTCCATCGGGTTGCCGTACTTGGAGCGCGCACCCGGGAAGATCGACGTTCCCGTGTGCACCATGATGGGCAGCCCCCGCTCTTCGCAGCGACGGTAGATGCGGCCCAGGGCGTCGAGCCCGT
>Ga0209266_1002255_pt1 | contig 12299 bp, 8 predicted proteins | sample GraSoiAngelo_132_FD_185889 | JGI IMG/M metagenome (GOLD analysis project Ga0209266, IMG submission 185889) | Grasslands soil microbial communities from the Angelo Coastal Reserve, California, USA - 14_0929_02_40cm (SPAdes) (version 2) | ecosystem: Environmental > Terrestrial > Soil > Grasslands ...
GCGCGGAACCCGTGTTCCAGGCCGACGATCCGAACATGCCGTACGACCTGCTCGTGCTCGGGGACTCGGGCTGCGGGTTGCCGACACAGCTCGCGGTCCGTGACCGCATGCTCGCCACCCCGGTCGACATCATGATCCATACGGGGGACATGATCTACGAGGACGGGGCCGCGGCAGACTTCAATCCCCAGTTCTTCGTGCCGTATCAGGACTTCCTCCGCGAGCTGGTCTTCTGGCCCACGCTCGGCAACCACGACGTCCTCACCGCCGGCGGGCAGCCCTGGCGGGACGCCTTCTACACACCGGCCAACAACGCTGCCGGCAGCGAGAACTACTACTCCTTCAACTTCGGAAACGCGCATGTGACCGTGCTCAACAGCAACGCCAGCACGAGTCCCGGCAGCGCGCAGTACGTGTTCCTCGACCAGGACTTGGCCGCGAGCGCGGCGCTGTGGAAGTTCGTCGTCTTTCACCACACGATCTATTCGAGCGGCTCGACGGGCAGCAATACGACGATCCGGAACAAGCTTCTCCCCCTCCTCGATCGGTACGGCGTCGACCTCGTCTTCATGGGACACGACCACGACTACGAGCGTACCAAGCCGTTGCGCGGCGACGTGGTCGTCGATCCGGGCCAGGGCACGGTCTACATCACGACCGGCGGTGGTGGAAAATCAATCGGATCGGTCGGGTCGAGCAGCTTCACGGCCTACGCCGAGTCTGCCTACCACTTCACCCGCGTGGCGGTGGATGGAGGGACGCTCGTCGAGCAGATGATCCGCGCCGACGGCACCGTCGGCGATTCGATGACGCTCGCTAAGGGTGCTCCGCCGCTCCCGCCGCGCTGCGGGGACAACCTGGTGAACCAGGCGGGGGAGCAATGCGATGGCGCGGCGCATGCTGCCTGCCTCGGGCCGTGCGCCGCGGACTGCACGTGCACCCCCGTCTGCGGTGACGGGCGTCTCAACCAACCAGGCGAGACGTGTGACGGGGCCGACGATGCGGCGTGTCCAGGGCTCTGCCTCCGGGACTGTCGTTGCGGCCTCCCGTCTGAGGTCGTGACGCTCGCTCCGGTGGCCGACACCTATATCCAGGCCGGCACCGAGGCGAGCTGGGATCACGGCTTATCCGACCACGTGTCCGTCGATACGAAGCCGTTTGCCATCGCTTATGTCAAGTTCGACCTGAGCGCCGTGACGGCGCCCATCGCCCGGGCGACCTTGTCCGTCTTCTGCACCAACGGCACGAACGACGGGGGGACGCTCTACCCGGTGGCTGACTCGAGCTGGGTCGAAGGCACTGGCACTGGGACCAACAGCGGAAGCGCCAACGGCCCCGGTCTCAAGTGGAACGATGTGGACACGAATCAGGACGGGAAAATCGATACGCTCGACGGCTCGCCGTTCGTCCCCGACTTCACGCGGCCCGTGGCGTGGATCGGGAGCGTGGTCGTCGGGCGGCCGAAGACGGTCGACGTGACGGTGGCCTTCCAGGGCGGTCCGGGGACGTACTCGCTGGCGGTCCAGAACCAGAGCACCGACGGCGCCGCTTTCTCCTCGCTCCAGAACCCGAACGTCGGCCAACGGCCGCTCCTGCGCCTGGAGCTTGCGCCCGTCGTGACCACGACCACCAGCACGACCACGACCACGACGACGACTCAGCCGCCCACGACCACCACGACCACGACGACGACAGAGGCGCCTACCACCACCACGACGACGACAGAGGCGCCTACCACCACCACGTCGACCACGATGACGACGGAGCCGCCCCCCACCACCACGACCACGTCGACCACCACGACGACCGCGGCGCCCACGACCACGTCGACGACTCAGCTGCCCACGACCACCACGACCACGACGACGACGGAGGCGCCCACGACCACCACGACCACGACGGCGACGGAGCCGCCCCCCACCACCACGACCACGTCGACCACGACGACGACCGCGGCGCCCACGACCACGTCGACGACTCAGCTGGCCACGACCACCTCGACCACGACGACGACCGCGGCGCCCACTACTACGACGACGACTCAGCCGCCCACAACCAGCACGATCACCAGTACGACCACGACGACCAGCAGCACCACGACCACGACGATGGGGACTCAGTGCCTGCGCTCTGGTGCCACGTGTAGCCGGGCGTTGGACTGCTGCTCGGCCACGTGTCGCGGAAAGCCGGGTCGGCGGACCTGCAAGTGATCGGACCGCCCTCTGCGACTCCGGACGCGTGTGGCCGCGCATGCCTGGCGGAGAGCTCGTGATAGAGGTGCGGCCGGACCGGTCCCTCCGCCTCGAGGGGCCGGTGGAGGAAGTCTGCCGTGGGACGTCCCCCGCCGAGTTCGTGGGGTCGCTCGGGGGATCATCCCGCCCTTACGTCCGGTAGGACGGCGCGTCGCTTCGGCACGTGCGTCGAACCGCGTAGGCTGCCCGAAGACGCCTGACGTCGGCGGCCGTGCCGGCTCGGCGCCGGCCCGGCCGCGAAGCGGTGCGTCTGGCTCGCGTGCACGAACGCTGCAGCCCTGCGGTGCACGACCGCCTGGGGTTCGCAAAAACGGCTCCTCTCCCGAAAGTGTTCACGGTAGCGGCAGGTCCGCGCAGCAGTGGTAGATCGCCGTGATGTACGTCTCGGGCTTCCGGAAGCCGTACGCCCGATGGGCGATCACCTTGACCTTGTTGTTCATGCCCTCGAGCGCGCCGTTGCTGACGCGGAGCCGCGTCCAGGCGAGGACGCCGGGCAGATGCGCCTTGATCATCCGGGCGAACGCCTTCATGGGCTCGAGGCGCGAGCGCATGGCCAGCCGAACCAGTGCTGGACGTGGCGCTCGGCCCAGCCCTCGCTCCTCCCGCCTGCCGCTCCGGGGCGGATCGCCTCAGGCCTTGTCGTATAAGGGTTTTTCGGCGAATGATTCGGTTCGTCCCGGTCGGTTCCGGCCCGATTTCCCGCACAAAATCCGCACAATGTGATCGGTGGGGGCAAGGGCGCTCCCCAGGCCGGCAGGCGCGGATCCGTGTGGAGCAGATGTAGACGGCGAAGACCGCGACGGAACGAAGCGTCCATCAATCCCGTCGCGTTGGGTACGCAGGGCCGTCGGAGCGCTCGGCGCGCTGCAAGCGGTAGAGCCTGGCAAACAGCCCATTCATACTGATCAACTCCTCGAAGCTACCCTGCTCGGCCACTCGCCCGTGGTCGAAGACGATGATGTGATCGGCCTGCTCGATTGTCGAGAGTCGATGCGCGACGATGATGACGGTTCGACTGTTGCTGCCGTGGTGGAGAGCCTCCAGGACCCGCTGTTCGGAAATACCGTCGAGCGCGTTGGTCCCTTCGTCCAGGATGAGGATCTCGGGGTCCCGCAGGAAGGCTCGAGCGAGGACGATGCGTTGTCGTTGGCCCGCGGAGAGCCGAATGCCATGGTCTCCGACCACGGTGCCGTAGCCCTCGGGCAGGTCGCTGATAAAGCTGTGTGCGTTGGCCTGCTCGGCCGCGGCGGCGATTTCGGCGACACAGGCACCGAGACGCCCGTAGGCGATGTTCTCTTGGACCGTACCGGTGAACAGGTGGCTATCGTGGCCGGCGAATGCGATTCGCTCCCGCCAGGAGGCAAGGTCCAGGTCGCGCAGCGGTATGCCGTCCACGCGGACTTCCCCGGCGTCCGCGTCATAGAAACGGAAGAGCAGCTTGATGAGCGTGCTCTTGCCCGCGCCGGAGGGCCCCACGATGGCCGTGGTCTTGCCCTTCGGGATGCGGATCGTGACGTTGCGGAGCGCGGGCCCTCCCGCCGGACTGTAGGCAAAGGTGACCGACTCGAACGTGATGTCGCCGGTCAAGCCGCCGAAGGGCACCCGGCCGGAAGGTGTATATGGCTTGTCGGCACGCTCGAGAAGGGAGGTCACGTCCTCCACCGAGCTGGTGAGCCGAAGAAGTTCCGCCCGGTACGCGGCGAGATACTTCAAGTGGGGCTGCAGGCGATACAGGAAGAACACGAAGGCAAAAAGCATCGGGACTGACGCACGTTGCTGAAATGTGAAGGCAAGAATTATCAGAAACAGCCCTGCATAGCACATTTCTGAGACGGGCTTCACGGTGTTCGAGAGTAGATCCATCTTCACGAATGTCGAGCGGATCCCCTCCGAAGCAAGCGCGAACCGCTTTTCTTCGTATGCTTCGCGGCCGAAAGCCCGAATGACGCGCATCCCTGCGAGACCTTCGAGTATGTTTTCGACGAGCCGTCCGTTCGCTTTCACTGCCTCCTTCCCGAGCCTCGCGATCCGCCGCGTCATCCCCTGAATCACGGTCGAGATGAGAAGCACAGCAACCGCCGCTATCAACGTCGTCGGCCACGACATGAGCAGGAGCAGCACGACGAAGACCAAGATCGTGCAGCAGGTGATTAGCAGGTTGATGAACACGCCGAGCGCCTGCGCCGCACCCCACGTCTCGTTGGCGAGCGTGTTCATCAGCTTGCCCGACTGGCTGGCCTCCAGGAACCCGTAGGAGACGCTCAGGAGCTGATTGAACACCGAAGAGCGCAGCCGGTGGCCAACGTCGAATGTGAGCCACGATAGTAGAGTGGTATTGACGTAGGCGAGGCCATTCTTGGCTACCACGAGCGCGAAGATCACCACGGGGATTAGCAGGAGACGATTTTCGGGCTGGACCGGCGCGAGAAGGCGATCGAGGAAGCCGACGTAGTAATTCGTATGCGCCGACTGGTTGCTGCCCAGGGCTTGGAGCAAAGGAATGATCAAGCTCATCCCGAAGCCTTCCGAGAGCGCGGACAGTGTTCCCAGGGTGATGATGACCGGTAAAGCCCAGGGATAGGGCCTCAGCAACGGGAGAATGGCCGGCGCTGCCTTGAGTTCGTTCATGCGAGAGACGTTGGCTAGCCTCCGTGACTACCTACGCCGATGAACGCTAGGAGTCTACTTGCGAATGCGCAGGGCGAGCCGCACAGCGCTTTGCTGGTTGAATGGCCAGATACCGGGCCCCGCGGTCCCAGAGATCATGCACAGGCTTGAGACCCCCGGGACCCCACAGAGGAGACGAGCAGCTTGTAATGCCATCTCACTTCCGCTCGACATGCTAACTTGAAGTAGTATATGCCATACCGTTGGGGGATTTTGGTGCTCGCCGTCTCGGTCGTCATACCTACCCGGAACCGGCGAACCCTCCTGGCACGGGCCCTTCGCACCGTGCTGGCGCAGCACGACGTGAATCTCGAGGTGGTCGTGGTCGACGAAGCCTCGGAGGATGGCACGGCCGACTTGGTGCGTGGTCTGTCCGACCCGCGGGTCGAGCTCGTTCGCCACGACGCACCCAAGGGCGTCGCCGCCGCGCGCAACAGCGGCCTGGCTCGCGCCCGAGCCCCCTGGGTCGCCTTCCTGGACGACGACGACCTGTGGGCACCCACGAAGCTCGCCCTGCAACTGCAGGCCGCCGCGAACGTCGAGGCCGGCTGGGTGTGCGTGGGATCCGTGGTCGTCGACGAGGCGCTCAGGATCGTTTCCGGCACAAGGCCGCCGCCGAGCCACGAGCTGCCCGAGATCCTATCCTTCAATCTCGTCCCGGGAGGCGGGTCGGGGCCCATGGTGCGCACCGAGCTCGCGCGCTCCGTCGGGGGCTTCGACACCGGCCTCAGCATCCTGGCCGACTGGGACATGTGGATCCGGCTCTTCCTCAGGACACCGCCAGCCTTCGTGTACCACCCGCTCGTCGGCTACCTGCGCCATCACCGAAGCATGTCCCACCTCAACCAGGGCTTCCCTGACGAGTTCGATCGCATGGCTGCCAAGCACGCACCCGCCCGCCAGACGTGGGGAGTGCAGTTGAGCCGCGAGCGCTGGCTACGGTGGGCGGCCGCGATGCACGTCCGATCGGGGAACCGGCGGGAAGCCTTTCGGACCTACGTCTACCTCGCCCGCTACTATCGCGACGCCAAGTCCCTGGCGCGCGCGGCGCTCGGCGTCCTCTTCCCGAAGCTCATGATGCGCTACTGGCGCTGGAATGCGCTTCGCCTGTTACCTCCCGGTTGGTACGAGGAAGGGGAGGCATGGCTCGCTCCCATCCGGGAGCAGCTGCTCGCCGAGGACGCCGCCACGCTAAGTCATCCGCCTCAATATCGCTGCCTATCAACCGGGTGAGGACCGCCTTCCACCGGACGCGGGCTCGCCCGCCCGCATCCTCGGCAGCCCGCCGTGGCGGACGTCACGCGCGGAGACCACCGGAATCATCCCTCATCGTGTGCGCGTGACGTTGAAGGCCACGGGGCCATCGCGACCGGCGGCGTGAGGTCGCCGCGTAGCTCCATCCTTCGCGGTGGCCGCCATGGCCATTTCCGAGGATCAACCGCGGCGGCCGACCCCGGGGACCTCGCCGCGGTCCGGGCGCTGCTCTACGGAGTCTCACATGCTCGCGAGCACGCTATGCGGTCCGCTATATGCTCCTCTTGGGAACGAATTTTGCCTTGACGTTACGACGTCCTCGGCGATACCTGTCCCGCTGTGTACGCGCGCGCATCCTCTAGGCTTGGAGAAACGACAATGCGTCCTCCCTTGCTCGAGAGATGACACGGTGAGGGAGGCGTCGCGTGATCCCGTACGGTTCCTCCTCGTGGACATTCTCGCTTTCGTCCTCATGCTGATCACGACCCGCAGGTTTGCCCTCGCGCAGGAAACCATCACCACTCTGAGCAAGATCTCGGTCTCCACAAGCACCGGCGAGAAGCCGCAGTCGAAGGTCTGGTTCCACGGGGGCCGCTGGTGGACCGTCCTGCCCAGCACCTCGGTCAGTCCTTCCGGGACATGGCTCTGGAGGCTGGGGGCGGACTATCACTGGACGAACGTGCTCCGTCTCGCTTCCAGCACCAGCTCCAAGGCCGACGCCAGGGTGGTCGGGGACGTCACGCACGTACTTCTCCACAACAGCGCTCCGCAGCTCGTGTCGCTCGAGTACGTCCCCGCCGCAGCGACCTACGCCTTCTGGTCGGTTCGTCCGAGCGCCACCTCGATCTCGCTGTCCAGCAGCGAGACGGCCACGATCGACATCGACACGATGGACCGCATGTGGCTGTCCACGGAATCCGGCTCGAACGTCCGCGTCTACTACAGCGATTATCCGTATTCCGCCTTCTCGGGACCGATCACCCTGGCGAACAACATCGACAGCGACGACATCACGGTCGAACCAGAACACCCAACGATTCGGGTTCAGGGTCCACTTCGACGACGACCGGGCGAGCGTGTGGGAGGCCGACGAGGTCCCGGCGTCGCAGTCGGCGCTGCATGTCGGGGGCGGGATGGCCGACGACCACCTGAACGTCGCGGTGGCCTCCGACGGCACCCTCTACGCCGCGGTGAAGACGTCGTACGACACGAGCGGATTTCCCGTGATCGCCCTCCTGGTGCGGCGTCCCGATGGCACGTGGGACGACCTCTACCACGTGGATACGATCGGCACGCGGGGGATCGTGCTCCTCAACGAGCTCGCGGACCTGATCCGCGTCGTGTACACCGCGTCTTCGAGCGGAGGGAACATTCTCTACCGCGACTCCCTCATGTCCGCGATCGGGTTCGGGGCGCGGAAGACACTGATGAAGGGTACGCTCAACAACGCGACCAGCACCAAGGAGAACTGGACCAACCAGCTCGTCGTCATCGCGAGCGGCAGGGGCGTGCTGATCACCCGCGACCTCGGCACGCAGACGACCACCACCACCACCACCAGGTCGACGACCACGACGTTGGCGTCGGGGGCGAGGGCCGTGCTCGACGCCGACGTCTCGGTCGTGATCGGCGACTCGACCCCCTACGGGAAGAGCACCAGGCTCGAGGTGGACAACAGCCCCGTCAAGCACACGTTCCTGCAGTTCACCGTGAGCGGCACCGGGGGCCATGCGGTCACCAGCGCCATCCTGCGCCTGCAGGCGGCGAACGTGTCGAACGCGGAGAGCGACTCGAAGGGCCGCGCCCACATTGCAACGTGCGGGTGGGACGAGGCGACCCTCTCGGGCACCACCCAGCCCCAACCCACGATCGCCCCGACGGTGCTCGATGCACCGTCGGGCAGCGTGGTGCAGGGCCAGGTCGTCGACTTCACCGTGACGGGCGCGATCACCGGGGACGGCGTCTTCTGCCTGGCGCTCGACACGCTGTCCTCGAACGGCGTGGACTACACCTCTCGCGAGGCCGGTGCGGGCGGCCCGCAGGTGTTCATCACGGTCGCGCCCTGAGCGCGGCAGGTTGCGGGCCCTGACGGCGCCCGCTCTGCTCCATGCACGCGCCGCTGGAGCTTTGGTACGGCGTTGCCCCGCGCGCGCCCGGGCGGTCAGCAAGCTACACTGATAGTGCATGCGCAAGCTGCACAGGTATTGCAGGCCCTCGTAAGACCGTCGTGCGCCGCCTCCGGCCCCGGCGTCTGGCGGAACTGCAATGCCTGAGTGTTCCATATCAGTTCCGCATCATTTGATGGGTTCTCGCAACCAAGTATTTCCGAGAATCGTTCTGGCATGAAGAGTGCTTTTGGCAAGCCGACGTCACATGGCACAAGAGACTGTAGATCGTCTGCTTGGTTCGATCCTCGCCGATGCCCGCTTGCGCCAGCGGTTCTTCCAATCCGCCCGCGATCAGCTCCAGCATTTCGACCTGCTCGGACACGAGCGCCAGAGTCTCAGTAGCCTAGACCACGAGGCGGTCGAGCTCCTCTTCAGGAAGCTCGATGAACGAATCCTGCGCGCCTAGACGGGGGTCTTCGGATGAAACGCCGCGAGTCCAAGTTGCCGTGGGGGCGTGCCGCCGCCGGCGCGGTGCTGTGCACGGTCGTGGGCTGCGCCCACCGGCCGGTGGCCGTGCCGCCGCTCGCCGGGCAGGCGCCGAAGCCGCAGGTGAGCCGTTCCGAGAACCTCGAGCGGCTCATCCGCGTCTACAACCAGCGCACGGCCGCGGCCGGCGACGGGGACTACGTCCTCGGCCCGGGCGACGTGCTCGAGATCCGCGCCTTCGACTTGGAGGAGATGAATCAGCAACGAGTGCGCGTGGACGGGGATGGGACCATCACGCTGCCTCTGCTGAATGCGGTGCCCGTGGCGGGCTTTACCGTCACGCAGGTGCAGCAGGAGCTCACGCGGCGGCTCGGCACCTACATGTACCATCCCGCCCTCACCGTCTTCGTCGAGGAGTACCGCAGCCAGCAGGTGGCGGTGGTGGGCGCGGTGTCGCGCCCCGGGCTGGTGAGTCAGACAGTTCGCAACTCGACCATCCTCGACGCCATCTCGGCAGTCGGCGGGCTGACGGCCCAGGCCGGGAGCCGCATCTACCTCATCCCTGCGGAGAACCGCGGGCGCCCGGAGAGCCAGGGGGCCGAGCTCGCGATGCGCGACGCGGATCCGAGCAGCCTCGACGACGCACAGCTGCACGGCGCCGCGCCGATCGTGACCGACACCGCGGAGCCGGACGAGGACGTGCAGCGCTACTTCTTCACGGTGCCGGTGCGGGGCGGCGACGTGATCATGGTGCCGAACATCGGCCACTTCATCGTCGGCGGTTGGGTGGAGAAGCCCGGTACGTACCCGGTGCAGCAGAACCTCACCCTGCGCGGGGCGATCGCCATCGCTGGGGGGCTCAGCTTTCCCGCTTCCCGCCACATCCGCCTCTACCGCCCTGCGGCGAGTGGCCAGACCGAGGTGCGCGCCGTCAATTACGGCGACATCGCGGCGCAGCGGGCGCCTGACGTGGCGCTCCATGAGGGAGACGTGGTCGAGGTGCCGTACTCCATACCCAAGCTCATCCCCTACGGCGCCTACAAGGTGATCGCGGATCTGTTCCATCTGGGCGCGGGGGTCAGGGTGGCTCCATGACGAAGAAGCCAAGCGAGAGCGAGATGAACCCGGACGGGAATACGAACACGGAGGAGAACTCGGTCGGCGCACCGGTGGTGCGCCCCCTGGCGTACCGCCTGCCGCCGGGAGAGCCGCTGCTCGGGGGCGCCGATCAGAGCCGCGTCATACGCGATCTCTGGACCGTGCTCGCGCGGCGCTGGCGCTGGGTTGCGACGACCGTCGGGCTGCTGGTCGGCGCCACCGGCCTCTACTGCGGGCTCGCCACCCGCTTCTACATGGGGCAGGCGACGGTGCTCATCGAGGGACGCGCCCTCCAGATCCTGAACGGCGAGGCGATCGAGGCGCAGTCGCCCTTCAACAGCCCCAAGTACGACTACTACCAGACGCAGTTCTATCTGCTGCGCAGCGCGCGCCTGATCAAGCGGGTGATCGACGAGCTCGGCCTGGCCCGCGACCCGCGCTTCCTCCGGACGCTGCCCAACGGCCGGGCCGCCAGTGGTGAGAACCCCGATCCCGCCGCGCTCCTCCGGCAGTACTTGAAGCTGCTCACCGTCTTCCCCGTGCGCGGCACCCGGCTCGTTGCCGTGCAGTTCGAGCTGCCGGATCCGGATCTGGCCGCCGACGTCGCCAACGCGCACGCCCGTCTCTTCGTGCGCAGCGGCCTGGAGAGCCTGTACGCGGCGACGGAGCAGGTGCGCAGCTTTCTGCAGGCGAAGCTCGCCGAGCTCCAGCCCCGCATGCAGAAGGCGGAGCGCAGTCTCCTCATCTTCGAGCAGGCGCACCATCTGATGCCCGCCGATCTCAAGCAGAACGTGGCGAACGAGCGGATGATGGAGCTCTCCCGGCGGCTCACCGCGGCGGAAGCCGAGCGCATCGCGCTCGAGGCCCAATACCAGCTCGTGCAGCGCCGCGACTACGACAGCCTGCCTGCCGTCCTCGCCAGCCCGCTCATCCAGAAACTGCGGGAGGAGTTCACCAGGCTCGAGATCGAGCACGCGCTGATCACGCAGAAGTTCCGCCCGGACTACCCGCGGCGCCGCCAGCTGAGCGGCCAGCTCGCGCGTGCGCGCGAGCTGCTCGGCGCCGAGACCGCGAAGGTGGTGCAAGGGGTGGAGGCGAACTACCTCGCCGCGCAGAAGAATGCCGAGCAGCTCAAGGCGCAGCTCGACGTCGAGCGGCGTGAGCTCCTCAGCGAGAAGAGCGTCGAGAGCAAGCTCCTCACGCTGGTGCGCGAGGCGGAGACGACACGTGCGCTCCACGACGACATCCTCGCGCGAGTGAAGCAGCTGTCGGTCACGGGCGGCGCCGACGACTCGAACATCACGCTGGCCGAGCCGGCGACGCCGCCGCCGTTGCCGGCCTGGCCCGCCACCATCCTCCTCCTCTCCGTGAGCCTGGCCACGGGGCTCGTGCTCGGCACCGGCCTCGCCTTCCTGCGCGAGGCCTGGGACAACACCATCGGCGACGCGCAGCGCCTGCGCGCCGCGGCCGGGCTCGAGACGCTCGCGATCATTCCCGACTTCGACGCGCCGCCCGCCGGCCCGCTCCCCGACACGCTGCGCTGGCACGCGCTGCGCGCGCGCCAGCGGGCGGTGAAGGGCTGGAAGCGCATCGCCGAGCTCACGTCCTCGAACGGCGAGGGGGTCGAGCGCCTGCCGACGGTCCCGTCGCCCCCGCTGCTGCTCGGCAACGGCCACGAGCCGCCGGCGGCGGAGGCCTACCGCACGCTCCGGACGTCCCTGCTCCTGTCCCGGAGGCCGGCCTCGCCGCGCGTGATCGTCGTCACCAGTGCCACGGGCGCGGAGGGCAAGACCACCACGGCGGTCAACATGGCGGCGGCGCTCGCCGGCGTGGAGTCCCCCGTGCTGCTCATCGACGGCGACCTGCGCCTGCCCCGCTGCCACGAGACCCTCGGGCTGCGTGCCGACCCCGGCCTGAGCGAGTACCTGGCACGCGAGCTCGAGACCGAGCCGATCCAGCCGACGCACGTCGTGAATCTCTCCTTTCTCGCGGCCGGCCGTCTCGGCCCGAACCCGGCGCAGCTCTTGAGCTCGTGGGGCATGGGCATGCTGCTCTGGCAGGCACGCAAGAGGTTCGACTTCGTGGTGATCGACTCGCCGCCCGTGCTCGTCGTGAGCGACGCCCTCCTGCTCGCGAATCGCGCCGACGTCGTGATCGTGGTCGCAGAGCGCGGCCGCACACGCGAGGACGCCCTGCGCGAGGCCGTGCAGCGCTTGCGACAGAGCGGTGCGGTCCCGCTCGGCGTGGTGCTCAACCGGGGGATCGAGCCGAAGTACTACCGCTACAGCCGGTACAGCCGTCGGGCGGCAGAAGCCCGCGGAGGGATATGAACGGGCTCGGCACCCGCCCCCGCGTGCTCGACATCGTCAACACCGATCACGCGGCGCTCAACTTCCTCGCCAATCGGGTCGGCTGGATCAGTCGGCACACCGAG
>Ga0209266_1002258_pt1 | contig 12279 bp, 8 predicted proteins | sample GraSoiAngelo_132_FD_185889 | JGI IMG/M metagenome (GOLD analysis project Ga0209266, IMG submission 185889) | Grasslands soil microbial communities from the Angelo Coastal Reserve, California, USA - 14_0929_02_40cm (SPAdes) (version 2) | ecosystem: Environmental > Terrestrial > Soil > Grasslands ...
CATTCGTCCACAACCGCAGGACGATTCTACAGCAACTCTCGCGCCGTTGCTCAAAAAAGAGGACGGTCGAATCGACTTTCACCGTCCCGCGCCGGAGATCGTAAATCGCACTCGCGGTTTTCAGCCCTGGCCGGGCGCCTACACAACTTTTCGCGGCAAGAATCTGCACATATGGACGGCGAGACAGGACGGGCGCCACTTGAAAGAGGGCGAACTGGCGGTAGACGGAGAGCGGCTTATCATGGGATGCGGCTCGGGAAGTGCGCTAGAGCTACTGGAGTTGCAACCTGAGGGGAGGAAACGAATGGCAGCTCGCGACTTTGTGCACGGCTATCATCTCTCCGGTGGCGAGAGATTGGGCGAGTAGTTCTCCCAAGCACTCCATGCCTATTTCTCCAGCCCGAGTCGCAGCATTTGAGATTCTGCTTCGAGTCGAACGCGAAAACGCGTACGCCTCTGAACTCCTGCATTCAGCGCGATATTCCAAACTCTCTCCAACAGACCATGGTCTGACTATGGAACTGGTCATGGGTGTTCTACGCTGGCGGTCGTTGCTAGACGCCGAAATCGCGCGTTTCTCTTCCACGAAGATCGACCAGCTGGATGCTGAAGTGCTGACGGCATTGCGCATGGCGACATTTCAGATCGCTTTTCTCGATCGCGTGCCAGCTCGTGCAGCGGTTCACGAGAGTGTTGAGCTCGTAAAGCACGCGCGCAAGCGCTCGGCTGCGCCGTTCGCGAATGCGCTTCTGCGTAAAGTGAGCCAGCACGTAGAGTGGGCACGAGGCGTTCGCAAAGCCCTCATCGACGAGCTCTCAAAAGAACCGGTAAGACTCCTGGCCGAGCGGTATGCGCATCCTGTGTGGCTGGTCGAACGCTGGTGCACGACATACGGCGCGAATGCAACGCAACACATGCTTCGTTACAACCAGAGCATCCCCGCTATCTCAATCGTCTTGCCGAAGCCGGAAGTCAGAGCATCTCTGGAAAAGTCAGGCATTGTCCTTCTAAAAGGCGAACTCCTTAACAGCGCCGCTCGCGTGCAATGCGGTGATTTATTTCGCACTCGGGAGTTCCGCGCAGGCCGAATAGCAATCCAGGATGAAGCCTCGCAGCTCGTGGCGCTATTGGTCGGCAGAGGATCGAACATTCTCGATTGCTGCGCCGCGCCCGGTGGCAAGACGCGGCTGCTGGCGGAACGAAATCCCGAAGCACGAATTACCGCCGTAGAAATGCACTCGCATCGTGCCCGATTGCTCCGCAAGCTCGTTCCCGCAAAGAACGTTGAAGTGATTCAGGCTGATGTGCGAGAGCTAAAAGAAGGTGAATACGACCGCGTGCTGGTCGATGTCCCTTGCTCCGGCACGGGCACGCTGGCACGCAACCCGGAAATCAAATGGCGGCTGAATCCTGAAGATCTGGTCGATCTCCATGGTCGCCAGTTGCAGATCCTGCGCTCGGCACTCCGCAGGCTCAAACCGGGCGGACGCCTCGTGTATTCCACCTGCTCGCTGGAACACGAAGAAAATGAGGAAGTCGTGGAAGAAGCCCTCGCAGAGCATCCTTCGATTCAGCTAATCGTGTGCCGCAGCGAATTGGAACGCCTTCGGGCCGACGGTGATTTGGCTTGGACGGAGTTGGATTCGCTAACTACCGGGCCATACCTGAGAACGATTCCCGGAATGCATCCCTGTGATGGATTCTTCGCGGCGATTGTGGAACGCAGAAGATAGAAGTCAGAATGTAAAAGTCAGAATGCAGAAGTAAATAATGGTTTTCGAAGGTTGTGCTGATTTTTGGTCTTACTTCTGAATTCTGACTTCTTATTTCTGCATTCTCGTTCCACATTCTCTACTGCACCACAAACGTTATTGCCGAACCCGCCATCACTTTCGCTCCTGCCACCGGATTCTGGGACACGATAATGCTTGCCGGCGATCGTGCGCTTGATCCCGCCGCAGTTCCGGACTGAACAGTGACGGCTCCCAATCGAAATCCCGCATCTTGCAACGCCAGCGTCACACTCCCCAATGGCTGGCCAACGAAGTTAGGCATAACGAAAGACTGCGGCTGCGACGGTTCGCTCACCAGCAAACTAATCTTCGGAGCAGAAACACTACTGGCATTCGATGGCGGAGCCTGTGAGACCACTTCGCCAGGAGTAGCGTCCGGAAATTCCAAGCGCGCAATTGCGCCTACATTCAGCCCGCGGCGCCCGATGTTGATCTCTGCCGCGCGCTCGCTCTGCCCAACCACGTTTGGAATCGCCACCCGCTGTGGTCCCAGGCTCTCCGCCACGCGGATTTGCCAACCCCGGCGCACTTGGGTGCCTGGCGGCGGCAGTTGCGAGAGAACATTCCCGGCAGGGACGTTGGCACTGTAATACTGCCGCTCCACATCCATTTGCAATCCGCTCTGCTCGGCAATTTTGCGAGCCTCGACCGGCGTTTTTCCCACCAGGTCGGGCACCGCAACCTCCCTGCCGTGGATTGCGAGCCGCATCGCGGTGAGCGCCGACAGCAATGCAACAACCAGCAGCATCAGCGCCAAAAGGGCAAAGCGGAAGAAGGATTTCATCGAGAGATCCCATTATAGCTATCGTGAGAATGCTCCGGCCCGCGCATCGGGTGGCGAGTGATTTATCATATTTGGCTTCAGGTGAACTCCATGACTCCGACAGCTACTACGAATTCATCTCAACTGTCTCGGCAAGAAATCAATCAGAAGCAAAAAGAATTCATTTTCCCGTCCGTAACCACCTACTACTCCGATCCCGTTCCCATGGATCACGCGCTCATGCAGCACGTGTGGGACGTAGACGGCAAGAAGTATCTCGATTTCTTCGGCGGGATCGTGACCATCAGCATCGGCCATTGCAATCCGCGTGTGATCTCCCGCACAAAAGCGCAGATTGACCGGCTTCAACACGTCTCCACCTGCTTTCCTAACGAGCCGATGGTCACGCTGGCGGAAAAGCTGGCGCAGATTACCCCGGGCAAGCTCAAGAAATCTTATTTCACGAATAGCGGCACGGAAGCGAACGAGACGGCGATTCAGGTTGCGCGCATGCACACCGGCAACTTGGAAGTCGTGGCATTGCGGCACGGATACAGCGGCCGTTCATCACTTGCACGCGGGCTTACTGGAATGAATACGTGGCGCCGCGGGACCATCGAAGTCGGCATTGTTCACGCGATGAATCCGTACTGCTACCGCTGCCCGCTGGGACTGAAATATCCCGAATGCGAGGTTGCCTGCGTGAAGGACATCGAAAACGTGATTCAGTTCTCGACCTCCGGCCGCATCGCCGCGTTTCTTGCCGAGCCCATTCAGGGTGTCGGAGGCTTCATCACGCCGCCGAAAGAATATTTCAAGATGGCATTCAGCATCGTCAAGCAGTATGGCGGTGACTTCATCTCCGACGAAGTTCAAACCGCCTGGGGACGCACCGGGCATAAGTGGTTCGGCATCGAGCACTGGGAGGTTGAGCCGGACATTATCACCGCGGCCAAGGGCATGGGGAACGGGGTGCCAGTTGGTCTCACGGTGGCCAAGCCCGAGATTGCGGACTCGTTCCAAGGATTGACCATTTCGACTTTCGGCGGTAATCCCGTAACCTGCGCGACGGCACGCGCAGTAATTGATGTAATCGAAGAAGATGATTTGCGAACGAATGCCGCAAATGTCGGCAGCTATTTCAGGCAGAAACTCGAGGCATTGCAGGAGAAGTGTTCGTTGATTGGCGATGTTCGCGGCATGGGGCTGATGCAGGCTCTCGAACTGGTCGAAGATCGCCACACAAAGCAACCAGCGGCCAAAGCCACAAATTCGCTTATGGAAGAAGCCCGCAAGCGCGGATTGCTGGTCGGCAAAGGCGGGTTTTACGGCAACGTTATCCGCCTCTCCCCGCCCCTGAACATCACCAAGACCGATGTGGACGAGGCGGTGAGGATATTGGACGAGAGCTTTACAGCTCTAGCGCGCTGAATAGCTGTTGCTGTTGCGAAAGCTCGGCAAGTCTCAGTTGCCTGCCACCGATAACTACAACGAGCGGCATGACCATGTGACGCAACGGAACTGGCGGATAGCTGAGGGCGGCTGTCCCGACATCCTGGACGCTAGTGGGTCTCATCCCCTGCCGGAGCTGAATCTGGTGTATCCAATCTCTGAATCGCCACGGATTGAGTCGTCTCAGGCGGCGGCTGGAACTCCCCAGGCTCTTTGCCGGCCATCGCGGTTCTCATGAAATCCATCCAGATCGGCAGGGCGGCGTGCGCTCCCGTTTCCTTTGCGCCCAGCGTTCGCTTCTCGTCGTAACCCATCCACACACCGCAGGTGATGGAAGGCGAGAAACCGATGAACCAGGCGTCGGTGAAATCGTTTGTAGTCCCAGTTTTCCCAGCGATAGGAATCTGCATGCTCCTGGCGGCAACGGCGGTTCCATGCAGAACCACTTCCCGCAGCATCGCAGTCACAATACGTGCGGTGCGGGAGCCGATGACATCCTTCACATCAGGGAAATCTTCCTCAAGCACGCGGCCTTCATAATCTGTCACTTTGGTGATGTAGCGGGGCGTAATCCGCACACCGTCATTGGGAAACACGCTAAACGCCGAGGTTTGCTCAAGCAGCGTGATTTCTGCCGCGCCCAGCGCCACCGGCAAATACGGCGGGATGTTCGATGTGATCCCAAAGCGATGGGCGTAATCAATCACGCTTTTTATCCCGAGACCGTCGGCCAGCTTCAACGCGGGAATGTTGCGCGACTGCGCCAGCGCGCGCCGCAGCGTGATCACCCCTTCAAATTTCTCGTCGTAATTGTGCGGGATATATGGCCCGGAGGGAGTCTGAAACGTGACCGGCACATCGAGCACGGTGTCATCGGGGTTCGCGCCCTGGTCGATAGCGGCGGTATATACGTACGGCTTGAACGACGATCCCACCTGGCGCAACGCCTGGGTTGCTCGGTTGAACTTCGATAAATTGAAATCGCGGCCGCCGACCATAGCTTTAATTTCGCCGCTGGCGTTGTCAATGGCAATGAGCGCGCCCTGCGCGCCCGAATCCTGCTCAAGACTGACACGAGATCTTCCGCGTGCGCCAAGCGAAACGATCTTGACGTAAACGATATCGCCTGACTTCAGGATTGCTGCAATCTTACGGCCAGTCCAGGCAACATCGGATTGCGCTAGGCTCGCAATGTATCGGCCAAAACGGATCTGCGCCGATCCTGGCGCAACACTAGTCACCAGAGCGTGAATGTAACTGCTCGGTTCGGGTTCGTCCTCCCAGTCAGGATGCTGGTACGTGGCCAGTGTGGCATTACTTCGGAGCATATTCTCCAGATGGCCCTTCCAGCCGTGGCGCCGCTCGTATGTGGCGAGCCCATCGAGCACGGCGCGGTTCGCCGCGCGTTGCAAGTCCATGTCGAGCGCTGTATAGACCCGCAGTCCGCCCTGGTGCACCTGACCGGAGCCGTATTTCGCCTCAAGGTAGCGGCGGATTTCCTCGACGAAGTTCGGCGCCAATGAGCCGGGATCATGCTGAAGCTTCAACTCCAGCGGCTTGTTGCGCGCCTCGTCAGCCCGCTGGGTCGTCATTTTCCCATCTTCCAACATAGAGTTGATCACGAGGTTGCGACGCTTGAGCGCATGATCAGGATGATTGATGGGAGAGTAGTAGCTCGGCGACTTCGGCAATCCCGCCAGCAGCGCGGCTTCTTCTAACCTGAGCTGCCGGGCCGGCTTGCTGAAGTAATACTCCGAAGCGGCTTCGAACCCATACGCTCCGTGGCCGAGATAAATCTGGTTCGCATACAGCGTGAAGATTTGCGCCTTGGTGAAGCGGCGCTCGATCTGCACGGCGAGAAGCGCCTCCTGAATCTTGCGGTGAAAAGAACGATCCGGAGATAAGAAGAGATTTCTCGCCAGCTGCATCGTCAGAGTGGATGCGCCCTGCACCTTACCGCCGGATTCGATGTCGCGATAAGCGGCTCCGGCAATACGCCAAACGTTTACCCCCCAATGCCGATAGAAGTCTTTATCTTCAATAGAAATCAAAGCATCGCGCAGCACAGGTGGATAGTCGTTGTAGGAAGCCACAACCCGCCGCTGCAAGGCGAACGACCCGATGATGCGCCCCTGATCATCGTAAAGCTCGGTCGTGGAGCTTGGCCGGAAGTGCTCGAGTTGTTCAACTTGTGGGAGATCAGTGGAGTACACGAACAGAAGGCCGATAGTTGCCCCCACCAAAGCGGCGACCAGGAAAAGCAAAGCGAGCACCACACGACCCACCAGCCGGCGCTCGCCCGCTTCCGCCGGAGGCGCTTCTTGAAGCAAGGATTTCACGGAAGTGCAGCTTCAGGATAGCAAGGAGCGGTGGTTGGATGTTAGTCCTTCACTCTTGGCCAGCAGCGAGAGCCCATCACCAGTAATTGAAACGCTTAGGGGATCTGCTTCCATGGACTCTCTATGGAGCCCACAGAACAGGGTCCGCGGGTTACTGACGCAAACAATTGTTCACGCTCAGAACCTGGGTGACTTCGATGACTAAAGTACCCTGTGATGTTTGGGCCAGCTCCGGCTAGCATGTTTAACAATTTGCCGTTTCGGGGAGGGGAGGGCGGATCGAAAACCGTGAATTGGCGGAGCAACCCCAGTTCGCTCAAGGACGAAATCTAGGGCCGTCAATCACCAGCTCATGCCTACTACAGTCGAAACCCTCACGCTGATTTGGCGACGTGTGCTGCAGCGGTCGCCGATCAGCCCGGAGGATAGCTTCTTTGATATCGGGGGCACGGATGCGTTGGCGGATCTGCTATGTTCCGAGATCGGACAGGTGTACGGTCGGCCACTGCCGAGTGCTACCCTCCGCCAAGCCCCAACGATCGCGGCCTTGGCTGACATTCTGGAGAAGCCCACTCCTCGCAGGCCTTCGCCTTTTGTCCATCTCAAGGCTGGTAGTGAGAAACCCCCGATTTTCATTGCACATGGCCTCTGCGGTACCGTGCAGTTTACTGAGCTTGCAAAGCACATTCGAACGGGCCACCCAATTTACGGAATTCAGGGAAAGGGATTAGACGAGATAGAGGAGCCGTTGGAGCGCGTCGAGGATATGGCCAGGTTCTATCTCGAGGCACTTGAGGAGCTATATCCGCAAGGCCCTTACATTCTGATCGGCTATTCCTTCGGTGGTTTGGTGGCGCTGGAAATGGCACACCGCCTTTCGGAAACTGGGAAGAACGTAGCGTTGCTGGTGCTGATCGATGCATATCCGCATCCACGTTATATGGCATATTCTCAGCGCCTGCGCCTGTTTGCCACACGACTCAGGGGTCATGTTAACCAGATGCGGCAGTTGCCACTCCCGAGCGCATTGTCATACTTTGTTCGCGGGGTTAAACGCCGATTCCGTATTTCCAGAGCTCTCGGCGAGAGCCAGGGTCCCTCAGAGATGCTGGGCCTACCGTTCGGCGAGGCAGCTCTCCGGCGCGTTAAGCAGAAAGCTTACTTGGCTTACGCAAACTATCAGCCAAGGTTTTATCGCGGCAAGATACACTTCGTGACCGCCGAGATAAAGTCTTTCTTCCCTGGAGATCCGGCCACAATCTGGGCAGATCTCGCAGCCGAGCTTGAAATCGAGATCATACCTGGCAATCATCTGAATATCGTCACCACGCAGTTTGAGCCTCTGGCTTTAGTACTCACTCGCTACATCCAACACGCTACTTGCCGAATACGCTGAACGACTACCTGCAGCGGGAGTAATCAATCGGAGCGGAGTGACAGGCGATTTCACCACCTATTTGGTGCGCCAGACCGGGCGATCTATGAGCTATCTCTTCTTCTCTGAACCCAAAAACAAATCGCGCGCCGCAAGGCGCGCGATTAAGCCCACGATTATCGGCCTGCAACTAAAGACTAGCTTGTCCGGCTCTTCAGTACCTGAATCGCCTTGTGCAACTGCTCATCCTGTTGCGGGGGCTGTTTCTTGTTATTCTCCTCCGGCGGAGCGGTGGTTTGGTCTTCATCCGGAAGCGGACCATCGTCGTCGCCATCCGCCGCAAGGATATTGGGCGTCACAGCGCTATCCTGAATTGCCTTGCCGCTAGGCGAGTAATATTTGGCAATCGACAGCATCAGCGCTGACCCGTCCGGCAGCTCGATTGTCTTCTGCACCGAGCCATCGCCAAAAGTCTTATCGCCCACAACATCGCCGCGAGCATTTTCCAGAACAGCAGCAGCCACCACCTCCGCCGCCCCCGCTGTTCCTTTGTTCACCAGAACGACCAGCGGCAGCGCCGTGATAGCCTTCGACGGATCGGCGTTGAACGCCTCACGCGGATACTTCTGCCCTTGTAGATACGTGATTGTTCCGTGATTAAGGAACAAGTTGGCGGTTGAAATACCTTCCGATTCCTCTCCTTCTGCGCAATTGCGGAGGTCGAGAATCAGTTTCTTCGCGCCTGACTTCTGCAGAGTCTTTATCTTATTAGCGATTTCAGATGTCTTGCCCTTGTTGAAGGCATCCACCTGAATATAACCAATCTGGTCTTCGACCATCTTTTCGTTTACCGGCGGGACGTTCACAACGTCGCGAGTGATGACGATTTTTTGAGGCTCCGCGCGGCGGGCTCGCACCACTGCAAGGCTTACGTTTGAGCCGGGCTGGCCTTCGAGCAGGTTGTGGACTTCCGCTAGCGACATTTCGCGCGTACTCTTACCTTCAATAGCTTCAATGATGTCGCTCGCCTGAAGCCCAGCTTTATCGGCAGGCCCGCCGGGTATAACGGAAACTACGGCTGCATATCCGAAGCGCTTCGAGATCGCCGCGCCGATTTCACCCTTGGCTTCAGTGCGATGGGATTTGTATTCCTTGTACTCTGCGGGGCTTAGATAGCTGGAATTCGCATCCAGCGATTCCAGCAAGCCGTGCAAAGCCCCGTCGGTAACCTGCGGGATGTTCGGCTCTTCGACGTATTCGCTGCGCACGCGCGAGAGCACCTCGCTATAAACCTGAAGCTGACGGTAAGCGCCATCATTACTCGAGGCGCGGACGCCGTCCAAACTGCCCACCACCATAAACAGCAGAATGGCGGCCGAAGAAACAAGAATTGCGGCCTTGGTTTTCATTGACATCGGATTTGATCTTCTCGATTGGCCTTCTCGGCGGGGAAATTCGTCTCCTCCTCAGGAGACTGAGTTAATTATAGCTTGTTTGATGCTGCCTGCTTCCGTTTGGTTCGCAAGATAGCCCTTCAGTAACCATGCCAGGTCGGACGCCCCAAAGAGCGCATTCCCAGCCCTCTGTTGTATATTCTTTGCGGCGAAAGGTGGTCCCGTGCTGATCCGTCTGGCTTTGCTGTGTCTCGTAGTAAGCGGGCTGTTGGCGAACTCCAACGCCCAGTCTGGCGATTGGAAGCAATTGTTCGATGGGAAAGATCTGGTCGGGTGGAAACATGTCGGGCCGGGGGAAATGACCGTTGAAGATGGGTTGATTCGCACGCACGGCGGGATGGGCCTTCTCTACTGGACGGGCGGCAAGCTGGGCGACTGCGCGATCCGGGTGGTATACAAGATGCGCGATCACAACGACAACTCCGGCGTGTTTATCCGCATTCCTATCGAACCGCGTGAAGAATGGATGCCGGTCCACTACGGATATGAAGTCCAGATCGATAATCAACCGGAAGATTCAAAAGAAGACGAATACCACGTGACCGGGACCTTGTATTCGTTGACCAAGCCGCTGGCCCGACCGGGCAAGCCCGGTCCAGAGTGGAACACCATGGAAATTACCTTGGATGGCCCGAAGACAACCGTCGTACTCAATGGCGTGAAGGTCACCGAATACACCGAGGGCGATCCAGTGCCTCCGAAGAAATTCGATTTCGAGCCCCAACGTGGGACCAGGCCCAATGAGGGATATTTCGGCCTGCAGAATCACAGTGACAAAGACATAGTTTTCTTCAAAGAAGTCGCAGTAAAGATGCTAAAGAAATAACGACGGAGCCACGCGTGAACAATGACATTTTCTCCCGACGCAAATTTCTGGGTCTCAGCGCTGTTGCTGCTGGATCGCTTGCCACAAAAACCATTTGGCTTGATCCTGACCCACTCTGGGCGATGCCGCAGGCCGTCGCGCCCAGCGACCGCGTGCGCTTCGGAATCATTGGGATCGGAATGCAGGGGTCCGGTTTGCTCGCGAACTCGATTGAGTTGCCTGGCGTGGAATGCGTGGCAGCGTGCGATCTTTACGACGGCCGGCACACGCTCTCGAAAGAGATCGTCAACAATCCCAGCCTGCCCACAACTCGGCGTTATCAGGAACTGCTCGCCAACAAAGGTATCGACTGCCTTATAGCCGCCGTCCCTGACCACTGGCACAAGCAAATCGTCGTCGATGCCGTGAGCGCGGGCAAAGATATTTATTGCGAAAAGCCCATGTCGCACACCGCTGCCGAAGGCGTAGAAATGGCCGACGCAGCCAGGAAAACGGGACGGATCGTGCAGATCGGCTCGCAACGTGTGAGTTCAGTAATTTGCGCTAAGGCGAAAGACCTGGTCGCAAAAGGAGCTCTTGGCGATCTGATGCTGGTGGAAGGCTCGCTCGGCCGCAACGATCCTACCGGCGCGTGGGAGTATCCACCGCCGCTCGATCTTTCTCCTCAAACGCTCGACTGGGATACGTGGCAGGGTGCCGTTCCAAAGCGGGCTTTCGATCCACTCCTGTTCGCGCGCTGGCGGTGCTGGAAGGAATACGGCACTGGCGTAGCCGGCGATCTGCTCGTCCACCTCGTCAGCGGCATGATGTATGTGCTTGGCATCAACGAGCCGCCGAAGCGAACCATGGCCATGGGCGGAATCCTGCGCTGGAAAGATGGCCGCAACATGCCCGACGTTCACGCGGCTCTCTTCCAGTATGGAGACATCCCCGTTTACATGCGGCTGAACCTCGGCACTGAGAGTCCCGAAATTTATCGCTTCCAGGGTTCAAAAGGAATCCTCGAACTGACCGAATTCAGCCTCACGTTTTACCCTCAATCCGGACTGGACACCGCGCCCAGCTACTATGCATCCGGTTTTCCGCGGGCGATGCGCGAAGAGTATTTCAAGAAATGGCATCAGGAGCACGACCCGGTCCCCGGCAAAGAGCCAGCCTTGGAGGGTGTCACGTACCGCAGCGATTCATGGGACGACGAAAAACCGCACCTGTGGAATTTCTTCCAGGCGGTGCGCAGCCGCAAGCCGGTGGTGGAAGACGCTGTCTTCGGTCACAACGCCGCGCTGGCCTGCCACCTGGCCAATGAATCCTACTTCCGAAGGAGTGCCATGTACTGGGACGCAGCGTCGAAGAGCATTAAAACATAGCTGACTGAGGCCTGGCTGGCACCAAGGGTGACAGCAGAAATCAAACTGAGCGATTTGGGCTGACATTCGAGGTCAACTGGATTACCTTTTTCCGCCGAGTGAAAAGAGGTCCTCGAGCGCGTGTGAGTAATGATAACTGTCAGGATAGGTTCGCCTGATGAATCTGGACGTTAGGCGGAGGCAGCAATAGGTGGGAGGAACTTCGCTATCGATCTGAGGAGATACAAACTTGCAGTGGTATCCGACAATCGTCTAACGATTCACGTCAAGAAGTTCGGTTGCGTATTCCAATGCTTGTTCTAATTCATAGTTCTTAAGCCGGAAGAGCTGGAGTGCAAGCTTTCCGACGAAGCCGCAGTTGTTGATCAGATAGCGCTTCCACAGTCTCGAAGGCTCTTGATATAGCCGGTGCAGCCATTGGAATCCTGATTTTTTCATCCAAGAGGGCGCGTCCTTGATTTTGCCGGTATGAATGTCAAACGCGGCTCCTACGCCGATCATCAACTTGGATTTCAGGCGGTGAAGGTAGTTGGACATGAAACGCTCCTGCCGAGGCGTACTTAGGCCTACCCAGATGATGTCCGGCTCTGATAGCGAGACTTGTCGCATTAGGTTGACCTCTTCTGCGCGGGACAAGTCGCGAAAAGGCGGAGTGTAAGTTCCTACGATTTCAATGGCTGGAAACCGTTCGGTTAGAACCGCGCGCAAGTGCTCCGCGACGCCGGGCTTTCCTCCGTATAAGAAATGAGTATGACCGGCGGCGATTGATCGGCGGCATACTTCCAACATGAGATCTGGACCGAACACCCGCCGCATATGGGTGTGGCCCTGTAGTCTGCCAACCCAAACCGTTGGCATGCCGTCGGGGGTAACCAGGAGCGCTCGGCTCAAGATGGTACGAAACTCCTCA
>Ga0209266_1002261_pt1 | contig 12270 bp, 11 predicted proteins | sample GraSoiAngelo_132_FD_185889 | JGI IMG/M metagenome (GOLD analysis project Ga0209266, IMG submission 185889) | Grasslands soil microbial communities from the Angelo Coastal Reserve, California, USA - 14_0929_02_40cm (SPAdes) (version 2) | ecosystem: Environmental > Terrestrial > Soil > Grasslands ...
GATCGAAGCCGAGCCTGGTCAGATCGAGCTGCAGGGCGTCCTTGTCGAGGATTCGGAGGACGGCCTTCTCCCCGAAGATGGTGGGCAGGATCGACACCCTGAAGTCGATCTCGCGCGCGTGATAGCGCAGCTTGATGCGCCCGTCCTGAGGGAGCCGCCGTTCGGCGATGTCCAGACTCGACATGATCTTGAGCCGGGAGATGATCGCGGATTCGAGCCGCTTGGGTGGCGTCAGCATCTCGTGGAGCACGCCGTCGATGCGGAACCGGATGCGGAAGACCTTCTCGTACGGCTCCCAGTGGATGTCGCTGGCGCCCTTCTGGATGGCGTCGACCAGCACCATGTTGACGAGCTTGACGACCGGCGCCTCGTCGGCCGACTCCTTCAGCTCGAAGACGTCGACCTTGCCGCCGCTATCCTCGTCGTCGTCCACCACCTCGACGTTGCTGACCTGGTCCTCCGCCAACTCGGTGAGCACGTCCGTGATGGCGGCGCCCTGGTTCTCGTAGTTGCGCTCGATCGCCCGCCGGATGGCCGCCTGGGCCGCGACGACCGGCAGGACTTGCAAGTTGGTCATGAAGGAAACGTCGTCGAGCGCAAAGACGTTCGTCGGATCGGCCATGGCGAGCGTCAGCGTGTTGGCCGCGCGCTTGACGGGAAGCACCTCGTACTTCTTGGCGATCTGCGGTGGCACGAGGCGGAGGATGCCGGGATCGATGTCGAGCTGCGACAGCGTGATGGACGGGATGCCGTACTGTCGGGACAGAAAGCCGGTGAGCTGCTCCTCGTTGACGAGCTTCAGCCGGACGAGGACCGATCCGAGCTTCTCAGTGGTCCCCTTCTGTTCGGCGAGCGCGCGCTGCAGCTCTTCCTGCTTGACGAGCCCTTCGGCGACCAGGAGATCTCCCAGGCGCCGGTTCACAGGCTGCCCCAGCCTGATTTGCCCCATTTAACCTTTCTACGATACTCCCCCCAATCGCTTCAATGTATCCGTAAAGGCTCGGTACGCATCGTCTTGGTAGAGGACGAAGGCGACCCGTTTCAGGCTGGAGTGACCGGCCTTTAGGTGCCCCATCACCTCTTTGAGCATCGCCTCGGCCGATGCCGCGGGCGGGACGTGCCCGACTCCAGTTCCGAACGCTGGAAACGCCAGCGACGTGATCCGCTGCTTGTCGGCGAGGGCGAGGACGGCCTTGGTGGTTCGCCCTATCGTCTCAGCGTTGGTCTTGAGATCAGGGCCCATCACCGCGGCGTGAATGACGTGCGTCGCCCGCAAGTTGCCGCCCGGCGTGAGAACTGCCTCGCCGACTTCGACCGGGCCCTGCCGCATCGCCTCTTCCTCGATGATGACCCCGCCCTTGCGCTTGATCGTGCCGCCGACGCCCGCCCCCATCGTCAGGTTGGTGTTGGCGGCATTGGTCACGGCGTCGACGTCCCAGTCCGTGATGTCGCCGCGCTCGATCGCGATGCTCGCCTGACCGATCTTGAGCTTCATCGTCAGCCCTGCTCGCTCCGCCGTTCGTCGGCCTTCGCTGCCTGCCACGACTCCTCCAGCTCCTCCTGCGAGACGCTCGCTACGGACTTGCCTCGCGCGCTCAGTTCGGCCTCCATGTGCGTGAACCGCCGGTGAAATTTTTCGATCGTCCCGGTCAGTGCGTCCTCGGCGTCGACGGACGCCAGCCGCGCTACGTTGACCAGCGAGAACAACACGTCCCCCAGCTCGTCCTTGATGCGGCCACGATCACCGCTGCCGACCGCGACCGCCGCTTCCTGCATCTCTTCCTCCACCTTTGACCACGCCGCTCGGGCATCGGGCCAATCGAAATGGACACGTGCGGCTTTGGCCTGCGTGCGTTGAGCGCGCAGGAGGGCCGGGAGCATGCGCGGGACACCGTCGAGGACCGAGCGCGTTCGTCCGGCTTCCTCCGCCTCGCGCTGCTTCAACACCTCCCATTGGGCCAGCGCTTCCGTCGGGGTCTCGACGGCCGCATCTCCGAAGACGTGGGGATGGCGTCCGACCATCTTGTCGTTCAAGCGACGGAGCACGTCCTTCATCGAGAACTCGTCGCGCTCGGCGGCGATCTGAGAATGGAAGACCACCTGGAAGAGCAGATCCCCAAGCTCTTCCAGGAGATGCTCGCCGCGGGCGTCGAGCGCGTCGAGCACCTCATAGGCCTCTTCGAGGAGGTACGGCTTGAGAGAGCTCGGCGTTTGTTCGCGATCCCACGGGCATCCGCCAGGCCCGCGGAGCCGCGCCATGATTCCAAGGAGGCGCTCGAAAAGGGGACCGGCGGACTCGGTCATGTCCTTACCTGACGGTCATGCGATTATACAGCAAGGATTTCCTGCGTATGCTACGAAGGCGGTGATGAGCGAGAGCGAAGCCGACCAGGGATTTCGTGTCCGTGACCGCCGCGGGCGCGCCGACGAGCCGGCCTCGTCCCCGAGGCCGGTTACGCCACCCGAGCCGATGACGCCACCCGAGCCGGTTTCACCACCCCAGCCGGTTTCGCCGCCCGAGTCGACAGCAGGAGGGGCTCGGAGCCTCGTCGGGCTGGTCGCTGCCGCGGCCCTCGAAGGGATGCCGGATTCCGGCGGCGGACAGGCCAAGCGCGATCTTCGACAAGCGGCCGAGCTGATCGACGTGCTGGTGCTCCTCAGGGAAAAGACGGAGGGCAGGCGCACTCCCGAAGAGACCAAGGTGCTCCACGAGGTCGTCTATGGACTGCAGCTTCGCTACGTCGAGGCTACCCGCCGCCCCGGATGACGACCTGTTGCCGCTCGACCCTGATATCGTCGATTCCGGCGGGTAGTGGCCAGAGAAGGAGCTTCAGCGCCATCGGGCTCAGCAGCAGCCGGTGGGCGACCGCAGGCAGCCGCGTTCGGCCGAGATAGAGCCGCTCGACGTCCAGCCGGAGAAATCGCCGCTGTCCCGACGGCGCCGGTTCCACCTGTGTCCGGGCTCGCAGTCGAAGCCACACGGGGCGGTCGACCCAGCGCGGCGGCGACAGATCCAGGATGCTGCTCAAGGGTGTCTCTGCGAGCAGGACCCGGGTCGGCAACCGGATGGCGAGGTCGAAGACATCGTTGACCCTGAGGTGCACGATCGCTCCCATGACCGGCATGTCGGCGATCTCGGCCAGGTGTCGAGCGAGGAACGCGTTGAGCTCTTGCTCCGACAAGGCGACCGAACGAGGAGTCCGTTTGCCGCCCGGTCCCCGCCCGACCATCTCGTAGATCTTCTGCTGAGCGTTGACGCCATCGGCGGGAGTGAAGATCACCGGCTGAAGCTCGGCGGCCTTGAACAGGCCCTGAGCCATCCAGCCGACCCCCCCGATCAGGAACGCTACGAGAAAGATGATGGACAGGCAGCCGCAGCCTAGCCGCCGCACACCGAGAGACTACCACCAGGAACCACGAAACTTCTTTAGCTGAGACAATTTAAGGGCTGCTGACGGCCCCTGTTTGGGCCCTATTTGACAGTCCTAACTACAGATGATATACGATAAGCATACTTAGATTTAATGCTGGCGGGGAGGCCGTGGACATCGGTAATCTAAGGAGGGTCACAGCATGTCACTTGAGCGTTGGCGTCCGTTCGGTGGGTCGCAGGTTAGGTGGAAGGTCTCACGGACATCCAGCAAGAGATGAATCGCCTCTTCGACAGTTTCTTCGGCCGCCCTGCAACGATGACGGCCGGTGATCGTCTGTGGGTCCCGCTGGTCGACATGTACGAGACGAAGGATGACCTCCACATCGCGTTCGAGGTTCCGGGCGTACGGGAGAAGGAAGTCAGTGTCTCGATCTCCGGCGACCTGTTGACCGTCAAGGGCGAGCGCAAGTGGGGGAGCGAGCAGACGGACGATTCCTATCACCGCCTCGAGCGGGTGTACGGGAAATTCGAGCGCTCGGTCGCTCTTCCCGTTCCGGTCCAGGCCGACAAGGTGAAGGCAGCGTACCGGGACGGCGTCCTGGAGATCAGGCTGCCGAAGGCGGAAGAAGTCAAACCGAAGGAAATCAAGATCGACGTTCTGTAGGCGGATGCGCATGAGAGCGGGACGGGCCCGGCTCGTCCCGCTCGCGACCGTCATCAAGGGGAGACTGACATGGCGAAGGTGATCGGTATCGACCTCGGCACGACGAACTCCGTCGTCGCAGTCGTGGAAGGTGGGAACCCCACCGTGATCGCGAACCAGGAGGGCAGTCGCCTGACTGCGTCCGTGGTCGGCTTCACCAAGGACGGCGAGATCCTCGTCGGTCAGGTGGCGAAGCGGCAGGCCATCACGAACCCGGAGAACACGGTCTTTTCGATCAAGCGGTTCATGGGCCGTCGCTACGACGAGGTTCTGAGCGAGATCAAGCTCGTGCCCTACAAGGTCGTCAAGGCCAGCAACGGCGACGTGCGGGTCGATATCCGAGGCAAGCAGTACGCGCCGCCCGAGATCTCCGCCATGATCCTCCGCAAGCTGAAGGAAGCGGCCGAGGCCTACCTGGGGGAGAAGGTGACGCAGGCCGTGATCACCGTGCCCGCGTACTTCAACGATAGCCAGCGCCAGGCTACCAAGGACGCCGGAAAGATCGCCGGCCTCGAGGTGATGCGTATCATCAACGAGCCGACGGCGGCCGCACTCGCCTACGGCATGGACAAGAAGAAGGACGAGACGATCGCCGTGTACGACCTGGGCGGTGGCACGTTCGACATCTCGGTCCTCGAAATCGGCGAGGGCGTGTTCGAGGTCAAGGCCACCAACGGTGACACGCACCTGGGCGGCGACGACTTCGACCAGCGCGTGATGGACTGGATCGCCGAGGAGTTCAAGAAGGAGCACGGAATCGATCTCCGGAAGGACCGGATGGCGCTCCAGCGGCTCAAGGAGGCCGCGGAGAAGGCCAAGATGGAGCTGTCGACGACGCTCCAGACCGAGATCAACCTGCCCTTCATCACCGCGGACGCCACGGGTCCGAAGCATCTGGTGCTTACGCTGACTCGCGCGAAGCTGGAGTCACTGGTGGCCGACCTCGTGGAGCGCACCCTCGGTCCGTGCCGTCAGGCGATGCAGGATGCCGGCGTGACGACGAAGGACATCGACGAGGTGATCCTCGTCGGCGGCCAGACGCGCATGCCCAAGGTCCAGGACGCCGTGAAGAGCCTCTTCGGCCGGGAGCCCCACAAGGGCGTCAATCCCGACGAGGTGGTCGCGGTGGGCGCGGCGGTGCAGGCGGCGGTGTTGACGGGCGAGGTGAAGGACCTCCTGCTTCTCGACGTGACGCCGCTGTCCCTCGGCATCGAAACGCTGGGCGGCGTGATGACGCCGCTGATCTCGCGCAACACGACGATTCCGACCAAGAAGAGCGAGGTGTTCACGACCGCCGCCGACAGCCAGACCTCGGTCGAGGTCCATGTGCTCCAGGGCGAGCGGCCGATGGCGCGCGACAATCGCACGCTCGGCAAGTTCCATCTGATCGGGATCCCGCCGGCGCCGCGTGGAGTGCCCCAGGTCGAGGTCACCTTCGACATCGACGCCAACGGCATTCTCAACGTGTCGGCGCGCGACACGGCGACGGGGAAGCAGCAGAACATCACGATCACGGCCTCGTCCGGTCTCACGCGGGACGAGATCGATCGCATGGTGAAGGATTCCGAGTCGAACGCGGCCGAGGACACCAAGCGGAGGCAAGAGATCGAAGTTCGCAACCAGACCGACTCGCTCGTCTACTCGACCGAGCGGACGCTTGGTGAGCACGGCAGCAAGCTTCCCGAGGCTGACCGCAAGGCCGTGGAGGACGCGCTGAACGAAGCACGGGAGTCGCTCAAGAGTGAGGACGTCGAGCGCATGAAGCGTGCGCAGGAGAGCCTCACGCGCGCCTCCCACAAGCTCGCCGAGATCATGTACCGCGAGGCTCAGGCGAAGGGCCAGCCCGGCGGCGCCGGAGGCCCCACGGCCGGCGGCGCGCCGAGCGGCGGCGGCCCGAAGGAAGGCGAAGTCGTCGACGCCGAGTTCGAAGATCTCGGTGACAAGAAGTGACATAGGACGATGAAGCGATCGGTGCGCCGCGACTATTACGCTGTGCTGGGCATCACGGCCACGGCGGCACCTCGCGACATTCGGCGCGCCTACCAGCGCCTGGCGCGACAGTATTCTCCCGACGTCAACTTCTGGGACGCCGAGGCGCGGTCGCTCTTCGACGAGATCGCCGAAGCGTACCGCGTCCTCAGCGATCCCACGGCGCGCGCGATGTACGACCGGCACGGCCCGGAGATCGGCACCAGCGCGCTCCAACCGGGTCGTCACGGTGACGACGTGCACGTCGCCGTCGAGCTGGCCTTCGCGGATGCTGGGCGGGGAGTGACGACGACCCTCCAGGTCCCACGCTATTCGCCCTGTGTTCCGTGCGGGGCGAGTGGCGCCGTGGGCGGCGAGCCGTGCCGGGCGTGTCAGGGCCGAGGCGTCCGCCGCGTCCTGGACAGGGTGGCCGCGACGATTCCGGCCGGCGTGGATTCTGGTGTGCAGATCCGCGTCGCCGGTGAGGGCAGCGCAGGTCCCTACGGCGGGCCGCGCGGCGATCTGATCATCAGCACCCGGGTGCGCGAGCACCCGTTCTTCAAGCGACAGGGGGAAGGTGTCCATTGCGAGGTGCCGATCAGCGTGTGGGAAGCGCTGCGGGGCGCGCGCGTACGCATTCCCACGCCGCTCGGCGAAGCCGTCCTGGTCATTCCGGCAGGGGTGAAGGCTGGCCAGAGCTTCCGTCTGCGCGGGCATGGCCTGCCGCGACTCTCCGACGATGGCGTCGGTGATCTCCTCGTCACTGTTCGCGTGGAGCTGCCGAATGGCCTCGACGCGCGCACCGACGAGCTCGTGCGAGAGCTCGAACGGCTCCTACCGGTCGCGCCCCGCCACGGCCTCGAGCAGTACGTCAGAGGCGAGGCATGACCGATCCCGCCAAGCCGCTCTACATGATCGGCGTCGTCGCCGAGATGTTGCACGTCCATCCGCAGACCCTGCGCTTTTACGAGAAGAAGGGCCTGCTCCGCCCGAGCCGAACCGAAGGACGAACGCGCATGTACTCCCAGGAGGACGTGGAGCAGCTCGGACGACTCATCCGGCTGACCCGCGATCTCGGAGTGAATCTTGCCGGCGTTGAAATCATCTTAAGGATGAGACGCCGGATGCTGGATATGCAGAAGCAGATCGAAGATTTGTTGACGTACGTCCGCGCCGAGGGTGAAGGCGGCGCCGACGCCGAGCGGGGCTCGCAGCCGCGGCCTCGCGAGGCGATCGTGCGCGCGGCGCGCGGACAGCTACAGTCCATCGACGTGTTCTGACGAGAGCTCCCGGGCGACCGGGAAAAGGGGATTTTGACAAATGTCGGGTCATCAGGAGCCAATCGACCGGCCCGTGCCGGACATCCTGCCCATCTTGCCGTTGCGGGCGGCCGTGGTCTTCCCGCACGCCATGTCGCCGCTGGCCGCGGGCCGGGCGTCGTCCAAGCGCCTCATCGAGGACGCCGCCAAGCAGAGCCGATTGATTGCCGTGGTCATGCAGCGTGACCCCTCGGAAGAGGAGCCCGGAGCGAGCGGTCTGCATCCGATTGGCACGCTCGCGATGATTCATCGCGTCCTCAAGCAGCCTGATGGCACCCTGCGCCTCATCGTGCAGGGCGTGGGCCGACTGCGTGTCGTGGAAGTCGTGGAGACGACGCCCTACTTGCGCGCGCGGGTGGAGTTTTTGAGTGACGTGCCGGCCGCCGAGCAGGACGTCGAGGCCGAGGCGCTCGTCCGCAGCGCGACCGCTCTCTTCGAAAAGGTCGTCGCGCTGTCGCCCGCGTTGCCCGACGAGCTCGCCAACGTGGTGACGACGGCCGAGGGCTTCAGTGCGCTCGCCGACGTGATCGCCGCCTCACTGCCGACGCTCGCGCTGCCGGTCAAGCAGCAGCTGCTCGAGACCGTCGACGTGAAGGCACGCCTGCAGGCGCTGGTGACGGCGCTCGGCAAGGAGGCCGAAGTCCTCGAGCTGGGTTCGAAGATCCAGTCCGAGATTCAGTCCGAAATGTCGAAGACGCAGCGCGAGTACTACCTGCGCGAGCAGCTCAAGGCGATCCAGAAAGAGCTGGGCGAGGGCGACGAGCGCACGCAAGAGATCGACGGCCTGCGCGAGAAGATCGAGCAGGCTGGTATGACCGAGGAGGCGCGCAAGGAGGCGCTGCGTGAGCTGGACCGCCTTGCCAAGATGCCGCCGGCGGCCGCCGAGTACACGGTGGCTCGGACCTATCTCGACTGGTTGCTCGCGATGCCGTGGCAGCACGAGACGACCGACGCGGTCGACATCGCGCGGGCCCGGACCATCCTGGACGAGGACCACGAGGGCCTGGAGAAGATCAAGGAGCGCATCCTCGAGCACCTCGCCGTCAAGAAGATCCGGCCCGAGGGCAAGGATCCCATCCTCTGCTTCGTGGGACCTCCCGGCGTTGGCAAGACGTCGCTCGGCCGTTCGATCGCTCGTGCGCTGGGACGCAAGTTCCATCGTATCTCGCTGGGCGGCATGCGCGACGAGGCGGAGATCCGTGGTCATCGGCGGACGTACATCGGCGCGCTCCCCGGTCAGATCGTGCAGGGACTGCGGCGCGCGGGCAGCCGGAACCCCGTTTTCATGCTGGACGAGGTGGACAAGCTCGGTACCGATTTCCGGGGCGATCCGGCGTCGGCGCTCCTCGAGGTCCTCGACCCCGAGCAGAACGCGACCTTCCGGGATCATTACCTCGACGTGGCCTTCGACCTGTCGCGAGTCCTGTTCATCACGACGGCCAACGTCATCGATGCCGTCCCGCCGCCCCTCCGCGACCGGATGGAGGTGATCCATCTCGCTGGCTACACGGAGGAGGAGAAGGTCCGCATCGCGCTCCAGCATCTGGCGCCGCGCCAGGCCCGCGAGCACGGGCTGGCCGACGGCGCCGAGGTGAGCTTCACCCCCGAGGCCGTGCGCCTCCTCGCTCGTGGCTACACGCGGGAGGCTGGCGTGCGCAATCTCGAGCGGGAGATCGGCAGCATCTGCCGGAAGGTGGCCCGCCGCAAGGCCGAGGGCGATCCCCCGGCGGCGACGATCACGCCGGACTCGGTGACGTCGTACCTCGGCGTCCCGCGCTTCGAGTACGAGGAGCTGGAGGAGCGCACGCGGATGCCCGGCGTGGTGGCCGGCCTCGCGTGGACTCCCGCCGGCGGCGATCTGCTCTTCATTGAGGCCACGCGCATGAAGGGTACGCACAACCTCACCCTCACCGGCCAGCTTGGCGACGTGATGAAGGAGTCGGCTCAGGCCGCGCTGTCGTGGGTTCGGTCGCACCCACGGGAGCTCGGCATCCCCGGAGATTTCTGGGACACCTCGGACATCCACATTCACGTCCCTGCCGGCGCGATCCCGAAAGATGGGCCGTCGGCCGGAATCACGATGACGATCGCGCTCGTGTCGCTCCTGACCTGCCGGCCGGTGGCCTCGGGCGTCGCCATGACCGGTGAGGTGAGCCTCTCGGGGCGGGTCCTGCCGGTTGGCGGCATCAAGGAGAAGGTACTGGCGGCTCACCGAGCCGGTGTGCGGACGGTGATCCTTCCGAAGCGAAATGAGAAGAACGTCCTCGAGGACGTGCCGCGGTCGGTGCGGGAGGCGATGACCTTCCATCTGGTGGATTCGGTGACCGAGGCGATTCACCACGCTCTGGGCGTCCCGGGCTACGCCCAGAAGGTGGGCGCCGCGGTCTAAGCGTCGGGATTATTGTCAGTTTTGTGCGCTTGAACCCACCGAGAACGGGACGTTAAAATCGATGGCGTGAAGCGGTTCGCGGCCGTGATCGTCGCCGTCGCGTCTCTGGCGATGGCCCCTCCGGCCGGTGCTGAGACGTTCCGTCTCGTCGCACCGGACGGCACGATTCATTTCACGAACGCCCCGACCGACCCCCGCTACCGGCGCCAGGGCATGACGCCGCCAGGCGCAACCGGGACGGGCGCCGGGTGGTTCCGGCTTCCCAGCACCGATCTCGCGCCGTACATGAGTGAGATCCGCGCCGCGGCCGAGCGCTACGCGCTACCGGAGGCCTTGATCTCGGCGGTGATCCGCGTGGAATCCGGCTTCAACCCACGGGCCGTGTCTCGCAAGGGCGCTCGTGGCCTCATGCAGCTCATGCCGTCGACGGCCTCGATCCTCGGTGTGCGCAATTCCTTCGACCCGGGTGAGAACATCGACGGTGGCGCGCGCCACCTCAGAGGCCTGATCGAGCGCTTCTCCAACGACGTCCCGCTTGCCTTGGCCGCCTACAACGCCGGCGAAAACGCAGTCGTCACGTACCGGGGGATCCCGCCCTATGCGGAGACCCAGGATTACGTCGCGCGAGTCCTGCGGTTCTTCTACGGGACCACCACGAACGGCACCACGCTCCCGACCGAGACCTTCAAGAAGCTGGAATCCGACGGCACGGTCGTCTACACGAACATCCCGCCGCGCCCCCGGCTGTAGCCCGCGTCAGCCCCGCCGGGTCCACACCAGGTCGAGGAACTTCTCGAGCAGGCCTTCGCTGACGAACGCTGCCATCGCCTCACGCGTCGCCGCCTGATCCATTCCCCATACCGCGGCTCGCTTTTCGGCCTCGGCCACCTGCACGAACACGCGGTCGTCGTGCGTGAAGGCCACCGGCAGGTCTTCGTAGATCTGGGCCGTGAACCCGTTGACGCCGGGGCCGCCCAGCGCGATTGCCGGGAAGAAATCGCCGAGCTCGTTGTTCATGATCCAGACGTCGGTCACGACCACGGCGGCCCGCCCATCGGCCCCGCCGGCCCGGGTGTTCACCAGCCGCTTCAACTCATACGCGATGGGCCGGTCTTCCTCTTCCGGAAGCAGGCCGTGGCCGACGACGATCAGGACCGTGGAATGGAGGTCGAAGTAGCGCGTCATCTTCAGGCAATTCTCTCACGAGGGCATGGGCAGACCGGCCGATCCGCTGGCCGGTCCCCGCCTCCTGAAGTGCCAGCCAACAGCCGAAAACATCGATTGGCGGCCTGGGGCACCAGGGGATGGCCGCCGACAGCGATGGGCCTCACCAGCACGACAGTGGAAGAGCGTTCGACAGCGTTCCGCACGCAGGAGCCCATGCCGGGCTCCGCCGCGGGTTTGAACGCGACTGCCCGCGACGTCGCCGAGCTCCTCGCCCAGGAGGGCCTGGTCAAGCGGGCCGAGCTCGACGGGATCCTTGTCAAGCACAAGAGATCCAACGCCCGAGTCCTGACCTTGCTGCTCCAGCGGCATCTCGTGGGCGAGGCCGAGCTGGCGGGGTTCCTGTCGCGGCGCTACGGCATCCCACCGGTCACGCTCAACGGCCGCGACATTTCGGGTGACGTCCTCGCGCTCGTGCCAGCCGCGGTCGCCTGGAAGCACGAGGTGCTACCGCTCGAGCTCACCGGGCAGACGCTGACGCTCGCCATGACTGATCCCACCAACGTCCTCGCCCGGGACGACGTTGCCTACATGACGGGGTTCGACGTCTGCGTGGTCGTCGCCATGCGGAGCGAGGGCCACTACGGGGGTCAGGGCGGGGTGCCGACGCTCGGACACTTCAACACGCCGAAGGCCTCAGCGCCGCCCATCGCTCAGGTGTCGGTCGCCGACATGATGACCGTGCTCGGCGGCGAGCTCGACGAAGTTCAGGTCCTCGACGACGAAGAGAGCACCACGAGCGTGTTCTGAGCTGAAGGAGTCGGCCGACGAGGCGCCCGTCGTGAAGCTGGTCAACATGGTGCTGGTCGACGCCATCCAGAAGGGCGCGAGCGACATCCACTGGGAGCCCTACGAGAAGGCGTTTCGCGTCCGGTTCCGCATCGACGGCGTCCTGCACGAGCTGCTGGCACCGCCCAAGCGGCTCGAGTCCGCGATCATCTCGCGGCTCAAGATCATGTCGAACCTTGACATCGCCGAGCGCCGGCTGCCCCAGGACGGCCGCATCAAGCTGCGCTACAGCGCGCGCGAGATCGACTTCCGGGTGTCGGTGCTGCCCACGATCTTCGGCGAGAAGGCCGTCCTCCGCATCCTCGACAAGGATGCGCTGCAGCTCGACCTGACCAGGCTCGGCTTCGATCCGGGGGCGCTCGAGCAGTTCGAGAAGGCGATCCATCAGCCCTACGGGATGGTCCTGATCACGGGGCCGACGGGCTCGGGCAAGACGACGACGCTCTACTCGGCGATCCACACGATCGACTCACCCGAGCACAATATTATGACGGCCGAAGATCCT
>Ga0209266_1002262_pt1 | contig 12267 bp, 9 predicted proteins | sample GraSoiAngelo_132_FD_185889 | JGI IMG/M metagenome (GOLD analysis project Ga0209266, IMG submission 185889) | Grasslands soil microbial communities from the Angelo Coastal Reserve, California, USA - 14_0929_02_40cm (SPAdes) (version 2) | ecosystem: Environmental > Terrestrial > Soil > Grasslands ...
GTGATGGTGTCGATGGAATCGGGAGTCAGTACGGCCTATGCGCTCAACAACATTCAGGAACGTGGCCGGCTTTTCATCGGTCCGCAGGAAGACGTTTATGTGGGGATGATCGTCGGCGAAAACGCGCGACCGGAAGATTTGCCAGTCAATCCCTGCAAAGCAAAACATCTCACCAACATGCGGAGCCAGGGCGAAGGCAAAGGGATTCAGCTCGAAGCGCCGCTGTGCATGAGTCTGGAACGCGCGATTGAATACATCGACATCGATGAATATGTGGAAGCGACGCCCAAATCATTGCGCTTGCGAAAGCGAATTCTTGACGCGACCGCCCGGAAGCGCGCCATGGTGATAGCTGCTTAAATCAGCTGATCACCGACGATTTTTCGGGCGCAAGTTTGCGCAATACGCTTGGCTGCGGTTCGTTTCCGCAGTCGCCAATCCGCAATCCGCAATCGCTAATGTCTCGTCAATATACGCTGCAGCGCGCACCAACATCGACGTCAGTCCATATTGATTATGCCGCTGAGCTGAACGAACAGCAGCTCACTGCGGTAACTGCCCCGCCCGGCCCGATTCTGGTGATTGCCGGGGCGGGCTCAGGAAAGACGCGCACTCTTACCTACCGCGTGGCTTATCTGCTCGAAAACGGAATCGATCCCCGCAACATTCTGCTTCTCACATTCACGAACAAAGCCGCAAGGGAGATGCTGGTGCGCGTAACGAATTTGCTGCCGGTAGATGCCAGCGGTCTCTGGGGCGGAACATTTCATTCAGTAGGCAACCGGATTCTGCGCAGGCATGGCACTGCACTCGGTTACTCCGGCGGATTCACCATCATGGATCGCGAAGATCAAAAGGATTTGATCGAAACTGTTGTCGCCAGCGCGGGCATCGATCCGAAGGTAATTCGGTTCCCAAAAGGCGATGTCCTTGCGGAAATCTTCAGTTTTGTCGTCAACACGGAGAAACCCTTGGAGCAGTTACTTGCGGAAAAGTTCCCTTATTTCCTGCCTCTACTCGACAAGATTCAAGATGTTCACGAGCGATACGAAAAAAAGAAGAAAGCCACGAACTCAATGGATTTCGACGACCTGCTGCAAAAGACGTTGTCGATGTTTCAGCAGCACGAACCCATCACAGAATTTTACCGGCGGCAGTTTCGGTTCATTCTCGTGGATGAATACCAGGACACGAACAAAATTCAGGCTGACTTGGTAGACCTGCTCGCCCGCGATCACCGGAACGTAATGGTCGTTGGAGACGACGCGCAGTCGATTTACTCATGGCGCGGCGCGAATTTCCAAAATATTTTAGAATTTCCGAAGCGTTATCCGGACGCGCAGGTGTTCAAAATCGAAATGAATTACCGCAGCGTGCCGGAAATTCTCGATGTGGCCAACGCAGCGATTGCCGCAAACCTTCAACAATTCCGCAAGCATTTAAGCGCAACACGTGAATCAAAAGCGTTGAAGCCGGCTCTGGTGGCGTTGAACGACGGCGCTGAACAGGCGCAGTTTGTGGCGCAGCGCGTTCTCGAATTGCGCGATGAAGGTGTCGATCTTAATGACATCGCCGTGCTTTATCGCGCGCACTATCACGCGTTAGAGCTACAGCTGGAGCTTTCCCGGCGCGGCATCCCCTATCAAATCACCAGCGGTATCCGATTTTTCGAGCAGGCGCACATCAAAGATGTGACGTCATTCATCCGTTTCGTAGCCAATCCGCGCGATGAAGTTGCCTTTAACCGAATGGTGAAATTGCTTCCCGGCATTGGTAATCGGACGGCAGAAAATCTCTGGCAGGCATGGGCTGCCGGCTTGGCTGTAGCCGGCATCGGTGATGCCGGTGAAAACATATCAGTCTCTTCCGGGGTCAGCGACCCCGGCTACAGTCCCGACCCCGGCTATAGCTTCGGTGAACGCCTCGTAGCGATGAACGTTCCCGCGAAATCGAAGAAAATGTGGACGCAATTGGCGCATACCCTGGATGAGATCGCGCCCGGCGGGGAACCTAATCCGCCTTCCGAGATGATCACATCGATTGTGGAAGCGATTTACGATGACTACGCCAAAGTGAACTTTACGAACTACGAACTGCGCCGCGAAGACCTCGATCAGCTCGCAGTTTTCGCCCGCCAATTCAAGGACGTGCACGAATTTCTTGCGCAATTGGCGCTGATTAGCAACGTCGATGCGGAGGCCGCGCCGGCTCAGACAAGAGACAAGGAAGCGGTCAATCTGTCGACGGTGCACCAGGCGAAAGGTCTCGAGTTCCACACGGTGTTCGTAATCTGGTTGACGGACGGGATGTTTCCGAGCAGCCGCTCGCTCGATACGCGCGAAGTATTAGAGGAAGAACGGCGTCTGTTTTACGTGGCCATCACACGCGCGCGCGACGAGCTTTATCTCACCTATCCGCAACTGCGGTTAAGCGGAGGCTTCGGCGACGTGTTCCAGCGGCCATCGCGTTTTCTACAAGAAATTCCAAATGAGCTAGTCGAAGATTGGCAAGTGAGAAAAGTCTGATTCTTTAGCCACAGATTAACACGGATGAAACACGGATAAGCACATGTTGGAAATCCACGACGAACACACCGACAAGTTGCTGCATCGCGCGACTACCGAGGTAATCATCGGAGCCGCGTTTGAAGTGCATCGAGAACTTGGATACGGCTTTCTTGAGCGAGTTTATCAGCGCGCGTTGCAGGTCGAATTAATCCGTCGCGGTGTTGCCGCAGAGATTGGAAGACGTATTCAGGTTCAATACAAAGGAGCAGTCGTCGGTGATTACGATGTCGATTTGATTGTCGCGGATTCTGTCGCTGTCGAAATCAAGGTTAATCCACAGTACGACAAGCGAGACGAAGCTCAGTTGCTCAATGAGCTAAAAGCAACCGGTCTCAAGGTCGGGCTGCTTGTTAACTTCGGACAAATAAAGTGGAGTACAAGCGCCTAGTCTTCTAATCCGTGTTTCATCCGTGTTCATCCGTGGCTAGAGAATGAATTTGTCGCCGGAGAAGAGGATTGCTGGAGTCCTCGCACCACTGTTTGCGCTGCGCGGGAGAAACGACCTGGGAATCGGCGACCTCGCGGCGTTGCGCGAGTTTATTGATTGGGTCGCAGAGATCGGATTCAGACTCGTCCAGCTCCTGCCTATCAACGAGACGGGAACCGATAGCAGCCCATACAACGCGATCAGCGCACTGGCAATCGAGCCAACGACCCTGCACCTTGCGCCAAACTCGCCGGAGGATTTAACGCGCGAAGACTTTGATGGTTTAATTGCCGGCGTTGATCTTCCGAGTCTGCGTCTTGGCGCAGTAAGGTATCGAGCTGTAAAAAAGTTAAAGCGACGCTTGCTGGAAAAGGCGTTTGCGAATTTCTCGGCTCACGCCAGCGAAGGACGGCGGTCGGAATTTCGAACGTTCCGCGAACAAGAATCCGCGTGGCTGCACGATTACGCGTTCTTCCGGGTCCTGATGGAGGCGCACGATGATAGCGCCGCGTGGAATCGATGGCCGATGCAGCATCAGACAATGGAACGAGCCCGCCATTGGCTGCACGATCTGCCCAGCGATCGGCAAGGAGCGCTAATACGCCGCCAGGAATTTTTTTGTTACGTGCAATGGATCGCGCACCAGCAATGGCGTGCCATCAAATTATACGCAGAGGAACGCGGCGTGGCGCTAATGGGCGATATTCCATTCGGAGTCAGCTATTGCAGCGCCGACGTCTTTGCGCGGCCAGACGAATTCATGCTGGACTGGTTCGGTGGCGCGCCTCCCGAGCCTTACTTCAAAGACGATGCGTTCACGCAGAAGTGGGGCCAGAACTGGGGGATCCCGCTTTTTCGCTGGGAGAGAATGCGCGCGAACAATTTTCAGTGGTGGCGGGAACGCGTCCGCGCTGTCCAAAGCGCGTTTCACCTCTGCAGGATCGATCATATTCTCGGATTTTATCGCATCTACGCCTTTCCGTGGCGGCCGCGAAAGAACAATGAATTCTTTCCGCTAAATTGGAATCAAATGCTTGAACGAACTGGGGGACGGCCACCACATTTTATTCCCCGTGATGACGAAACACCTGACCACCGGCAAGCTAACAAACGCGAAGGCGAAGAATATCTGCGCGTTATTCTGGAAGAAGCCGGCATTATGCGGGTGATCGGCGAAGACCTCGGCGTGGTGCCTGATTATGTGCGGCCGAATCTGCGCTCACTCGGCATCGCCGGATTTAAGATTCCACAATGGGAAACGCGCGACGGCAAGATCGTTCCCAGAGACAGATATGAACGGCTGTCCGTGGCCACGTACGCAACCCACGACCATGAACCGATTGGTGCTTTGTGGGATGAGGCGTTCGAGCGTCCCGCGTCGGATGCTGGAGAACAAGCGCGAGCAACGCTGGAAAAAATCGCCGCGTTCGCCGGGCTGAATCCAAAAATCGACGCACTCGATTTTGAAAAAGATTTTTACCCGGCAATCATGGATGCGCTTTTCAGGTGCGAATCGTGGATTTCAATGGTGATGATCACCGATCTGCTGGCGCGCAAATACCGTTTCAACGTTCCTGGCACAAAGGCGAACTTGAATTGGACGCGGCGAATGCAGCGCTCGATTGCGCAACTAAGTTCGAGTCCCAAAGAACGAAAGCAGATGCAGCTGATGAACGAACTGCTTCTAAAAACAGGGCGCGTTTAACAGTTTCTTTGGTAATTTTTCAGGCAGCGGCGCGAAAACGACTGCTACGCTGATTTCTCAATAGGCGCGCCGACCTTGTTACCCCACTCAGTCCACGAACCATCGTAATTACGCACGTTGTCGAGTCCCAGCAGATAGGTCAGCACAAACCACGTATGACTGGAGCGCTCGCCAATTCGGCAATAGACAATTGTGTCCTTATCGGGACCGACTCCGCATTGATCGAAATAAATTTTCGCCAGTTCTGACACTGGCTTAAACGTGGCGTCATCATTAGTGGCAGTTTTCCACGGCATGCTCTTCGCGCCGGGAATATGACCGCCGCGCAGCACGCCCTCCTGCGGATACTCTGGCATGTGCGTGATCTCGCCTTTGTATTCGCCCGGTGAACGCACGTCGATCAGCGGTTTACCGCTCTTGCTTTGCGCCAGCGCTTCATCAAAGAAGGCGCGAATCTCTTTGTCGAATCGTTTCTTCGGCACCGGATAATTTGTGCTCGGATATTTCGGAACTTCGCGCGTCATGGGACGGCCTTCGGCTTTCCATTTGTCGCGTCCGCCATTAAGGATTTTAACCTTTTCGTGACCAAACAAGCGAAACGCCCAGAGCGCGTAGCAAGCCCACCAGTTGGCCTTGTCGCCGTAAAAAATACACGTCGTATCAGGTGTTATTCCGTGCCGGCCGCAAACGCGCGCAAATTTTTCCGGTGAAATATAATCGCGAATTAGCGGGTCTTGCAGATCGGCGCGCCAATCGACGTGCACCGCGCCGGGGAGATGGCCGGTGTCGTAAAGCAAAATATCCTCATTCGATTCGACGATGCGGATGCCCTCGTCTTTGAGGTGTTTCTCCAGCCAATCGGTTTCTACCAGCGCCTCTGGGTGCGCGTATTGCGTAGGATGCGTAGCCATAAGGGAAAAAAATTCAGGCTGCTTTTCGGTGCGAGCAAGAGGTTTTTTGTTGCGACACGGTCGCGTGTGGTGGTGTCATCCTAGCGTATATCGCTCGGAAGCCGCGGCGACGCCAGTAACTGCTCAAACTCATGCCAGCGTTTCTCCGGTTGCTGTTCCGTGCCGCCGCGCTTCTCGATGTAACTGCGCACCATGTCTTCGCCAAGATTGTAGTTGATGACGTAGCTGCGGTACTTTTCGATAAATCTCGCGCTTTGTTTCGCCCGCTTCTCATCCATAAGCGCGTATTTTTGCAACCAAGTCGCGGCTGCGTTCGCATCGATCTCGCCGTTCACATAACGGCGGGCCGCCTCGTTCGTGCCGTAATTCAGTTCCTTCACCAAATCCTGCACCGCATAAAATTCCTCCGCGCGTGATGGATCAATTCCAGCTGCCGGAAACAGCACTGTTCTCGCGAACTCCAGCCGTTCCGGCTTCGTGAACACAACCTCTCTTCCGAAGTTGGCGGTGCCTTCGGCAATCAGTGATTGCGGTGAGAAGAGCGGATAAATCGAGAACTCGACCCAACCGCGATCGCGAACCAGATTTTTCTCAAGCAACGCGTTGTAGACATGGTGACCAGGGTAGCCCTCGTGCGCGGCCAGATCGATGGCCCGATCAATGTAGACCGGCAAATCGGTGTTCACTTGGATGACGCTGCGATAATTGCCCTTGTACCAATTGTAACCGCCCCACGGTTTATTGGTGACGTATTCAACTGTGAAATTTTCGTTCGGCGGCAACTTGATGTGCGCGAGTGTGCGTTCGCGACACGCCTTGATCGCGAGCTGAAAGACAGTGTCCAGTTTGTCTTTTGGAATCACGAACGCCCGGCGCCAGTTCTCGTAACGCTGCAAGAGCGTTCCCTCACCCGGAAGTTTCGATTCGAGCTTGGCGAGGATTTCCTGGAAATGCGTTTCAAGAAACCTGGGTGCAACGGCGTCATACAGGGCCTGCGACTCTTCATCGAATTTCAAACGTTCGCCTTTCAAGATCCGCACTCGTGCCTCGAACGCGGATAGTTGGTTTGTTAAATACGCGAGTCGCAATCGCTCCATCTCATCCGCCGGCGTTGAAATCTTCGCCAACTGGTCGCGTAATCGATTCGCCTCAAGCGCGAGCGAATCGAGCGGTTTCTTTCCCTGCAATTGTTGCTTCCATTCCGGCGGCCCGTAATACGCGTCGACATAATCCGGATCGTGCTGCCCCAGCGCGAGCACGAGTTTCACATAAGCTTCTGCGATCTTATTAAGACTGGTCGCCGGCGCTGGTGTCGGCGATAAAGCAACGGCGTTCGCCGTGCACACCGTAACAAACGACAACAAAAGGGCGACAAGCGGCGCGCACTTCATAAACGGTTTTCTTCTCGCGTTCAGTGCAGAATCGAATCAGCCGGATAACTGACACCGTTCTTGATTACTTTGTCGATGTCGGAAGCGTGCGCGATATCCTCCAGCGGATTGGAATTGAGAACGACCAGATCGGCGAAATAGCCGCTTTCAATCTGGCCGATGTGCGCGTCCGTCTCTCCGCCGAAAAGCTTCGCCGCGTTAGCGGTCGCACATTGGAGAATTTGCATCGGCGTTAGCCCAGCTTCTTTCATCAACTGAAATTCGCGAAAGAGCGCCGGTCCGTGAATCGTTCCGATATTTCCCGCGTCGGTGCCCGCGGCGATAGTTACACCTGCATCTTCGAGCTTCTTCAAATTCGGCAGCGCGACCTCGTAAGTTTTGTTGATCTTATCGAGAGCGGCTTTCGGATCAGCCAGCGCTGTTTTGACTCGATCCGGTAATTTGTCCTGAGGAATTTTCGTGACGTCGAGCGACGCCATCACTTCCGGGTTGCCCCACTTTTGTTCCTCCGTAGTGAGATTCAGTTGGTGCGAAAACGTCCGGCCGTAGCGTTCAAACACCACCAGCGTCGGACACAAAATTACGTGCCGATCTCTTAATAGCTTCACAAACATATCATCGACCGGCTTGTCGGTGACACTATGGACCAGCACGTCTGCGCCTTCTTCAACCGCAGCACGCGCAGTTTCCAATTCAGTCGCGTGAACTGCGACTCGGATTTTGTGCGCATGACTTTCCTCAATGGCGGCGCGGACAATCGGGCGGAACGAATCGACCGGATGATCCTTGTCGACGATGTACCAAATCTTCACCAGATCTGGTTTTTGTTCCGCGAGTTTGCGAACGAATTCGCGCGCTTGATCGGGCGTATCGATCTTCACGATCGGCGGATCGCCGAGATCGAGTTTCTCGCGCGAGACACTGGAGATTAAGGGGCCAGCTACGGCGACGCGTGGCGCTTTCTGCATCGCATTCGCCTTTTTGCGGACTTCGAAATTCCACATCGGTCCGCCGACATCGACTACGCTCGTAATTCCGCAACGAATGTAGCGCGCGAACACATCATCGAGGTGTGACTTGATCCAGGCGACCTCGTCCTGATACGGGCGCACACTGTTGAAATCCGCGCCGTCCGGTCGCGTGAATAAATCGGCGGATTGAAAGAAATGCACGTGCGTGTCGATGTAACCGGGCAAGATGAATTTGCCGGCGCAACCGATCTGTTTGCCGAGCTCCGCGGCATCCTGTTTCCCCATCGCGACGCGTTCGATCTTATTGCCGTTGATCACAATCGTCGCATTTGGCAGCACTTTGCCATCAGCAGGGTTGATCACCGTCCCGCCGACGAGCGAAACTTTTTCAGCGCGCGAACTCAGGGCAATCAGACCAACGGCAATACAAAGTAGAGTTCTCATCGTTTAGGTTTTGGGTTCATCAGCGATTTTTAGAACAAGTTTGCCGCGAGTGTGATGCGTTTGCGCCTGCGCGACCGCTTTCGCAGCGTCGGTCAAAGGCAGGACTTCGGTAACGATCGGTCTAATTTTTCCCGCGTCGATCAACTTCGTGATCTCGGTAAGCTCAGTCGCGTCGGGATGCGACGAAAGCGACGCGCCGCGGATCTGATGTTTCTTCAGCTCCGCTTCATCGCAACGCGACACAATCGTCACGACGATTCCGTCTTTTTTCACCACGCTATAAGAACGCGCGAGCGTATCGCGGCCCACTGGGTCGAGCACAACATCGACATCGTGTGCGATCTCTTCGAACTTTTGTTTCGTGTAATCGACTGCGACGTCGGCGCCGAGTTGCTTCAGTAAACCCTGATTAGCCGTTGATGCTGTCGCAATGACACGCGCGCCACGCGCTTTCGCGATTTGAATCGCAAAACTTCCCACGCCGCCTGAGCCACCGTGAATCAGCGCGGTTTGTCCGCTCTCGAGTTTTGCGATGTCGATCAGGGCCTGCCACGCAGTCAACGCGGCTAAAGGAACCGCGCTTGCTTCAATGAAGCTGAGTGAATTCGGTTTGATCGCGGACTCGCCTTCGTTCGAAATGCAGTATTCCGCCCAGCCGCCGCCCCAGAGCAAATATGCATAAACCGGATCGCCGACTCTTAATTTCGTAACTTTTGCGCCGGTGCTCACCACGACTCCGGCCATGTCGTAACCAAGAACCAACGGCAGATGCGTTCCGAACTCTTTTGCATATTTTCCATTCAGAATCAGCGGATCGGCCGGGTTCACACCGCTCGCGATCACGCGCACGAGAATTTCGTTTTCCTTCGGCTTGGGCAGAGGAACATCTTCATATTTCAATACCTCCGGTCCGCCGTACTGGTGCCCGACCATTGCCTTCATCGTTTTCGGCAAAGGTTGTGCGCTTGCACACTGCCAGGCATTCAAGGCAATTAGCGCGCAAAGAGCGAATGCGAAGGCGAGCGTTGGTTTCACAATGGAATATGCAATCCGCAGCGCGTTATTCCTTTGATTCAGGCACGGCTTTCTGGGCGGCTTGAAAACCAATCTTGGAATGCGTGCCGTCGCAAAACGGTTTCTCGGTCGAAGCGCCGCATCGGCAGAGCGCCATTCGCTTTTCAACCGGAAACTTGTTTCCGTCGGCGTCGATTAATTCCACTTCGCCCTTCACGATATAAGGACCGTTCCTGACTGTCTCGATTGTTACTTGAGCCATGGAAGCACCTTAGGCGATCTGAATCGCGCTGAAAAGGTGTAGCGGCATTTGTGTCAAGCACCGAGCCAAATGAAAAAGGCGCTTGGCACAAGCGCCTCTACAAGCGCCATTGTCATGTCGAGCGAAGTCGAGACATCTCTGGATATTTCTGACAAACAAGTAGGGATGGCTCTCCGAGCCGTCCGTCGAACCATTTTCTGAGGTTGGATTCGTCGGACATTTCGGAGAAATGTCCCTACCTATGCATGCCAGAATTCTCGCGATCTCGTTTGCGTTAGCAGTTTCAGTGTTGGCGCAAACGCCGTCGCAAAAACATCCATTCACATTCGAAGACATGATGGCGTTGAAGCGCGTGGGCGCACCGGTCCCGTCGCCAGATGGCAAATGGGTCGTGTTCGACTGCGAAGATGTCGATCTCGCGGCGAACACGAAGATTTCGCATTTGTGGATTGTGCCCGCCAGTGGCGGTGAATCGCGGCGATTGAACCCAACGCCGATTCACGAGGAGCGCCCGCGCTTTTCGCCCGATGGCAAACGACTGATCTGGACCTCGAAAGCGACTGATCCGACACAAATCTGGATGTGCGATTTTGACCCGCAAGCAGGGCAGCTGGTCGGGAAACCGCATCAGGTCACATCGATCTCAACCGGCGCCGACGGCGCCATCTGGTCGCCAGACGGTAAGAACATTGTGTTCGTTTCCGCGGTCTATCCAGATTGCAAAGATGAGGCGTGCAACAAACAGCGCGACGAAGAACTGAAGAAGAGCAAAGTAAAAGCGAAGATCTTTTCTCGCCTTTTCTATCGGCACTGGAACGCGTTTACCGAATTCAAGAGAAGCCATTTGTTTGTGATTCCTGCAGAAGCGGTTGTAGCGGCGGTTGTGCCAACCGCCGAACCCAACGTCCAGGCGCTTGGCACAAGCGCCTCTACAACGCCGCGAGATCTCACGCCGGGCGATCACGATGTGCCGCCGTTTCATCTTGGCGGGCAGGATACGTATGCGATTTCGCCTGATGGCCAGGAGGTCGCATACACGAGCAACATCGACGAAGTCGAAGCGACCAGCACGAATAACGAAATTTTCGTCGTGCCGATTAGCGGAGGCACCGCGAAGAAGATTTCAACGAGCCCCGGCGCCGACACTACGCCGCTCTATTCGCCAAACGGAAAATATCTCGCCTGGCGATCGCAAGCGCGCGCCGGCTTCGAAGCCGATAAGTGGCGACTCCTCGTGCAAGATCGTCAAACGGGAAAGACGCGCGATCTCACAGAGAAATTTGATCGATCGGTCGGAAGTTTTGACTGGCAGCCAGATTCGAGCTCAATCGCGTTTGCCGCGGAGGATCATGGCGAAGCGCCGATTTATTTCACGCCGGTGGTTCGCGAATTGCAAGAACCATTACCGATTCGGCAAGTATTTCACGCCGATGATTTGAAATATGGCACCGGCAGCCAGCTGTACTTCACACGGATGTCGGTCGCTGCTCCCAACGAAATCTGGGGCAGGTCAGTCGGCCGTACGCGTGGCGCCGAAAACGCAGCGCCGTGGCCCATCACCCACATGAACGATACGGTCTTGTCGAAGATCGACATGCAGCCGTTGGAGTCGTTCACGTTCAAAGGCGCAAATGACGATAAGGTCCAGGGTTTCATGGTCAAACCGCCGGGATTCGATCCGAACAAGAAGTATCCTTTAAAATTTTTGATCCATGGCGGGCCGCAAGGGGCGTGGGGCAATTCGTGGACGTATCGCTGGAACGCGGAGTTGTTCGCTGCGACCGGAAATTACGTGGTGGTAATGATCAATTTCCACGGCTCGACCGGTTACGGGCAGAAGTTTACCGATTCGATCAGCGGCGATTGGGGCGGCAAACCGTATGTCGATTCGATCAAGGGACTAGATTACGTGGAGAAGACCTATCCGTTCATCGACAAGAACCGCGAGGCCGCGCTCGGCGCAAGCTACGGCGGTTACATGGCAAACTGGATCCTCGGCCACACGAACCATTTCAAATGCATCGTGTCACACGACGGCGTGTTCAACGCGGAGTCGGCTTACGGCACGACGGAAGAACTTTGGTTTGCCGAGTGGGAATTCAAAGGCCCGCCGTGGAAGAATCGAGAACTTTATCGAAAGTGGTCGCCTCACGAATATGCGCAGAATTTCAAGACACCGACGCTGGTTGTGCACGGCCAGAATGATTACCGAATCGATGTTTCACAAGGCTTCGATCTTTTCACAACGCTTCAAGTGCTGAAGGTGCCATCCAAAATGTTGTACTTTCCAGATGAAGGCCATTGGGTGCTCAAGCCGCAGAACAGTCAACTGTGGTACAAAACCGTGAACGAGTGGGTAGACCTATGGTGCAAGCAACGCTCTGTCATGTCGACCGAAGTGGAGACTTCTCTAGATATTTCTGATCAGAAACAGCAAAGAGATTGAAATCGTTCGCCTCCCGATTCTCTCGCCGCTACCCTCATGGCATGACCATCCATGTCGCTCGTTCCGCTCGCTCCATTCCTCGACTTCGCTCGGGATGACAAAGAAGGCGCGAACGAATTACGTCGCTTG
>Ga0209266_1002267_pt1 | contig 12250 bp, 13 predicted proteins | sample GraSoiAngelo_132_FD_185889 | JGI IMG/M metagenome (GOLD analysis project Ga0209266, IMG submission 185889) | Grasslands soil microbial communities from the Angelo Coastal Reserve, California, USA - 14_0929_02_40cm (SPAdes) (version 2) | ecosystem: Environmental > Terrestrial > Soil > Grasslands ...
CCGACGCGGCTGCGGCGCCGGGCGGCGGCGGCAGGCCCGGTGCGCCCAACTCCGCCGCCAGGTCGTCGGCCGCCGCGTCGAGCGGCGGGAGCGGAGACGCCGGCGCGGCCGCGGGAGCGGGCGCGGGCGCGGCCGCGGCCGCGGGCCGCATCATCTCGTCGGGCGGGCCACCGTGGCCCCGCTGCCCGCGTCCCCGGCGTCGGCGTCGGCGTCGACGCCGGTCGGCACCATCGGAAGCGAACGCGGACGGCGCGCCGGCACCGCCAACCTCGGGGCTTGCGACGGCGGCGGGCCGCGGCCCCCGCCACGCGCGCCGGTCGTCGTGCCGGCGGCGGTCACCGCCGCGCCGTCCGAAGAACCGCTCGGGCGCGGCCGCGCCGCTTGCGCGGCAGAGGTCGCAGCGCCCGCACGGGGTGGTGCTCTCGTCGCCGAAGTAGCGCCGGAGCGCGACGCTCCGGCACCCGGTCTCGTTGGCGTACTCGACCACGGCGCGCAGGCGCCGCGCGTCCTCGCGGCGCAGGATCTCAAAGCGGCTCCGCAGGCTCTCCACCCGCTCGACCAGCGTATCGAGGGGCACGGTCGGATGGATGCGCCCCTCGCCCACCCGCTCGCACACGCCGGCCTCGACCAGCGTCGTCACCAGCGAGGTGGCGGCGCGCTGGGAGACGCCCGCCGAGAGAGCCAGCTCCTCGATGTTGGCGTCGCGTTCCTCGCCCGCCCACGCCGCCAGCGCGCGTCCGAAGCGCCCGAGGAGCGCCGGGGAAAGGCGCGAGAGCGCGAGGAGATGCTCTTGGATCTCGAGGTCGCTCTCGTCGAAGAGGAGAATGCAGCGCGCACCATAGCCGTCGCGCCCGGCGCGCCCGGCCTCCTGCAGGTAGCGCTCGAGCGAGGCCGGCGCCTGATAGTGGATGATGTAGCGGATGTCGGGCTTGTCGATGCCGAGGCCGAAGGCGCTGGTCGCCACCATGACGATCCGCTTGCCCTTGCGCATGAAGCGCGCCTGGTGCTCGGTGCGGTCCTTGTCGGTCATCTTGCCGTGGTAGCGGGCGCACGGCACCTTGATCAGACGGAGTCCGAGCCAGACGTCCTCGACCGTCTTGGTGGTGGAGCAGTAGATGATCCCGGGGCGCGGCAGGCGGCGCGCGAGCTTGGCGAGCTGGCGGAGCTTCTCGTCGCCGCGGACGCTCCGCACCGAGAACATCAGGTTGTGGCGGTGCGGTGAGGCGACGATCACCTGGGGGTCGCGCAACCCGAGATAGCGCACGATGTCGTCGCGCACGGGCGGCGTCGCCGTCGCCGTGAGCGCGAGCACCTGCCCGGCCTTCAAGCCTGCGAGGCGCTGCCCGAGCGCCAGGTATGCGGGGCGGAAGTCGTGTCCCCACTCCGACACGCAGTGCGCCTCGTCGACCGCGACCAGCCCCGGCGGCTGTTTCTCCAGGAGCGCGCCCAGCTCGTCGCGCGCCAGCGTCTCGGGCGTGGTGAGGACCAGGAGCGAGCCGCCCTCGGCGATGCGCGCGAGCGCCGCGCGACGCTCCGCCGCGCCGATCGTGCTGTCGAGACGCACCGCCGGCACACCAAACTGCTGCATCTTGAGGGACTGGTCCTCGAGGAGGGCGAGCAGGGGCGAAACCACCACCGTCGGCCGCGGCAGCAGGAGCGAGGGGAGCTGATAGCAGAGGGACTTGCCGCCACCCGTGGGCAGGACCAGCAGGACGTCCTTGCCCGCGAGCACCGCGGCGATGGCGCGCTCCTGCTCGCGGTGGAGCCGTCCGATGCCGAAGCGCTGGCGCGCGAGCTGCCGGACCACATCCGGCCCGGGGCGCTGCGGCGCCTCCTCGTATCCGGGTTCGAGTGTTGCCACCTTCCGCTTCTCGCGGGCGACCGCGGCGGGCTTTTCTCCGCAGCCGCCAACGAGCCTCGTTCCCGGGCAGCTCGAGCGCCAGCCGCCCGGGGCGGGGACCGTGGCCCGACCGACGACTGGTGGACCACCCCCTTCATCGCGACAGCTAGCCTATTTGGCGACGGAAATCCACCCGGGCCGGCGGAGCGTCACCGGATTCACCGGGTGGCGGCGGTGGACGCGGTCCTCCGGGGGTTTGCGGTGGCCGGCGTTCCCTGAGAGAAGAACCCGCGCCCGTCGCGCCACCGAAGCCGGCGGCCGACCGACGTCCGTGCGAAGACCGCGCCCCCACCACGGGCTCGTCATACAGATCGCGATCGCGGCTGCGCTGGGCTGCGCGCGGCAGGAGGCATGGGTCGCGCCCGACCCGGCGGTTACGTTCGCCGCCCATCGAGCCGGCGACCGGCTGGTTCTCGATCGCCTGCCGAGCGGCGCGCACGGAGCGCTCGAACCGCCCGGCTGGCCCCACACGCCGGACGAGCCGACCTTCGTGCTGCGCGCCGGAGGCGAGGTGTGTGCCGCGCTCTGGGTGGTCGGCCGCTCGCGCGTGCTCGTCCGGCGCGAGGTCGTGACCACCTCGCCGCGTATTGCCGAGGTGCTCTCCGCCTGGGACGACGGCGCGCTGCGCCTGACGCTCTTCCAGGACGGTGGTCCGACCCTCGGCGTGGACCACCTCGCGCGCGCGGAGGGAGCGGAAGCCGCGCTCGTCATGCGTGGCGCGCCGCTCCGCGGCACCTATCGCGCCGCCGCCCGCGACGTGCGCGGCGCGCCGCTCGGGTGGCTGCGCGTGCGCGTGGAGCCGCCCGCGGGCCCCGTCTATGACGGCGTCCTGCCCGGCGCCGTCGGCGACGCCCTCGCCGCCGCGGCCGCGCTCGCGCTCGACGGCGAGGTCGCGTGGATTCAAAGGCATCCGTCCGGCGCGCGCTGAGCCGCTGGCAGGAGTCTGCCGTGGTCAGCCCGACCCGCCACCTGCTGCTCGCCCTGGGCGTCGAGCGGCGCCACGAGCAGCCCCGCGTGGCGCGCCTCCCATGCGCGAGCGCCGGGTTTGCCCGCGGCCGAGGCGCGGGGTACTAGGGCCGGGCATGACAGGCGAGCGCCGAGGCGAGCTCGAGCAGATGATCGGCGAGGTGGCGGCCAGTTACGGGGCCGGGCGCCTCATCGACAGCCTCAGCAGCGCCCATCTGCCCAACAAACGGCAGGTGATCGAGGCGCTCCATCATCTGAAGGCGGTCATGTACCTGGGCTACTACGCGACCGGCTCGCTCGACGACTCGAAGCTCCGCTTCGCCCTCGCCTCGCACCTCTATCCGGCCTACGAGATCCTGGTCGAGCAGACCGCGCGCGCCGCGAGCTACGAAGGCTTCCGCAGCGCGGGCGTGCCGCGCGACCCCGACTGGCCCGAGACCGTGACGCTCGCGCTCCTGCGCAAGGTGCCCGCAATCCGCGCGCTCCTCTCCAAGGACGTAATCGCCGCCTTCCAGGGCGATCCCGCCGCTAACAGCGTCGAAGAGGTCATCTTCAGCTACCCGTCGATCGAGGCCATCACCACCCACCGCATCGCGCACGAGCTCTACCGCGAGCGCGTGCCCATGCTGCCGCGCATCATGGCGGAGCACGCGCACACGAACACCGGCATCGACATACACCCCGGCGCCCAGATCGGCGAGTCGTTCTTCATCGACCACGGCACGGGCGTCGTGATCGGCGAGACGTGCGTGATCGGGAACAACGTCAAGCTCTACCAGGGCGTCACCCTGGGCGCGCTCAGCCTGGCGCGCGGCGTGCCCGGCAAGCCGGGCGCCAGGCGCCATCCGGCGCTCGAGGACGACGTCACCATCTACGCCGGGGCCACGATCCTCGGCGGCGAGACGGTGATCGGCAAGGGTTCGGTGATCGGCGGCAACGCGTGGCTGGTCGCGTCGGTCCCGCCCGGGAGCCGGATCAGCTACGAGGGCACCCGGCCGAGCTGACGCGCCCGCGCACGGACTCTCAGGCGTGGACCGGCGGGCGGCGTCCCGCCCACGGCCGCGCCGCTTCGAGCTGCGCCGCGACGCGGATCAGGAGGTCCTCCCGCCCGTAAGCCGCGACCAGCTGCACCCCGCTCGGCAGCTCGCCCGTCCCCCAGTGGAGCGGCAACGAGATCGCCGGCTGCCCGGTCAGGTTGAACGGCGAGGTGAAGGCGGCGAGTTGCGCGGCGCGAATGCCGACCGTGATCGGGTCGCCCGGGTCGGGCACGAAGTGGCCGAGCGGCAGCGGCGGCGCGGTGAGCGTCGGCGTCAGCAGGAGGTCGAAGCCGCCCGCCCACCAGCTCGCCACCCGGCGGGTGTAACGGGCGATCCACTCGCGCGTGGCGAGGTACTGCGCCGCCGAGCAGCCGCGCCCCATCTCGGCGAGCCCCCAGTTGAGCGCGTCGACGTCGGTGGGACCGAGCGCGCGGCCCACGACGTGGCCGAGCACGTCGAGCAGGTGTGCCATGCCGGTGGCGTACATGGTGGTGAAGTGGGGTGCCGACTCCGGGTCGTCGAGCGTCTCGGGATGCGAGACCTCGACCGAGTGGCCGAGCGAGGCGAGGAGGCGCGCGGCGCCCTCGGCGGCGGCCACGGTGTCCGGGTGGGCCGCGAACTGCCCGCCCGGCGGCCGGGTGAGGAGGCCGGTGCGCAGCCTCCCCACCGACGCGCCCACCTCGGCCGCGAACGGGCGGGCCGGCGGCGGCGCGACGTACGGGTCGCCGGGCATCGGTCCCGCGACCGCGTCGAGGATGGCCGCGGTGTCGCGCACCGAGCGCGTCAGCACGCCTTCGGTGGCGAGCCCGCCCAGCATCTCGCCGAGCCCGGGCCCGCACGAGATGCGCCCGCGTGACGGCTTGAGTCCGACCAGCGCGCACGCGCTCGCCGGGATACGGATCGACCCGCCGCCGTCGTTGGCGTGCGCGGCGGCGACCATGCCCGCGGCGACCGCGGCCGCCGAGCCGCCGCTCGAGCCTCCCGTCGAGCGGCTCGTGTCCCAGGGATTGCGCGAGGGGCCGTAGGCCTCGGGCTCGGTGGTGGGGAGCGTGCCCAGCTCGGGCGTGTTCGTCTTGCCGAGGAAGACGAAGCCGGCGGCGCGGAACTTCTCCGCGAGATACGTGTCGAGGGGCGCGATGAATCCCAGGTCGCGCAGGAAGCGGGTTCCCATGTGATGGGGATCGCCCGCGGAGCAGCAGATGAGATCCTTCAGCAGGAACGGCACGCCGCGGAAAGGGCCCTCCGGCAGCGCAGGCGAGGCGGCCTCGGCGCGCGCCTTCTCGAAGCGCGGGATGATGACCGCGTTCAGCTCGGGGTTGGTCTGCTCGATGCGCGCGATCGCCGCCTCGACCACCTCGACGGGACTCGCCTGGCGCCGCCGCACCAGGTCGGCTTGCGCGGTCGCGTCCAGCCAGGCCAGGTCGTCGCTCATCGACGGACCGTACGCCATTCCGCGGCCGGCGCACAAGGAGCGTTCCAAACGCTCCATGGTTCAGATCGCCGCTTGCGAGACGCGTGTCGGCGTCCCGCCCCCCGCTCAATGGATGCGCAGCAGCCGCTTCCCGTCGAGGGCCCGGTGCAGTATCCACGCTCCCGCGGGGATGTCCCGCGTGAGCCGCGCACACGGGCCGGGTGGCGGCTGGTCGGCGCGCTTGCGGTGCGGGTACCAGAGGCGACAGGACCCGGGAGGCGGCGCGTCTTCGGGGCGAAGGTTGAGACTCCGCGCCCCGTCGTCGAGGCCGGGCGGCACCTCCACCCGGAGCTCCGCGGCGGGCGGCTCCGCGGCGGGCGACTCTGCGGCGGGCGGCTCCGCGGCGGGCGGCCCCGCGGCCACGAGAAGGCCTGCCACCAGGAGCGTCGTGCCGACCCTCGCGACCTGAAGCCGAGTCCCACGCATCGAGTCTCCCCTATCCAGGCTGCCCGCCACCGTCAAACGCGTGCAAAGAAACGCGACGGGGGACGGACCGAGATCCGTCCCCCGTCGAATGCAAGCGACTCAGACGAGACTTACGAGCAGACCAGGTTCGGGGTCCCGGCGGCCGGGTTGCTCGTCCAGGTGCAGCCGGTCGTGTAGCTCATGCTCGGGTGGGTCGTGGTGACCGTGAAGTTGGTCGCCGTGCCCGTCGAGTTGCAGACCACGCCGCCCGATTGGTTGAAGCCCGGCAGCGTGCTGCACGCGCCCGAGGCGTACGTGTTGTTGTCCACGAAGTACGCCTCCTGGGCGGTGGCCGCGTTGCGGGCATCGGCCGCCACGCGGGCGTTGAAGCCGCGCGAGCGATACGCGGCGAACTGCGGGATCGCGATGGCGGCCAGGATGCCGATGATAGCCACCACGACGAGCAGCTCGATCAGCGTGAAGCCCTTGGACTTCCTCCTCTTGATCCTCGAAACCTTGCTCATTCTCTCCCCCTTTTGGCTGGATGGGCTGTTCTGTCTCGACGCGTCGAGACGCCCGTTCTCCGGTGCGCTGAAGCAAGCGAGGTGCCACGCGGGCGATCGCGACGCGCCGGGGGCGGAGAGGGGAAAAGGACACCGATTCACGGCAAGAACGGGCGGGGCCGAGAAGCCATCCCGCGTACACGCGCGTCCCGCGATCGGCACGAAACTGACGGGCGGCGGCATTCCATCAGTCACGCCGCGCAAGGCGCATGTCGCGCGCCAGCTGCAAGCGGCGCCTCGGGCCTGCGGGGCGCGGGGAGGCGCCGACGGGAATCGAGTGACTTGCCTCAGCGCCGGGTGAAGCATAGAGCTCTTCACGCCTTGCCCGAAACATGCGACGTCTCCGCATCATCCTGATCGCCCACGACGGCAAGAAGGCCGACCTCCTGGAGTGGGCGCGGTTCAATGCCGGCACGCTCTCCCGCCACGAGCTCATCGTGACGGCGGCAACGGGGGAGGCGATCCGGGAGATTCCCGGCTTCACGGTGCGTACGCTGCTGCACGGCCCGGCCGGCGGCGACGCCCAGGCGGGCGCCCTGATCGCCACCGGCGAAGCCGACGTTCTCGTCTTCTTCTGGGAGCCCCTCGAGGTCCAGCCGCACGACGTCGATGTGAAGGCGCTGCTGCGTCTCGCTGTCCTGCACAACGTGCCGACCGCCTGCAATCGCGCCACGGCGGACTACCTGATCTCGTCGCCGCTCTTCGGGACCTGAGCCGCAACGGGATGGACGAGATTTGAGCCAGCACCCGTAGCGCGGGACGAGCCGGGGGCCGACGGCCTCACCCGGGCGGGCGTGAAGTGCCCCCGGCGCGAATCGAACGCGCGGCCTGTCGCTTAGGAGGCGACCGCTCTATCCACTGAGCTACGGGGGCCGGTCCCCCCCCTATACCATGCGCCCGGCTCGCCACCCACGCTTCGCCGCCCGTGGGGTGGTGGCCTTCCCGGGCCTTCTTGCTGCAGTGTGTCGTACGTGGAAAGCTTTATCGCGCCAAGGGTTGCAGACGTGCCGCGCCGGCGTGACACTTCGACTGCCGCGGTGCGTCGTTAAACGAGCGATCGACCGAGACTTTTTTTCCCTCGCCCCCCTTTCAGGGGATACCCATCGCATGGTTTCGTGCTATGGCTTCGCGCAATTCTCACACTTCAACAGACGGTCGCGTCCCGACACTGCTGACCCGGTTCGCTCCGGATCTCGTTCGGGCCAGGCGCAGCCACCGTCCGCGCGCAGTGGGAGGTTGGGCATGTTCGATTTCGTGGAGCCGCGCGTTCGACGCGTCGTCGCCGAACAGCTCGGCGTGAACATCGAGGAACTCACCCCCGACGTTTCGCTCACCGACGATCTCGCGGCCGACTCGCTCGATCTGCTCGAGCTGACGCTCGCGCTCGAGACGGAATTCGGCATTGTCGTCTCGGAGTCCGCTCTCGAGCGGGTGCGTACGTACGACGATCTCAAGGGCACGGTGCTCGCGCTCCTGCGCCAGCGCCACGAGACGGAGATCCGGGCCAGCGAGGCGCCGTTCCGCGCCTGGGCGCGCGTGGTCTCGCCGCGCGGCGAGGCGGGCGGCGAGATCCAGCGCGCGGGCTGGCTCACTCCCTACACCGCCCAGACAATCGCCGAGGACGCGGTGCGTGCCGGGCGCGGCGCGCGCCTCGAGGTGGCGGTTCCGTCGGACCTGGGCGACGCGAGTCTCGCCGAGCTGCAGGACACATTCGCCTGGCTCGGTGAGCGTGGCGTGCAGGTGAGCGTCCGGCGCGATCAGCACCTCGGTCCCATCGGGCAGCGCGTCGGCCGGCCGCACGCCGCCTGAGCGTGCGCGCGCCGAGCGCTTGAGGCAGCCGACCGTCCACCTCTATCATGCCCGCCATGGGCGGCGTGGCTCTCTTCGTCTACGGCACGCTGAAGGACGACGGGCGCCTCGAGAATCTGACGGGCCGGCGCTTTCGCCGCCGGCGCGCCACGCTCGAGGGCTTCGCGCGCGTCCTCGGCGCGCACGGCTACCCGACGATCGTGCCGCAGGCGGACGGCCGGGTCGAGGGCGTCCTGGTCGAGTACGTGGACGCGGCTTCCCTGGCGGCGCTCGACGCCTACGAGGACGAGGGGCGCCTCTACGCCCGCCGACCGGCCGAGGTTCTCGCGGACGGCGAGCGCGTCGCGTGCGAGGTGTACGTGAGCCTCACGCCGTGACCAGCGCCCGCGCGCGGGCGAGCACCGCGTCGAGCATCGGCCGCGTGAGCTTCCCCGTGAACGTGTTCTGCTGGCTCGGGTGGTACGAGGAGACGAGCACGAGCCCCGACGCCAGGCGATGCTCCGCGCCGTGCGCGAAGCGCGGCAGCGGACAGGGCAGCGCCGTGCCGCGCGCGCGCTCGGCGGCGAGGAAGCCGTCGTGCGCCACCTTGCCGAGCGCGACGACGACCCGGAGCCGGGAGAGGCGCGCGAGCTCCTCCAGCAGGTAGCGACGGCAGGTCGCGATCTCACGCGGCGAGGGACGGTTCGCGGGCGGCGCGCAGCGCACCACCGCGGTGACGAACGCGTCGGTCAGCGTGAGCCCGTCGTCACGATCGCGCGCCAGGGGCTGGCTAGCGAAGCCGGCGCGATGGAGCGCGGCGTAGAGCCAGTTGCCGCTCTCGTCGCCGGTGAACATGCGCCCGGTGCGGTTGGCCCCGTGCGCGGCCGGGGCGAGCCCGACGAGCAGGAGCCGCGCCGCCGGATCGCCGAACCCGGGCACGGGACGCGCCCAGTACGTCCAGGCGCGGAAGCGCGCCACCCTCTCGCGGCCCACCCGCTCGCGATGCTCCACGAGACGCGGGCAGAGCCGGCAGCGCGTCAGGCGCCGCTCGAGCCGAAGCAGCGCCTGAGAGACTCTCACTCCGCGCAGAGGACGCCGGCGGTGAGGAAGAGCGTGTGCGTCTCACGGACCGTGCCGGCCCAGACCGGCCCGTCGCCCGCAGGCTCGACCGCACGCACCGCGATCGCCGGGCGCACGGGCGTGCTGGCGTCGGGTGGTGCGTAGTCGCCGGGATAGCGGAAGGCGGTCTCGAGCCGATCGCCCGCGCGCAGCCGCTCCGCGGGCACCGGATCCATGCCGAGGCGGTAGAAGACGTGCCCGCGCGCCACCACCGCAGCGTGCCCCGAGTCGAGCACCACGCGGACGAGCGGAACCGGGCCCGCCTGCACGACCTTGATGAGCTGGCGGAAGCCGAGCTGGCCGGAGGGGAGCCGCGTCAGCACGGCGAAGCCCTTGTTCGGCGTCTCGCGCATGGCGACCGGGCCCTCGGCGCTCTCGACCATGCAGTCGCCCGCGAGGCCGCGCGGGGCCGAGCTCGTCTCGGACACGGACCGGAAATAGACCCGGGTCCGCCAGCCGCGCAAGCGTCGGCGTCAGCGCTGCATGGGCAGCGTGAGCTGGCGGCGGTCGCGCGGGCGGGCCCCGGGCTTCCGCTCCGGCCCCGTGCGCCGCCCCGTGCGCACCATGCGGACGGCGTCCTCCAGACCGACGCCGGTCGCGCGGCAAAAGCGCTGGAGCGCGGCGCCCAGCGCGAGCAGCTCCGCATCGCCGCCCCAGAGCACGGTCATGCCCTTCACACGCCGCCAGCTCGGCACGAGCGTGCCGCGCAGCCAGCGGCGCACGACCGAGGGCGTGACGTGCAGCGCGCGCGCCATCTCCGTCACCCCGAGGGCGTGCACGGTGCGCACCGCGCTCAGGTACTGGGGCACGGTGACGATCGACGCACCCGTCACGCGCCCTCCACCCGGCGGGCGGCGCGCCGGCGCCCGAGGCCGCCGACCCGCCGCTCGACCAGCGCGTCCGCACGCGCGAGCAGCGCGTCGTTCGGCGTGTAGCGCTCGATCATGTAGGAGAGGTCGCCGAGGTCGTGAATGAGGAGCTGGATCGCCCGCTCGCGCCACTCGGGACTCTTCACCACCTTCATCATGTCGACCACCACGTCCTCCAGCTCGGAGGCCTCGATGTCTATCGCCATCTCGAAGGCGCGCTCGAGGCTCACGCCGCCGCGCGCCTCGCGCAGGTAAGCGACGAGGAGCGAGCGCAATCGGGTCGCGGTGGTGGGATCGAACCAGACGCGTGCCTTCGCGGCACGGCGGGGATCGGCCTCGAGTATGCCCTCGACGAGCGCGAGCGCGCCGCAGTGCCCGGCCTCGTGCCGCGCCATGCCGAACCAGAAGTTCCGCACCTCGGCCGGGCGCGGGAAGGCCTTCACGAACCCGACGTAGAGCGCCATCGTCTTCTTCTCGAGCTCGATGGCGGTCTCGAGGACCTCGCGGATGGTCGTGCGCCGGGCGCGGGGCCGGACGGCGGGCATCGCCGCTTCCCTTAGCAAAGGGCTCGCCCGATTGTAAAAAGAGCCGTGCACGAGGGCCTCGTGACCGAGCTGGAGAGCGCCGTCGCCGACGCCGGGGCGCTGGTCGTGCGCGCCCAGAAGTACCGCCGCGGCGCTGGACCGGAGGGCGCGGCGCTCCTCGCCGCGGCGCTCGCGCTCGGGGACGAGGCGCGCCGCCTCCATCGCCGCGACGCGCTCGACGCGAGGGCCGCCGCGCACCTCCTGGCCGAGGCGCGCGCGCTCGGGGCGCGGCTCCGAGCGCTCCTCGCCGAGGTGCGCGCCGGTCGAGACTACCGCGCCGCGGTGGGGGCGCACCGCGCGGGCGAGGGGACGGTGCTCGTTCGGCTGTTGCCGGCCATCTTCGCCGGGCTCGAGCCCGCGCCGGCGCCCGGCGATCTCTTCACGGCGCTCGCCTGGCTCGGGCGCGGTCGGCTCCGCCCGGCCGAGGACGTGGCCGCCGAGGTGCTCGCCGCCCGCACGGAGGGACTCGCGGGGGAGGGCGACGACCTCTCGCCGGGCGCCGACGCCGAGCTGCCCGCCGTGACGCTCCGGAGCGACGCGCCGCCCGACGAGCCGCTCGTGCTCCGCCTGCCCGCGGCCGCCCTTCCCTCCCCGCTTCTCCGCCTGGTCGAGAGCGGCGAGTACCTCGTCCACGCCGCCCGCCTGCCGGCGCCCTTCACGCTCCGCCTCGCCGCGCGGCTCGCGACCGACGAGGACCTCCGCGTCGCGCTCGCGCCGACCGACTACGCGCGCTGGCGCGACGGGGTCGCACGCGCGCTCGCCGCCGCCGGCGTGCCGGTCGAAGCGAGCTGACACACCCGGGGGCGCGCGGCGGAGCCGCGTGCCCCCCGGGAGAGACGCCCGCGCGACGCTCTGCGTGTCTCGGCGCCCGCCCGCAGGTCAGGCGCGCAGGCGGGCGCGCAGCACCGATGCGGCCTCGCGCAGCGTCGCGTCCCTCTCCAGCCGGCGCTCGATCGCGCCGAGCGCGTGCACGACGGTCGAGTGGTCGCGGCCGCCGAGCTCGGCGCCGATCTTGCCGAGCGGCACGTCGGTGTGCTGGCGGCAGAGGTACATGGCGAGCTGGCGCGGGACTGCGAGCCGGGCCGTGCGCCGCGGGCCCGAGAGGTCGTCGCGGCTCAGGCGGTAGTGCTGGCACACCTCGGCGATGATGCGCTGGAGGCTCGGCCCGCGGCGCGCGACGGGTGAGGGGCCGAGGGCCTCGCGCACCAGCGCCAGGTCGATCGCGCGGCCCGAGAGCGAGGCGTACGCTTCGACGCGCGTGAGCGCGCCCTCGAGCTCGCGCACGTTGGCACACCACTCCTCGGCGAGGTAGCCGCCCACCTCCCGCGCGAAGCTCACCCCGAGGGCGCTCGCCTTGCGCTCGACGAGCGCGCGGCGCAATGCCGCGTCGGGCGGATCGATGTGCGCCAGCAGCCCCGAGGCGAACCGGCCGCGAAGCGCCTCCGCGACGCCCGGGAGATCGTGGGGGGCGCGGTCCGAGGCGATCACGATCTGGCGCGCGCTCTCGTGGAGCGCGTTGAAGGTGTGGGCGAACTCCTCCTGCGAGCG
>Ga0209266_1002268_pt1 | contig 12249 bp, 4 predicted proteins | sample GraSoiAngelo_132_FD_185889 | JGI IMG/M metagenome (GOLD analysis project Ga0209266, IMG submission 185889) | Grasslands soil microbial communities from the Angelo Coastal Reserve, California, USA - 14_0929_02_40cm (SPAdes) (version 2) | ecosystem: Environmental > Terrestrial > Soil > Grasslands ...
CGCCCAACGACGCGCTCGGCCTCGAGCGGGTGGAGTCGATCACGCTCACCTTCGCCGAGCCGATCGACCCGGCGGACCTGGCGCGCATGGTGACCATCGAGCTCCGACCGCTCCCCGGCGTCGGCAGCGGCGGGGCGCGCTGGATGACGGCCGCCGACTTCCAGGTGAAGGCGCTCGAGCGCCACGCGCGCGCCGACCCCGCGACCTACGTCCTCGAGCTCGCGAGCCCGGTCCCGCTCGGCACGCGCGCCGTCGTCCACCTCCGCCTCTCGCTCGACGACGCCGCCGCGGAGTCGTTCGCCGAGGTCGCCTTCGCGACCGCCGAGCCGTTCCGCGTGGTCGAGCTGGGCTGCCGCGCGGCGGGGGACTCGGAGGAGCGGCACCGCGCCTATCCGGTGACGCCCGAGGGCGCCCGCTACACCGAGGCGCAGGCGCTCGGCTGCCCGGCGGGGAGCCGCACGCTCCTCCTCGAGTTCTCGACCGCGCCGCGCGACATCGGCCCGGTCGAGGGCCGGAACCTGGTGCGCTTCACGCCGGCGGTGGACGATCTCTCCTTCTCGGTCGAGGGGAAGACGCTCGTGGTGGCGGGCGACTTCGCGGCGGAGAAGCCCTACCGCGTGACGCTGACACCCGCCGCCGTCACCGACGTGCAGGGCCGGTCGCTCGAGATGACGGGCGAGAGCGAGCTGTGGGTCTACTTCCCGCGCCAGCCGAGCTATCTCGGCTGGCGCGCCGCGCAGGGCCTGGTCGAGCGCTTCGGGCCGCAGATGGTGCCGCTCGACGGGCGCGGGAAGGAGCGCCTCGATCTCCGCCTGCACCGCCTCGACCCGCTCGACCGCGCCTTCTGGCCCTTCCCCGCGCGGCCCGTCCCCGTCGACGAGTCGCAGCGGCCGCCCGGCCCGGGCGAGGAGCCCGCGCCGCACACCGAGGTGGGCCCCGTCTCGCTCGCCCAGCTCCAGCGCCACATCGCGGCGCTCGGCTCGCCGCCGGTCTCGACGCTGGTCGGGCTCCCGCTCCGGCGCGACGGGAAGGCGGCCAGCTTCGGCCTCGACCTGGGTCCGCATGTCGCGCGGGTTGCCGGCAAGGAGCGCCCCGGCGCCTACCTGGTCGGCCTCCGCCGCCTCGACAGCTCGAGCGAGCGCTCGTGGATGCGCCTGCAGGTGACGGACTTGAGCCTCACCACGCTCGAGGAGCCGGACGCGGTCCGCTTCGCCGTCACCTCGCTCGCCAGGGGTCTGCCGGTCGCGGGCGCGTCGATCAGGGTCGAGGGCACGCGCGAGAACAAGTGGGTGACGCTCGCCGAGGGGACCACCGGCGCGGACGGGAGCTTCCGCTGGCTCGCGCCGGGCTGGGACCCCGCGCACCCGATCTACCGCCAGGTGCGCCGCCTCGTGGTGGCGAGCGCCGACGACGTCCTCGTCCTCGACCCGCTGCACGCGCCCGACGGCTACGCCGACAACCACTGGTCGGCGACGCGCGAGACCTGGCTCCAGTGGGCCTTCGAGCCGCTCGCGGCGCGCACGCCCCCGCCCGAGGACCTCTGCCACATCTTCACCGAGCGTCCCGTCTACCGCCCCGAGGAGACGGTGCACGTGAAGGGCTACGTGCGCCGTCGCGAGCGGGGGACGCTCTCGCCGCTCAGCTTCGCGGGTACCGTCGTGATTCAGGGACCAGGCGAGCAGACCTGGAAGCGGCCCGTCACGCTCACGCCCGGCGGGAGCTTCTACACGGCCTTCTCCGAAACGAACCTGCCGACGGGCGACTACTCCGCGCACCTGGAGGACGCGAAGAAGAAGCCCTACGGCAACGTCGCCTTCCGGATCGATGCCTACCGCATCCCGACCTTCGAGGTGGAGCTGCACGCGCCGGACAAGGTGCCGCTCGACGGGGAGTTCCAGGTGGCGCTCACCTCCACCTACTACGCCGGCGGCAAGGTCGCGGGCCGGCCCGTCGCGTGGCGGGTCACGCAGTTCCCGTACACCTGGTCGCCGAAGCAGCGCGAGGGCTTCGAGTACTCCTCGGACGTGCGCTTCTCGGGCACGAAGCGCTTCGAGTCCTCCGGCAAGCTCGAGCGGGACGACACCACCGACGAGAACGGCGCCGCACGGCTCACCCTCGACCCCGCCGTCGAGCCGACCGCCCAGCCGCGCACCTACGTGGTCGAGGCGACGGTGACCGGCCCCGACGACCAGACCGTCACCAACACGAAGCACGTCGTCGCGCTCCCGCCCTTCGTCCTCGGGCTCAAGGTGCCGCGCTACCTCGAGCGCGCGACCGAGGTCGCGCCCGCGGTGATCGTGGTCGGTCCGGATGGCAGCTTGCAGAGGGGCACCGAGGTGAAGGTCCGGCTGCTGAACCGCCAGTGGCACTCGCACCTCCGCGCCAGCGACTTCTCGAACGGCGTGGCCCGCTACGTGACCGACGTGGTCGACGAGAAGGTCTCCGAGACGACCGTCACGAGCGGCGAGGAGCCGACGACCCTCCACCTGCCGCTCGACCACGCCGGGGTCTACGTCGTCGAGCTCGAGGCCCATGACCGTCTCGGACGCGCACAGGTGATCGGCGTCGACCTCTACGCGGGCGGCGCCGAGCCCGTCACCTGGGCCAAGCCGGCGACGCGCGTCTTCGAGGTCGCGACCGACAAGGAGGCCTACGACCCCGGGGAGACGGCGGCGCTCGTGCTGAAGAGCCCCTTCCAGCAGGGCCGCGCGCTCGCCGTCACCGAGGCGCCGGAGGGCAACGCGTATCAATGGCTCGAGGTGAAGGGTGGGAGCGCGACCCTGAAGGTCCCCGTGCAGGGGACCTACGCCCCGAAGCTCCCCGTCCACTTCGTCCTGATGCGCGGCCGCGTCCCCGGCGCCGCCGCCACGCCGAAGGGCCAGACGGACCTGGGCAAGCCCTCGACCGTCGCCGCCACGGCGTGGGTCAAGGTGAACCCGGTCGACAACCGCGTCGACGTGACGCTCGAGAACCCGCCGAAGGCGCGCCCGGGTGACACGATCCCGGTGACGATCCGCCTCCGCGACCCGCGGAAGAAGCCGATCGCGGGCGAGGTGACGCTCTGGCTCGTCGACCAGGCCGTCCTGGCCCTCGGGAAGGAGCAACGCCTCGACCCGATCCCGGACTTCCTCGTCGACCCCAGGTCGCGGCTCACCGTGCGCGACACGCGCGGCCTCGTCTTCGGCCACCTGCCGTTCGCCGAGCAGCCGGGGGGCTCGGGCGGCGAGGGCGAGCAGGCCGGCCTCTTCGAGAAGGTCACGGTGCGCCGGAGCTTCAAGCCGGTGCCGTACTACAACCCCGCGATCGAGGTCGGCCCCGACGGCGTGGCGACCGTGCAGGTCGCGCTCCCCGACAACCTGACCAACTTCAAGCTCCGCGCCAAGGCGATGAGCGGCCCCCAGCGCTTTGGCTTCGCGACCGGCGAGGTGGCGGTGCGGCTCCCGGTCATCGTGCAGCCGGCGCTCCCGCGCTTCGTCCGCCCCGGCGACGCGTTCACGGCCGCCGGCATCGGCCGCATCGTGGAAGGCGAGGGCGGCCCGGGGAAGGCGCAGGTCGCGGCGGAGGGGGCGGCGATCACCGGCCCGACCACGCGCGAGATCGCCTGGGCGCCCGAGCGCCCCGAGCGCATCGAGTTCCCGGTCGAGGTGGCCACGCCGCCGTACACCCCCGAGGGCAAGCTCTCCCGCGAGGAGGTCACCTTCAAGGTGGCCGTCGAGCGGCTCTCCGACGGCCTGGGCGACGCCTTCGAGGTGAAGCTCCCGATCCGCGACGACCGCCAGCGGGTCACGACGCGCGTGTTGAAGGAGCTGCGCGCCGGCGCCCCCGTCGCCCTGCCCGCGGTCCCCGAGGCCGCGCGGGCCGGCACCGTGCGCCGCACCGTGCTCGTCTCCGACCAGCCGGCGCTGCTCCGCATGGCGGCGGGCCTCGACTTCTTCCAGGGCTACCCGTACGGCTGCACCGAGCAGCGCCTGAGCCGCGCCGGAGCGTTCCTCGCGCTCCGCAAGTTCCGCGGCGTGCTCTCCGAGGAGGGCGGCGAGGAGGCCTCGGCGCGCCCGGTGCGCGACGTCCTCGAGTGGCTCCCGTCGACGGTCGACGCCAACGGCCTGGTCAGCTACTGGCCCGGCTGCCGCGGCTACGTCTCGCTCACGGCCTGGAGCGTGCAGTTCCTGGTCGACGCGCGCGCCGGCGGCTTCGCCGTCGACCAGAAGCTCTTCGACACGCTCACCAACTCGCTCGACCAGGCGCTCCGCTCCGACTACAGCCACTTCATCGACGGCGAGGCGTTCGCGGAGCGGGCGTGGGCGCTCTCCGCGCTCGCCGACGCGGGGAAGTTCAACCCGGGCTACGCGGCCGAGCTGGCGCGCCGGGCGCAGTTCCTCGACCTCGAGGGCGTGTCCGAGGTGGCGCTCGCGCTCGCGCGCCAGGGCGACACGCAGTCGTCCACCGTCGAGGCCCTGATCGGGCGCCTGTGGGACGGCATCGTGATCCGCCTCTACGAAGGCAAGGAGCAGTACGGCGGCCTCCAGCAGCGTTTCACGGCCCGCAACGGCTTGATCCTCCCGGGCGAGACGCGCACCGTCGCCGAGGTGACGCGCGCCGTCGCGCGCGTGAAGGGCAACGAACCGCGCCTCCAGCTGCTCGTGAACGCGCTCGTGACCCTCGGACGGGGCGACGGATGGGGCTCGACCAACGCCAACGCGGCCGCGCTGCGCGCGCTGGCCGAGCGCCTCTCGCCGCCGCTCCCGGGGACGGGACGGCACACGGTGCGCGTCCGTCTCGGCAGCGAGCTGAAGACCCTCGCGCTCGGCCCCGAGGCGCCGCTCGGCCGCCTGGTCGCGACCGCAGCCGAGGACGGCGAGGTGGCGCTCGAGCCGGGGAAGGACGCCGGCGTCCTCGGCGTGCGCGCCGAGACGACGTACGTGCCGGCGGCCGACGGCAGCCAGGTCGCGGCGCACGCGAGCGGCTTCGTGGTTTCTCGCGAGTGGCTGCGCGTCAAGAAGGGCGCGGACGAGCCGCCCGAGCGCGTGCCGCTTGCGCAGCCGGGCACGCCGCTCGCGCTCGCCGTCGGCGACCTGGTGGAGGAGCACGTGGCGGTCGTGAACCCCGAGGAGCGCCACTACGTGGCCGTGGTCGTGCCGCTCGCGGCGGGCATGGAGGCGCTGAACCCGAAGCTCGCGACCTCGTCGTCCGACGCCACGCCGGCGGGCGTGTTGACGCTCGAGCCGACCTACACGGCCTTCCTCGACGACCGGCTCTCCTTCTATTACGACACGCTGCCCAAAGGGACGTTCGACTTCTACTTCCGCGCGCGCGCCGCGACCGGCGGCCGCTTCGTCCAGCCCGCCGCGCAGGCGGAGATGATGTACGACGGCAGCGTGCACGGGAACTCCGCCGGCGCGCGTGTCGAGGTGGCGCCGCCGGCCGAGCGGCGATGAAGTCCCGCGCCCGCCGCGCCGGCCTCGCCGCGCTCGCGGGCGTCGTCGTGCTGCTCGCCGCGCGCGTCCGGCTGGTGGCGCCGGAACCGACCCTCCTCCTGCGCGATGCGCACGGGCGGTTCCTCGCCGAGGTGCCCGACGCGCGCGATGCGGAGGTCGGCTACTGGCCGCTCGCGCGCCTCCCGCCGCGCGTCGTGGCGGCGACTCTCGCCGTCGAGGACCGGCGCTTCTGGCGCCATCCGGGCGTCGACCCGCTCGCCGTCGTGCGCGGTGTGGGCCAGAACCTGCGCGCCGGGCGGCGCGCCTCGGGCGCGTCGACCATCGCCATGCAGGTGGCGCGCCTGGAGCGCCCGGGACCGCGGACCTACCCGCGGAAGCTCGTCGAGGCGCTCGCGGCGCTCGCGCTCACCGCGCGCTACGGGCACGCGGCGGTACTCGCGCACTACCTCCGCATCGCGCCGTACGGGAACCGCGTACGCGGCATCGCCTACGCCGCGCGCCGCTACCTCGGGAAGCCGGTCGAGGATCTGAGCTGGGCCGAGACCGCCTTCCTCGCCGCCATCCCGCAGGCGCCTGCGCGCATGAACCCGTACCGCGCGCCTGGCCGCACGCGCGCCGCCGAGCGCGGGCGGCGCGTCCTCGACGCGCTGCTCGCCGCGCGCGTCCTCGGAGACGACGAGTACGACCTCGCCGTGCGGCAGCTCGCCGCGCTGCGCATCCCGCCCCTCGGGCGGCGGCCGCCGGAGGCGCTCCACGCCGTGCTCCACCTCGAGCGGCTCTTCCGGCACGGCGCCGTCCCGCCCGCGCCCCTCATCGACACCACCCTCGACCTCGACGTGCAGCAGGCGGTCGCGACGATGGTCGCCGACGCACTCGCGGGGCTCGAGGAGCGCGGCGCGGGGAACGCGGCCGCGATCGTGGTCGAGCGCGGCACGAACCGCGTCGTCGCCTGGGTCGGGTCGGCGGGCTACTTCGACGCGCGCCACGCCGGCGCGTACGACTACGCTGGCGTGCCGCGCTCGCCGGGGAGCACCCTCAAGCCCTTTCTCTACGCGCTGGCGCTCGAGCGCGGCGCCATCACCCCGGCCACCATCCTGGACGACATCCTGCGCACCCCGGGCGACATCACCAACGCGGACGAGGCCTTCCTGGGCCCGCTCCTCCCGCGCGTCGCCCTGGCCAACTCCCGCAATGTCCCGGCGGCGAACCTCCTCGACCGCATCGGCCTGGACGACGGCTACGCCTTCCTCCGCGACCTCGGGCTCCACGACGGCGACCAGCCCGGCCGCCACTGGGGCCTCGGGCTCGCGATCGGCGCCATGCCGACGACGCTCGAGCGCCTGGTCGGCGCCTACACGGTGCTGGCCGGCGACGGGCGCGCCGGCGAGCTGGTGTGGTATCGGGGCCAGCCGGCGACCGCGCCGCGGCGTCTCCTCTCCGAGGACACGGCGCGCCTCGTGACGCTCTTCCTCTCCGACCCGATGGCCCGCCTCCCGACCTTCCCGCGCATGGGGCCGAGCGAGTACCCGTTCCCGGTCGCGGTCAAGACGGGCACGTCGTCCAGGTACCGCGACGCGCTCACGGTCGCGTACTCGACCCGCTGGGTGGTCGGCGTCTGGCTCGGCCGTCCGGACTACCGGCCGATGAGCCGGCTCACCGCCTTCAGCTCGGCCGCGGGCCTCGCGCAGCGCATCCTCGGCCACCTCCACCAGGGCCAGCAGGACGGCCTCGAGGACCTCCCGTTCCCGCCGCCGCGCGGCCATCGCCCGGTCCGCATCTGCGCGCTCACCGGCAAGCGCGCCACGCGCGCCTGCGGGCAGGTGCTGCTGGAATGGTTCCGCCCGGGGCAGGAGCCGCTCGAGGACTGCGACGCGCACGTCCTCGTGGCGGTGGACGCGCGCGACGGACGCCGCGCCTCGGCCGCGACGCCGCCCCGCTTCGTCGAGGTGCGGCGCTTCACGACGCTCCCCGCGCGCTACGCGGCGTGGGCGGCAGCGAACCGGCTCCCGCGCCCGCCGGCGGCGAGCCCGCTCGACGCGCCCGCGCCGCTCGCGCGCGAGGCGCCGTCCCCGCGGCTCCGCATCCTCGCGCCGCGGAGCGGGCTCCGGGTGGTGCGCGACCCCGAGAGCCCGGCCAGCATGACGACCCTCGCGCTGCGTGTGCTCGTCGAGCCGTCCGCCGAGCAGATCGTCTGGTACGTCGACGGCGCGCCCTTCCAGGTGGTCGACTACCCGTACACGACGCGCTGGGGGCTCACGCCCGGCGAGCACACCTTCCAGGCGCGGCTGCCGTTCGCGCGCGCGGCCTCGGAGGCGGTGCGCGTCCGCGTCGAGTGAGCGAGGTGGCTTCCGCTGGCCATGCGGCGCCAGTATAACGCGGCGTCATGAAGAGCACCGAAGCCATGCTCGGCCCGTCCGCCGTCTTCCAGGCCCTCGCGGCGTACCAGGAGACGGAGGCGCTGCGGGCGGCGATCGAGATCGACCTGTTCACCGCCCTCGGCGCCGGCGCCGCGACGGCGAAGGAGATCGCCGCGCGCTGCAACGCATCCGAACGAGGGGTACGGATCCTCGCGGACTACCTGGTGGTGAACGGCTTCCTCGGCAAGGACGGGGGCCGCTACGCGCTCGCGCCCGTCGCCGCGATGTTCCTCGACCGGAGCTCGCCCGGCTGCATCGCCTCGGCGATCCACTTCATGGCCTCGCCGCATGTGATGCGCGGCTTCGCGCAGCTCACCACCACCGTGCGCACCGGCCGCGCGGCGATCGGCGACGAGGGGCTCGCCCCGGACCATCCCATGTGGGTCGAGTTCGCGCGCTCGATGGCGCCCCTCGCGCGTTTGGTGGCGGAGTTGCTCGCCAGCCTGCTCGACGCCGCCGCGGGGCGGCCGTGGAAGGTGCTGGACATCGCGGCCGGTCACGGCCTCTTCGGCATCACACTCGCCCGGTACAACCCGAAGGCCGAGATCGTCGCCGTCGACTGGAAGAACGTCCTCGCGGTGGCCGAGGAGAACGCGCGCGCGGCGGGGATCGCGGACCGCTTCCAGACGCTCCCCGGGAGCGCCTTCGAGGTCGACTACGGCTCGGGCTACGACCTCGTGCTGCTCACCAACATCCTCCACCACTTCGACCCGGCCGGCTGCGAGACGCTCCTCGGCAAGGTCCACCGGGCGCTCAAGCCCGGCGGCCGCGCCGTGGCGGTCGAGATGGTGCCTGACGAGAGCCGCGTGGCGCCGGCCGTCGCCGCGGCGTTCGCGCTCGTGATGCTTGCCGGCACCCCCGCGGGCGACGCCTACACCTTCGCCGAGTACGAGCGCATGTTCCGGAGCGCCGGCTTCGCGCGCAGCGAGCTCCACGAGCTCGTGCCGTCGCCGCAGCGGGTGGTGATCTCCTACCGCTGAGCGCGCACACAGCACAGCGCGCGGCGCACCCCCTCTTGACGCGGGCATCGAGCGGGCCTATTCCGGACTCTCTTCGCTCCCCCGAGAGACGTCCGGAGTGGCCATGCCCTTGGCCGACCTTTTCGCGCGCGACGTCGACGCCTCGGACCCCGCTGCCCGGGATCCGGAGTTCATCCGCACGGTTGCGCTGCCGTTCTTCGACGCGCTCAGGGTCCACTACTTCCGGGCCGAGATCGACGGCACGGAGAACGTCCCCCGCGACCGTCCGTTCATCGCCGTCGCGAACCACAACGGCGGGCCGCTCCTCCCCGACTGCTGGGTGCTGGCGGCGTACTGGTGGTCGCTGCTCGGCGTCGAGCGTCCCGCCTACGCGATGGCGCATGACGCCGCGCTCGGCATCCCGCTGCTGCGGACCTTCCTCGTCAAGCTGGGGGGGCTGCGCGCCTCGCGCGAGAACGCCGAGAAGGTCCTCCGCCTCGGCGCGCCGCTCCTCATCTACCCCGGCGGGGAGCTCGACTGCTTGAAGAGTTTCTGGCGCCGCCACACCATCGACTTCCACGGCCGCACCGGCTTCGTCCGGCTCGCGCTCGAGCACGGCGTCCCGATCGTGCCCGTGGTCGACGTCGGGGGACACGAGGTCTACTTCACGCTCCTCTCGAGCCCGCGCCTGGCGCGCTGGACGGGGATGTCCCGCTGGACGCGCGTCAAGACGGTGCCGGTGAACCTCGGCCTGCCGTGGGGCGTGTGGATGACGGGCTTCCTCCCCTACCTGCCGCTGCCCGCGAAGTTCGTGTACCGCGTCGGCCCGCCGATCGAGCTAGGCCACGATCCCGACGCGGCCCGGGACGAGCGCGCCGTGCGAAGCGCCTGCGACCGTGTCCGCGGGATCATGCAGGAGATGATGGACGATCTCGCCGAGCGGCGGCGGCTGCCGGTCTTCGGCTGAAAGGCATCACGAACAGGGAGGGAGTGCGATGCCGACCTTCGTGTCGTTGCTCCGCTTCACGCAGAAGGGGCTCGAGGCGATCAAGGACGGGCCCGCCCGGCTCGAGGCGGCCAGGGAGGCCTACCGGTCCGCGGGCGCGAAGCTCCGGGAGTTCTACCTGGTGACGGGTAAGTACGACGGGGTGGTCGTCGCCGAGGCGCCGGACGATGAGACGGCGGTCAAGCTGTCGCTCGCCCTCGGCGCCAGGGGCAACGTCCGCATCGAGACCTGCCGCGCCTTCACGGAGGAGGAGTACCGGCGCATCGTCGCCGGCCTGCCGGCGGCGAAGTAGCGCGGCGCGCGCCTCGCCCCACCACCGGCGCAGGTCGAACTCCTCGTGCGTGGCGGCGACGGTCCGGTGCCCGCCCGCAAGCCAGTAGATATCTAGCGTCCGTATCGCGCCGCACTTCTCGGGCGTGGTCCAGACGCAGCTCCTCGTGCGCCATGGCGTGACGGTCCCGCCGATGCGGATCGCGGTGCGCGCGCCGGCTGCAGGGCGTCCCACATTCCCCAAGGCGTGAGGCGCGGCCCGAGAGGGAGGGGATACACCTGCCGGCGCGGAGATTGCTTGCAACACGGCATGCGCCCTCGTGCCCGGCTCCTCGCCGGCGACTCCGGCGGTGGCAGGTCGCGCGCTAGAGAGGGCATGTAAAGGAGGGGTGACCGCCGTGAAAGATTTACCATCGGTCCTGTCCACCGCTGGCCTTGCCGTGATCGCCACCCTCGGAGCTCTCCTTCCACTTCCACGCACGGCGGCCGCCCAATCGACCACCCCGACCTTCGTCCAGGGGGCGGCATTCTCCACCGGGTCCAAAGTCTCGACGGCCACCGTCACGCTCACGCGCCCGGTTGCCGAGGGGGATCTGCTGGTCGGCTGGGTTTCCGAGTACGGCGCCCCCGGGCAGGTGCAGGTGTCGGACAACGTGAACGGCACCTGGACGCGGGCGCCCCGATCGCTGGCCTTCCAGGACGATACGGGTGACATCGTCCTCTACTACCGCGAGAACAGCCAGGCGGCGCCCGGCGGGATGACGATTACCGCGTCCGTCTCCTCCACCGCGTACCTGCAGGGAACCGTCGCCGACTATGCGGGCGTCGCTCTCGCCGGCTCGCTGGACGAGATCGCCTCGGCGCGCGATCTGGGAACCGCCGTCGACAGCGGCGCGACCGCGGCCGTGGGTGCGGGTGAGCTCGTGTTCGCAGCCCTGGTGACCGGCGGCTCTCCCAGCTCGGTGACGCCCGGAAGCAGCCAGGGCGTACCGTACACGCCGCGGGCGCAGACAACGAACGGTTCCTCCTTTGCAGAGGACATCACCTCGAGCGCCGCGGGCGCCCAGCAGGGGACGGCCACTCTTGCCTCCTCCACCGACTGGTACGCGGTGTGCGCCGTCTTCCATCCCCGTCCCACCACCCGGTCCACGCCACCCCCCACCCCCACCGGCCTCGAGGCCACCAGCGTGGCCTCCACACGGGTCGCCCTCTCGTGGTCGCCCTCGAGCGGCAGCGTCGCCGGCTATACCGTGTACCGAGATGGTTCCTCCATCGGGACGACACGGCCCGACACCACGACCTTCGTCGACGAGAACGTGACGCGAGTCACCACCTACACGTACTCGGTCGACGCCTTCGACCTCGCGAACGATCGTTCACCGCAGTCGGCCCCCCTCACGGTGACCACGCCGGCCGCGTCACCCGCATTCATCCAGGGAGCGGCAGGCTCGGCCCCGAGCCCGCTCCCGTCGGAGACCCTCACCCTGTCCGAGCCGGTTGCGGCCGGCGACCTCCTCGTCGGATGGTTCAGCCAGTTTGGCGCTCCAGGCCAGGTGCAGGTCTCGGACAACGTCAACGGTCCCTGGACGCGCTCGGTCTCGACGACGTGGGGCGGAGCGGGCGACATCGCTCTCTTCTACCGGGAGAACTCCGCCCCCGCGCCGTCAGGCCTCGTGATCACGGCGTCGGCGTCCGCGTCCGCATATCTGCAGGAGGCGCTCGCGGACTTTCGCGGTGTGGCCGCGGTGGGCGCGCTCGATCAAACCATGGTAGCGCAAGGCCAGGGAACGGACGCCAGCGCGGGTCCGACCGCGTCCGTCCCCGCCGGCGAGCTGGTCGTGGCGGCCGTCCTCACCGGCGGCCAGCCGGGTTCCGCGACTCCCGGAAGCAGCCAGAGGGTGCCGTACATCCTCGACGTGCAGAACGGGAGCGCCGCCTCCGACCTCGAGGACATCCTGTCCAGCGCCGCCGGCCCGCAGGAGGGAAGCCTGAGCCTCGGCACGGCCACCAACTGGAACATGGTGCTCGCCACCTTCCGTGCCGCTTCCACCACGACCACGACGCAGCCCGGGACGACCACCACCACGACCACCGGGCCGCCATCCACGTCCACCACCAGCTCCACTACCACGCAGTCGTCCACCACCACCACGCGGCCTCCG
>Ga0209266_1002274_pt1 | contig 12225 bp, 10 predicted proteins | sample GraSoiAngelo_132_FD_185889 | JGI IMG/M metagenome (GOLD analysis project Ga0209266, IMG submission 185889) | Grasslands soil microbial communities from the Angelo Coastal Reserve, California, USA - 14_0929_02_40cm (SPAdes) (version 2) | ecosystem: Environmental > Terrestrial > Soil > Grasslands ...
ATGCTCCTGGCTTCATCTCGGGGATCGATTTCTCAGATCACCTCTCCTACTGGGAGCAGGGCTATCCGGCGCTGATGGTGACCGACACCGCCTTCTACCGGAACCCGCGCTACCACACGGCGGACGACACCCCCGACACGTTGGACTACGAGCGGATGGCGCTGGTGGTGGACGGGCTGGTCGCGGCCGTGCGGGCGCTCACGGCCGGCTGATGCCACAGGCGACGGCTACCTCGCCGTCCGTGTCGAATAGGACCGTGCTCATGCCCGTCCTCCCTCTGGCAGGCCTCTCCCCCCTCCTCTATAAGAGGCCCGGCTCTCACGCGAGATCGGGATGTACGAGCGCTTCTTCGGCCTCGCCGACGCGCCCTTCCGGCTGACTCCGGACCCGCGCTACCTCTTCCTATCGCCCAAGCATGCCGAGGCCCTCGCGCACCTGAAGCTCGGGCTGCGCGAGTCGAGCGGCTTCGTCTGCATCACGGGCGACGTCGGTACCGGGAAGACGACCCTCCTGCGCGCCTTCCTGGCCGGCCTCGGCCCCGAGACCGCGACCGCCTACATCTTCAACCCGCCGCGCTCGGCGCTCGAGCTGCTGAAGACGATCAACGGCGAGCTCGGTCTCTTCGCCAAGACGCGCAGCCGAAAGAAGCTGGTCGACGCGCTCAACGCCCACCTCCTGGCGCAGCGCGAGGCAGGGCGGCGCTCGATCGTCATCATCGACGAGGCGCAGGCCCTCTCGATCGACGTGCTGGAGCAGCTCCGCCTCCTCTCGAACCTGGAGACGACGACCGAGAAGCTGCTCCGCATCGTGCTCGTCGGCCAGCCGCAGCTCCGCGCCCTCCTCCTCCACCCCGAGCTGGTGCAGCTGAACCAGCGCATCACGCTGCGCTGGCACATGGGGCCGCTCTCCCGCCGCGAGACGGTCGCGTACATGCTCCACCGCCTGCGCGTCGCGGCCGGCGGCGACCCGCCGCCGCGCATCTTCACGCGCCCGGCCCTCCGCCGCACGCATCGCATCTCGCGTGGCGTGCCGCGCGTCGTCAACATGGTGGCGCACCGCGCGCTGATGGTCGCCTTCGCGGCCGAGCGGCGGGTGGTGAACGCCGCGTGCGTGCGCCAGGCGTACCGCGAGATCGGGGCGCTGCCGCTCGCCGCCGCCGCGCCGACGTCGCCGAGGCGCACGGCGTGGGCTGCGGCCGCGGTCGGCGCCTGCGCCGGCGTGATCGCGCTCGGCGTGGTCGCGCTTGCGTGGCGGCCGGAGCTGCACCTCGGTGGCGCGAGCGAGAGCCCCGCGCCGAGCGCCGTCATGACGCCGGCCGAGGAGACGCCGGCACCCGTGGTCGCGGTGGCAACGCCCCCGCCGCCGGAGGCGGAGCCCGCCCCGCCCGCGCCGACCGCCGATCCCGCGCCGCCGGTGACGCCGGCCGACGAGGTCGAGCGCCGTCTGGCGAGCCTCGATGCGCGGGCGACCACGCGCGTCGCGGTCGGCGCGATCCTCGCCGCCTGGCACGCGGAGCCGCTCGCCGCCGACGAGCCCGTGGATCTCGCACGCATCGCCGCCCGCCGCCACCTCGAGGACCTGCCGCTGGTCGGCAATGGGAGCATGCTGCGTCTCCTCGACCTGCCCGCGATCCTCGAGCTGCGCGTTCCCGGCGCCGACCAGCCGCGCCCGGTGGCGCTCACGGGCATGTCGGACGGTCGCGCCGAGCTCGTCGTCGACGGCAGCCCCACGCCGGTGGACACCGCCTTCCTCGACCACCACTGGTTCGGCCGGGCGCACGTCTTCTGGCGCGACTTCGAGGCGCTCGGGCCGGCCTTCGGGCACGAGTCGCACGGCGCGCCCGTGGCGCGGCTGCAGGCCCTCCTCCGCCGCATCGGCGCCTACGACGGGAAGGAGAGCGGGCAGTTCGACCCTGCGACCGAGGCCGCCGTGCTCGGCTTCCAGCGCGCGCGCTTCCTGGCCGTCGACGGGCGCGTCGGGCGGCTCACGCGCATCGTCCTCTACGCGGCCGCCGGCGGGTACCCGCGGCCGACGCTCGGAGCGCCGTCGTGAGCTCGATCCTCGACGCGCTGAAGAAGCTCGAGGCGGCCGAGGCGTCGCCCGCGCACGCGCCCGCCGTCCTTCGCGAGCGACCCCGCGCGCTCGGACTCACCGCCGCGGGCCTCGCACTCGCGTTCGGCACGGGAGCCGGGTTGACCTTCTTCCTGCGCGCCGGGCACGGACGCCCGCCGGCGCCGCCGCTCGAGAGCGCGCCGCCGCAGCCGATCGCCGCCTCGAGCCCGCCTCCCGCCGCGGCGCCGGAGCCTCCGCCTCCCGCGCCCGTGGTCGCCGGCGGGGCGCCGGCGCCGCCACCCGCGGCGCCGGCGCCGGTGGCGGCGGAAGCGTTGCCTCTCGCCGCGCCAGTGGCACCGCTGCCGCAAGCGGCGATCGACGCCGAGCCGCCGCGCGCCCGCGTCGTCGCTGCGGCACCCGCCGTGCCGCCGGTCGCACCGCCCGTCGCCCGGCCGGCCGAGCCGCCCGCCGTGGCTAGCCGCGCCGAGCCGCCTGCCCCGCGCGCGCCCGCCGCGACGGACGGCTCACCCCCCGAGGCGGAGAGCCCACCCCTTCCCCCGCTCGAGCTGCTGCCGCGCCTTCCGGCGGGCGCGCCGCGCGTGCAGGTGAGCTTTCTCTTCTACTCGCCGGTGGCCGAGCGACGGACGGTCCTGCTCAGCGTCGATGGCAGCAGCACGGAGACGCTGCACGAGGGGGAGCGGGCGGGCGACCTCGAGGTCGCCCGCATCCTTCCCGACCGCGTCCACGTGCGCTGGAGCGGGCAGCTCTTCTCGGTGCGGGCGCGCGACTAAATACTCGTTGGGCCGCCAAGACCAAAGGAGGATGCCAATGCCCGCCAACCCCCCACCGAACATGCCTCGCATCACGCCGTACCTCTACTACGAGGACGTGGCCAGCGCGCTCACCTGGCTCAGCCGAGCGTTCGGCTTTCGCGAGCGCATGCGGATGCCGGGGCCGGACGGGAAGATCATGCACGCCGAGATGGAGTTCGCCGACGGCGTGCTCATGATGGGAAACCCAGGACCCCACTATCGCAACCCGAAGCGGCTCGGCCAGACAACCCAGAACCTCTACGTCTACGTCGACGACGTGGACAGGCACTTCCGGCACGCCAGAGAAGCCGGGGCCAATATCCTCCACGAGCCGCAGGACCAGTTCTACGGCGACCGCCGCTATGGAGCCGAGGATCCCGAGGGGCACCACTGGTACTTCGCGCAGCACGTGCGCGACGTGGCGCCCGAGGACATGAAGCCGCCTCCCCGGTAGCGTAGCGACCAGGCACGGAAGGGCGCCGCGCGGGTCCCTCATCAAGCGACGCTCCTATTGCGGGCTCCGTCGACGTTCACCCGGGCTTCGCCGCCGCGAACCGCAAGCGCACGTAGTCCGCCGTCCAGCGTCCGTCGGCGCCGCAGAGGTGCGGCCGGAGCTCCGCGCGCACCGCGTCCAGGAGCGCCGTGCGGTCGGGCGCCGCGGCGAGAAAGGGCTGCGCGAAGGTCTCGAGCCACTCGCCGACGTCGCCCGGCAGCGGCGTCGGGCGCGGGATGAGGGCGATCGAGCGCACGACGAACCCCCGCGCCGCGAGCCGCGCGCGGTACTCGTCGTCGCCGGGGAAGTACCAGGGCTGGATGCGGCGCTCGTCGACGCCTTGGCGCGCCAGCGCCCCGCGCAGCGCGGCGACGATGCGCGCGACGCAGCCGCGCCCGCCGAACTCGCCCACGAACCGCCCGCCGGGCCTGAGCGCGCGCCACACGCCGGCGATGACCCGGTCGGGCTCCGTCATCCAGTGCAGGGCCGCGTTGCTGAACACGGCGTCGAACTCGCGGTCGAAGGCGAGGTGCTGCCCGTCCAGGACGCGTGCATCCAGGCCGCGCCGGCGCGCCGCCTCGACCTGCGCCGCGCTCGCGTCGACACCGACCACCGCGCAGCCGCACGCGACGAGCTTCTCCGTCAGCGCCCCGTCGCCGCAGCCGAGGTCGAGAATGCGCTCCCCCGCCACCGGCGCGAGGAGCTCCACGACCGGCGCGCCCAGCTCGGAGACGAAACGCGCCGTGCGTGCGTAGCGCTCGGGATCCCAGGTCTGGGCTACGGTCGCGCCTCGAGCACCAGGTTGAAGGGGGTCTCGGTCGCGCGGCGGAAGCGCGTGAAGCCGCCCGCGGTCACGACCTCCCGCAGCCTCGCCTCGCCCGCCTGGGCCCCGAGCGCGAGACCCACCTCCTGCGCGAGCGACGCGGGCGTGCAGATCATGGTCGAGGCCGAGTAGTAGACGCGCCCCACCGGGTTGAGGTTCTGCTCGACGCCGTCGGCGGCGAACGGCTCGACGATCATCCACGTCCCGTCCCGATCGAGCGTGGAGAGCACGTGCCTCGCCGCGCCGACGGGATCGCCCATGTCGTGCAGGCAGTCGAAGAACGCGACCAGGTCGTAGCCCTTGCCGGGATACGCCTTCGACGACGCCACCTCGAAGCACACCCGGCCGCCGACGCCGGCCCGCGACGCCGCCTTGCGCGCCCAGGAGATCGACGGCTCGTGGTAGTCGAAGCCGACGAAGGTCGAGCTGGGGTAGGCCGCGGCCATGAGAATGGTGGACGCGCCGTGCCCGCAGCCGACGTCCGCCACGCGCGCGCCCGCCTCGAGCTTCGCCGCCACGCCCTCGAGGGCGGGGATCCACTCGCTCACCAGGTGCGTCGCGTAGTTCGGGCGGAAGAAGCGCTCCGTCCCCTCGAAGAGGCCGGGGTCGTGCTCGTGCCAGCCCACGCCCTTGCCCGTGCGGAACGCCTCGGCCACCTTGTGCTCGTCCTTCAGCACCGCGGCGACCACCTGGAAGCCGCCGGGGAGGAAGGTCGGGCTCGACTCGTCGGCCAGGCAGGAGGCCTGCTCGGGCGGCAGCGTGTAGGTCCTGGCCGCCGCGTCGTACGTGACGTAGCCGCCCGCCGCCTGCGCGGCAAGCCACTCGCGCACGTAGCGCTCGGCGCAGCCGGTGCGCTTCGCCACCTCGGCCGAGGTGAGCGGGCCCGCGCCTGCCATCGCCTTGTAGAGGCCGAGCTTGTCGCCGATCACGACCAGGGCGGCGTTCATGGCTGCGCCCATCTCGCCCACCGCCCTCCCGACGAACTCCTCCAGCTTCGCCTCGTCGATCGCCATCGCGCCCCCCCCTCCTCACGCCTTCCATGCGATCTGCTGGATCTCCGTGTACTCCTCCATCCCGAAGCGGCCGCCCTCGCGGCCGATGCCGCTCTCCTTGAAGCCCCCAAAGGGGGCGTCGAGGAAGTTGATGCCGTTGTTGATCCACACCACCCCGGTGCGGATGCGCCTGGCGAGCGCGATCGCCTTGGCGGTGTCGCGCGTCAGCACCATGCCGCCGAGCCCGTAGGTCGAGTCGTTCGCGATGCGGATCGCCTCGTCCTCGTCCGCGAAGGGGATCACGGACACGACGGGCCCGAAGATCTCCTCCTGCGCGATGCGGATGCGGTTGGGCACCGCGCAGAAGATGGTGGGCTCGAGGAAGTAGCCGCGCCTCATCTCCTTCGGCCGGCCGCCGCCGTGGGCGAGGACGGCGCCCTCGCGCTTCCCCGACTCGATGTACTCCTCGATCTTCTGGCGCCGCTCGTCGCGGATCACGGGCCCCAGAAACGTGCTCGGGTCGGCGGGATCGCCGATCTTCACCATCCCCTGCACGAAGTCGACCATCTTCTGGACCAGGGTGTCGTGAGCCTCGCGCGGGATGAGCACGCGCGTCGTCATGGCGCAGCCCTGCCCGGCGTGGAAGAACGTGGGCGAGGCGGCCTGCGGCGCGATCAGGTCGAGGTTGTCGGTGTCGAGGAATATGGCGACCGACTTGCCGCCCAGCTCCAAGTGGACGCGCTTGAGCGTCTTCGCCGCGGCCTCCAAGATCTTCTTCCCGGTGGCGACGCTGCCCGTGAAGCTCACCTTGTCGATGCGCGGGTCGGACACCAGTGTCTCGGCGATCGCGTTCGACTGCCCGGTGACGAAGCCGACCACGCCGGGCGGCAGGTCGGCCTCGGCGATGATCTCCGCCAGGAGGAGGTTGATGAGCGGCCCGTAGGGCGAGGGCTTGAAGACCATCGTGCAGCCCGTCGCGAGCGCGGGGCCGAGCTTCTGCACGGTCACGAAGAGCGGGAAGTTCCAGGTGGGGATCAGGCCGCACACCCCGGCCGGATGCCGGTGGACGATCCCGGAGTTCACCTGCGTGCCGAGCATCCCGTGGCTCACGCGGCTCGGAAGCTGCTCCTCGAACTCGAACGTGAGCGCCAGCTCGGCGTAATGGCGCATCATCTGAATGGGCTGCTCGATCTGGATGTCGTGCGTCAGGTAGGTGGCGCCCGCCTCGGCGATCACGAGCTGGCGGAGCTCCTCCTTCCGCCGCTCCATCCCGTCTGCGATGGCGCTGAGCACGCGTGCCCGGTCCTGGCGCGACGTGTGCGGCCAGGGGCCGTCGTCGAAGGCGCGCCGGGCGGCGGCGATGGCGCGCTTCATGTCGTCGACGGTCGCGTCGGGCGCGGTGCCGATCGGCTCCTCGGTGGCGGGGTTGGGGATGGGGTAGGTCGCGCCGTTCGAGGCCTCGACCCATTTCCCGTCGATGAACATGCGCCGGCTGGCGGCGAGGACGCGTGCCTGCTCCATGGCGGGTCTGTATAGGACGGTCCCGCGGGCCCTGTCGACCCTCCCCCGCGTGGACGGGGGCGCCTGGATGGGGTAGGCGACCGTCGCCATGCGGCCAACGCGCCCCCCCGACGAGCGCCGCGCGCGCCACGAGGCGACGGGCGAGTGGCCGCAGCCCTCGCTGTCGGCGATGCTAGCCGAGCGCGCGCGCCGGACCCCGGAGCGCGTCTATCTGATCGAGGGCCGGCGCGAGGGCGGGCGGAGCTACACCTTCGGCGACCTCGCGGCGCGGGCCGGGCGGATGGCAGCTGCGCTACTGGGGCTCGGGGTGCGGCCCGGCCAGGTCGTCTCCTGGCAGCTGCCGAACTGGTTCGAAGGCGCCGCGCTCGCGGTCGCGATCGACTCGATCGGCGCCGTCTCGAACCCGATCATCACCATCTACCGCGAGCGCGAGGTGAGCTTCGTCTGCCGCCAGGCGCGCTCGCGGGTGCTCGTCGTGCCGGGGGTCGTGCGCGGCGTCGATCACCGCGAGCTCGGGCGGGCGGTGCGCGCGGCGGCGCCCGACCTGGAGCACGTGCTCACCGTGCGCACCGAGCCGGGACCGGGCATGCGCGCGCTCGAAGGGCTCGAGGAGAGGGCGGCGACGCCCCTGCCGCCCAACCCGCACGGGCCGCACGACGTCTCGATGCTGTTCTACACCTCGGGCACCACCGCGGACCCGAAGGGCGTGCAGCACACGCCTTCGACGCTCGGCGCCGTGATCCGCTTCCAGGCCGAGCTGCTCCATCCGAGCCCCGACGACCGGAGTCTCCTCCAGTTCCCGCTCCCGCACATCGGCGGCATCGTGCTGTTCGTCATGCTCCCGGTGGCGCACGGCTCGAGCACGGTGTTCATGGAGACCTTCGACCCCGAGCTGGCGGTCGACCTGATCGAGCGCCACCAGATCACGAGCGCCGGCGGGCCGCCGGCCGTCCTCCAGGCCATGTTCGCGGCGAAGAACTTCGCGCCCGAGAAGGTGCGCAGCGTGCGCGGGAGCGGCGCCGGCGCCGCCGACGTCACGCCCGAGCTGATGCGCGAGACGAAGGGGCGCTTCGCCGGCGCCCTCGTACACCGCTCCTACGGCATGACCGAGTGCCCGATGTTCACCTCCGGCGCGCCCGCCGACCCCGAGGAGAAGCGCTTCGGCACCGACGGGCGGCCGGTCCCCGGCTGCGTCGCGCGCCTGGTCGACGAGGCGGGCCGCCCCGTCGGGCCGAACGTCGAGGGCGAGCTCGAGGTCTACGGCCCGCAGCTCTGCGTCGGCTACCTCGACCCGGCGCTGAACGTCGCCTTCACGCCGGACGGCATGCTGCGCACCGGTGACCTCGCGGTCATGGACGACGAGGGCTTCATCCGCATCACCGGCCGCCGCAAGGACATCATCATCCGCAAGGGCGAGAACCTCTCCGCCAAGGGCATCGAGGACGACCTCGCCGCGCACCCGAAGGTGGCCGACGTGGCGGTGATCGGCGTGCCCGACGCGCAGAGCGGCGAGCGGGTGTGCGCCTGCGTCGTCCTGCGGCCGGGCGCGGAGAGCCTGACCCTGGCCGAGGTGCGCGCCTTCATGGAGGCGCGGGGCGTGATGCGGCAGAAGGTGCCGGAGCAGCTCGAGGTGCTGCCCGAGCTGCCGCGCAACGCGACCGGGAAGGTCCGGAAGGACGCGCTCAGGGCACGGTTCCGGGCTGCCCGCGGCTGAGCCGCCGGGACCTACTCGCCCACCCGGATCCCGTACAGCTGCGCCGCGTTCTCGAAGACGATCTTCCGTCGCTCCGCCGCCGGCACGTCCTTCATCATGTCGGCGACGACCTGGCGCGAGCGCGGCCAGTCGCAGCCGTGGTGCGGGTAGTCGGTCGACCACATGATGTTGTCGATGCCGATGGCCTGGCGGTTCTGCACGCCGTAGTGGTCGATGATGAAGGTGAACCACCAGTTGGACCTCACGTACTCGCTCGGCTGCTTCTCGAGCTTGATCTTGGCCCAGTACTTGTTGCGGTCGTAGCGGTCGTCCATCTGCTCGGTGTAGTACGGGACCCAGCCGACCCCCGCCTCGACCGACACGAACTCGAGCTTCGGGAAGCGGTCGTGGACGCCGGTCAGGATGATCTCGCCCATGATGAGCGGCATCGTGTCGAGGCCGGCGCCGCTGAGCGCCGAGACCTGCTTCCCGCCCGTCGCCTCGCCACGCGCGGCCTTTTCCTCCATGGGCGTCTTCGGCTTGGCCGGCACCTTGCCGCGCGCGGAGAGCCCGCAGTGGATGCTGATCGGCATCCCCAGGCGCTCGGCCTCGGCGAAGAAGGCGTCGTCGGCCTCGGAGAGGTTCAGGTTGCCGCTCGGCCAGGCGGAGAGGAGGACGCCGCGGAGCCCCAGCTCCTTGCAGCGCCGCATCTCCGCGATGGCGGCTTCCACCCCGATGCTCGGCATCTGCCCGATACCGATCAGACGCTCCGGCGCCTTGGCGCAGAAGTCCTTCGCCAGCCAGTCGTTGTAGGCGCGGATGCCGGCCAGGTGGAAGTCGTCCTCGGTGCCGAGCATGAAGTGCCGCATGGTGCGCTGCGGGGAGTAGATGACCTCGGCGACCACGCCGTCCTCGAGCATCTCGGCGACGCGCGGCTCGCCGCAGAAGTTGCCCTGGTTGATGGTCGAGTAGCGCGCCCCCGACCAGCGCAGCTCCTCGCGCGGCCGGCCGCGGGTAACCGTGACCAGGCCGAGCGGCGCGGGCGCGCCGCCGTCGTTGTAGAGCCACGCGTCGCCGCCCTCCTCGTCCTTCACAAGCCTCGGCGCGCGCGGCCGGAACTCCGGCGTGAGCCAGCGCTCCCAGAGGTCGGGCGGCTCCACGATGTGCGAGTCGCTGGAGATCATCGGTTCCATACGGGAGTCCTCCCAAACGATCGTTTAGCAAACAACCGACGCCCACCGGAAGGGGTGCTTTGACCCGACCCGGCGCCATGTTACGGAGGCCCGGCGGTGGGGACGCGGCGGAAGCTCTCCTGGGTGGCGCTCCTCTACTTCGCCGAGGGGCTGCCCTTCGGGATGGTGCTCGACAATTTCCCGGTCTACTTCCGCCTGCACGGCTTGTCGCTGGCCGCGATCGGGGCGCTCAGCCTGCTGCGCACGCCGTGGTGGGCGAAGGTGTTCTGGTCGCCGCTGGTCGACCAGATCGGCGAGCGGCGGCAGTGGATCCGGGGCGCGCTCATCGTGATGGCGGCCGCGCTGCTCGCGGTGGCCGCCCTGCCCGCCGCGCCCGTCGGCGCGCTGCTGGTGCTCGCCCTCTTCACCTTCACCATTGCGGCCGCCACGCAGGACGTGGCGATCGATGCCTACACGATCGAGCTGCTCGCGCCCGGCGAGGAGGGGGTGGCGAACGGCGTCCGCGTCTCCGCGTATCGCGCCGCGCTCGTCTTCGCCGGTGGCGTGCTGGTGGCGCTCGCGGGGCGGGCCGGCTGGCCGGTCACCTTCGCCATCGCCGCCGTCGGCCTGCTCGCGCTCGGGCTCAAAATCGGACGCTCGCCGCTGACCGCCCACCGCCCCCAGCCGCCCAGGGTGTGGGCGCGCTCGCTCCAGGCCTGGGTGAGCCGCCCGGGCGCCATCCCCGTCTTCCTCTTCGTCCTCCTCTACAAGCTCGACACGAACGCGATCGGGCCGATGGTGAAGCCGTTCTGGGTGGATCGCGGGCTCGGCCTCGACGAGATCGCGTTCATCTCGACGACGCTCGGCGTGGGTGCGTCGGTGGTGGGCGCGCTGGTGGGCGGTGTGCTCACGTCGCGCTGGGGGATCTTCCGCGCGCTCTGGGTGCTCGGCCTCTTCCAGGCGGTCGCAAACCTGGGCTACGCGGCCGCCGCCTGGACGGATGCCGGGCGCGCCGGCATCTACGCCGCCTCGCTCGGCGAGAGCTTCGGCGCCGGGCTCGGGACGGCGGCGTTCCTCGCCTTCCTCATGAACGTTTGCGACAAGGAGCAGGCGGCGACGCAGTACGCGCTGCTCTCGGCGCTCTTCAACCTGAGCGGCTCGCTGGCGGGGGCGGTGTCGGGGCGCGGGGTGGAGTGGCTGGGCTACGGGCACTACTTCGCGCTCACGTTCACGTTCGCGGTGCCGGCGTACGCGATGCTGCCGTGGGTGCGGGGGTGGATCGTGGAGAGGCCCTTGTCGCCCCGCGGGGCCTCGTGTTAGCCCGCGCTCATGTCCGTCAAGCTCATCTCGGCCGACTCCCACGTGAACCCGCCGTCCGCCCTCTGGCTGCGCGACGCGCCCGCCCGCTTGAAGGACCGCGTCCCCCGCGTCGAGTCCACCCCCGAGGGCGACGTGTGGGTCGTCGACCAGAAGGCGTCGCCGGTGCAGGGGCTCACCTTCATGGGCGGGCGCGACTACAAGGACTACACGCCGCGCGTCGCCTACAAGGAGATGCGCCCCGGCTCGTGGGATCCGAAGGCGCGCCTCGCCGACATGGACCAGGACGGCATCCGGGCCGACGTCCTCTACGGCGGCGGGCCCAGCCGGTTCGACGAGCCGGAGCTGCGCGCGTACTGCACGCGGCGCTACAACGACTGGCTGTTCGAGCTGGAGGAGGCGAGCGACGGACGGCTGGTGGGTATCTCCATCCTCCCCATCAACGGCGGCGTGGAGGAGACGCTCGCCGAGCTCGAGCGCGTCGCCAAGAAGGGCGCACGTGGCGTTCAGGTCGACGCCTTCCCCGACACGGTCGGCGCGCCGCACTACAGCGATCCGGTGTGGGAGCCGCTCTGGAACGCCCTCGAGGAGGCGGCGATCCCCCTCTCGTTCCATATCCAGGGGCCGCGCGGCATGCAGGCCGCGCGTCTCTTCGACCCGACGCCGGGCGTACGCGAAGCGTTCATCTCGCTCTCGCCGATGGGGATCAGCGAGCTGGTCGCGCAGCTCATCTTCTGCGGCATCTGCCAGCGGCACCCGGGCTTCACCTTCGTGGTGGTCGAGACGGGCATCGGCTGGATCCCATACTACCTCGAGCGCATGGACTCGACCTTCAAGAAGCACCGCTTCTGGACGAAGTCGGTGATCACCGAGCCGCCGAGCACGTACTGGTACCGCCAGGGCCACGCGACCTTCATCGAGGACCGTCCCGGGGTGAAGCTGCGCCACGAGGCGGGCCTCGAGAACATCCTCTGGTCGAGCGACTACCCGCACAGCGACACGACCTGGCCGCGCTCGCGCGAGGCCGTCGCGGAGCAGTTCGCCGACGTGCCGCCGCGCGAGCGCGACCTGATCGTGTGGCGGAACGCGGCGCGGCTCTACCGGATCGAGTGAGCCGTTCGGGGGTGCGAGAGCTCCGGGCTCCGCGGCCATCGACCCGGCAGCCCCTCGGCGGATGTCGATACTTCATGTCGATCGATAGCCCACATAGGATAGCCCGGGCGTGAAGGCGATCCAGATCACCCTCGATGAGCGGCTCCTCGCAAGGCTCGACGCCGACGAGGAGGTGAAGCGCGACGGGCGCTCCGCGGTGATGAGACGCGCCGTCTTCGACTATCTGAGAAGGAAGCG
>Ga0209266_1002283_pt1 | contig 12191 bp, 9 predicted proteins | sample GraSoiAngelo_132_FD_185889 | JGI IMG/M metagenome (GOLD analysis project Ga0209266, IMG submission 185889) | Grasslands soil microbial communities from the Angelo Coastal Reserve, California, USA - 14_0929_02_40cm (SPAdes) (version 2) | ecosystem: Environmental > Terrestrial > Soil > Grasslands ...
GATGACCCACGACCTGCTGCGCAGCGTGATCGGCGAGGTGGGCGCGTCGGTCGAGTGGGTCGAGGTGACCGACCTGAAGGACAACACGTACTTCGCGCTGATCTACCTGCGCGTCGACGGCCGCCAGGTCACCATCGATGCGCGTCCCTCCGACGCGATCAGCCTCGCGCTGCGCACCAAGAGCCCGATCTACGTCGCCAAGAAGGTCCTCGAGGCTTCGAGCGTGCTGCAGCAGATGGAGGAGGGGAAGGACCAGGACCTCTCCAACATCTCGCGCGACAAGTGGGCCGAGATCCTCGAGAAGATGTCGCCCGACGACTTCAAGTACAAGATGTAGTGGCGGCCGCGCGCGCATGCCCCAGCACGCGAGAAGGCTCAAGATCCGCCGCAAGGATCTCCGCAAGCCCGACGAGTTCGAGACCCTCACCGGGCAGGCGCTCGCCTGGGCCGGCGAGCACCCGGCGGTCGTGTACGGCGTCCTCGCGGTGGCCATCGTGGTGCTGGTGGGCAGCCTGGCCGTCGGCCGCTGGCGCGCCTCGCGCAACGAGGCCGCGGCGGTCGCCTTCCGCTCCGCACAGGCGCGCTTCGACGAGGGCAAGTTCCACGACGCCGCCGAGGACTTCGCCTACGTCGTCGAACGCTACCCGCACGCGCCCCTCGGCCGCCTGGCCGCCCTCTACCGCGCCCACGCGCTCGCCCGGCAGGGCGATCAGGCCGCCGCCGCCACCGCCTACGGCGAATACCTCGCCAGCGCGGCCGACTTCGACTACCTCCGCCAGGAGGCGCTGGTAGGGCTCGCCCGCGCCAAGGAGGCGAGCGGCGACACGGCGGGCGCCCTCGATGCCTACACCCAGGCTGGCGCGCTGCCTGGGCCGTATCGCGACGATGCGCTGCTGAGCGCCGCGCGGCTCGAGCAAGCCGCCGGGCACGCCGATCTGGCGCAGGCGATCTACGCCGGGCTCGTCAAGGACGCCGCCGACCCGCAGACGAAGGCCCTCGCTGCGGCGAAGGTCCCCGGCGCCGCCCGACCTGCGGGCGGCGTCGCCGAGGATACGGCCGACAGCGATACGGGGCGCTAGCCGCGCCAGGCGAGGGTCGCGTCGTCGCGCCACGCAGGCGGCGCCGGCGCACAGGCCCGCGCGCGCGCGACCCCATACGCTCCGTCCTCGTCCACAAATGCGCCGACGGCGCACGATCTTACCGCCTTCGGCGAGCAACCGGGCGTGCTTGCCGCGAGTGCAGGGCGCGTCGCGCGCGGCACATGGTGCGCGTCGCATGTGCCGCGCGCGCCCCGACCTGGAGTGACGGGGAACCCGGTCCGTTCGCACGAAGCTCCCGAGTGGGCCCAGAGCTTGCTCTACAGGCCTACGAGCTTCGTATCAGCCCAACGCACTGGGGGACGAAACCATGTACCGCGCGACGACCTCTGCTCGCACACTCGCCTTGCTCGGCGCCTTGCTCTCGCTCTCCGCCGCCGCGCCCGAGCCCGCCCGTGGCGGCTGCGGTTGCGACAAGCCACCGCCGCCGCCGGCGCAGGTGCGGCCGGGCATCGCATACGCCGGCACGCCGGTGACGCTCTTCAGCCCCGCGTTTGTGGTTGGCGACGCCTACACGGTGACCTTTACCTCCGGGACGACCGGGCAGACGATGAGCGTCTCCGGGACCATCGTGAGCCGCCGGGACGTCGCGGACGGGCAGTACAAGCCGCAGCTCGTTGTCCCGCTGCCCTCGATGCCGCTCGGACCGGCGAGCATCAGCGCGACGCGCGGCAATCGGAACAAGCCCGACGTCGCGATCGACGACTCGGTCTTCACGGTGGTGCCGGCGCCGGTCGCGCTGCCGTCGCAGTACGGCGCCTGGCACTATCCGAACTTCCAGGCGGCCGTCGCCCGCGACGGCGTCGTCTACATCGCCCTCGACGCGACGGCGATCCACCTACCCATGGTGTTCGAGGCGCGGGCGGCGGGCTACCCGCTGCGCTTCGGCGCCGAGGACGTGGTCTTCCGCAACATCCAGGGCTTCCTGATGCAGCTGCTCATGGGGGGCGCGCCCGACGCCACCCAGCCGGTGCCGGGGATGTTCGTCTTCCCGGCCGCGAATCCGGCCACGGACAGCGACGCGCTCCACTACTCGCGCCACGAGTTCACCACCTACTTCCTCCAGCACATGGAGCGGCAGCCGCACGCGGTCGATTCGACCGACGGGAACTGGCACCTCGACGGCAGCCGCCACGTGGACCACAACCACCTGATCCTCGCCATCATGGGGAGCGTGAACGGCGCGCCGCCGGCGCCGGGCGCGACGCCGCCCTTCGACCTCGTCCTGAGCACGTACTCGCTCTTCTACCAGGGGCTGGTGGGGAACGCGTCGGTGAGCGTCGGCCATTCGTCCCAGACCGACAGCTACGACCCGATCACCGGCAAGTCCGGCGCGCACGGAGACGTCTTCACCAACGGCCCGCTCACGCTGTCGGGTAGCGCCGCCATCAAAGGCGACGCGACGGCCGCGAGCTTCAGCTTCTCCGGCAGCTCGAGGATCACGGGGCAGCAGACGCTGCTCGCCGCACCCATGTCGTTCATGCAGATCCTTGTGCCCGCGGGCCTGCCGGACCTCGGGGCGATCGCCCTCTCGTCCGGCCAGACCATGACGATCAACGGGCCGGGGAGCTTCCGGGTCTCCGCTCTCACCATGAGCGGCAAGTCGAAGCTCTACATCGACAACTCGGGCGGGCCGGTCACCTTCTACGTGACCGGCGGGGTGAGCCTCGCCGGGACGGCGAAGGTCTACATCGCGGACCCGGATCCGGAGCACTTCGCGATCTACGTGGCGGGTACGGCGCCGGTGGACCTCGAGTGCGGCACCCCCGGCCTCTACGGCGTGGTCTACGCGCCGACCTCGAGCGTCCTGATCGGCGGGAGCGCGCAGTTCTCGGGCGCGTTCGTCGGCCAGGCCGTGTCCCTCGACGGTTCCGCAACGGTGCACTACGACCAGGCCCTCCGGGGCCAGTGAAGCACGCGAAGAGGTAGCAGCGAGTCGATGGCCCGAGCCATGCACAGCCCACGGAACCGCCTCCTGGCCCGCGGCACGTCCGCGGTCCTGCTGGTGATCGGCGCACTCGCGCTGGTCCACTCGCTCGGCTGGCGGGGTGCGCGCTTCCCGGGCTTCTTCGTCATGCCGAACCGCGTGGTGCCGTCCGCCGCGCTGCCCGGGTGGAGCGGGGTCGCCGACGGCCGGCCCCTCTACCAGAACATCCTGCTCGCGGTCGACGACGTGCCGATCGCCGCGGCCGAGGACGGCTACCGCCGCGCCGCGGCGCACGCGGCCGGCGAGCCTGCCGCGTATCTCTTCGCACGCGCCGGTGGTGTCGAGACGCGCACGTTCGCCACCCGCATCCTCGGGAACGGGGAGTACCTGGCGATCTTCGGCGCGTACGCCTTCACCGCGCTCGCCTACCTGCTGCTCGCCGCGGTGGCGAGCGAGCGCGCGGCCGAGGGCGAGCTCCACCGCGGCCTGGCAGCGTTCGCCTGGGTGAGCGCGGCGTTCGGCTTCACGGGAATGGACCTCTACGGGCCGGGCACGCTCTTCCGGCTGCACGTGCTCTCCGAGGCCCTTCTCCCGGCTGCTGCCACGCACCTCCTGCTCGCCTGCTGGGACAGACGCCTCGCCCGGCGCGCCGGCGTGCTGCCCCTCGTCTACAGCCTGGCGCTCGCGCTCGCCGCCGTCTACGAGTTCTTCGCCTACGAGCCCGGCGCGTACAGCGCGATGCACAACCTCTCTCAGGCTCTCGCCGGCATCCCGGTGCTCGTGCTGGTGGCGCGGCTCGCGCTCGCCACCGATCAGCCGCCGCCCGAGCTCGGCCAGGCCGGCTTGCGCCGCATGCTCGCCGGCACACTCGTGGGCCTCGTGATCCCGGCGATCGTGCTCGCCGTCTCGGGCGCCACGGGGGGCCGGATCCCCGTCAACGCCTCTGCGTGGGTAGGCTTCCTGTTCCCGCTCGCCTGCCTCTCCGCCCTGCGGCAGGCGCCCGCCTCCCCGCCGCGGGCCGCGTGAAATCTGTCACGCCCCGGTAAGCTGTTGACGTGCCGACCGCTGTCGGGATGAGCAAACGGGTGCGCAGGCTCGCGGCCACGCTGGCCCGTCCTTTGCACATCAGCCTGACCCCGCACTAACCCCGAGATGGCACGGCGCTCGACCAGATCCCCGACCGGGCACACGATCCTGGCGGTCGACGACCAGCAGGACTCGCTGGTCTCCGTGCGCAACCTGCTCGAGCGCGAGGGCCATCGCGTCCTCACCGCCGAGTCCGGCGAGCAGGCCCTCGCGGTCGTGAAGACGACCGAGGTCGACCTGATGATCGTCGACTACCTCATGCCGCGCATGAACGGCGCCCAGCTGGTCCGCGCCGTGCGGTCGTTCGACCCGTTCGTGCAGATCATCCTGCAGACCGGCTATGCGGGCGAGGAGCCGCCGCGGGTGATGCTCGCCGAGCTCGACATCCAGGGCTACCACGACAAGGCGGACGACCCCGAGCGGCTCCTGCTCTGGGTCGACGTGGCCCTCAAGGCGCACCGTCTCCTGGAGACGCTCCGCGAGCGCGAGCGGGCCCAGGCCGAGCTGGTCGCCAACTGCTCGCACGAGTTCCGGACGCCGGTCAACATCATCGCGGGGTATGCGGAGCTGCTGCTCGCCCACGACTTCGGCGAGCTCCCGGCGGAGGCGGTGAGGCCGGTCCGCTCGATCGAGGAGGCGGCGAGGAGCCTCGGCGACATGGTCTCGGACTTCCTCCGCTACGCCAAGCTCGAGGCGGGGGTGGATACGCTCGCGCAGGAGTGGGTGGAGGTCGGCGCGCTCGCGAGTGAGATGCAGCGGCTGGCGGCACCGCTCGTCGAGGACCGGGGCGTGGTCTTCGCGCTCGAGCTCGCGCTCGCGCCGCCGCGCTTCCTGACCGATGCGCCGAAGCTGCGCACCATCCTGCGCAACCTCATCATCAATGCCGCCAAGTTCACCACCGCGGGCACGGTGGCGCTCCGCATCGCGGTGCGGGGCGGGGCGCTGCGCATCGAGGTCCGCGACACGGGACCCGGCATCCGCCGCGAGGACCAGGAGCTCATCTTCGAGCCCTTCCGGCAGCTCGACGGGTCGTCCACGCGCGCGCACGGGGGGGTCGGCCTCGGGCTCGCGCTCGCCCGGCGACTCGCGCGCATGCTCGGTGGCGACCTGGAGGTCCAGAGCGAGCCGGGGGCCGGCGCGACGTTCGCGCTCGTGCTGCCGGCCGAGGCCGCGGGCGTGGCGGCGTCGCCCGCACCGCCGCGCCTGGTGAGCCACGCCTAGCGAGGCCGTCTGATGGGCGCCGCCCTTCGCGTCGTCGGCCGGCACGACACGGCGGGGTCGGCCGCGCCGCCCACGCCTCGGGTGCAGGCGCCCCGCGGCGCCGTCGCGCTGGCGCGGGCGGCCGCCGCCTCGCTCGCGGCGGCCGCTCTCTACACGCTCGCCTGCCCGCCCCACGAGTGGTCGCTGCTCGCGTGGCTGGTGCCCGGGCTGCTGCTCGTGGCGGTCGGCGGGCTCACCACCCTCCGGGCGCTCGCCTGCGGCGCGCTCTTCGGGGTCGCGATCGGCTGCGGGATCACCGGCTGGGCCTACCACGCCGCGCTCGAGTACTTCGCCTTCAACCGCGCCCTGACGGCCGGCTTCGTCGTCGCCGTCTGGCTCGTCTACTCCGGCGTCCCCCATGCGCTCCTCTGCGCCGCCTACGCCGGCCTGGCGGAGCGCGTCCCGGGATGGGCGCGGGGCCCACTGGGAGCGTGGCTCTGGGTGGTGTCGGAGTGGCTCCGCTCGACGCTCGGCACGGGGATGCCCTGGGAGCTCCTCGGACACACCCAGTTCCGCCACCTCGCCGTCATCCAGATCGCCGATCTGGGCGGCGTGTACGCGGTGTCGTTCGTCATGGCCCTGGCGAGCGTCTCGTGCGCCGAGCTGCTGGGGCAGGGGAGGGCGGCGGCGCGCCCGCGGCCGTGGTGTGTGGGACTCGCGCTCCCGGCCGCCGTCCTCCTCGCGACCGGCCTCTACGGCGCGTACACGCGCCGACTCTACGCTGCTGCGCCCGCGGGCCGCGCGGTCCGCACGGTCGCGGTCGTGCAGGGCAACATCCCGAACGAGTTCCGCTGGAAGCGGGCATTCTCCGAGCGCATGCTCGCGACCTACGCCCGGCTCTCCGGCGCCGCGCGCCGCGAGCGGCCGGACGTGATCGTCTGGCCAGAGAATGCGGCCAACTTCTACCTGAACCGCGAGCCCATGCTGCTCGCCGAGCTCGCGCCGGTGGCGGCGCTCGCCCGCGAGGGCCTCCTCGTCGGCGGCCCCCGTCTCACCGACGGCGGCGAGGCGCGCAACGCCGCCTATCTGATCGGGCCGAGCGGAACCATCATCGGCACGTACGACAAGCAGCACCTCGTGCCGCTGGCGGAGTACGACCCGCGCCGGGGCCCGGGCGCCGGGCGCGCGGCGGAGCCGGTCTACACGGCGGGCGCCGAGGGCCAGCTCCTCGAGACCGGCGCGACGCGGATCGGGGCCGTCATCTGCTACGAGGTGCTCTTCCCGCGTCTGGTCCGGGAGCTCGTCCGCAAGGGCGCCGAGGTCCTCGTCAACGTCTCGAACGACTCCTGGCTCGATGGCGGAGACGGCGCCGCGCCGCGGCAGCACTTCTCGATGGCCGTCTTCCGCGCGATCGAGACCCGCCGCTTCCTCGTGCGCGCCGCCGCCACCGGCGTCTCGGGGTTCGTCGCGCCGAGCGGCGAGACCTACGCGAGCCTCGCCCCCGGCACGGCGGGGACCTCGGTGGCGCGCGTGGGCATCCGGCAGGGCGAGACCGTCTATGTGCGCTGGGGAGAGCGCTGGATCGCGCCGGCCGGCGTCCTCCTCGCGCTGGCGGTCCTGCTCGACGGGCGGAGGCGCGCGCGATGAGCCCCAGGCTGCTTCGTGGCGGCGTCGTGGGGGCAGCGCTGGCAGCGGGCGTCCTGCTGCTGGTCGTCATCGTCAACACCGCGCAGTGGGTCGGTACGACCTTCCCGGGCTTCTTCGTGATGTCGAACCGGGTGGTACCGTCCATCGCCCTGCCGGATTGGTCCGACGGCGACGCGTCGCGCTTCTTCCAGCACCAGGTGGTCGCGGTCGACGGCGTCCCCGTCCCCACGGCCGCCGCCGTCTACGAGCAGGTGCGCCAGCGGGCGCCCGGCACCCCCGTCGAGTACTCCTTCCGGAGTCCCGAGGGGCACAGCCTCGTGGCGATGGTGCACGCACGGCGCTTCTCGACGGCAGACTACGTGCTGATCTTCGGCGCCTACCTGCTGAACGGCGTCGCGTTCCTCGGCACCGGCCTGCTGGTCGCCTACCTGAAGCCGAGGAACGCGGCGAGCCTCGGGCTCCTCGCCGCCGGCCTCACCACCGGGCTGTTCGTCACGACGGCCGCGGATCTCTACGGACCGTACTGGTTCGTTCGCCTGCACCTGCTCGGGGAGTCGTTCCTCGCGCCCGCGTTCTTTCACCTGGCGCTGGTCTTCCCGACCGAGCGCCTGCCCCGGTACCGGCGGCGGGTGCTCCTCGGGCTCTACGGTGCGTTTGCGCTCCTCGCCGCGGCCTACGAGGTGGTGCTCGGCTCGCCCTCCGCCTACACGGCCGTTCACCTGCTCGCGACCGCGACCCACGGGCTGGGCGCGCTGACGATCATCGCGGTGGTCGTCTACGGCCTGGTGACGAGCCCCTCGGCGCTCGTGCGGCGCCGGGTGAGCGTGGTCGCGCTCGGTACGCTCGCCGCCTTCCTGACCCCCGCCGTGCTGATGGCGGCCTCCGCCTTCTACGGCGGCAAGGTGCCGCTCAACGCCGGCGCCTTCACGGCGTTCCTCTTCCCCGTGAGCCTCGCGTACGCGATCGTCAAGCAGGACCTCTTCGAGATCGACGTCATGCTCCGCCGCGCGACCACGTACGCGGCCGTGGTGGTGGTCATCGGCAGCCTCTACTTGGCGCTCCTCTCGGCGGATGCCTACTTCCTGCCCATTCCCAGCCCGGTGGCGCAGTCGCCGCTCGCGCTGGCGATCCTCAACCTGGCGCTGCTCTTCCTGATCGCGCCCGTGCGCGCCCGCGTGCAGGACGGCGTCGACCGCCTCTTCTTCCGCAAAGCGTACGACGCGGAGCAGGCCCTCTCCGAGCTGAGCCATGCCCTCGTCTCGGTGCACACCCTCGGCGAGGTGGTCGCGAGGACGCACGCCGTCATGGCGACCACGATGTGCCCCGCCTCGGCCGCGACCTTCCTGTGGGAGGCGCGGGGCCAGCTCTTGCGGGCCGGGGAGGGCGACGGCGGGGCCGTGGAGCTCACGCTGCCGCCGGCGCTGGCGGAGCGCATCGAGCGGGGTGAGATCCTCGCCCGCTACGAGTGGGACGACGGCAGCGGGCGGGCGATCCCGCCCGTCTGGCATACCCTCGGCGCCGAGCTGCTCGTGCCGATCCGCCGCGGCAGAGCGCCGATGGGGGCGCTCGCCCTCGGGCGCAAGGGCTCGGGGCGTCCCTACACCATGCACGACGCCGCCTTCCTGCGCGCGGCGGCGAGCCAGATCGCGCTGGCGATGACCAACGCCGGCGCCTTCGCGCGGCTCGAGAGCCTGAACGCCAGCCTCGAACAGCAGGTACAGGAGCGGACCGCCTCGCTCGCGAAGGCGAACACGGACCTCGGGTGCTCGCTCACCGAGCTGCGCACCGCCTACCAGCAGCTGGAGCGCAACCAGGCGAGCCTCATGCGCGCCGAGCGGCTGGCGACGCTCGGCCGGCTGACGGCCGGGATCGCGCACGAGGTGAACTCGCCGCTCGGGGCCGTGATCAACTCGCTCAAGATCCTGACCGACCTCGGCCGCGAGTACGCCGACTCGATCGACGACCCGGAGGTGACGGCCGCCGACCATCACGAGATCGCCCGCGAGCTCGTCCAGACTGCGAAGGCCGCCGTCGGCTGGGCCCGGAAGGCCGCCGGCTTCGTCGGCAAGGTGCGCATCCAGGGGCGGGAGCCCCGCTCGGCGGACGCCGGCACCTTCGAGGTCGCGACCGTGGTGGCCGACGTCGAGGCGCTCCTCCAGCATCGCCTGCGTACGTCGACCTGCCGCCTGGACTTCGGCGAGGAGAGCCGCGTCACACTCCACGGGGACCCGGCGCGTCTCGGCCAGGTGTTGATCAACCTGGTGACCAACGCGCTCGACGCGTACGAGGACGCCGGCATCAGCGATGGGCGCATCGAGATCCACGCCCGCCACGCCGGCGCGAGCGCCGTCCTCACCGTGCGCGACTGGGCGGGCGGCATCCCGGCCGCGGCGCTCCCGAAGATCTTCGACGAGCTGTTCACCACCAAGGACCCCACCCGGGGTACCGGCCTCGGACTTTCGATCGCGCGCCACCTGATCGAGCAGAGCTTCGACGGGACCCTCACGGTCGAGACCGAAGCCGGCGTCGGCAGCTGCTTCGCGATCACGCTGCCCGCGGTGCGGGAGCAGCCGTCGACTGCGGCCGCGGGCTGAGCCCGCGTGCGGCCGGCGCAGCGCGACGCCGCAAACCGCCGGGATCGGGGGCCATGTGTGTGACGTCCGATCGCGGGCTGAAGCGCGTGTGACGCGATCCCGCGGGCGCGCCCGGACCACCCGTGATCCGAGCGTGGGGCGTGACGCCGCCCGGGCAGGGCGCCTGCCTTGCCTGCCACGAGGGCCCCATCGCTAAGGCGCATGCCGAGACCCAGACCGCGGCGTCCGGCACGGAGGCGTGCGGGGTGTGTCACGAGGAGGGCAGGATCGAGGCGGTATCCGAGGTGCACGCGACGGGTCCGTGAAACCCGCCCCGCGCCACCGACCCGCGGGCCTTGCGCCACGCGCCGCCGGGGAGGCAAGATCGGCCGTCAGGAGGGACCCATGAGGCCATCGGTCGTCGCAACACTCGCGCTCGCGTCATCGCTTCTCGTCCCGCGTCTTGCTGGCGCGCTCACGCTCGAGGACTGCGAGCTCTGGCTGCAGCAGCTTCAAGGGGAAGTGTCGCAGGTTCAGGTGGGCGGCGCGCAGGGCGCCAGCGAGTCCGAGGCCCTCCTGAGCGACCTGAAGCAGGCTTCGCTCCGTCGCAAGGGCACGACGCCCGCCGATTCGGCCAAGGACGTGAGCCACTTCAAGAAGCGCGCGGCGCAGCTCTCCGCGCAGGGCAACGTGTCGCGGCTCGAGGGCGACCGGCTGAACAACCTCTCGGACGCCGTGCTCCACTGCATCAAGCAGGTGCAGCAGCCGCAGTAGCCGCGCCTAGAAACGGACCCGCGGGGTCAGCTTGAAGGTGATCAGGGTCGCGCGGTCGTCGTTGCGTGGCAGAACGCGCTCTCCGTAGTCGATCATCCGGAACTCGCGACCACCCGAGGTTCGTCGGTGCTACGGCGGTAGGCAAAGCCTCGATGTTCGACATCATGCATCTCGTCAGGATCCACGCTTCCCCTGCGCGGTCTATGGAGCAATCACGACGGCCGAGGGGATTCGCAACTGGTGGACACGGGACGCCACGCTCGAGTCGGAGATCGGCGGAACCGGCGAGTTTCGCTTCAACGAACATCACGTCGTCAGCGCCGTCGCCCATAGTATCCTCGTCATCGACTGCCACGTCCTGAGCGACGGCCAGCCGTGTCGCGAACTCGGAGGCGACTACTTCGAGCGCCTGAACGCCGACCGCCTCACCTGATAGCACACCAAGCGCCTCGCCGCCCTCGGCTACACCGTCACCCTCACGAAACGCGCCGCATGACGTCGGCCCCAGCCCAAATTTACGTAGGATCTGCCGGCGTGGCGCTCGGAGGGAACCGGGCGCACGCTGCTCGTCGGGTGAGGAAGGCCCGCGTCCGGCCGGGTCCGTCTCGCTACTTGCAGCGGAGCGTGCTGCGCGACGCGTTGAAGGCGCAGTGCGGCGCCGGCGCCGGCCCGGCGAAGAGCAGCTCCCCGCACTGCCCGGTCTGCGCGACCGGCGAGTCGATCACCAGGGTGCCCTTGAGGGGCATCGCCGCGGGCGACAGGCCGTAAGCGCCGTGCTTGCCGCTCACCTGGAAGCTGAGCAGGCCGGGCGCGGAGAGCTGGCGGATGCGTACCAGGGTGATGCCGTGGGCCTCGCCCGGGTTGTGGTTGCGCCAGGCCGTGCCGGCCCGGTTCGACTTCCAGCCCGCACCGCCCGGGATGATGGCATCGAGCATGGAGCCGCCCTGCGCATCGGTGAGCAGGATGCGTACGCCCTTGGCGGCCGGATCGATCGGCGGCGCGGTCGGGACGGCCATCTTGCCCTTCATCCGGAGCACGTTGCTGCCGGGGACGTTGAGCTTCCGGATCTTGATTCGCGCCCTCGTGGCGAAGACCGGGACGATGTTGGTGCACGGGTCGCACGCGTCGCCGATGCCGTCGTTGTCGCTGTCGGCCTGCGAGGGGTTCGCCTCCGTGAGGCAGTTGTCCAACAGGTCGCACACGCCGTCGCCGTCGCTGTCCGTGGCGCGCACGTCGGCGGGGCAGCTCGCGCTCGTGCCGCTGCACTGCTCGGCGGGATCGCAGGCGCCCGTCGAAGCCCGGCAGATGGCGGTCGCGGGCTGGAAGGCGTCCGGCGGGCAGGCCACGGAGGAGCCGTCGCAGGTCTCCGCAAGGTCGCACACGCCTGCGGCCGGGCGGCAGACACGGTCCGCGGGCTGCACCGCGTCGGCAGGGCAGTCGTCGTGCACCCCGTCGCAGCTCTCGGCCATGTCGCACACGCCCGCCGCCGCGCGGCACACGACCGTGCTCTTGCCGTCGGCCGGGCACGCGCCGCTCGTGCCATCGCAGCTCTCGGCCACGTCGCACACGCCCGCCGCCGGGCGACACTCGACGGTCGCGGGCTGGAAGGTGTCCGCCGGGCAGTCGGCGCTCAGCCCGTCGCAGCTCTCGGCCAGGTCGCACGGGCCCGCCACCGCGCGGCACACCGCCGTGCTCTTGGCGTCGGCCGGGCACGCGGCGCTCGTCCCCGTGCAGGTCTCGGCCGGGTCACACACGCCCGCCGAGGCCCGGCACCCCACGGTCGCGGGCTCGAAGGCGTCGGCCGGGCAGTCGTTGCTCAGCCCGTCGCAGCTCTCGGCCAGGTCGCACGAGCCCGCCGCCGCGCGGCAGACCGCCGTGCTCTTGGCG
>Ga0209266_1002284_pt1 | contig 12190 bp, 11 predicted proteins | sample GraSoiAngelo_132_FD_185889 | JGI IMG/M metagenome (GOLD analysis project Ga0209266, IMG submission 185889) | Grasslands soil microbial communities from the Angelo Coastal Reserve, California, USA - 14_0929_02_40cm (SPAdes) (version 2) | ecosystem: Environmental > Terrestrial > Soil > Grasslands ...
GATTTCCGGGACCTGCCAGACCGTGCTGATCACGATCACGCAGACGATCCAGATCACGATTGTTCAGACGACCCCGGCGCCGTGCCCGCCGAGGGAGGAGCGCGACGACGACTAACCGTCGGCTTTGCTGACAGGGCGGGAGCTCACCTCCCGCCCTTTTTCTTGTCTTTCTGACCGACCGCAAGGACTCGGAGGCTTTCAGGAGTCACAGGGCTGCCATCCCAGTCGCCGTAGATCTCGACCCGATCGAACCCGGACGCGCGGAGCACCGACTCGATCTCGCGCGCGCCATACAGGCGGATGGCGTGGAGGTCGACTTCATCACCAACCGGACGGCTGACGGTTCGTTCGACGATCATGCGGCGGGCCGATCGATCGAGCGATCGCCGTTCCATCACCGCCGCCTGCCCCACCGTGAACCACTCGCGCTCGACAAATTGGCCCATGACCCGCTCGCCGTTGATCACCTCTAGGAGGAATCGGCCTCCCGGCGCGAGCACGGCGGCCGCGGCCTGGACCACCAGCCGATCATCCGCCTCGTCCAGGAAATAGCCAAAGCTGGTGAAGAGATTCAGGACCAGGTCAAAGGTCTCGCCGGAGACCGGCCGGCGCATGTCGCCCTCCAGCCAGCGAACCGCGACGCCGGCGGCTTCCGCCCGGGCCTTCGCCACGCCGATCAGGTAGGGTGACAGGTCCACGCCGGTGACGTCGTAGGCCCGCCGCGCCAGCTCGATGGCGTGCCGGCCCTGCCCACAGGGCAGATCCAGGATGCGCAACGGCGGTCGCAACCGGAGCAGGGCTTCGAGCCGATCGATCTCGACCGGCGTGCGCTCGCGCAACGTGTCGTCGTACAGCGCAAGGTATCCCGGTCCAAACCAGGTGCGCCACCAATCCGAAGCCGGCTCGCCCATACCTTATATATATGGGCCAGAAGAGGAATGGGCGAACCACACCCGCACCCGGAACATCTCTGGCGCAATCCCGAACCGAGGCGCGCCTACGACGTCGTGATCGTCGGGGCCGGCGGGCACGGGCTGGCCACGGCTTACTACCTGGCCAAAAATCATGGCATCACGAACGTGGCGGTGCTGGAACGGGGCTGGCTGGCGGGCGGCAATATGGCCCGCAACACCACCGTGATTCGTTCCAACTATCTCTGGGAGGAGAGCGCCGCGATCTACGAGCACTCGCTCAAGCTGTGGGAGGGACTCGCGGCGGAGCTTGACTACGACATCCTGTTCAGCCAGCGCGGGGTGCTCAACCTCATCCATAGCCTGGGCGATATGCGCGAGGCGAGGCGACGCGTGTACGCAAACCGCCTCAACGGCATCGACGCCGAATGGCTGTCGACTGACGAGGTCAAGGCCTTCTGCCCAATCGTCAATGTCTCACCTGATGTGCGCTACCCCGTGATGGGCGCGACCCTGCAGCGTCGTGGTGGGATCGCCAAGCATGACTACGTCGCCTGGGCGTTCGCCCGCAAGGCCGATGAGATGGGGGTCGACCTGATTCAAAACTGCGAGGTCACCGGCTTTGACCTCGAGGGCAATCGGGTGGTCGGCGTGCACACCAACCGCGGTCTCATCGCCGCCGGCAAGGTGGCGCTCTGCGCGGCTGGTCACTCCACGGTTTTGGCCGAGATGGTTGGCCTGGAGCTCCCCATTCAGAGCCATCCATTGCAAGCGCTGGTCTCCGAGTTGCTCGAGCCGGTTCTCAACTGTGTCGTCATGTCGAACGCGGTGCACGTCTACGTGAGCCAGGCGCACAAAGGCGAGCTGGTGATGGGCGCCGGCATCGATCCCTACAACTCGTACGCTCAGCGCGGCTCGCCGCACGTCATCGAGTATCAGCTGGCGGCCGCGCTCGAGCTATTCCCGATCTTCAAACGGGTGCATGCGCTGCGGACCTGGGCCGGCATCGTCGATGTTGCGCCGGACGCGTCACCCATCCTTGGGCTGACACCGATCGAGCACCTCTTCATCAACTGTGGATGGGGCACCGGCGGGTTCAAGGCGACACCAGGCGCCGGCTGGGTTTACGCGCATACGATCGCGAATGGACAGCCCCATGCGCTCAACGCGGCCTTTACCCTGGAACGATTTAGCAGCGGCGCGCTCATCGACGAGCACGGCGCCGCGGCCGTGGCGCACTAGCGTGTTGATCCCCTGCCCCTGGTGCGGCGATCGCGAGGACGTCGAATTCAAGTATGGTGGCGCGGCGCAAATCACGTACCCACAGGACCCCGACACCATCGATGACGCGACCTGGGCCCGTTACATCTTCTTTCGGCCCAATCCAAAAGGCCGCATGGCGGAGCGCTGGGTCCACAGCGCCGGCTGCCGTCGCTGGTTCACCCTCATCCGCGATACCGTGACCCACGAAATCACGCCCAGCGCCGACCCGGGCGGGCAATGAGCCGGCTGCCCGGCGGCGGTCGGATCGATCGCGCGCGACCGGTTCGATTTACCTTCAACGGAACGTCGTATCGCGGCTTCGCCGGCGATACGCTTGCTTCGGCGCTGCTGGCCAACGACGTCCGCGTGGTCGGCACCAGTCTGACCTACGCCCGACCGCGTGGCATCTTCAGTGCCGGAATCGAAGAACCCAACGCGGTGGTCCAGATCGGTCAGGAGCCGATGCTCCGCGCCACGCAGGTCGAGCTCGTCGACGGACTGGATGCCATCGGCCTCAGCGGTAAGGGCCGCGTCAGCGCTGAGCCTGACACCGGGCACTTCGACAAGGTGTACGCCCACTGCGAGGTGCTGGTCGTCGGTGGCGGGCGTGCGGGCCTGACCGCCGCGCTGGCGGCGGGCCAATCCGGCGACCGCGTCCTGCTCGTCGACGAGCAGGCGGAACTCGGCGGACGGTTGTTGAGTGCGGGCTGGGATGACTGGCTTTCGGCCACGATCTCGCAACTCGGCTCGATGCCCGATGTCCGGCTTTTCACCCGGTCCACGGCCTTCGGGTTCTATGACCAGAACCTGGTCCTGATCGCGCAGCGGATTGCGGATGGTGGCCGGCTGTGGCAGGTCCGCGCCAGGCAGGTGGTGCTCGCCACCGGCGCGCACGAGCGTCCGCTCATCTTCAGCAACAACGATCGCCCGGGGGTGATGCTGGCCGGCGCCGCGCGGACCTATATCAACCGTTACGGCGTGGCACCGGGAACGCGGGCGGTGATCTTCACCAACAACGACAGCACCCAGGCGGTGCCGGCCGACCTGGTGCGCGCCGGCATCAGCGTCGAAGCGGTTGTCGACGTCCGCGCCGGCGAGGCCATCGTCGACACGCGGGCCTCGTCTGCGTCCCCCTCCGGGGGAGGGCAGGGTGGGGGCGCCCTTCATTCTGTCGTCATCGCCCCGCGTACCGGCGACCGACCTCATCGCGAGGTCGAATGCGACCTTCTCTGCGTGTCGGGCGGCTTTAATCCTGCCGTCCATCTGTTCAGCCAGGCGCAGGGCCGCCTTCGCTACGACGACGGCCTGGCCTGCTTCGTGCCCGACGGGTCGATCCCCGGAGTCGACGTGGTTGGCGCCGCCAGTGGCGATCTTGGCGGGCGCGGTCAGGGCGCCATCATGCCCTACTGGGTCATCTCCGGAAACGGGACCGATTGGTCAACCCACTTCGTCGACCTGGAGCGCGACGTTACCGTCGCCGATGTGCGGCGGGCCACGGGCGCCGGGATGCGCTCGGTTGAGCATGTCAAGCGGTTCACGACCATCGGAACCGGGAGTGACCAGGGGAAGACGGCGGGCATCAACGAGAGCGCCATCGTTGCAACCCAGCTCGGCCAGCCGGTCGGCGCGGTGGGGGTCACGACGTTTCGCCCACCCTACGTGCCGGTCTCGTTCGCGCTCATGGCCGGGCGCAACCAGGGCAGCCTCTTCGATCCGATTCGGACGACCTCGATTCATCCGTGGCATGTGGCCCGCGGGGCCGTCTTCGAGAACGTCGGCCAGTGGAAGCGTCCCTGGTACTACCCACGACATGACGAGGACATGGATGCCGCCGTCCTTCGTGAGTGCCACGCCGCGCGTGAGAACGTTGCCGTCATGGACGCCTCGACGCTGGGCAAGGTCGAGATCAAGGGGCCGGACGCGCTCGAGTTCCTCAACCGGATGTATACGAACGCCTTCGACACCCTGAAGGTTGGCTTCTGCCGCTACGGCCTGATGTGCAAGGCCGACGGCATGGTCTTCGACGACGGGGTGGTCATGCACCTGGGCGACGACCGCTGGCTTGCCACCACCACGACGGGCGGCGCCGCGGCCGTCCTCGACTGGATGGAGGAATGGCTGCAAACCGAATGGCCCGAGCTGCGCGTCCATCTGACGTCGGTGACCGACCACTGGGCGGACGTCGCTGTGGTCGGGCCGCGCTCGCGGGAGGTTGTCCGTACCCTGTTCCCGCAGCTCGCGCTGGACCCGGAGAGCTTCCCCTTCATGGCGATCCGTGAGGGCGAGACCGGCGGCATCCCGGTGCGCCTGCACCGAATCACTTTCTGGTACGGTCTTGCGCTCTGGGAAGCCGTGATGGCTGCCGGCGAGCCGCTGGGCATCACGCCGTACGGGACGCAGACCATGCACGTGCTTCGCGCCGAGAAGGGCTACATCATCTGCGGCCAGGAGACCGACGGGACGGTGACGCCCCAGGACCTGGGAATGGGCTGGATCGTGTCGAAGAAAAAGGCATTCGTCGGCCAGCGTTCGCATCGACGGAGCGACACCGCTCGATCGGATCGCAAGCAGCTCGTGGGGCTCCTACCAGTCGACGGGGATCAGCTGCTGCCGGAAGGCGCGCAGCTGGTGCTCCAGGCGGATCGCTCGAGTGGAGTGGCGATGATCGGCCACGTGACCTCGAGTTATCGAAGCGCGGCGCTCGGCCGGAGCTTCGCGCTCGCGATGGTGCGGAGCGGCCGCGAGCGATTCGGGAGCACTATCTACGCGCCCCTGAACGGCCACGTGGTGGCGGCTGTCGTGACCGAGCCGATCTTCTACGACAAGGAGAGTACCCGCCGTGATAGCTGAGGCGACCCGGCGCAGCGCCCTCGCCGAATACGCGGAACGGTTTTCCGCGCTGTACGAGACGGTGGGAGGTTCTCTCTCGATTCGCGAGTTGCCTTTTCTCGCGCAGGTCAATCTGCGGGTTGACGCGTCAGACGCGGGGGTGATGCAACGGTTGAGCGATTCACTCGGGTTGGCTCTGCCATTGACGCCGAATACCACCAGCGTTGAGGAAGACCGCCGGGCGCTATGGCTCGGTCCGAATGAATGGCTCATCGTCTGTCCCGCGGACCAGGCTGGCTCGCTCGATCAGGCTCTGCGCAACGGCCTTGCCGGGGCCTTCAGCTCGATCGTGGATGTATCCGCCAACCGCACGGTACTCGAGATCCGCGGTGTAAGAGCGCGCGACCTCCTGGCGCACGGTGTCCCGATCGATCTCGATCGGCGTTCCTTCGGCGCCAACCGTTGCGCCCAAACTCTGCTGGCGAAGGCGCAAGTCATCATCGAGCGGAAAGGCGATGAGCCGGCGTTCCATGTCTACGTCCGATCATCGTTTGCGTCGTACGTCGCCGACTGGCTGCTCGACGCCGCCGGCACGTTGTAGAGGTCGAGCCCGCCTTACACGCGGTACAGCGCTCGCTGCACTGTACCGACTTCCGTCCGCACACGCATGATGTGGAGGTTCACCTGGTGGACGAACATCGGGATGCCGAGGCGCACGCACCCCAGGCATTCGTAGCTCGGGGTCCCGGCCGCGTTGAGCGCAAAGTCGAGCAGCGGGCGACTGCATGCGCACACGGCGCAGAAGCGCATGGCCCGATGGAGGGACGTGGGCACTGTTCGTTCCGCGACCGCCTTCTGCAAGGGGTGATCAGCCATCACTGCGCCGCGGCAACGACCCGAATGCGATTATCCACTTGCGGACTCCGACTGCGGTAGGCAAAGGCTACTCCGATCCGCAGCGCTGTGCCGACTTTCAAGCCCCACGATTTGAGCGCCCACCGTGACCGGCGGGACACACCGAGTGCTAATGCTCGGGTGGGGCACTCGTAAAAGAGCTCAGCGGCTCTTAAGACAGGCCGGCAATCCTTCCGCTCGGGTCGATGTCGATACGCGTGTACGCCGGCTCTTTGCCCAGACCGGGCATCAGCTGGATATCGCCGGCCAGCGCCACGATGAAACCGGCGCCGGCCGAGGGATACACGTTGCGGATCGGCAGCGTGAAGCCGCGCGGGCGCGCCTTGAGTGAGGGATCATGCGACAGCGACAGGTGCGTCTTGGACATGCAGACCGGCAATGTCCCCATGCCGCGCTCCGTGAGCCAATCGATCCGCTTCTGACATTCCGGCAGGAACTCCACATCCGCCGCGCCGTAGAGGCGACGGGCGAGCGTCTGGATCTGTTCCCGGATCGGCGTCGTCGGCGGATAGATGGGGGCGAAGTTGCTGCCGTTTCGAGTTGCGCCGAGCACGGCCCGGCCCAGCTCGACGCTACCCTCGCCGCCCCTGGTGAAGCCGTCGTTGATGACCGCGTCATCCGCGCCGAACTGCATCGCCAGCTCCTTGACCAGCGCGAGCTCGCGGTCGGTATCGCTCGGAAACCGGTTGACGGCGACGATGCAGCGCATGCCGAACGCACGGACGATGTCGATGTGGGCGGCGAGGTTTTCCGCGCCGCGCCTCAGTGCATCCAGGTTCTCCTCGGTGAGCCTGGCCGCTGGCAGCCCGCCGTGGGACTTGAGCGCGCGCACCGTAGCGACCAGCAGCGCAGCTGACGGACGGAGGTGGCCATACCGCGCGACGATGTGGGCGAACTTCTCCAGACCAAGGTCGGCGCCGAAGCCGGCCTCGGTGACGACCACATCCGCCAGCTTCAGCGCGATCTGGTCGGCAAGCAGCGAGTTGTTTCCGTGAGCGATGTTCCCGAAGGGACCGGCATGCACCAGGGTGGGTTGGCCTTCCATCGTCTGCACGATGTTCGGGAGCAGCGCATCCTTGAGCAGCACGGTCATGGCGCCGGCCACCCGCAGGTCCTCGGCAGTCACGAAGGTCCCATCCTTGCGCTGCGCCACGATGATGCGCCCAACTCGCTGGCGCAAGTCCTCGAGGTCGCTCGCCAGTGCCAGGATCGCCATGATCTCTGAGGCGGCGGCGATGATGAAGCTCGATTCCCGCGGCACCCCGTGTTCATCGCCCCCGAGTCCGGTCACGATGTGGCGGAGAGCTCGGTCGTTGACGTCCAGCGTGCGCGGCCAGGTGATGAAGCTCGGCCCGATCTCGAGCTGCCCATGAAAGATCGCGGCATCGATGACGGCGGCCAGCAGGTTGTGCGCCGCCTCGACGGCGTGGATGTCGCCGGTGAAATGCAGGTTGATCTCCTCCATGGGAACGATCTGGGCTAGACCACCGCCGGTCCCGCCGCCTTTGATGCCGAAGAGCGGCCCGGTTGACGGCTGCCGCAGGCAGAGCGCCACGCGGGTCCCGATCCGCCCCAACCCTTGCGTCAGGCTGATGGCACTCGTCGTCTTCCCCTCCCCCGCCCGGGTCGGCGTGATCGCGGTGACGACCACGAGCTGACCATCGGGCCGGCTCGATAGCCGCTTCAGCACGTCGAGGCTGACCTTTGCCTTGTACGGACCGTACGAGATCATCTCGGACTCGAGAAGCCCGAACTCCCTTCCCACTTCCATGATCGGTCGGAGACCGTGGGGCTGAACGACGTCGAGCGCCTTCGCAGTCTGGCTCATGCGTTCATCGACGGCGGTGGACTCATCAACGTCGTTCGCGGGTTGGCGGCATCCAATTCCTTAACGACCGCGCTGGCGACATCTTCCGGGGAGCCGGCGCGTTCTCGTTCGTCATCCCAGCGCCAGGCTTCGAGATATTCATCCATGCCGGTCGAGCCATCCTTCATCGCAAAGGCGTCGATCGCGGCCTGGAAGCGGTCGGGCAGCATCCGTTTCACTTCCCCGCTCTCGTCCCAGGCTTTGACCTGCGCCGGGATGTGTTTCCAGAACATGACCTGGTACCTGGCCATCAGGCCGCCGCCTCGACCAGGTCGGCAAGGCGCGCCTCGAGCTCACCCATGCCGACCACCCGGACCTGAAGTGGAAGATCCAGGTACTGCGCGATCTCACGAGCCTTCTCGAGCAACGCATTGCTCGGAAACTGGACCAGGTAGAGCAGGCGCTCGTAGTTCTGAAAGTAGACGGCCTTCAGATCGGGAAAACGATCGAGACCGAGTCCTCGGACGACGGCGCGTTCGAAATTGCGTACCAGCCAGTCGGTCAAGAAGAAGGTCGCCGGTTGTTCATCGGCCAGCTGTTCGAAGGTGGCTGCTCCGGCAAACATCTCGTAACAATGCGGGCCGCGCACCCGCATCGCGCCGTGCTTGGCGAGCACCGGCTCCAGTGCGCCGGCCGTGCCGCAGTCGCCGTAGACCACGACCACCTGGCGGTATCGCGACGTAAGCTCGCTCAGTCGCCGGTCGACGGACGCGACAATCTTCTTTGGGTAGAAATGCTGCATCGCCGGTACGCCGAAGATGTCGACGTCCCAGCCGCGGGCATCGACGATGGCTTTGACCTCCTGGCCCAAGGCGCCACAGATCAGAAGGGCGACGGGCTTCATCGCACCACCTCGAGCTCCGGGAACTGCAGCACCGACACGAAGGAGTCGTTGAAGTCCGAGCGCCCGGAGAGCTCGACGTATTCGACCTTGTCCGGAAGTTCGAAGGCGACCTGCCGTTCGCGAAAGGACAGTAACGCCATCTTGGCGCCCTCGCCGGCGGTGTTGCCAACCGACAGGATGCGATCGAGGTCCACCGCCGGCACCAATCCGATGATCTTCGCGCTCTCCGGATTCAGGTAGGAGCCGAACGAGCCGCCCAGCAAGACCTCGTCCAGGTCGGCGGCGCTGACACCCATCACGTCCATCAGCACTTTGATACCGGTCGCGATCGAGCCTTTCCCGAACTGCAGCTCGCGCACGTCTCGCTGCGTAAGGTAGACGTTCTCCGCCAATAAAAAGGCCCGTACGCCGTCGACCGTGATCAGCCGATCGGACAGGGGATGCTCCGGGACCTCCTCTCGGCTCCGCATCTTGCCACCGACGTCGAGCAGACCCGCCAGCCGAAGCTGCGCGACCGTATCGACCAGGCCGGAACCGCAGATGCCACGTGGCACGATGTCGCCACCGATCACCTGGAGCTCTACGTGATCGCTCAAGGTCACCCCTTCGATGGCGCCCTCGGTGGCGCGCATCCCGCAGCGGATCTGGCTGCCCTCGAAGGCGGGCCCGGCGGGTGCCGCCGTGCAGAGCACGCGCTTGACCGAGCCGAGCACAATCTCCCCGTTCGTGCCCACATCGACAAAGACCCGCATCTTGTCCTCGCGAGCAAGGCCGGTGGCCATGACGCCGGCGACGATATCCGCGCCCACGTAGGCTCCAATAACCGGCAGCGTCTGGACGTAGCCGCCTGGATGGATATCGATGCCGACGTCCAGGGCCCGCAGGTACAGCGGATCCGCAAAGGCCGGCGTGAACGGCATCATCGAAATCGGCGTGGCATCGATGCCCAGCAGCAGGTGGAGCATCGTGGCGTTGCCCACGATCACCATCTCGTAGACACGATCGCGGCTTACACTCGCGCTCTCGTATAGCTCGGAAAGGATGGTGTTGATCGTCCGCAGGACTGTATCGCGGAGCTCCGCCTTCGCCTCGTCGCCCTGCATGCCGTGACTGATCCGGGAGATCACGTCCGCGCCGAACGGCGCCTGGCCGTTGAGCGTCGAGCGCACCGCCTCCGCCATCCCGGTCTTCAGGTTCATGAGGGTGCCGACGACCGTGGTCGTGCCCAGGTCAACGGCGACGCCGTAACTCGCCTCACGCTGGTCCCCCGGTTCAACCGCAATCAATTGATCGCCGCCGAGGACGGCCGTTACCTTGAAGCCGGCGTCACGCAGCACGACCGGAAGGGTACGCAGGTGACGCAGATCAGCCTTCATGTCGAAGCCTTCGGCGGTCAGGGCATCGCGCAGCCGCTCGAGGTCACTGCGCTGATCCTCGAGACTGGGCTCGCTCAGCTCAACGAAGACTTTCCGCACGTTGGGATCGAGCAGGACCAGCCGGTTCACGCCCATGGTTGCGGCCTTCGGGACGCGGAGCAATTCCGGCACGGTGACCGTGGTGTCCTGGTAGACCTTCGCCTGGCAGGACAAGCGCCAGCCGCCCTCCAGCTCCACCGCGCGCAGCTGTTTGCGGTCCGCCGTCGTGACCTCGGCGCCGCCCTCGAGCACTTGAACCTTGCACTTGCCGCAGGTACCACGGCCGCCGCAGGTGGAATCGATGGGCAGGCCGATCCAATGCGCGGCGCTGAACAGGGTCGTGCCGGGCGGCACCCTGGTCGCCTTGTCGAAGGGCTTGTAGACGATCTCGAGCTTCTTCTGGATCATCTGGTCACCGGCTCGGTGGCGGCGGCCTTCTTCTGTTCCTGGCGGAAGGTCGAAATCCAGCGCATCGCATACTCGTCGTGGCCGAGCAACAGGTCGGACGCCAGCACCGCCTTGCGCACCTCGGGCACGAGCGGATTCGTGATGGCGCAGGTCAGCCCGGCATGCATCGCCACCGAAAAGAACGCGGCGTTCACGATCGGGCGATCCGGCAGGCCAAATGAGACATTGGAGGCGCCGCAGGTCATGTTGTTGCCCAGCTGCTCCTTGATGAGACGCATGGTCTCCAAGGTGATGACGCCGGCCTGCGGGTCGGCGGCGACCGTCATCGCGATCGGGTCGATCACAACGTCCTCGCGCGGGATGCCATAGTACTGCGCGCGGTCGATGATCCGGCGGGCGATCTCCACCCGCTCCTGCGGCACCATGGTGATGCCGGTTTCGTCGTTGCTCATGCCAATCACCGCGGCACCGTACCTCTTGACGATCGGCAGGATGCGATCCATTCGCTCATCCTCCGCCGTCACCGAGTTGACCAGGGCCTTGCCCTGGTAGACCGCGAGTGCCGCCTCCAGCGCCTCGATCACCGAGGAGTCGATGCAGATCGGGACATCGGTCACCTCACTGACGGCCTGGATCGCCGCAACGAGCAGGGCGGGCTCGTCGATGCCCGGGACGCCGGCGTTGACGTCAAGCATCTGGGCGCCAGCCTCGACCTGGGCAATGGCATCGGCCCTCACCCGGTCCATGACGCCGGCCGTCATCTCGGCGGCAAGAATTTTGCGGCCAGTCGGGTTGATCCGCTCGCCGATGATGACGAACGGCCGCTCGCTGGAGATGACGACCTCCTTCGAGCGCGAACGGACCACCGTTTGCATCAGCCACGGCCTCCGACGGTTGCGACCGGACTCAGCGTCGGTCGCGGCAGCAAGCCGGCGCGTTCCGCAACCTGGACCACGCCTTCCTCCCACTTGATGCCGATCAGGTGCACGCCCGCGATACCGGGAATCTCACGCACCGCCGTGATCAGCTCAATGGCGATCTGAATCCCTTCCTCCGCCTGCCGGGCGGGGGCTGTCCGTTCGAGGCGGTTGACGAGACTCTCCGGAACATGCAGGCCCGGCACCTTCTGCTGCATGAAGCGAGCCCCGCGAGCCGACCGAGGGATCCCGATGGAGGGGATGATGAAGACCTTTCTCTGCAGATCAAGTCCCCCGACCAAGTCCATGAATCGCTTGAAGACGGGCACGTCGAAGACCAGCTGTGTCTGGATGAAATCGGCGCCCGCCCGGACTTTTTTCTGGAGCCGCAGCGGGCGGAACTCCAGGGGCGGGGCAAATGGATTCTCGACCGCTCCGATGAAGAATGAGGGAGCCTGCTCCAGCTTTCGGCCACTGAGATAGGTGCCGCGGTCCCGCATCGCAGCGGCAACCTCGAGAAGCTGCATCGAATCGATGTCGTAGATGCGGCGGGCCTCGGGGTGGTCGCCGGCGGTGACGTCATCGCCGCTCATCAGCACGAGGTTGCGAACGCCCAGTGCCGCCGCGCCAAGCAAGTCGGCCTGGAGGGCGAGGCGGTTCCGATCGCGCACCGTCAGCTGCATGATCGGCTCCAAGCCTCTCTCCACCAGCAGGTGGGCCGTCGCCAGTGACGACATGTGCACGTGCGCACCCGTGTTGTCCGTGCAGTTGATCGCGTCGACCGATCCGCGAAGCACGTCGGCGCGTCGCCAGGTCGCCTC
>Ga0209266_1002286_pt1 | contig 12184 bp, 10 predicted proteins | sample GraSoiAngelo_132_FD_185889 | JGI IMG/M metagenome (GOLD analysis project Ga0209266, IMG submission 185889) | Grasslands soil microbial communities from the Angelo Coastal Reserve, California, USA - 14_0929_02_40cm (SPAdes) (version 2) | ecosystem: Environmental > Terrestrial > Soil > Grasslands ...
GCTGAAGAGGAAGGGTCGGGCGCGGTGGATGAGAAAGTCGCGGACCGGCTGGGGCGCCGCGACGTAGCCGCCCAGGACGCCGATCGCCTTGGACAGCGTTCCCATCTGCAAGTCGACCCGGCCATCGAGGCCGAAATGATTGACCGAGCCGCGGCCATTCTTTCCCAGCACGCCGCTGGCGTGCGCGTCGTCGACCATGACCAGGGCTTGGAACCGCTCCGCCCGCTCCACGATGCCGGCGAGCGGGGCGATGTCCCCGTCCATGCTGAAGACACCGTCGGTGACGACCAGCTTTACGCGCTTGTCGCGGTGCTTTTCGAGGTGTCGCTCGAGGTCGTCCAGATCGCGGTGCTTGAAGATCGAGCGCTCGGCCTTCGAGAGCCGGATGCCGTCGATGATCGAGGCATGGTTCAACTCGTCGCTGATGATGACGTCCCCCTCTGCGACCAGCGATTGGAGGACACCGAGGTTCGCGGTGAAGCCCGACTGGAAGACCAGGGACGCCTCAGTGTGCTTGAATTCGGCGAGCCGGCGTTCGAGTTCTTCGTGGATCGTCATGGTCCCGGCGATCGTGCGAACCGCCCCCGAACCGGCGCCCCATTCCTCGGTGGCGCTGACCATGGCGCTCTTCAGCCGGGGGTGGGTGGTCAGACCAAGGTAGTTGTTCGACGACAGGTTGAGCACGCGCTTGCCATCCACGACGACCTCGGTGTCCTGCGCCGAACCGAGCACCCGCAGCGGGCGGAACTGACCGTTCTTTTTGAGCTCGTCGAGCTCGTCAACCAGGAACTGCGTTTTCTTCTCCGTGATCATCTGTTCATCCTCCTCCATTCGGCAGCAGCACGACTTTGCCCGCCCGGCCGCTCTTCATCTGGGCCATCGCCTCCTGAAAGTCGTCAAGCGGGAACCGGTGGGTGATGAGCGGCGCGACATCGACCTTGCCCGTGCTGAGATAGTGCGAGGTCCGCTCCCACGTGTCCCAGATGCGCCGGCCGAAGATGCCGTAGATCGTGATGCTCTTGGTGACCACGAGGTCGTTAAGATCGAGCGTCACCGGCCGGTCGCCGATGCCGAGCAAACTGATCCATCCGCCGTTATGGAGGACTTGCAGCCCGTGCTCGATCGCCGTCGGGTGACCCGACATCTCAAGGACGACGTCGACGCCCAGCCCGCCGTTGGCCCTCCGAATGTCTCGCACAGTCGAATCGCCTGGCGCGAAGACGGCGGTCGCCCCCATCCGCTCGGCCAGCTCCCGCCGGTACGGATTGGGCTCCACCCCATAGATCGCGGCCGCCCCCTCGGCCCGCGCGATGCCGACGGCACACAGGCCGATCGGTCCCAGGCCAAAGATCGCGACGGCGTTGTCTTTCAGCGGCCCCGCCAGGGCCGCGTGGACCGCATTCCCGAATGGCTCCTGCAGGGCGGCGACTTCGGGGCTGAGTCCCGGCGCATTGTGCCAGCAATTTTCGGCCGGCAGCAGGACGTAGCGCGCGAACGACCCGTCGCGATCGACGCCGAGCACCCGCACGTTCTCGCAGAGGTGGAAGAGGCCGCGCTGGCATTGCCGGCAGGTGTGGTCGACGACGTGGGTCTCGGCTGCTACGAAGGTCCCCAGCGTCAATCCTGATACCTCAGGCCCGGTAGCGACGATGCGGCCGGACATCTCGTGCCCGAACACCCGAGGCGGGTGGATGTGACGGCGGGCCCAGTCGTTCCAATCGAAGATGTGGACGTCGGTACCACAGATGGACGACGCGGCCACCTCGATCAAGACATCCTTGCCGGTTGGCTCGGGGATGGCGATCTGATCGAGCTCGGCGCCCGGGCCGGCAGTGGCCTTCACCACTGCCGTCATGGACGTCATGGCCTCATCTTAGCGTCGACCAAACCCGTATCCTGAAGATCGAAATTCGTCCAGGAGGGTGCAATGCGGGCGTATGTGCTGATCAACGCGTCGGCGGGAAAGGCGATCGAGGTGGCCAGATCGCTTCAGGGCGTCAAGGGCATCGAGCTGGCCGATGCCATCACCGGCGAGTATGACGTGATCGCCGCCGTCGAGGCCCCCGACGTGGCCGGCATTGGCTCGATCATCGTGGAGAAGATCCAGAAGATCGAAGGTGTCTTCAAGACGCGCTCGACCGAGATCGAGAGGAGCAGGCGCTGCTCGCTGACCATGGCCGCGTCGTATTCCGCCCAGTCGGGATGGTCGCCGCGGACTTTGCGGTAATAGTGCCGCAGGGCCTCGGCCAGGCCCTCCCCCTCGATGAGGTGTGCGGCTCCCTCGGCGACCAGGTATTCGTAACGGTCGCGCCCCTGGACGTGGAGACTGGCCCGCGGGTCGCGGCGGAGGTTGAGCGTCTTGGCCCTCGTCTGGGTGACTGAGATCTTGACCCGGCCGTCGTCGTCGAGAAAGTAGAGAATATTCGACAGTTGCGGCCGCCCGTCTCGCTTGATGGTGGCGAGGATCCCGTCGTGCCGCACCTTGAGGAACTGGCGGGCGCGATCGAGATCGATCATGGCCACCAATGCTACAGCCGGTACCCGAAGGCACCGGCTGCATTGAAGTCAGCTTAAAACTAACCTACTTCTTCTTCGACGACTTCTTCGCGGCTTTCTTCTTGCTTGCTTTCTTCTTTGCGGCCATCCGGGCTCACCTCCTTCTTAGCAAGATTCCCCCGGTCGGCCGCTTGTACGCCGCCGCCGAACGCGCGTGAGCGCCACGGGTACCGTGGACGCGCGGGCGCCGGCGAGGCCGGGTACCGGAAGCAAGGAGAAGAGAGAGAAATGAGGGGAGCGACGCCGCGGCCGCAATCGACCCTCGGGTTCCGCGATGCCAGGCGGCGATGACTATCGATGTGGACCGCGGGGTTCTTTGAGTGTTGCCCTTCTTCAGATCCTCGCCCTGATCCGCGCGATGATCAGAGCGCGGCTGCGCGCTCATTAAGTGCGACCATAGCACGATTTGCGCTGCTTTGCACACCCGAGGACCGAAAAATTCGCAGCGGACGCGGTCATGAGGCTCAGCGTGGGTGGATCAGCAGAATTTTTCGCGGGTCAGGCGCAACGACCGCCGTCGCAGCAGGTTTCGTAATACAGTCCGCAGCCGCGACAACGAAATTTGCGTCCGTCCCACTCCGTCACGCCTCCGCAAGGGCATTCTGGTCCCTCATGCGACCACTGCGGATGGAGAAGAGCGCCCTTCTCTCGCTGGACTGAGGACTGGGAAGGAACCACGATGGTTCCTTCCCGTGATTTTTCTAGCTGCAGCCGCTCGTACTGCCGCAGTTGAGGCACTTGTAGCAGGTGCCGTTGCGAATCATGATCGAGCCGCAGTCAGAGCAGGCCGGCGCGTCCTCCTGGCCCTGGAAACTGATCTTGATCGGGCTGGATTCGATGGTCGTGGGCTTTGCCGGTGTGAGGGGAGCGGCCGGCGCGGCCTCAACCTCGACGATTGGCTCTCGCCGCACGATGCCGATCGCTTCCTGCTGCGTCCCGCTGAGGAATTTTGACGCCAGCCAACGAAAGATGTAGTCGGTGATGGACTTGGCAATCGGGATTTCCGGGTTCTTCGTGAATCCGGAGGGCTCAAAGCGGGTGTGGGCGAACTTCTTGACCAGCACCTCGAGCGGAACCCCGTACTGCAACGCCAGTGAGATGCTCGTCGCGAAAGCATCCATCAGGCCTGAGATCGTGCTGCCTTCCTTGGACATGACCAGGAAGATCTCACCGGGCCTGCCATCCTCGTAGATGCCGACCGTGATGTAGCCCTCATGACCCTGGATATCGAACTTGTGGGTGATCGCCCGGCGCTCGTCGGGCAGCTTGCGGCGCACGGCCCGGGCCGGCTCGCTCGCCGCGACCTCCCTGGTCGAAGGGACCTGAGCCGCGTTGCTCTTCTTGCTGTCGAGCGCCGTGTTCAGCGGCTGGGAACGCTTGGAGCCATCTCGGTAGATGGCGATCGCCTTGAGGCCCATCCGCCAGCCTTCGAGGTAGACCTCCATGATGTCCTCGGCAGTCGCCAGCTCGGGCATGTTGACCGTCTTGGAGATGGCGCCGGAGATGAACGGCTGGGCCGCGGCCATCATCTTGACGTGGCCCATGTAATGGATCGTCCGCGAGCCGTTGGCCGGCTTGAAGGCGCAGTCGAACACCGCCAGGTCATCGGCCCGCAAGTGCGGGGCGCCCTCGATCGTGTCGTTCTCATCGATGTACTGGAGGATCTCGGAGACCTGGGGCTCGGGGTAGCCCAGACGCCGGAGCGCAATCGGTACGGTCTGGTTGACGATCTTCAGCATGCCGCCTCCGACCAGCTTCTTGTACTTGACCAGGGCGATGTCGGGCTCGATCCCGGTGGTGTCACAGTCCATCATGAAGCCGATCGTCCCCGTGGGAGCGATGACGGTCGCCTGCGAGTTGCGGTAGCCATAGAGGTCGCCCAGCTGGCAGGCCTTGTCCCAAGCGTCGTGAGCGGCGCTCAGCAGCGGCAGCGGCACGTGCGCCGGGTTGATGTGGTCGACGGAGCGTCGGTGCTGGTCCATGACGCGCAGCATCGGCTCGCGGTTGATGGCAAAGCCGTTGAATGGTCCCTTCTTCTGGGCGATGCGGGCCGATTGGGCGTAGGCCTCGCCGGTCATCACCGCGGTCAGCGCCGCCGCCACGTCGCGGCCGGCGTCGCTGTCGTAGGGCAGACCCGACGCCATCAGCAGGGCGCCCAGGTTCGCATAGCCGAGCCCAAGCGGCCGGAAGTCCCGGCTGTTCTGCGTGATCGCCTCGGTCGGGTAGCTGGCGTTGTCGACCAGGATCTCCTGGGCGGTGATCAAGATGCGGCAGGCCTCTCGATAGGCCTCGACGTCGAACTCGCCGCGCTCGTCCAGGAACTTCATCAGGTTGATAGAGGCCAGGTTGCAGGAGGTGTTATCGAGGAACATGTACTCCGAGCACGGGTTGGAGGCGTTGATCCGATCGGTGTTCGGGCAGGTGTGCCAGTGGTTGACAGTGGTGTCGTACTGCAGGCCGGGATCGCCGCAGGCCCAGGCAGCGTCGGCCATCATCCGCATCAGGTCGCGAGCCTTGTAGGTGTCCATGATCTGGCCGGTGGTGATGGCGAAGGTGTGCCATTCGCCGTCCTCTTCCACGGCCTTCATGAAGTCGTCTTTGACCCGGACACTGTTGTTGGAGTTCTGGAAGAAGATCGAGCTGTAGGCAGGGCCGTTGAAGGAGGGGTCGTAACCGCCTTCGATCAGCGTCCAGGCCTTGCGCTCCTCGTCGACCTTGCAATTAATGAAATCGACGATGTCGGGATGGTCGGCATTGAGGATCACCATCTTGGCCGCGCGGCGTGTCTTGCCACCGGACTTGATCACGCCGGCGAAGGCGTCGAAGCCTTTCATGAAGGAGACGGGGCCGGATGCCGTGCCGCCACCCGCCAGCAACTCGCGCGAGGAACGGAGTGGCGAGAGATTCGTGCCGGTGCCCGAGCCGTACTTGAAGAGCATGCCTTCGGTCTTGGCGAGGGTGAGGATCGACTCCATCCGGTCCTCGACCTTGTTGATGAAGCACGCCGACAGTTGGGGGCGTTGCTCGATGCCGGCGTTGAACCAGACAGGACTGTTGAAGGCGGCTTTCTGATGCACCAGGAGATGCGTCAGCTCATCCCGGAAGACTACCGCCGCCTCCGGTGTTGCGAAGTATCCCTGCTTGTTCGCCCACCCGTGAATGGCGCGCACCACCCGCCCGATCAGCTGCTTGACGCTGCGCTCGCGCTCCGGCGTACCGATGACCCCACGGAAGTACTTCGAGACCACCACGTTGGTTGCGACCTGCGACCAGGTGGTCGGGATCTCCACGTCGTGCTGCTCGAAGACGATCTCACCCTTCTCGTTGTTGATGACGGCCTCCCGCGTCTCCCACTGCACCTCGTCGAACGGGGCTGTGTCCGGGCGGGTAAAGTAGCGCTTCCAGGGAATGCCGGTGCGGTTGCGCCTGGCGCTACTGGCAGGGGCCGCGGGGGTCACGTTGGGTCGGTCGGTTGACGTCTTCTGGGTGGATCGGGCCATCGATGAACCTCCGTGGGTGGGGTGGAGAGCGGCCCACATCGTATGCCGTAGGATGAGGACTGTCAAGCAGTTTACCACAGCCTGTTGGGTTTACCCGGCGGTTAGGCCACAACATATAAGGGTACCGGGCTGATGTTGATCTGGGGCCTCGGGCTCTGCCTTGCCGGGCTGACCCTGCTTCGGATCGCCCTTCGACAGGCCCGTCGGGTCGCCCTCTTCTCCAGCGCCTTCTGGGGGACGTTTCCCGAGTTCGCCCGCTACCGGCTCCGGAGGCTCTGGCCGGCGCCCCTCGGCCTGGCCGGCGTCATCCTACTTATATGGGGGCTGGTTTTGCTCTTCCAATGGTTGCTCGGCTACTACGCCGCCCGGCTTGGTCACCCAATCGGCTAGCGCCACCGGCGAACAACCAGGCCTGCGCTGTCGGCCGGATCGCCCGGTCGTATCCCCCGACCAGCAGCGCCCCGCTGGGATTCACCGCCGCCGCGGTGAGGAACAACCGGGTTGCGCCCAACTCGCCATCCACGGCGCGAAAGCGGCCGGTGGCGTGCTCGAGGATCTCCGCCTGCGGACCGCCACCCGCCACGAGCACATCGCCATTCGCAAGCCGCACCACCGAGTCGATCAGTTTGTACCGCGGCCAGCGAAGGGCGGGGCCGGCGGCGAATGATCTCGTTGCCGGTTCGTACCGCTCGGTGCTGCTGAAGACATGCTGTCCCTCAATGTCCGCTGACCCGCCGATCACCAACACCGACCCATCGAGGAGCGTCACCGCGGCGGACTTGTAGCGCGGGCTCCCCATCGATCCAACCGGACTGAAACTGCCCGTCGCTGGGTCGTACACCTCGGCTGAGGCGACCACGGTGCGGTCCTGCAGGCCGCCGGCGACGAGGACACGACCGTCTGGAAGCAACGCGGCACTGGGAACGGCGCGCGGGACGGCCATCCGACCGGTGGCCATGAAGGTATTCGTTGATGGGTCGAAGAGTTCGGTGGTTTCGATCGCCCGTCGCTCGTCGGCGGATCCACCAAGGAGTAGGACGCGGCCGTTGCGCAATGTGATGGCAGCCGCGGCCGCCCGCGGCGAGTGCATCATCGGGCCAGCAGTGAAGCGGCCGGTCCCTGGATCGTACAGCTCGGTGGCAGCCGTCACCCCGGAGGCCGTCCAGCCGCCGGCAACGAGAACGCGCCCATCGTTGAGCAGCACCGCGCGGTGGTCGTCTCGCGAAAGCAGCATCCGGCCGGTCGCCGAAAACCGCCGCGTCAACGGGTCGAATAGCTCGGCCGTGGCCCCGCCCGAACTGCCGAGAGTGCAGCCGTCGGTCGTGCAGCCGCCCGCGATCAGCACGCGCCCATCCGACAGGGTGGTTTCTGTGTGAACCGCCCGAGCCACCAGCATCGGCCCGACGGGCTGCAGTCTATTGCCTAGCGCGCCGCCCGCAGTCGGGCCGAGGCTACCGCCGGGCGCGACGCTGGGCCCAGCCGGCTGGCAGGCAACCAAAAGGACGGTCATGAAGCCCGTGATCGAACCGGCAATGCGACCCGCGGCGGTTCGGCGCGCCGACACCACGCCCCTAGCCGGCCGCGGGCAATTCGCGCTTCCGGAGCTTGATGCGCTCGCTCGCGCTCAGGACACGTTTTCGCATCCGAATACCCTTCGGCGTTACCTCAACCAGCTCGTCGTCCTCGATGAAGTCGAGGCACTCTTCGAGTGACATCTGGCGCGGCGGGACCAGCTTGACGGTGGCATCCTCGGTCGAGGCGCGCATGTTCGTTTTCTGCTTCTGCTTGGTGGCATTGACGTCGATATCCCCGCCTCGCCGGTTGAGCCCGATGATCATGCCCTCATAGACCTGCGTCCCTGGAGCGATGAAGGGCTGACCGCGTTCCTGGACGCCCTGTAACCCGTAGGCGACGGCCATGCCGGTCTGGCTCGCGGTGAGGACTCCATTGCGCGTTCGCGAAGGCAGCGCACGCCACCGCTCCCAGCCGACCAGCCTGGTGGACATTACGCCGGTTCCACGGGTGAGCGTCAGGATCAGGCTGCGCAACCCGATCAGCGCCCGGGTTGGCGCGAGGTAGGTGAGCCGGGCGCCGCTGCCAGCATCGGTTCGCATGGTCTGCAGCTGCGCCCCGCGTGAGCCGAGCGCCTCGGTGATGGCGCCCACGGCATCGAGGCTGCAGTCGACGATGCACTCCTCCACCGGTTCGTGCGGCTGGCCGTCGATGTCGCGCGTGATGACCGCGGGACGTGAGACCTCGAACTCATAGCCCTCGCGGCGCATGGTCTCAATCAGGATCGACAGATGCAGCTCGCCGCGGCCGCTGACCTCGAAGATGTCGGCGGTCGCCCCGTCCGCTACTTTGAGCGCGATGTTGGTCTGCAATTCGCGCGCCAGCCGGGCCCGGAGCTGGCGCGAGGTGCTGCTGGTGGTGGCCTCGCGACCGGCGAAGGGCGACTGGTTCACTGAGAATTGCATCCGTAGTGTCGGCTGGCTGACCTCGAGCCGGGGCAGGGGCTCGGGATGCTCCGGGTCCGCCACGGTGTCCCCCACCGCGATGTCGGGAATCCCGGCCAGATACACGATCTCGCCCGCCGCCGCGGCTTCCGCTGGACGGCGCTGCAGCGCCTCAACCGTCAGCAGCGTGGTGATGCGCTGCGGCGGGCCGATGCCGGCCTCGCTGCATCTGACCACGTCCTGCCCGTCCCGGATGGTGCCGCGGGCGATCCGGCCGATCGCCAGCCGTCCGATGTGGTTGTCGTGATCCAGGTTGCTGACGAGCAGCTGCAACGGCCCGAGCGGGTCCCCTTTTGGCGGCGGCACCTGAGCAAGCAGCGCATCGAGGAGCGGTTCGAGCGTGCTGCCGGGGTGGCGCAGGTCAGCGGTCGCCGTGCCCGCGCGGGCGTTCGTGTAAATCACGGGAGCATTGAGCTGATCGGGATGCTTGGCCAGCTCGAGCAGCAGGTCGTGGGTCATCTCGACAGTCTCCGCCGGCCGGGCGTTGACGCGGTCGATCTTGTTCACGACGATGATCGGCGCCAGGCCCAGCTCGAGGGCGAGCCGAAGCACGACCCGCGTTTGCGGCATCGGCCCTTCGAGCGCGTCCACGAGCAGCAAGCAGCCGTCAGCCATTCCCAGCACGCGCTCGACCTCGCCGCCGAAATCGGCATGGCCGGGGGTGTCGATGATATTGATCTTGATCCCTCGATAGCGGATCGAGGTGGTCTTGGCCAGGATGGTGATGCCCTTCTCTCGCTCCAGCACATTGGAGTCCATGATCAACTCGCCAACCTGCTCGTGAGCGGCGAAGACATGCGACTGCTTCAGCAGCGCATCCACGAGCGTGGTCTTACCGTGATCGACGTGCGCGATGATCGCCACGTTTCGGAGATCGTCGCGATGCGTCGCTTCGCCGGCGACGGTCAGGCGACCCCTTCGCCACGCCGGCTCACCGGCTCGCTGAGGAAATCAAGTACGAGTTTGTTGAAGCGGTTGGGCTCTTCCATCTGAGGCGTATGGCCACTATTCTCGAAGATCTCAACCCGGCCGTTGCGCATTTTGTGCCTCGCCGTCTCGGCGTGACTCGCCGGGAAGATGTGGTCGTGGCGGCCCCAGATCAGCAACGTCGGCATCTGCAGCTCAGCGAGACGATCCTCGACGGTGATTCCGTCCCGCAACTGGCCCAGCCTGGCGATCGAACGCAGGGCTGAGAGGTAGGCCGCCCGGTACTCGGGCGTCGACAGCAGCGTTCCGTGATTGGCGATCCGCTCGTCGCTCAGGATCGTGTCCACCCGCCCCGGCCGGCGGAGGTACCAGCCCCAGAACCGCCGAATGGTGGCCGGGTTCATGCGGCGCAGCGCCCGGGCGGTCCCGCTGAGGGTGAGCTCACCCAGGCCTTTGGTCAGCAGGATGCGATAGGCGAGAACCCGTCGCGGCGGGCCGACGCCGAGGGCATCCACGAGCACCAATCGCTCTACGAGATCAGGCGATTCGAGCGCGAGGCCGAGCGCCACCCGCCCGCCCATCGAGACCCCCATCACGGCGGCCCGCTCCAGCCCCTCCGACGCCATCACGTCGCGGACGGCCTTCACGAACAGCTCGATGGTGTACTCCAGCACGGGCTTGTCGGAGTGGCCGAAGCCGGGAAGATCGATGGCAACCACGCGATGATTCGCCGCCAGCGGCTCGAGGTTGAAGTAAAACTCGACAGCGGCCGAGCTGCCCAGGCCATGCACCAGGACCAGCGGCGAACCGCTTCCTCCGCACACGTAGTGGATGTTGACCCCGTCGATCGCCACCGTGCGGCTATCGAAGGAAGGGAACGGCTCCGCCATCATCAGAGTCTATCGGCGTCAGGCTCGGCTGCGGACCGAGACCGTTGCGGCAAACCCGAAGTAGGCGAGCACGGCACCGCTGACCAGGTGCAGCGGGATATCGAAGCCGGCCAGGGGAAGAGCGCCGAACAGGTTGCCGACAAAAATTCCCAGGAGCCCCAGGATGAGCAGGATCACACCGACTACCTGGCAGAAGGTCCGCGCGTTGGCGACGCTGCTGGCGGCGGCCAGGCCCGCGATCCCGATCACCAGGTGCACCAGGTTGTGGAGCAGGTTGATGTCAGCGATCCCCAGCAGCATGTGCCGGTCCTGCGTAATGGTGATGAAACTGCTGGTCCCAATCAACGGGCCGATGAACCCGAGCACGCCAACCGCGAAATAGATCGAACCGAAAACCAAGGTAACGGTTTGGACGACCGCTCGATTCCCCATTGCATCACCCCTGCGCGAGAGTTGGTCTCATCGTACGGCCGCGGTCGATGTGTTAGGACTTCGCCATCAGCTCGCGATACGCGCGCTCGATCCGGACGGCCGGCTCTCCGCGGAGCTCGGGCAGGTTGATCGCGACATTGGCGAGCGCACCATCGCGGCCCGTCTGCAACAGCTCACTACCGGCCGCGAGGTCAGACGCCGTCATGTCCCAGGCGTTCCTGGCCGTCTCCGCGGCCAGGGCGAGGCCACGCGCGGCCGCCGACGCGGTCGCCAGTGGCACCTCGGCCGCCCGTTCAAAGGCCCGCTCGAGCGCAGCACCCGCCGTGCCAGACTTGCGGGCGTCGATCACCGCACGATAAGCATCGATGTCGTCCTGGCTGAGCTCGAGCAGGCGGTCGGCGAGCTGATCCAGCTCCGGCACGAGTCCCGACAAAGCTGCCCGAATCTCGTCGGTCCTGGCCTTCTTCGCGCTCAGCTTTGCCACCATGCTTACGAGTGCGGCGCCCATCGCCGCGGCCAGCGCAGCCGCACTGCCGCCGCCGGGTACCGCCGACGTGGATGCCAGCGCCTGCACATAGCCGCCGATCGTCTGCTCTCTGACGCGCGTCATTCGCCCGCCCAGACGCGTTTCTCCAGGATCTGGTCCATCCGGAACGCCGGCTCGACGACCGCGTCTTTGATGACGCCGACGGCCGCGGCCAGCGGGATGGTGCCGACGATCTCGGAAGCGTCGACGTCCACACCTCGGCGGCGGGCCTCGTCGCGGATGATTGAAAAGACCTTCCAGATGTTCGTGACTCGGTAGTCGGTGAGATTCATGGAGACCTGCACCAAGCCACGGTCGGCCAGCTCGAAGCCGAGGGCTTTCACGTTTGGCAGGCCGCCGGACGAGGCGCGAATCGTCTTCGCGATATCCTTCGCCACCTGCAGGTCGGTCGTCTTCAGGTTGACGTTGTAGGCGATCAAGGGGATGCGGGCGCCGACCGCCGTCGCCCCCGCACTCGGGTGCACGGCGGGTGGCCCTTCGTCCGGCGCGCGATCGGGATCGCCGATATGGGCGTGCAGGTCTTCGAAGCCACCCCGCCGGACGCGCTCCAGTTCCCGGCGATCTGGCCGGGTGGCCGCCTCGCCGTAGTAGTAGACCGGCACTCGAAGCTCCTTCCACAGCCGCGAGCCAAAGCGGCGGGCAAGGTCGACACAAACGCTCATCGTCAGGTCGGCGAATGGCACGAAAGGGACGACGTCGGTGGCCCCCATTCTCGGATGCTCGCCACGGTGGCGGCGCAGGTCGATCCGTTCGGTGGCAACTGCGGCACCGGCGATCGCCGCATCGACCGCGAGCGCCGGCTCGGCGACGAAGGTG